>Ga0114958_10003685_pt1 | contig 10850 bp, 9 predicted proteins | sample C_130208_EF_Meta_FD_89577 | JGI IMG/M metagenome (GOLD analysis project Ga0114958, IMG submission 89577) | Freshwater microbial communities from Lake Croche, Canada to study carbon cycling - C_130208_EF_MetaG | ecosystem: Environmental > Aquatic > Freshwater > Lake | place: Lake Croche, Canada... | reverse complement strand
CATGTTCGTATTCGAGTTGCCCAAGGTGCATTCCAAGCTCAATCAGTCGACAGCACAACGGAGGAATCATGAGTAAGCCAGTGGATGTTTCAAAACTTACTTTTGAAGAGGCAAGAGATGAACTCGCTGGAGTGGTGTCAAGCCTTGAGTCAGGCGGGCACACACTTGAAGCGTCGCTAGCACTTTGGGAGCGAGGCGAAATTCTTGCCGCGCACTGTCAGCAATGGCTGGAATCAGCAAGAAACAAAGTTACAGAAGCTGAGTCTGTTTCTGAGTAGTAAGTGATTTCGCAACTCGTGTGAGTTCGTCGATGGGCGCTGTGCCACTCACAGCAGTCGTGACTCCGTCAACTGTACGAACGAGAGCATCTTGATCTTTTCCATCGTAAATGGTCCATTTGAATCCGTTAATTTCGACAGATCCCACGTTTTCGGTGCCCACTAGTTGCGACTTTATGAATTGGGTGCTGGTTGTCGCCGACTGCTCAAGCTGCACATATGCATCATCGGGAGTGACGTATCCCAAATGCCAAACCGGAGTGGGGGTACCTGAAAAACGCGCACTGGTCAGGCGGTATCCGGGTTGGTTTTGCGGAACTTCCACCGGGAAAGTCGCCTGCATATTTGCCAAGATCAGCGGCGCATTGATGGTGACTATCCGAACTGGATCCGGGTTAGCACGGTGAATAATCACCATGATCACACCGACAGCGACGAGCACCACCACAATCGAGCGGGCCATGTCACCCATCGTCTGTCCAAGCCGGGCATTGGGACGGCCAGTGGGTTGGGGCGTGTTCGGACTCACATGGTCATGATGACGTATACCTGTGTGCTCACTGATCTCGAGGGCCATTTGTTCAATATGATCCGGTCAGGAGGCAACACCATGACAACACCCGTCACGCACGAAGTTCCCGATCGCAATCTGGCCCTCGAGCTCGTTCGAGTAACTGAGGCTGCCGCGATGGCGGCTGCCCCTTGGGTAGGCCGAGGCGACAAGAACGGCGCGGATGGCGCGGCAGTCAATGCCATGCGTTCCCTCATTGGCAGCGTCAGCATGAATGGTGTTGTCGTGATTGGCGAAGGCGAAAAAGACGACGCTCCAATGCTGTTCAATGGCGAGCGGGTAGGCGACGGCACTGGTGCCGAAGCAGATGTGGCTGTCGATCCAATTGATGGCACCACTTTGTGTGCAAACGGCATGCCAAATGCGATTGCCGTCATTGCAGTGGCCGAACGTGGCGCGATGTTTGACCCAAGCGCAGTCTTTTACATGGAAAAGCTCGTGGTTGGCGCTGTTGGAGCCGACGTTATCGACATCAACTCACCGATCGGCTGGAATCTAGAGCAACTGGCGAAGGCCAAGGGTGATCGCGTCGCTGATCTGACCGTCTGCATTTTGGACCGCCCTCGCCATCAGGCACTGATTCAAGAAGTGCGTGATGCAGGCGCTCGCATTAAGTTCATCACTGATGGAGATGTGGCAGGCGCCATCATGGCCGCTCGCGTGGGAACAGGCGTTGACATGCTCGCCGGCATCGGTGGCACGCCAGAGGGCATCATCGCTGCTGCCGCAATGGTCTGCATGGGCGGCGCAATTCAAGCCAAGTTATGGCCTCACGATGCTGCAGAGCGCCAGAAGGCATTAGACGCAGGCCACGATCTTGACCGCGTTCTTCATACCCGCGACCTCGTCAAAGGCGACAACATCTTCTTCTGCGCAACGGGCATTACCGATGGTGAGTTACTTCGCGGTGTGCGTTACCGCCCTGAAGGTCCCACCACTCACTCCATCGTGATGCGCGCAAAGAGTGGCACTATCCGGGAAATCGCCAGCGAACACCGCGTTGCCAAACTGAGTCAATATTCAGTAATCGATTTCCAAGGTCCCGAAGCTGGAAAAACAAACTGAAATAAGTTGCATCAACATAGCCAGCGAAGGCAGCAATCGTTTACGTTGCTCTCATGCTGGCAAATGCGACGGGCGAGCATGGCGGGCAACCGCCAAGTGATCCTGAACTAGCAGCGATATTCGACAGTGGACGCAAGCATCTGGCACAACTGCTGACAACGGCACCGACTCGAGAAGAAGTTCTCTTACGCTTTGACCAATACGCCCCAGACTTATGGGACGGACTCAATGATGTTTATGACGTTGCCCAAACATGGCAGCACGTCATAGAGCTCATCGCTCAAGGGTGTTTGGATCGACCAGCCCACCTCGTTGATCGAGATCGCTCGCGAATTCGCCAGCCTGACTGGTTCCAGCTGCCGGAGACAATTGGTTACGTTGCCTATGCCGATCAATTTGCGGGAACACTGCAAGGTGTTGAGAGCCACCTGGACTACTTGCGCGAATTAGGTATCACCTACCTGCACTTAATGCCGCTCCTTCGACCTCGAAGCGGTGAAAACGATGGTGGCTATGCAGTGGCTGATTTCAGGTCGGTCCGAGAAGACCTTGGCACCATTGATGATTTGACTGCACTCGCTGATGCTCTGCATGCATCCGATATCGCACTCACGCTTGACCTCGTACTCAACCATGTGGCCGATCAACATGAGTGGGCCATCAAAGCTCGCAATGGTGAGCAAAAGTATCGAAACTATTTCTTGATGTTTGCAGATCGCAGCATCCCTGATGCTTTTGAAAAGAACCTCTTCGAAGTTTTCCCAGACTTCGCTCCCGGCAACTTCACATGGGATGAAACCGCACAGAGTTGGGTTTGGACCACCTTCAATTCCTGGCAATGGGATCTGAACTGGGCTAACCCTGACGTGCTCTGCGAGTTCATCAGTATCTTTTCGTTTCTGGCTAACAAAGGTGTGGATTGTTTCCGTTTGGATGCCTTGGCGTTTTTATGGAAGCGCGAAGGCACGTCTTGCCAAAACCAACCTGAAGTTCATTTCATCACGCAAGCCCTACGCGCAACAATGCGGATCATCGCGCCTGCAGTAATTTTTCAGGCCGAGGCGATTGTGGCTCCGTCCGAACTTGTTGCTTATCTTGGAGTAGGCGAGCAGGCCGGCAAGGTGTCTGATCTGGCCTATCAAAATTCATTAATGGTTCAGGTGTGGTCGGCTTTGGCAAGCGGGGATGCTCGACTGATGGCGCAAGCACTCCTTCGCTCGGAATCAATTCCGTCAACGACCTCGTGGGCGACCTATCTTCGGTGTCACGATGACATCGGCTGGGCAATTGATGATCTCGATGCTGCAAACGTAGGCTTGGATGCCAACGACTATCGCAGTTATTTAAGTAGTTTCTACGCTGGCGAGCTGCAAGGCAGCCAAGCTCTAGGTACACACTTTCAAACACATCCGCTCACGGGCGACCGCCGCACCTCTGGCAGTGCGGCCTCCCTGGCCGGCATTGAAGCCGCACTTGAAAGTGGTGACGAGTCGCTCTTAGCTCTGGCGATTGATCGATTGATGTGCGGTTACTCGATGGTTCTTGGCTTTGGCGGGCTGCCATTGATCTATATGGGTGACGAAATCGGCTTACTTAATGACCCGAGTTATCTTGAAAATCCAGATCACGCCAATGACAATCGTTGGCTACACCGACCAAAGATGAACTGGGAAGTAGCGGACCAACGCCATGACCCCAACACCCTTGCCGGACGCGTTTACACCCACATGGTGAAGCTCATACAGACGCGGAAACGACTGCCCCCTTTGCACTCATCGATCCCCTGCGAAGTTGTTGCCATGCCCAATCCAGCGGTCATCGCCTTTATTCATCGCCATTTTGAAGGTGACCTCGTCGAGTTGTACAACGTGTCAGGTGCGGCTCAGACCCTGCCCACTTCAAGCATCTCGTCGCTGACCGGTCTCAAAGTCACTGACATGATCAGCAATACGGTGCTTTCCTTGACTTCCCCGACCATCACTTTTGAGCCTTACGCCGTGTGGTGGCTCACAGCCCAACTCGAGTAACTGAGTGTGATTTGGGGATTACGCTGGCTCTATGGTTGATTTTCAGTATCAAGAGATGTTGCCCCTCGGCGAAGATGACACCCCTTACCGACTCATCACCACAGAAGGGGTCAGTACTACGACGGTTGACGGCCGCACAATCTTGAAAGTTGAACCATCCGCACTAAGCGCACTTGCCTATGAAGCACTTCGCGACATTTCACATTTATTGCGTCCTGGCCACCTTGCCCAGCTCGCGCGGATCCTCGACGATCCTGAAGCCAGCCCAAACGATCGTTTCGTTGCCCTTGACCTGTTAAAGAACGCGAACATTTCGGCTGGTGGCGTTTTGCCTATGTGCCAAGACACCGGAACCGCCATCGTCAGTGCCAAAAAGGGCCAGCACGTCTGGACTACGGGATCAGATGAAGAGCACCTGTCGCGCGGCATTTTCGATGCTTACCAAAACTTGAACCTTCGCTATTCGCAAATGGCCCCAATCACCATGTGGGAAGAGCGCAACACTGCAACGAACTTGCCGGCGCAAATCGAGTTGTATGCAAATACTCATGAAGGTCACGAAGCCGAGTACGAATTCCTCTTCATGGCTAAAGGTGGCGGCAGTGCCAACAAGAGTTACCTCTACCAGCAGACCGCAGCATTGTTGAACCCCACATCATTCAGAAACTTTCTTGACGAGAGCCTGCGAAGCCTTGGCACTGCAGCCTGCCCGCCATACCACTTGGCTGTTGTTGTCGGCGGAACGAGCGCCGAGTACGCACTCAAGACCGCGAAGTACGCGAGTGCCCGCTACTTAGACACGCTTCCTGTTCATGGGTCACCGGGCGGTCACGCCTTCCGAGACTTGGAGATGGAACAAGAAATTTGGAAGATGACTCAAGAATTTGGCATCGGCGCCCAATTCGGTGGCAAGTACTTCTGCCATGACGTTCGTGTTATTCGACTCCCTCGCCACGGAGCCTCACTTCCAGTCGCAATCGCAGTGTCCTGCTCAGCTGACCGCCAGGCCAAGGCCAAGATCACTGCTGAGGGGGTTTTCCTTGAGCAACTTGAGCGCGAACCTGCTCAGTACCTTCCTGACATCACTGATGAACACCTTGACGATGACGTGGTCGCGATCGACTTGAACCAGCCAATGAGCAACATCAGAGAACAACTTTCAAAGCTCCCAGTGAAGACTCGCATCTCGCTGACTGGCTCGTTGATCGTGGCCCGAGATCTCGCGCACGCCCGCATTAAGGCAATGCTTGATCGCGGCGAACCAATGCCGGAGTACTTCAAGGATCACGCGGTCTACTACGCCGGACCGGCTAAGACGCCTGTTGGCTACGCATCTGGATCATTTGGTCCAACTACTGCGGGCCGCATGGATGGCTATGTGGATTTGTTCCAGAAATCAGGTGGATCATTCGTCATGTTGGCAAAAGGTAATCGAAGCCTTGCCGTAACAAACGCATGTAAGGCCAACGGTGGTTTCTACCTTGGATCAATCGGCGGTCCGGCAGCTCGATTAGCTCAAGACAACATCACCAAGGTTGAAGTGCTCGATTTTCCTGATCTAGGCATGGAAGCCGTCTGGAAGATTGATGTAGTGAACTTCCCGGCTTTTGTTGTGGTCGATGACAAGGGAAATGACTTCTTCGCAGAAACGATGAAGCCAATGATCACTTCGATTCCCGTTGGGCAGCCGGCGAGCTAACAGCCGCGCACGTGCCAGTGATCGCTTCCTGATCCGTTGCGCCAGATTGTCCAGAAGGCTCGGTCTTGCCAGTAACGGTTCCACTTTTGGGTGGGGATATCGCGAAGTTTGTCGACCACTGCTGCGGCTTCAGCGCCGAACTCTTTTTTCACTTCAGCCTGCATCATCCAAGCTGCGCCAACGGCTAGGGCCCGACTCATTTGATAGGCGCCGCGGTAATCGCCGCCTGAACTAACTGACTCGTAATTGCCGCCAGTCTCTTTACGTACGATGCAGCGACGATTGTCTTCAGCTTTTGCACTGAACCACTTACCTTTGTAGAGGCTCTCTGCGACTCCGTGCAGATCAGCCGCTTTGCCTTCGCCTTTGGCGTATCCGGCTTCTAGTGCTCGCTGCGCTGGTTCATCAATGGGAGCAGCTCCTTGGCCGGCTGCAGCGTCCGGCGAAGTTGTCGGCTGGGCAGCCACTGCCTGTGTTGGAGTCGACGTAGGTGTTGGCGTAGGTGTTGGTGCGGAAACTGAGGCAGGAGCAGTTGCCATTGGCGCCGGACTTCCAGCGGCCGATGAGAGGCCGTGCTGCTCCGGTGCCGGATCGCCAATTGCTTGAGCCGGGCCGGCAATAACAAGGCATAGCGAAGCCGTCACCAGCACCACCTTGACCTTGCGCATTTGCTCGACACCCCTGCTCTGGACCGGATGGCCCTCGCATTACGGTGCCCTGAGATTGGAGTTCTGTCACCTACATCCGCATTAAGAGTTGACCGGGGTTCAGTGCAAAGTATCGATTTTCCTCACAAAACTGCAGATTTGAGAAAATATCGCGTGGTTGTTATCACAGCGATATCCACAGAACCCTCAAGGTGAACTAGAGGATTCCGTCATCGATTAATCGAGTTGCCAGGGCTGCGATTGGGCTTCTTTCTGACTTTGTCAGGGTCACATGGGCGAACAGCGACTCGCCTTTGAGCCGCTCCACCACAGCTGCGATACCGTCATGCCGTCCGACTCGCAGGTTGTCTCGTTGCGCCACATCGTGCGTCAAGAAGACTCGACTGTTCTTACCTAGTCGCGAGATTGCCGTCAGGATTGTGGAGCGTTCCAAGTTTTGGGCTTCATCCAAAATCACAATCGTGTCGGTGAGCGTGCGTCCTCGGATATAGGTCAGCGGTAAGACTTCGAGAATTCCCCGATCCATGATTTCTTCGATTACATGTTCGCTGGCGATCGCGTCCAAAGCATCTTTGGTCGCTGCTGAAAATGGCGACATTTTCTCAGCCTCGGTCCCTGGCAGAAAGCCGATGTCTTGCCCACCGACAGAAAAGACTGGGCGAAAGACAACGATGCGCTTGGCTTCTCGACGTTCCAGTACAAGCTCGAGCGCAGCCGCCAGCGCCAAAACCGACTTTCCCGTTCCAGCGGATCCACCTAAGGACACCACCCCAATTTCTGGATCTAGCAAATGGGCTAGTGCGATGCGCTGTTCAGCTGAGCGGCCTCGAATGCCAAAAGCCTCCAAGTCGCCTCGCACCTGCTCGAGTTGCTTATCCACATTGACTCGCGCCAGACCCGAAGATGATGGTGAGACAAGCACGACGCCGGTATTGACCGGGAGGTCTCGATCGAAAAGTTCAATGAACCCATGGGTATACAGGTCATCAACATGTTCGCGAGGGGATTCAATTTCAACGAGCCCTACGTAACCTGAATCCTCGACTTGTTCGCGTCGATATTCCTCAGCAGGGATACCTAAAGCACCATGCGCAAGGAGTCGCATAGGAAGATCTTTGGAGACCACCACCACATCGTGACCTTCTCGGCGCAGGCCTTCAGCGACCGACAAAATGCGAGTGTCATTACTGCGTTCAGCCCGAATCGCTTCAGGCAAATGTGTGGTGTCTACGTGATTGATTTCAATGCGGACGGTGCCGCCTTCTTCATTGATCACAATGCCTTTGCGTAGATCTGCACCTGGCTCCTGGCGTAACGCCTCTAACGCGCGCAAGACCGTGCGAGCGTGATAGCCAAGGGTGGGATCGTGACGTTTATCTTCAAGCTCTTTGATCACTACCAGCGGCAACACCACAGAATGTTCAGCGAAGGACCGAAGTGCAGTGGGATCCGAGAGGAGCACTGACGTGTCCAAAACATACGTGCGGGTATCGGCGATAACTGCTTTGCTTGAAGTCACGGGCGCTCGGCCTCCAGGTCGGGCCACCACCGTGGCCCGGTGCGCGTTACACATAAGCGGCTGCTTGCGTGTTAACCAGACGCTAGAACTCAAAGGCTAAAAAAGGGTGCGCCACGCCGTTTGTGAAAGGTTGCGCTCAGGTAAACCTTAAACGCCGAAACGGCGATGGCGCTCTGCGTACGCTCGGATGGCCCGCAGGAAATCCACATGCCGAAAGTCCGGCCAGTAGGCCTCACAGAAGTAAAACTCTGAATGTGCACTTTGCCAAAGCAAGAATCCAGATAACCGTTGTTCACCTGACGTGCGGATAACAAGATCTGGATCTGGCTGTCCCTTGGTATAGAGGTGTTCAGCAATGTGTTCAACGTCAATGAACTGAGCCAACTCATCAAGCGAGGTGCCTTGGTCGGCATGTTCTTGCATGAGCGAGCGCACGGCATCAACCACTTCACGTCGGCCGCCATAACCAACTGCGACGTTGACGTAAGCACCGGGCGCATCCACCGTTTCTTCTTCAGCTTCTTTTAAGAGTCGGGCCGTACGTTCAGGCAAGAGATCAAGTGCGCCCACCGCATGAAGTTTCCATTTACCTAACACTTTGAGATCCGTGACGGTTTCTTCGATGATCGTCATCAGCGATGTCAGTTCGTCAGTGGGCCGATTCAAGTTATCTGTCGAGAGCAGCCACAACGTGACGTGATCAACCCCTGCGTCATCGCACCAGCCTAGAAACTCTTCAATTTTTGCTGCGCCCGCGCGGTGTCCAGCAGACGAACTGGACCCCTGAGCTTCAGCCCAGCGCCTATTTCCATCCAGGATCACGCCGATATGGCGCGGCACCTGTTCAGGTGGAATCTGGGCCCGGAGCTTTCGCTCGTAGATCCCATAGACGATGTCAGCTAGCCTCACAGCTGCAGGTTACTCCCCGCTTCGCACACCGATCTGGGTCGCTAACTCAAATGGATCAATGGTCGGCTGTTGGCAAGCAAAGGCTCGGCAGACATAAGCCGTGGCTTGCCCGCCAACGAGGGGGCGATCTCGGAGCAAAGGCACGTCACTGCCAGGTTCTCCCACAGCAATAACCGCTCCTGGGGCAGTCGTGGCCAAGGCCACCGTTCGCAATATGGCGGTGGCTGGATCTGCAAAGTCGCCAATAATCGCAATTTCGATGGGGCCGTCAACGAATGCGCTCAGCGCTGCGAGCCCCCAACCACAGGCTCTTGGAGCCCTGGCCCCTAGTCCGCCCACAACATCCAGGGCGCGCTCAGCGATATCTCGATATTCCAAGAGCCCAGTGATTGCTGAGTAGGTAAGGCACGCGTTTGCCACCGCGAACCATCCCGAAGGCTCAGCGTTGTCGGATGGATCCTGTGGACGCTGAACTAAGGCGGGGGCATCGTCGGGGGTGTCAAAGAATCCGCCATTGCCGTCACTGAAATGTTGAATCGCGACGTCAAGCAGCATGCCGCTCAACGCCAACCATTCGTCGTCACCCGTGACTTGAAACAGGGCAAGGAAGCCTTCAGCGACACTGCCATAATCGTCGAGTACCCCAGAGTTCGTGCCTGGTTTTGCGTCGCGTGAAGTGCGGCATAGACGGTCATCCCCATTTGGGCCTAAATGAATTGCAATCAGCAGATCCGCTGCGACGATTGCCGACTCAACCCAAACTGGCTCATCGAGCAGCGCACCGGCCTCGGCAAGTGCTGCAATAGCCATGCCATTCCACGCCGCGACGATCTTGTCGTCACGCCCGGGAGCGACCCGAGAATTTCGACTATTGAAGAGTCGTTCCCTTAGTCGAGACCAGCGGAATCCATCGTTCGGCCCATCAAGTAATTGCAGCACTGAATAACCATGTTCGAAAGTGCCTGCATCGGTGACGTTGAGGAGTTCAACAGCCCATTGACCGTCTACTTCACCAAGCACATCAATGATTTCCTGCGCAGTCCAAACATAAAACTTTCCTTCGACTCCTTCGGTATCGGCGTCAAGAGCTGACGCGAATCCACCTTCAGGTGTCGAGAGATCTCGGATAATGAATTCAGCAGTTTCTCGAACGATTCGCTCTGCAAAAGTTGAACCTGTTAAGCGATACCAGTGCAGGTACACGCGGAGCAAAAGTGCGTTGTCGTACAACATCTTTTCGAAGTGCGGAACTGTCCAGGTTGGATCAACGCTGTACCGAGAAAAACCGCCAGCGAGTTGGTCATACATGCCACCGCGACCCATCGCTTCCATAGTGCGCTCAGCCATCAATAACGCGCTAGAACTACGAGTTCTTGCAGCTTCACGCAGAAGAAACTCCAGCACCATAGACGGTGGAAACTTCGGCGCATTTCCGAAGCCACCATTTCGTTCATCGAAATCAACCTGCAATCTAGACACTGCATGCTCAAGAACAACGTCGCTCGGCAGTCCATCAGAGGTATAGGAACCGCGCTGCTGCATTGCCTCAACAACGCGCGACCCCGCTGTTTCAATGTCGTCACGGCGCTCATTCCAAGCTTCACTCAAAGCGCTCAGAACTTCCATGAATCCTGGCATTCCCCCTCGAGAGGTTTTTGGGAAATATGTGCCAGCGAAAAACGGCTTCCCGTCATGATCCATAAAAACTGTCATCGGCCAACCACCCTGGCCCGTCAGCGCCAGAGTTGCCTGCATGTACACCGCGTCAATATCGGGGCGCTCTTCGCGATCCAATTTGATGGCAACGAAATGAGCGTTGATGAGATCAGCAACTTCTTGATCTTCGAAGGATTCATGGGCCATCACATGGCACCAATGGCAGGCGGAGTACCCAACCGAGAGGAAAATTGGAACATTGCGAGAACGTGCCTCTGCAAAGGCCGCCTCCGACCATTCCTGCCAATGCACCGGATTATTGGCATGTTGTAGGAGGTAGGGCGAAGTCGAAGCGCTCAGTTGATTCATCACCGCTCTATCCTCCTGCACGTCGCACACACTGATTTCGCCGCCCGTGGCCTACCGTCACCATGTGCATGCAGCGATTCCTGGGTTCT
>Ga0114958_10003680_pt1 | contig 10858 bp, 8 predicted proteins | sample C_130208_EF_Meta_FD_89577 | JGI IMG/M metagenome (GOLD analysis project Ga0114958, IMG submission 89577) | Freshwater microbial communities from Lake Croche, Canada to study carbon cycling - C_130208_EF_MetaG | ecosystem: Environmental > Aquatic > Freshwater > Lake | place: Lake Croche, Canada... | reverse complement strand
ACCGACGAGATTCGGTCGTGCCGGCGTTAAAAAAAGAATTACGGGAAAATCTGCATGTCTCAAAACATATCGAGGAGTTGGGTAAACGCTACCCTCATGAGCCCTATCGTTTGTTGCTTGGCGTGCTGCGTGAGCGACTCGCGCAGGCTGTTAATGAAGTGCGCGACGGTAGCGTCCTGACCGAGGACGATGCGGGCGAAGCTTGTCTTAGCCGCGACACCATCGACGAGACTTTGGAAACAATCCGCGCGAGTCTTGCAGCGGGTAAAGGGGCGATGTTGGTCGACGGCGAACTCAAGGCTCTTGGCGAACAATTTGAGGTGTTTGGTCTGCACACGGCGCGACTGGATATTCGCCAACATTCCTCGCACCATGAGGCAGCGGTGGCCGAGGTGCTCGAGTGCTTAGATTACGCTAAGCTGGCGGAGGTGAAAAAACGCGAGGTGTTGCTCGCCGCGTTAGAAAGAGCGAAACCTTTGCCTGCTTTAGCGTTAGCAAAATTCTCCGCGCCGACGAGGCATGTGCTGGATCCGCTGGCATTGGCTGCACGGACCGCAGTCCGTTTCGGGCCGGAGTCCTTAGGTATCGCGATCATCAGTATGACCGATGGCGTCTCGGATGTTTTAGAGTTGGAATTCTTACAAGCGATCACGGGTGCGAAGCTGCCGATCGCGCCCTTATTTGAGACGCTCGATGACTTAGAACGTGCGCCAGAAATTTTAGCAGGTTTGTTTACACTTCCAGGTCGGGTGAAGCCCGTGCACCAGCATGTCATGCTGGGTTATTCGGACAGTAATAAAGATTGTGGGTATGTGACGGCTAACTGGGCGCTCTTTGAGGCCCAGGACGCAATCGCGCGCGTGGCTCGAGAGCACGGTGTGCGGGTGACGCTGTTTCACGGGCGCGGTGGTAGTATCGCGCGCGGTGGCGGACCAGCGGCGAAGGCGATTTTGGCGCAGCCTGCGGGATTGCGCGATGGCGGTATCCGCGTGACGGAACAAGGTGAAGTGTTGTCCACACGGTATCATGATCCTGATTTGGCGCACCGAATTTTGGAGCAGATGGCTTATGGCGTAATGCTCGGTACCCATGCCGCGGAATCGGCGGCGATCGTACCGGAGGAATGGAGCGAGGCGATGAGCGCAATCAGTGCGGCAGGCTTTGCGGCTTACAAGGCGGTGGTGCACGACGATCCGGAATTTTTGGTATTTTGGAAACAGGCGACTCCAATCGATGAAATCAGTAATTTGAAGTTTGGTTCGCGTCCTACTTTTCGTCGGGCGACTACCAGCGTGGATGATCTTCGGGCGATTCCATGGGTGTTTTCTTGGATGCAGAGCCGGTTTAATTTTCCTGGCTGGTTCGGACTGGGTAGTGCGCTCGACGTAGTGCTCAAGCGCGGACCTAAAGGACGTAAACTGCTGCGCACGATGCACACTCAGTGGCCGTTTTTTCAGACGCTGATCGATAATGCGCAACTTACCATGCACAAGGCCGACATGGGCATCGCCTCGCTATACGCTGATTTGGTAGAAGATCCCAAAATTAGACGGCGGGTGCTTGCCGTGCTCACGGCTGAGTTTGAGCGCACCGAGGCCGCGATTCTTGCGGTGACCGGACAGCGGCAATTATTGGCCAAAGAGCCGGTTTTGCTCAAATCAGTACAGCTGAGAAATCCTTACATCGATCCGCTCAATTATATCCAAGTTGAGATGATGTGCCGATTGCGCGCGGCGACGGGCGAGAAGCTAAACGCCGCCGAGGCAGACTCGGTCCGCGCGGTGATCGAGCTGACGATCAACGGGATCTCTGGCGGGCTTAAAAATACGGGCTGAAGTGCACGGCAGACCGCACGTGGATATCTACGGCCGAAGCTTGCGCAGATCGGGCCTAGGATTCGCGGCTAGACGGGGCAGCGAGTTGCGGTAGTCTCTACGCCATAACGTCGTGATTATCTCCAAAGCCGATCTCGCCTCGCTGCTCAATGCGACCTGCGCCACGCCTCACGACGTGTTGGGGATGCATCCGTGTGTGCGGGCGCGGAGTCAGGGTGTGGTGGTGCGCGCGCTTTTGCGGCAGGCGGTTCGTTGCTCCGTCGTCGATCTAGATGCTGAAGGCGCGCCGACTCACGAACTCAAACTGATAGCACCCGATGGTTTTTTTGAGGGCTTTATCGCGAAACGTCCGGGCGTGTTTCGGTATCAATTGCGAGTGACTTTTGCCAATGGTGAGACGCAGCAATTTAGCGATCCCTATAGTTTTTTGCCGACGTTGAGCGCGCAGGATTTGTATCTGTTTAATGAAGGTAATGCGCACCGTATTTATGAAAAACTTGGTGCGCATCAGTGCGTGATCGGTGGGGTGCCGGGCGTTGCATTTGCGGTATGGGCGCCGGCAGCCGCACGTGTTTCGGTCGTGGGTAATTTTAATCAATGGGACGGGCGTTATTTTCCCATGCGCCCACTCGGAACTTCCGGTGTATGGGAATTGTTTATTCCGGGGCTCTCGGTCGGTGTGCTTTACAAATTTGAAATTCGACATCCTGCGGGCACCATCGCCGTTAAGACCGATCCGTACGGGACCTATTTCGAGGCGCCTCCCGGTAACGCCGCCATCGTATGTGATACAGAAACTTTTACCTGGAACGACGCGGCTTGGATGCAGCAACGGCGAGAGCAATCGGCTCAGCTCGATCGCCCCGTGTCGATTTACGAGCTCCATCTTGGTTCCTGGAAGCGTAAACCGGAGGAGCATAATCGATCCTTAAGTTACCGCGAGCTGGCGCCGACATTAGCCGATTACGTGCAGGAAATGGGCTTTACCCACGTGGAGATCATGCCGATCTCGGAGCATCCTTTCGATGGTTCGTGGGGCTACCAAGTCACAGGTTTTTTCGCGCCAACGCAGCGTTTTGGTGCACCGCAGGATTTCGCCTGGTTTGTCGATTATTTGCATGGCCGGGGTATCGGCGTGATTTTGGACTGGGTTCCGGCCCATTTTCCCCGAGATGCGTTCGCTTTGGCTCAGTTCGATGGTACGCACTTATACGAGCATGCTGATCCTCGGCAGGGAGAGCACATGGATTGGGGGACCTTGATCTTTAACTATGGGCGCAACGAAGTGCGGGGTTTCTTGATCGCCAGTGCACTCGCTTGGTTGGAGCGGTATCACCTCGACGGTTTGCGCGTGGATGCAGTGGCCTCGATGCTTTACTTGGATTACTCGCGCCAGGAGGGGCAGTGGATTCCTAATAAATTCGGTGGGCGCGAAAACTTAGAGGCGATCGATTTTCTGAAACAGGTGAACAATCTCGTTCACCAATATTATCCGGGAGCTTTGATGATCGCCGAGGAAAGCACGTCATTTCCGCAAGTGAGTCGACCAACGAGCACGGGCGGACTCGGTTTTGACTATAAATGGAACATGGGCTGGATGAACGATACATTGCGGTATTTTGCCAAGGAATCGATCCATCGCCGTTGGCATCAGAGCGAATTGACGTTTGGGATGCTTTACCAATACGCGGAAAATTTTGTGACGGTGTTTTCTCACGATGAGGTCGTGCACGGAAAGGCGTCATTATTGTTTAAAATGGGGGCGTGGCATATCTCTGAAAAAGTAGCAAACTTGCGCGCGTTGTATGCGCACATGTGGTGTTATCCAGGAAAGAAATTGTTATTCATGGGTTGCGAGTTTGGGCAGACGCGGGAGTGGAACCATGCCTCGAGCTTAGATTGGCATCTTTGCCAATATCCGGATCACGAGGGCGTGCGGCGCTTGGTGCGGGATCTGAACGCTCTCTACGTCGCCGAACCCGTTTTGAGCCGCAATGATTTCAATGCAGAAGGTTTTCGCTGGGTTTCCTGTCATGATGCCGATGCCAATCTAATCGCTTATCTTAGAAAGGATCCGTTTGAGCAGACGCTTTTCCTGGTCGTGGCACATTTGGGAGGGGCTAAAAGGAATTACTTAGTCGGCGTTCCACGGCTCGGGCTTTGGCGTGAAGTAATTAATTCCAACAGCGAATACTATGGCGGTACGGGACTGGGTAATGACGGCGGGCGGACTGCTTTTTCGACGCAGCATGATGGTTTTGCGCAGGCAATCGAAGTGACGCTCGCACCATTTACGACGATGGTCTTCAAGTGGACCACGTCTTGAGGTTCGCGGGATTCAAGCGGCGGAGCGGTTGATAAGGTGAAAGAGCTGCATCTGATTGGTATTCTTAGGATTGATGACGCCTCTCTCGGACTTGGATTTGAAACTTGTACTTCAGCCGTCCTCTTGTGTCGCTGGGGCCACGCTACGTCTCACGCTATCAAACCTAAATGCCGCGGGGCACTCTTTCGATGAGAGCGACCCAAACTAAGCTCCGCACACTCAGCCGAACTCAGCCAAGCCACGGGAATTGTTTAATCAGGGCTTGCTGTCCGAGCGCGGCGCGCGCGAGTCGGCGGCGCGCGCATAGGCCGAATAGGCAACGACCATGTCGGCATCGATCGATTTTATCCAGAACGCTGTGCCACGCAGACGCGTGACGACGGATTGTAAGAGGCTCGGTTGATCCTGCGTTGGCAGACTATAAGTCATGGTCGTTTGCATCTGCTCAATTTTAACGCCGAATGACGGGGCGAATGGCGCCGTATTTTCAATCACGAGCGATTCTATGGTGCCGGTGGCTTTGTGCCATACAATCACAGCGCGAAGGAAGGCCGCGGTTCGGTCTTCTTTTTCAGTGGGTTTCAAAACACCACGATAAGTGATCCTCTCGGCTGTTTCTGTTTCAACGATTAGGTTGCTCTGGTCAATTTGGTCGCTGAGCTGGGGGGCTGTGCCCGAACTGGAGTATCGACTAAATTTATCACGGTAGCGGCGTTGGGCCTCATCGTTGGGCGTGCGACCATCTTCGCTGATTAGGGTCCAGCGGTTGAACTCCGGCCGGGCGCTGTCATAATGTTCAATCACGGTTCGGCCTTCGGCGTTGGTGCTTTGCGTGAATGACCAACCTTTGGGTCCTTCTGTGCGAAAGTGTTTCAATGCTCCGGCCAGCTCCTGCTTAGGATTTAAGGACGGGGCTGCGACCGCCTTTAGGGTCATAAGCAGGAAAATGATCATACGCATGGATCCCATCAATGCATATGATCTGCGGTGATCAATTCTTAAGGTTTATGGTTTGCATCTTGATTGTCGTTCCCGCGCCTCAACGGAAAATCATCATTCAGGGAGACTTAACATGCTTGAGCTAGGTTACGAGTCTCCAAGCCACATAGGGCAATATTGCGAACAAACTATACCGGTGAATCTCGCGTTGACGCGGTTAGCGCTCTCCCTGAACTTTTAAGCAACATTTTCCATTTTCTGCCGTCCCAACTGGCACCTTATCTTTTGCATGAAATCCCTTCGTCTGGTTTTTTCCCTCGGTATTTTCTTCTCCTGCCTATTACAGGCTCAAGAAGAACGCCAGGCCCCGCCCACGGAAATTCCTGATTTCTCCAATCTCGACGAATACATTTACGTCCCGAAATCTACTCTGCATTTCGGCTTCCGCAACATCAGTGGGCCAAAGACTTCGTTCTCTGGTAAAGGTAAGCTCGCTCCCGAAGACAAAAGTGGCTCCGCCACCGGTTCTAACGAAATGCGTTCGTACCATGATGGCAGCGTCGCGCCCGATGGCCGCACTACCGTCTCCGAAAGTGGCGACGGGCTCAGCGTCAGTTTCCCGGTCCCCAACGACGGCAAAACCAATACCTGGGCATACGGTAACGATAAGCAGCTGACCAGCGATGGTTACATGACGTTTCACAATTATTCCGCTCAGATTATCGACACCAATATCCGCAGCTTGAATGCTGGCCGTAGCTCCGGTCTTGAACTCAGCGTAGCCTACGACATGGGCAAAGCCTTCAAGCGTTTTGATTGGAGTCTTATTGCTGGTGTCAGCCTCAACGATATCGCCTCCTCTACCAACGATAAGGTCGCCGCTCGTCTCACTACCGTGACCGATACCTACAATCTTTTCGGGCAACTCCCTCCCAGCGCTCCTTATTCTGCGCCTTCTTCCGTCTCCAGCACGGTTACTAACGCTGACGGCACCACGAGCAGCGACACCGCCGACACCACCACTCTGCTCAGCAACAAGCCTCTCGATCGAACCATTACAACCACCACAGATTCTACCAGCGTGAACAACCGCTGGAAGTTGAAGGGAGCTTATTTCACCATGCGCGCGGGCCCCTCGTTGACCCTGCAATTTACGACCCGATTCAAAGCCTCCGTCAGCGCGGGTCTTGCCATGATCTACGCTGGGTCTACCTACAGCGTTGTCGAATCCTTCCAGCCCGATACCGGAGCTGAAATCAAAGAAACCGTAACGGACGAAACGACCAAGTTTCGCCTTGGTTATTACGCCGATGCTACCTTGCAATTTGATGCTACGGAACGCACCGGCTTTTACGTCGGCGCTGTGTATCAGGCGACTGGAAGCTACGATCAAGCGATCGCTACGGCCAATGCAAATTACGTCTCAAAGATTGATTTGAACAATCTCAACGGCCTTCGCGCCGGCATGACATTTCGTTTCTAATACGTCGATTTCCCCGCTGCTGCGAGCGATCATGACCAGCCCTCCACGAGCAGTGGAGGTGATTCAAGCTTTGCAAACTTAGACCGTACGGTTTGCCTCGAGCGCGTGAACCCCCCCAAAGCCACGTGGCCGATGGTGTCTTTGACCGTGCTGACCGGCCTCAATCTACTCGACTACTTGGATCGCCAACTACTTGCCGCAGTGCTCCCTACTTTGCAGACGGAGTTGGGATTTAGCGATGAACAAGCGGGCACTATCGCGACGGCCTTCATGTTGGGGTATTTTTTGACGGCACCCATTTTTGGCTACCTCGGTGATCGCCTTTCACGGCGAGTCTTGATCGCGGCCGGCGTTTTTGTGTGGAGCTTGGGTACGCTGCTTTCAGGGCATTGCGGCACGTTGGCCATGTTGATTTTTTTTCGCGTATTGGTCGGCTTCGGCGAAGCAAGTTTCGGCACCATTAGTCCTGGTTGGATCGCAGATCTTTTTCCAGCGGCGCGTCGCAATAATGCGATCTCGATTTTTTATTTGGCGATTCCGGTAGGCTCGGCATTGGGCTACATTCTAGGTGGTTTCATGGCCGCGCGCTACGGTTGGCGCTCAGCATTTTTGTGGGCGGGATATCCGGGGCTGGTGTTGGCGCTGGGGATGTTTTTTTTGCCTGAGCCTGCGCGAGGGGCGACGGAATCAGCCGACTCGAAGGCGGCGACACAACCAACCGGTTGGCGTGTTTACAGGCAATTGCTCGGCTTTAAGAGCTATGTACTCGTAGTGGCGGGTTATATTGCGCAGACCTTTGCACTCGGTGGTTTTGCGTTTTGGGCCCCTACATTTTTGCACCGTGTGCACGGCATGGATGTCGAGGCCGCGGGCAAGTTTTTTGGTCTCTCTCTTGTCGTGACGGGCTTGGTCGCTACCCTTGCCGGTGGTTACATCGCAACGTGGTGGCAGCGCCGTACGGGTATGGGTTACGCTTGGGTGTTGGTGTTGAGTTCGCTCGCTGCGGCTCCGGCGGCATATGCGGCCTTTGCGCTCGGTGATCTCGCCGCGGCTAAACTCGGTTTGATCGCAGCGATGGCTTTGCTTTTTCTGGCGACGGGGCCGGTGAATACGCTCATTTTGGAGACGGTCCCGCCAGCCATGCGCGCGTGTGCAATGGCAGGATCGATTTTTGCGATCCACTTGTTCGGTGATCTGTGGTCGCCGAAACTAGTGGGATATCTCTCGGACCAGTGGGGGAATTTACAGCGCGCGACCTTATGGGTTCTGCCTGCGGCGTTGGTAATCAGCGCGTTTTTCTGGGGCTGGTTGGTGTGGCACACTCACCGGAGCCGCCCTCGGAGTTAAGGCGTTTTCACTGCAACTTCGCGAGCACAGTCTCGATGCTGCGGAGTTGTTCGGCAGGGAAGAACGAATTGATGCGCGTGATCACTTGTTGGATGATACCATCGGGACAGGAGGCACCGCCGGTGATCATGATGCGTTTCGGTTTGGCGCAGGTCGGCCATAGCGGCCGCGACTCGGTGTGGCCGGTGCCGTGGCCGTAAACGTAATGATCCACGTGATCGCGCGAGGGGATGTTGGCTTCGCTCTGAATAAAAAATGCTTTTGTGCCGAGCTTCTGTTCGCAGAGGCGAAAGAGCTGATAGGTGTTGGAAGAGTTTTTGCCACCAATGACGAAGGCGGCATCGAGCGGTTCGGCAAGCGCGCGGCTTAAGGCGTCTTGGTTGACCTGAGTCGCATAGCAAAGGGTGTCGCGGCGGCTTGTGCCTCCGACGCGGGTGTCGTCGCCGTATTTGGCCCGGTAAATCCCTCTCAGGTGCTCGATAATCTCGAGCGTCTCGTTCATCAGGAGGGTGGTTTGGTTGACGATGGCAATGCGGTCGAGATCGCGGTTAACGTCAAATCCTGGGGTATGCTTGCCGGCGAAAAGTTCGTAAAAACTCGCGCGTTGGGCGGGGTCTTCACTGGCGATGATCGTAGCGAGGCGGTGGGTTTCTTCGAGGTTGCGCACGATGACGGCTGGTGCGTAGCGGCGGGTGTTGGAGAAGGTGGCTTTGGTTTCCTCGTGCTCGCTCTTGCCGTGGATCACAACGGTATAGCCTTCTCTGCCGTAGGCCCGGGCAGCTTTCCAAACCTTTTCCACCAGCATGCAGGTAGCGTCATATTGGCTGACGGCCAGACCGCGTCGCACGAGCCGACGCTTGTCTTCATCAGTCGCGCCGAAGGCGGGAATGATGACGATGTCCTCGGGCGTGAGCGTGTCCCAGAGTTGCGGGGCGCCGGGCGTTTCGGAAGTGGTGTACGGTTTGCCTTTGTCGGTCTGCAGATAGCGCAGCCCGCGGTGGAGCAGGTCCTCGTTTACGAAAGGATTGTGGATCAACTCCGAAAGCATGAAGACGCGTTTGCCAGGATTTTCAGCCAACGTCTCGTAGGCACGTTCGATGGCGTTTTTTACCCCGAGGCAGAAGCCAAAGTGGCTCGGTATGACGTAGCGAGTGGCACCGAAGTCGAGGCTGACGGGCGCATCGGCAGTACGTTCGTGACGACGCACGAGAGCTTTGATCGCGGCGCACAGTTGCGATTGATACAAGCCACTGGCGGCTGGATCTTGTGCGTAGATGGCGGTGTTGCGCTCAAGCGCCGGGCGAAATTTGTAAATGAAATCGTTTTCGCCCAAATGTAGGTACGGAATGTCTACAAGATGAGGCTCTAGTTGTTCGAGTAGTACAGCAAGAGAAGGAGCGAGTGCGCTCGGAGTAGCATCGAGTGCATCGAGCGATTCGAATGCAATTTCAGTGTCAGCTGCTTGTCCATCCACGCGGGCAAAAAAAACTCGGTAGCTGCGTCCACCGGCCGCGCTAGAGAAATATTCCACAGGTGCGGTATGCTGGGTGAATGCTGATTCGAGGCGCGCGGTGGCCATGGCCAGATCCGTGCCGGTGAACGGTAGCCCTGCTTTAGAGCCGAGACGACGCACGGCGAGTTGATTCCGCGCATCAAAGGCAAGAATCGCGATGAGAGCGGGTGGGACTGCGACAGCCGGATTCATGGGAGGAAAAAAAATCTGGCCGGATTAATCGGCGTCTACCAATGCGGTATCGTCCGCAGAAATATCACCGCAAAACTCCCAGCCGAAGCGATCATCTGCGATAAGTTGAGCTACCACGCTTAAAACAATTTGGCTGCGTTGGTGCGCGTCGAGGTCTGGGTATTCGAGCAACAACTCTTCGAGCACAAGCGTACGAGCTGCTATCCGGTCGGTATCGGCAGGGATTAAATCTTCGGAGCGATCGATTAAATCGGCGATAATAGGGGCGAGGTTCACAACGTGGATTTTATTAAGATTTTCCCTGCAATTTCCGACGGAAAAAAAACAACAATACAACGAAGACTCCCCCACATCCAAGAAGCGACCAAAGTCCGGTAGCCACTGATTTACTTACGGCGGTGAAGACGAGGCCAACCAATAGGAATGTCGCCACTTCGTTGTACGCGCGAAGTTGTGCTGAACTCAATTTAAAGACTCCCGTGCTGAGCTTTTTTCTGATCATTCCGCAGTGAAAATGATACGCGAACAGCCCAGCGAGCAGCGCGAATTTAAGGTGTAGCCAAGGGCTTTGTGCGATCGAGTGATAACTCAGAAGCCAACCGCCCGTGACCAAAGTCAGAATCATCGATGGCACCGTGATGCCCAGCCAGAGTCGACGTGCCATGAGTGTAAATTGGGTGATTAGAATGCCCCGTTTGGGCTCTAACTCTTCTTTGGCTTCAGTGTGGTAGATAAACAAGCGCACGACGTAAAAAAGTCCTGCGAACCAGCACACAATGCCGATGAGATGCAGGGCTTTGAGGACGAGATATGTCATACGAACACCCCCAAAAAATCAGTTTCTTCGCTGGTATGGCAATGCTGCGTGCAGTGTTTCCTCGGGCCTACCGACGAGAGCCTGGGGAAGTAGAGTGCTTAACGCCCCATGGCGCCCCGCTTGCTTTCAGGGCGGCTCAAGAACGATAGGGCTAAGGGCCGACCACCTTTTGCGCTTTGCCCCTAGTTCAGGCTTTGAGGATTTCGGCGAGTTTGGCGATGTCTTTGCCGCCGCCCATGGCGAAGTCAGGTTTGCCGCCGCCTTTGCCACCGATCTGGGTTGTGAGGGTTTGCACAATTTTGCCTGCGGCATGGCCGGCTTTGATCGCGGTGGGCGAGCAAAACGCGACGAGGCTAGCTTTGTCGCCAAACGATGCTCCGAGTTGCACTACACCTTCGCTTAATTT
>Ga0114958_10003678_pt1 | contig 10861 bp, 8 predicted proteins | sample C_130208_EF_Meta_FD_89577 | JGI IMG/M metagenome (GOLD analysis project Ga0114958, IMG submission 89577) | Freshwater microbial communities from Lake Croche, Canada to study carbon cycling - C_130208_EF_MetaG | ecosystem: Environmental > Aquatic > Freshwater > Lake | place: Lake Croche, Canada... | reverse complement strand
GTACGACGGAATCAAGAGTCGGACCATCCCCGCATCACGTGCGCGCTGCGCGACCTGCTTGTAGTCGTCGTTGAATCGATCGGCCTGCAGGTGCCCGTGTGCGTCAGTCAGCAGTGGCATCGAGCGCATCCGCCTCTAGTCGCGGGAAGAGTGGCTCTGGTGCACCAAGTGCGCCGCCTGCACCGAGTGCCCCCCATGCGCCGATCTCGTCGAGCGCCGGGCCGTTGTGTCCGCTCGCGTCATACGGCCAGCTACGGCCGAGTAGCGTCCAAATCTTTGCGGAGATCGTTGGCATCGCTGGCGCTGCATAGAGCGAAATCAGTCGGCACGACTCGAGAAGGTCGCCAAGTACGCCACGCAGCTTCTCCTCCGCAGCAGCATCGCCAAGCTTCGCCGCCTTCGCGAGCTCCCACGGCTTTTCGGTATCGACGAACTTGTTCGCCATGCCGACGAACCCCCAGAGCGCACCGAGCCACTCATGCAGCGCGTTGCGCTCGAGCGCTGCGATCGCCTCGCGACGTGTCTCTTCCCATGCGGCGCCGAGGAGGGATGCAGCGGCAGGTCGGGGAAGGGGCGCATCAGTGAAGGCGCGGCTCGCCAACGTGGTCGCTCGGTTCACCAAGTTGCCAAAGTCATTGGCAAGCTCAGAGTTGTAGCGGCGAATGATGGAGTCCCAGCTCACATCGCCATCACGATCAAAGGGCACCTCGCGCAGTGCCACAAAGCGTGTCCCGTCGGCGCCAAGTGCAGCAACCGCATCATCTGGATCAAGGAAGTTGCCGCGGCTCTTGCTCATGCGCTCACCGCTGGAGAGGAGCCACCCATGCACCCAGATCTTCTTCGGTGCCTCAAGCCCAGCGCTCCACAACATCGCTGGCCAGAAGACGGAGTGGAAACGATTGATGTCCTTGCCGATGATGTGCAGATCGGCGGGCCACCATGGTGCGCCGGCAGCATCCGCCGGGAAGCCAGCACCGGTGAGGTAGTTGATCAGTGCGTCGTACCAGACGTAGATAGTGCCGGCCTTTGGATCGCCCTCGCCTGTTGCGGTCAGGGCACTGCTGCCGTCTTCGCGGATCGGGAACGGAATGCCCCACGTTGCCCCTTCGCGGCTTATGGAGAAATCCTCCAGCCCCTGTCGTACAAAGCCGAGCATCTCGTTTCGGCGGTATTCGGGCTGCACCGGCGATGGATCCTGCGTCAGCCAGGCCTCAAGGCGCTCCTGGTAGGCGCTCAGCTTGAAGAACCAGTTGCGCTCGGTGAGCCACTGCAGCGGGATCCCTGGATGGTTCGGGCAGACCGTCTTGTCGCCCTCTTTCACCACGTCGTCGGCGTTGCGGAATCCTTCATTGGGGCAGTACCAGCCTTCGTAGCTGCCGACGTAGATGTCCCCCGCAGCAAACGAACGTCGAACCATCTCCTGTGCGGCGAGGGTGTGGTCGGCATCGGTGGTGCGAATGAATCGGTCGGGACTAATCAGCAGCTTCGCCTCGCTCGCCTGGAAGAGGGCGACCTTCGCATCCACGAACGCCTTTGGGCTCATCCCCTCCTCTGAGGCGCGGGCGGCGATGTTGACCGAATACTCGTCGGTGCCGGTCAGGAAGCGCACCTCGTCACCCCGCATGCGGCGCCAACGGGCAATGGCATCCGCGCCGATCACCTCATAGAGCGTGTGCAGGCCGGGCTTGTTATTGGCATACGCAATGGCCGTTGTTAGGTAGTACCGCATCGTGGGCGATTGTCGCAGAAGAGCGCGACCCCAGCGCGATATGCCCGCAGTATTCGCACGGTGGGAGGGTGTCCGAGCAGGCGTTCGGCTCCTGCGGGTCACGAGATCCGGGCCGCTGCCGCATCAGGAGGCGCAATGAACAAGGTCATGCTCGCCGGCAGGATCACCAAACCCGTCGAGTTAAAATCGCTCCCCTCAGGCTCCAAGGTCGCTGTGGGAAGCGTCGCAACCCACGACTTCCGTGGCGGGGAGGAGCGCACCGAGTTCCACCGACTGGTCTTCTGGGAGAAGCTCGCCGAGATTGCCGCCGCGCACCTGCAGGCCGGTTCGCTGGTGAGCATCGATGGCCGCCTGAAAACCCACGAATGGGAGAGCGAAGGATCGCGTCGCTGGATGACCGAGGTGATCGTCAATCGACTCGAGTTCCTCGGACCAAAGCCACAGTCGGGCGATCCAGTCGCACAGGGGTCAGAGCCAACCGATCTTGGTGAGGCCGAATACGGCGAGGAGATCGCTCCGGTTCGCGCCTAGCGCTCGTCGTCGACGCTCTCTGGTGCCGCGTCGTCATGGGCGAGGTTCCAGAGGCGTCGACGCTCAAGCCCCCACAGCGTGGCGATACGCCGAATCGCTGCGCTGCGCGGCTCGCCGCCCGCAACGGCACGCCCCACGAGTTCAAGTGCCGCAGCGTACGGGCCCTCTGGGTCATCTGCTCTCGGAAGATTCGCAGAAACCTGCGAGCCGACAACGATTACGAACTCACCGCGCGCATCAATCTCCCCCGCGTCCATCGCAGCTGCAAGTTCGCCGAGAGAGCCCCGCCGAACCTCTTCATGCAACTTGGTCAGTTCACGACAGACGGCGCCCACTCGCTCCGCACCGCACACGCGCGCCAGGTCGACAAGCGTCGCGGCCACACGGGGTCCCGCCTCATAGATCACCGTGCCGCGCTCATCTGCTGCAATGGCCCCGAGCACCTTCGAACGGTCAACGCCAATGCGAGGGAGGAATCCTTCGAATGACCAACGCGGACCGGTGACACCCGATGCGACCACCGCGGCAATGAGTGCAGATGCGCCAGGAATCGGAATCACGCGGATTCCTGCAGCAACTGCAGCGGCAACGAGCGTACCTCCCGGGTCGCTAATGAGCGGCGTCCCAGCGTCGCTGATCAGGGCAACGGCGGCACCTGACTGGAGCCGAAGAATGATTGGCGCAACCCGGTCAACCTCATCAAATCCTGGCAGTGCCGTCACCTCCGCCTGCACGCCAATGCTTGCAAGCATCGGACGAGAGAGTCGCGTGTCTTCGGCAACGATCAATCCAACTTCACGAAGTACGGCCACGGCACGCGGCGTGAGATCGGCAAGATTCCCGATGGGGGTGGAGACGATATGCAACGCCCCTGGCGTTGCACCACCGCCACGCAGGTCGTCAGTCAAGCTTCGGGCGCCGCCGAGGGTAGAGATAGTCGCTCCCACTACTCCGACCCCCCACCTTCGCAATCGGTGGCATTTGTCGCTTGAACTCAGATCGACGGATCATCTCGCTGACGCGTAGGACGAAGTCGCGATCGAAGCCTTCCGCGATCACATCCTCGAGCGGAAGGCGGCGATCAACGATGCGATAGAGAACGCGGTCGAGCGTTGGGTAGTCAAATCCACCCTCACCCTCATCGGTTTGTCCGGGCCAGAGATCGGCGCTCGGCGCCTTCTCAATGATCTGCGTCGGCACGCCGAGGTGGCGTGAAAGTTCGCGCACCTGCGTCTTATACAGATCGCCGATCGGGTTGAATGCGGATGCGGCATCGCCGAAGATCGTGGAGTAGCCGATCAGGATCTCGCTCTTGTTCCCCGTGCCGATTACAACCCCACGATGCACGGCTGAACGGTCATACAGCGTCGTCATTCGCAATCGTGCTGCGATATTCCCCCGACGTACGGGCGTCACCCTCTCACCGCCGGGCAGATTCTCTATGAGTGCCGCCAAGGGGGCTTCAATCGAGATGAGTTCGCTCTGGCAGCGGAGATCGCTCACGATTGCCTCTGCATCTGCCTTTGAGCTCGGTGAGGACGACGCCGTTGGCATGAGCACCACCACCAGGCGATCTGCCCCAATCGCGGCGGCCGTAAGGTAGGCAACCAGTGCGGAGTCGATGCCGCCGGAGAGGCCCAGTACTACACGCTCGGCGCCAGTGCTCGCCAGGTGCGAGGTGATGAAGGAGCGGCACATGGCCGCGACCATCTCGGGATCGATTGCGAGCTCATCATGCGTTCCGCTGCTACCCCTGCCCTCCGCCACGCGAACTACGCCTCCTCGAGGCCGGCGCGCGTGGCGATGATGCGATCGAATTCGCGACGCGTTAGCTCAAGTCGCTCATCGCGAAGGAGAGGGAGGGCGCTCCGCGCGCGTGCCACCTCATCAAGATCGATCTCGGCCAAGAGGAGCGCCTCCTCAAAAAGTGGCGCTTCAGCGAGCACCACGCCATCGGGGCCGATCACACGTGAGCCGCCCCAGAAGATCAGCGACTCGTCGACGCCAACCCGATTGGTGAATGCGACATAGGAGGTGGTGAGCGCCGCGGTGGCTCGCAAGAGGGTGCCCCACGATGCCGCCGAGCCGAGTCCCTCATCGGCGTCCACGCTTGCACCGCGCGCCGGCCCAGCCGCCACGTTGATGAGGAGTTCGGCACCGTCCTGCGCAAGGATCGATGGCAGCGTTGGATGCCAGAAATCTTCACAGATCCCAATGCCAAATCCGACATCCCCTTGTGCCGTTGCGCTACCCAGGACGGCGCGCGCGGCACGAATCGAATCTCCCGCTGCGAGGAAGCGTCGCTCATCGAAGATTCCGTACGTTGGCAGGTAGCATTTGCGCGCCACATGGCGAACCTCACCCCCCTCCAACAGGGCGGCGGAGGCGAAGCAGCGATGGTCGTCTGTGGACTCCACAAACGAGACGATCGCTGACGGGCCACCACGTGTGAGCGCTGCCAGGGCCTGAAGTCGAGGATCACTGCGTCGCATTGCAACCTCTGGCGTGAGGTCTTGTAGCTGATATCCGGTGAGGCTGAGCTCAGGGAAGATCACCAGATCAGCGCCCGCAATCCGACCCTCCACCATCTTCTCTTGATGAATGGCGAGGTTCTGGGAAAGATCGCCAAGGGCTGGGGCAATCTGCGCAAGGGCGAGCACTCTGCGTCGCATCAGCCCCTACTTTTGCAAATCCCACGTGTGGATCGACCACGCGTATAGGGGGCTCTGCACATCAGAGGCTCGAGTAGCCCACGTGATCCTATTGCGAATGAGCGCATATCCAGGATCTCCCCACAGGAGGAGGTACGGTCGCTCACTGCGACGGATTGATTGAATCGTGGCGTAGATCCCCACACGAGAGCTCACACTTCCAGCCGAGACCCCCTGGGCGAGTAGCTGGTCCACCCGCGCATTTGACCAACAGACAAAGTTCTTTCCCGCCGGCGACTCTTCGCTTGGGCAACCAGTCGAGGCAAAGATGTCCGAATCATCTGGGTCGAGGCTCCACTGCCACGCACCGAGATAGAGGTCAAAGTCATTGGGGTAGCGGAGCCGCGCCGCAATATCCGTCACAAACGGGAGTTCGGCAACGGTGAGTGAGATGCCGCACTCTGCAACCTGGTCAACGATCAATTGTGCGGCGCGAGATCGTGCAACCTGGCCCTCACGGACGATGATGTCGGCCTCAAGGCGCACGCCGGCACGGGCGAAGACGCCATCCTGCCCCGCCACCCAACCGTCGGCAACGAGTGCAGCTCGCGCACCGGCAACATCGCGCGTCGACTCTGCTGCAGCAGGGTTCTCGGCTGCCCATGAGGTTGGCGCCACGGTGCTCGAGATCTTGATCCCCGTGTCGTCAGTGGCCCCGGTGAGGATCGCCGGAATGTCTACGCAGGAGGCCAAGGCACGGCGGGCAACGCCGTTGGCAAAGAGTCGGCCTTCGCGTGTATTAAACGCGAGGTAGCTGTATCCGCGGAGTGATGCCGTGTGCAACAGCGTTGCATCGCTGCTGACGTTGAGGCCGGCGACGTCTGCGGCACGGAGGTCCGGCGCCCAATCGATTCCGCCGCCCTGGAAGGATTTCACCACACCGGCTGTCGACGCAAAGACCGTCAGTGTCATCGCCGACATTGGCGCTACTCCGAGGGCGTATCCCTTGAAGGCGGCAAGCTGCACGAAGGTGCCTGGCACTCGCTCGACAAATTCATACGGTCCAGCGCCTACTGGCGCGCTCTGCACGTCGAGAAGCGGGAATGCGGCGGCCAACTGCCCGTCAGTGGGCGAGAGGAGTAACCCCTCAAGTGCGGTGAGCCGTGCATACAGCGCACGTGCGTACTGTTCATCATCTCGGCTCCCCGTTGCCTCACCCGCACTATTGAGCTGCGGATAGCCGCGCGGGTCGGGAAGATCCAGCCCAGCATCGGCTAGGGTGCGTTCTAGCTCGGTGACACGTGAGGCATAGGTGCAGTTTGTGCCGCCAGAGGCGGCGCAACCGCCGCCGTCAATATCGGCGGCAATGTTTTCCCGTGTCAGGGAGACCGCGTTGCGATCTGCCGATTGGACCTTGGCCTGGAGTCGAGCAAGTGATGCGGTGAGGGTGGCCTTTGGGAGGATCGGGATCGTCAATCCACGCGTTTGCCAGGGAGCCCACGGCGATTTCAAGGTGAAGGTGAGCGTGCCGTCTGTCGCCGCCTCAACAGAGACCAGGTGGTTACCAACCACGGCGCAAATGTCGCTCACCAGTGGACAGCGGGTGGAGGCAGCAAGCTCGTAGGTGAATTTCACGTCCTCTGCGGTAAGGAGCGATCCATCGTGGAAGGTGAGCCCAGGGCGCAGTGTCACGCGCCACTTCGTACCACCTGCCGCACTCGACGCATCACCCGCTGCTAGAACGGGGGTAGGCGCGAAGGAGGCGTCAGCGCGGTAGAGGCCCGCGTGGACCATGGAGCCGACAAGGGCAGAGGCGTCATCCGTATAGGCGAGCTCGAGGCCAGCAGGCTCACCCACAATCCCGACGCGCAGGGTGCGACCAGAGAAGATGGTGCAACCAGGGAGGAGAGTTACTGTTAAGAGCGCTGCAGCAAGGACCTTTAGGCTCGGATGCATCCGCATCTCTCCTCTCACGCTCTCATGGATCGGCGGTTGCCGATCTCCCCACAGGATAGGGGGTCGCCGTGCTCTTTTGTGGCGGGGTGACCCGCCCGCACGAATCGACTATGCAGCGAGGGCGGCGTAGGCGCGCTCAACGAGGCCGCACTCTGTTTGAAAGTCCAGGAGGGCGATCGCCTCCTCCATCGGCACCCAGCGCACCTCGTCGAATTCGTGATCCCACTGATCAAACGATCCGCCGATCGCCTCCATCAAGTAGTAGTGCACCGTCTTGTCGATCCGCTCCCCGCCCCGGGTGAACGAGTAGTGAATGGCATCAAAATAGGAGAGGATTTGCACCTCCAGGCCCGTCTCTTCGCGCACTTCGCGAAGCGCCGTCTCCTCACGAGTTTCGCCATCTTCAGGGGTCCCCTTTGGTAGCGACCAGACGAAACCGTCTCGCTCTCGACGACGGCGACCAATCACGATCTCTGGTCGACCGCCAACACCTCGAATAACCAGGCCGCCAGCCGACATTGCGCTGCGCCGTGTTGCTCCCATGTGCTGCTCCCTCACCTCTCCGATGGACGGGCGGCCAGGGCCGTACCCGCAGTTGAGCCGATGGTAGCCTCCGCAGCGGCGGCGCGCTGCTGAGGCGCGGCGCGCTACCCTAGCCGCAAGCGGGGTGACGCAGCCGCGGCCACGCACAACAAAGGGGAGGGCCCGTGGGAGACCACTTTTCGGCGCGACGCTCGCTCGGTGTGGGTCTCCCCGATCGCATCGCCCTAGAACTCCTTCCGCCGCCAGCCACCCCCTGGGCTCAACTCCCACTGGTGCTGAAGATCCTGATCGAGGGTGCCGCCCGACGTTCAGGTGACGGCTTTGTGCAACCAGAGGACCTGCACGCCTACCTAGCATGGAGGCCAGGTGCCTCCGCATCAGCGACGGGTGACGAACGCGAGGTCCCCTTCTCCCCTGCCCGCGTCGTGCTGCAGGACTTCACCGGCGTGCCCGCAGTCGTTGACCTTGCCGCCCTTCGCAACGCCGCCACCGAGTTGGGGATTGATCCGCATCGCATCAACCCCCAGGTCCCCGCCGACCTGGTGATTGACCACTCGGTACAGATTGATCGCTGGGCTACGCGCGAGGCACTCGAGCAGAACGTGGCGAAAGAGTACGAGCGCAACACGGAGCGCTACCAGCTGCTGCGCTGGGCGCAGGGCGCCTTCGATCAGTTCCGCGTCGTCCCGCCCGGAGCGGGCATCGTGCATCAAGTCAACCTTGAAAACCTCGCCACCGTTGTACGCGTCGAAGAGGTTGACGGGACACCACTCGCCTTCCCGGACAGTTGCGTCGGCACCGACTCGCACACCACCATGATTTCAGGCCTTGGCGTACTCGGCTTCGGCGTGGGCGGCATCGAGGCCGAGGCGGTCCTGCTCGGCGAACCACTCTTCTCGCCAATCCCCACCATCGTCGGACTTCGACTCACCGGACGACTCCCAGCGGGAACCACGGCGACCGATCTCGTACTTACCGTCACAGAGCGACTCCGCGCGCACGGCGTGGTTGGTGCCTATGTGGAGGCGTTCGGTGATGGGCTGGCAACGATCTCCCTCGCCGACCGCGCGACGATTGCCAACATGTCGCCCGAGTTCGGCGCAACGACCACCCTCTTCCCGATCGACGAGATCACCCTCGACTACTTGCGCACGACCGGTCGCGGCGGTGAGAGCATCGCCCTCGTTGAAACGTACGCGAAGGCGCAGGGCCTCTGGCGTACCGCTGGGGCTGAGCCGCTCTACGACGCCGTCGTTCATATCGACCTTGGCGAAGTTGCTCCGTCGCTGGCCGGCCCGCGACGTCCGCAGGACCGCGTCCCTCTGCCGAACCTTGGTGCAAGCTTCGCCGCCGCCTACCCCGATCGTGCCGGCGCAGGTGCGCACCACGCCACCGCCACATCGGCGAGCGGCACCTACGAGCTACACGATGGTGCGGTGGCCATTGCGGCAATCACCTCGTGCACCAACACATCGAACCCGTCGGTGATGATCGCCGCCGGCCTGCTCGCCCAGCGCGCCGTTGCACGTGGCATGCAGGTGCCCGCATGGGTGAAGACAAGCCTTGCGCCGGGCTCCAAGGTAGTGACCGCCTATCTCGAACGCGCTGGGCTCCTTGCACCGCTAGAAACGCTCGGTTTCAACGTTGCCGGATACGGCTGCACCACCTGCATCGGCAACTCTGGTCCGCTCGACGCCGGAGTTTCGGCCGCCATTGAGGCGAGCGACCTCACCGTCGCCGCCGTCCTCTCAGGAAATCGCAACTTCGAGGGGCGCATCCATCCGTCGGTGCGCGCCGCCTATCTCGCCTCCCCGCCGCTCGTGGTCGCGCTGGCACTCGCGGGGCGCGTCACCCTCGACCTCACGCAAGAGCCGATCGGCAACGACAAGAGCGGCGGCCCTGTCTACCTGCGCGACCTCTGGCCAAGCGATGACGAGATCAACACCGCCGTTGCCGCCGCCGCCGACGCCTCTCTCTATCGCAGCAGCTACAAGGATCTCTTCGCCGGCGACGAGCGCTGGCAGAACCTTGCGAGCCCAACGGGCAAAACCTATGCATGGGATGCCAGTTCAACATACGTCTCGCGACCAGCCTTCACGGAGGGGATCACCCCCGAGCCGCAACCGATCGCCGACATCGCCAGTGCACGCGCGCTCCTCATGCTGAGTGACTCCGTCACCACCGACCATATCTCCCCGGCCGGATCGATTCGCATCGACTCCCCCGCCGGCCACTGGCTCATTGAGCACGGTGTCACCGCTGGTGACTTCAACTCGTACGGCGCGCGACGCGGTCACGATCAGGTGATGATGCGCGGCACATTCGCCAACATTCGCCTCCGCAACGCCCTTGCCGGTGGCAAGGAGGGGCCAATCACCCGCCACCACCCGTCGGGCGAAATCCTGGCCGTCGCGGATGCCGCCGCTCGATATCAACACGAAGGGAGCGACCTCATCATCCTCGCGGGCAAGGAGTACGGCTCAGGCTCGTCGCGCGACTGGGCCGCCAAGGGGACGCGCATGCTCGGCGTGCGTGCCGTCATCGCACAGTCATACGAACGCATCCACCGGTCGAACTTGATCGGGATGGGCGTTCTGCCCCTGCAGTTCCTGCCCGGCGAGAGCGTCGATTCCGTCGGCCTCACCGGCACCGAGCGCTTCTCCATCGCTGGCATCGGCAACTGCACCGCTCGATCAGAGATCCGCATCAGTGCGCAGCCCGTCGACAGCAACGATGCGCCAACCGGCCCTGCGAAGGAGTTCTCAGCGCTCGTACGCCTCGACGGTCCAAATGAGGTGAACACCTACCGCAGCGGCGGCATCATGCCGGCGGTGCTGCGAAGGATGGCGAAGAGCAGCTAGGGGCTAAAGGCTAGTCAAACTTTCCGATCACATCCACGAGCAGATCTGCAAAGCGAACGGAGTCCACCCCTACGGCAACATCCACTGCTGCGGCACGTCCGCGATCACGTAGTCGTTCGGGGAACCAATCCACCACGGTCCTGCCGCGCTGGAGATCGGCGAGCTCAATATCAACGGCCGCGTGCACTACGGCAACGAGCTCAGGGTCTACCAGGTGCGCCACTGCAACAGCGTCGTGGATTGCGCAGTAGTCCCATCCATACCTCTCTCGATAAAACACCTCAAAGAACCCGAGCAGCTCAGAGAAGATGCGTCCCGCTCGGTTTCCAGTCGCCTCAAGGCGTGCCCGCTCAGCGGCCCCCATCTTGGCAAGATGCGTCGCATCGAGGCCAACCATGGTGATCGGGATCCCGCTCGCGAAGACGATGGCAGCGGCATCTGGATCGACGTAGACGTTGAACTCTGCCGCGCTCGTCACGTTTCCTTCGCCGACCGCCCCACCCATCCACGAGATGTGCGAAACCTTCGAGATCAGCTCGGGGTGCGCCTGGATGAACAGCGCGATATTCGTAAGTGGCCCAAGCGGAGCC
>Ga0114958_10003670_pt1 | contig 10872 bp, 12 predicted proteins | sample C_130208_EF_Meta_FD_89577 | JGI IMG/M metagenome (GOLD analysis project Ga0114958, IMG submission 89577) | Freshwater microbial communities from Lake Croche, Canada to study carbon cycling - C_130208_EF_MetaG | ecosystem: Environmental > Aquatic > Freshwater > Lake | place: Lake Croche, Canada... | reverse complement strand
TTGTATTGCAAAGCAAACATATTACCAATCTTAAAAACATCAATGCTAGCAATGCTGCTAAATATGATGAAGAAATCACTGAACTGAGCAATCACATTGCAACATTAGTTGAAGCCAATGCTGCACTTGCTGAAGAGTATGGCACAGCGTATGGCAAGACAAAAATCAAAAGCGACCGCGATCAGAAAACAAAAGCTAGTCTATTGTCATATGAAAGACAAATTAAAGACAACATCAAAAAGATTGTGGCCGAATCGCGATTTTACGAGACCAATGCTGATTGCCCTACGTGCAGTCAAGCAATTGATGAAAGCATGCGAGACCATAAGATTGGACAATGCAAAAGTAAAGCACATGAATTGAATGAAGGCTATGCGCGGCTGCAGAGCAGCTTGGATGAAACTGTTGCAGATCTGGCACAAACTGAAAAGACACTACAACATCTTAATGGCCTTAACAGCACCATACACAGCAACCTTAAATTAATCAGCAACTTTGAGCAGCGTATATCTTCATTGCGCGCTGTTAAAAACCAACAACATTGCGAGGTGGATTTGGATGGCGCAACTGTTGAGCTGGATGAACTAAAAGAATCGCGTGATATATTGAGTGATCTTAAAAGTACACAACTTGAAGAGCGCACTTATAATGAAGTGATTGGCGAGCTGCTTAAAGATACTGGTATAAAGACAAAGGTAATACGTCAATACTTACCAGTAATGAATAAGTTGATTAATCAATACCTGCAAGTGCTTGACTTCTTTGTTAGCTTTAATCTTGACGAAAGCTTTAATGAAACAATCCGCAGCCGTCATCGTGATGACTTTAGTTATGCTAGTTTTAGTGAAGGAGAAAAGAGCCGCATAAATTTAGCTATCTTATTTACATGGCGTCAAATTGCTAAGATGCAAAACAGCTGCAATACAAATCTTCTTATTCTTGATGAAGTATTTGACAGTAGCTTAGACCCAGATGGTATTGATAACCTATTGAAGATTATGAATACGCTTGACTCTGATACGGCCGTGTTTGTGATTAGCCACAAGCAGGATTTGCTGGAAGGAAAATTTGCGCAGAAGATCGAGTTTGAAAAGCATAAAAACTTTACTCGCATAAAAAGCGTCTCGTAACCCATTGCAAATCAAAAGGTTACCGTGCCCATTTTGCCAATTTTAGTGCAAAATGGGCATTTTTTCATTTTTGCGGTAGAATACCCATCTGACGCGGTTAAAATGCCCAAAAATCATGGTTTGCTGTAAACCATTGAAAATCAAAAAGTTACATTGCTTATTTTGCCAGTTTAGGCCAAAACACGCATCTCCGCATTTCTACATTTTTGCGGTAGAATACCCGTCTGACATGCCAAAAGCATCTCGTAACCCATTACAAATCAAAAGGTTACAGCACCCATTTTGCACAAACCGTCATTTCTCCATTTTTTCGGTAGAATACCCGTGCGGCCTGGTCAAAATGGCCAAAAATCATGGTTTGCTGTAAACCGTTGAAAATCAATGGGTTTCCTCAGTTTTGAAACTTTTTTCACAAAATTAGCATTTTTCTATTTACAGATCACAAAAAACCTGTTAGAATAACCGTATGCAAGCCGCTACGGTAAATCGAGAATCTCAGAAAATGCTAGCAAAGCTGCTAGCAAAGGAAAACATCAATGTTCGCATCGGCAATTACAGCACTGCGTTTTTTGATGTAAAAAACCGGGTGCTGGGATTACCTACGTGGAATGCCGCCAACAAGAATGTCAGTGACCTGCTGGTGGGACATGAAGTTGGTCACGCACTATATACTCCAGTGGATGCAGTTTCCCGCTTCCATGAAGTGCTCCCTGGAGTTCCATTTGATATTGGCAATATCGTTGAAGATGTTCGTATTGAGCGTCTTATTCAAGCCAATTACCCAGGCCTTGTGTACAGCTTCAAAGAAGGCTACCGCCACTTTATTGAAAATGACTTTTTCAAAATCAACGGAGCTGACCTGAACAAGATGGGTTTTGCGGATCGCCTAAACATTCGTGCCAAGCTTGGCGCCGCAGCCAATGTGCCAATGACCGCTGTTGAGGAAGCAGTTTATGCACGCTGTGTCGCAGCTGAAACTTATGACGATGTACTTGACATTTGTAAGGTTGTGTACGAAATGGTCAAAGGCGAAAAACGCGAAAAGCCTCCTGCTGCAGATGAAAATGCATCAGTTGATCCTACAGCCTCCAAAGGAGAAAGCAGTGACGGAGAATCTGGTGAAGGTAACGGCGACTCTAAAGAAGGCGACGGTGACACTGATTCCAATGGCTCTGGTGACAGCAATGATTCTTCGGCTGACCAAGACGATGAAACATATCGTGACAGTACTCAAAATGACTCCGACAGCGAGTCTGACAAACCTTCCGACTCAAGCGCCGATAAGCCATCACAAAGCAAGTCCAAATCTTCAGCTCAAGGTAAGAATAAGGCGGCCGAGGAAAAAGCAGCCGAAGAACCTACAGCTGCTGAAACTGTTCCAAACCAAATGCCAGATTATGGTCCTGTGAATGATGAGCTCCGCAGCAAAACTCAGCAGGCATTGGGTGAGCAGCTTGATTCTATGCAGGAAGTTGTGGCTGACTATTTTGTTGGCAATGCACCAAATGCAAAGGAGATGATGAGCCACGTAATTCCGGTCAAGGAAATTATGGCTGAGCGAGCTCGCAATGCAGCTTATGATTTGGTGATGAATATGCCAGCCGTAAAAGAAGATTGGCTGAGCTTTAAGCAAGCTACCAAAAAGCACATCAGTGTTTTGGTAAAGGAGTTTGAGCGCCGCAAAGCTGCTTTTCAATATAGCCGAGCACAACAAAGTACTACCGGAACCATTGACGTGAATCGACTGCATAGCTACAAGTTTGAGGATCAAATCTTCAAGAGTATCAGCAAGCTTGCCGATGCTAAGAATCACGGTATGGTGTTTTTCATTGACTATTCTGGAAGCATGGGTAATACAATTGGCCGCGTGATTGTGCAAACATTGCAACTTGTTTACTTCTGCAAAGCAGTGGGTATCCCATTTGAGGTTTATGGATTCACTAGCCCAACACATTATGTAAGTCTACCAACTGATGTAATGCTGGGCAGCAACCTTTCCTTTGATCACACTCACATTTTTGAATTGCTCAACAGCGACTTGAAACGTGATAAGTTTGAGTTGGCCTGCCGCGAGCTTAAAGCGCAAGCTTACCTAAAAGATAGCGGCGTTGCGGGATATGGAATTGGTCTTAGCTATTCAAACCGCTATGAGGTTATGAATGGTACTCCGCTAAATGAGACCATTGTGATTGCGCATGAAATTGTGAAACGCTTCAAGGCCCGTCATCATGTGCAAAAGATGAATACCATTTTTCTCACTGACGGCGACGCTGGCACTAGCCACTTTAATTACAATCGTGATGATGAAGCATACCGCAAGGCAACTGCTGTTCCTGAATGGAAATGTGGCCATATGATTCCGGTGAACGGCCGCAACATCATGTTCCGTTCAAATGATAGAGGACTATATGCTGCACTAATTGAAAATCTTAGAATAACTTGTGGAACTACCGTGATTGGATTTTTTGTCGCCAATTACCGCAGCGACTACAAAAGCACCGCAATTACTGCATTACGCTATACCGCAAAGAAAGATGGCGAGATCTTGCCATGGCACAGCGCAAATGAATTGTTCCAAAAGAAAAGTCGCGAAGCACGTAAAGAAAAGTGCATGATGATTCCAGGTGGGTATAATTACGATGCCTACTTTGTTTTTGACAGCAAAAGCGGATTGGACCTTAATGATGATGGCGAAGAATTTGTCAGCGATTGCACTTCTGAAACCTTCTCTGATACTTCTTCCCAAAACCGCCTTGCCAGGCAATTCACCAAGTTTACCAGCGAAAAGAAGCTTTCACGGGTATTCCTCAACAAGTTTGTCGGAATTATTGCCTAATTCCTGTAACTCGTTGGCAATCAACGGGAAGAAAAAACTGAAAAATTCTTCATTTTTTCCTTTACAAGTCACAGAATCTAGTGTATAATAATCTCGTAAGGCAAACTACCACAAAGCATGAAAAATACTAAAGCACAGCACGTCGCATCTCAAGTCCTAGCCCTCTTTTATGATGGCAATACGCCAATCGGTCAGCTCGCCGATGGCCGCGAGATTGTCCTGACTCAAGCTCAGGTCAAAGCCATCATGGCCAAGATTCTCGCCTAATCTATAGCATTTAGTCCTTTACAAGTCTAAGAATTCCGTTTATAATAATCTTGTACCAATTGACAACCACTACATTATGAATACGCAAACCAAGATCCAAAATACTCTCAACGCGCTGTTCGGCGCAGGCCCAATCACGGAAGTGAGCAGCGCACAGCTTTATAAAGTCGGTCGCGAGCAAGGCTTAACTTACAAGCAAGTCAAAGACAATATGATGTGCGATAAGTACAAGAGTACCGTCAAGCGCGGCTTGTATAACCTTAGCGTGTTGGCCTCCAAACCAACTGATGCACTTTGTGAGCCGACTGCAGCAGACACTATTCCAGCTGCAGTCGCTGCTCCAGTGTTCAATCTGACCACGCCTAAGCCGCAACCCAAGCTGACCAGCATCAGCAATGACGACATTTACATTCCTTCTATTGACCACACCTTTGTGCAATGGGGTGAGTATAAGACTGTCAAGAAGGTGATTGAGAGCGGTATGTTTTTCCCACTATACATCAGTGGCATGAGCGGTAACGGCAAAACCATGATGGTTGAACAAGCCTGCGCTAAGCTTAAGAAGGAATACATCCGCGTGCAAATCAGCCCAGAGACCGACGAAGACGATCTTATTGGCGGCTTCCGCTTGATTAACGGCGAAACGGTTTTCCATAAAGGACCGGTCATCAAGGCAATGGAGCGAGGCTGCATTCTGATGATTGACGAACTTGACCGTGGCAGCAATAAGATTATGTGTCTGCAAGGCGTTCTTGAAGGCAAGCCTGTTCTTGTGAAAAAGATTGGTCAAATCATTCATCCTGTTCCAGGTTTCAACGTGATTGCCACCGCCAATACCAAAGGCCGCGGCAGTGAAGATGGTCGCTATAGCGCCGCCAATGTGATTGATGAAGCATTCATTGAGCGCTTTGTGGCAACTATTGATCAGCCTTATCCCGCATTCAAGATTGAGCGCAACATTGTTGCCAAACACATGGAAGCACTGGATGTTGCAGATGAAGAATTTGTCGACAAGCTTGTAAGCTGGAGCGCGGTTATCCGCAAGACTTACGCTGACGAAGGCGTTGATGAACTTATCAGTACTCGCCGACTGTGCCACATTGTCAAGGCATACAGCATCTTCCGCAACCGTCTTGAAGCTATCAGTCTTTGCATTGCTCGCTTTGAAAATGAAACGCGCGAAGCATTCCTCGATCTTTACACCAAGATTGACAGCAATCAAATCACGGCTCCAATCGAGCCGCTTACTGCAGCCGCTGCCGCTGTAGAAGAAGTTCCTTTCTAAATTTTAGCAATGGTCTTACGCTAAACCTAGTAAACATCAGACCACCAAAACAACAACAAAAACAAAACACACACAACCGTATGAATAAGAAGCAAATCGCACAATTCGCCCGTATCGCTAGCCGCATGACTCAAAAGGAAGCAATCTTTAGCATCCTTGAAGCAGGACATGAGTTTACCGTTGCCGATGCAAAGGCCGCCGGCATTGCTGACCCTGCTCGCGTTGTCAACCAATTGCGTGAACTGGGTTTTCCAGTCTACCTTAACCCACGCAAGACCAAGACTGGTGAGGTTGTCAAGCGCTATCGTTTGGGCACCGCTCGTAAGAATGGCTAATTCTTAACCATTGCAGGAGCATAGCAATTTGCTATGCTCCTGCATTTCTTCCGCATGACGCGCGACAATTCTAAACCAAAAGGCATCAAGTATGATGGTGCCAAACCAGATTACAGTTTGATTCCACCGTATGCTCTGGAAGAAACCGTTAAGGCTCTTACGTATGGAGCAGAAAAGTATTCTCGAGACAACTGGAAACTGCTAGATGATGCGAAGACTCGCTACTTTGCAGCTGCACAACGACACATGTGGGCATTGCAAAAAGGCGAAACACGCGATCCTGAGAGTGGACTACATCACGCTGCACACGCTGCTTGCTGTATGTTGTTCTACTATGAATTGGATTTTGTGCCTAAAGAAAAACAATAAAAAGATTTACATTTTGAAGACATCTGTATATAATTAACTATATGACAAAACTATCCACACAAACACTTGACATTCTAAAAAACTTTGCATCAATCAACAGTAACTTGATTGTTAAGAGCGGAGAAGCGCTGTCAACCATTTCCGAAGCAAAGAACATTATGGCCACAGCTGATATCAGCGAGACCTTTGAAACCACCTTCGGCATTTATGATCTTAACGAATTCATTAGTATGTTTTCATTGATGAGTGATCCAGACCTTGATTTCACAGCCGATAGTGTTGTGTTTAAGAGCGGTCGGACCAAGGCAAGCTATCGCTTTGCGGATCAAAGCATTCTTACAACTCCTAAGAGTAAAATCAATATGCCGAGCGCAGATGTGACGGTGAGTATTGGCAGTGACTTGCTTGGACAAATTCGTAAGGCTGCAGGAGTTCTTGGTCATACCATTGTGAGTATCGGTGGTGAAGGCGGAGTCATTACACTTAGTGTGGTTGATCCAAAGAACAGTACGGCCAACAGCTTTACCGTTGTTCTTGATGATGCACACGCAAATACTTCAACCTTTGACCTGCAATTTCTTATTTCCAATCTTAAAGTAATCCCAGGCGATTATGAAGTTAAGATTAGTAGCAAGTTGATTAGTCATTGGTCCAATACTAGCGCACCAGTTAATTATTATATTGCTCTTGAAAAAACAAGCAGCTACAACGCATAAACAATCCTATAAACAAAACATATGAGTACACAAACCGAAACACAAACTGAAGTCGCACCACAACAAATTACAATTGAAGATATTGCTCTTATTGTCAATATCATCGCTACTGTATCACGTCGTGGCGCATTTGAAGCAGCAGAATTTACCGTCGTTGGTGGTCTATTTGAAAAGCTTAAAGGACTCCTTCCTGAGCCTGCCGCTGAAGAAACCAACACCGCGGAAACCACCAACACCGATGCAGCTGATCCAGAAAATCAATTGAACTTTGATTTTAGTGGATCTACAACTGAAGTCTAATATGAATATAGACAGACTTGATGGGACTGCAAAAGGTGGGTGGCTTTTTGAGGTGTTCACAATGCCCGGCCGGGTTATTCTTTGGTTTCAATACATGAATCCATCGACTAAAAATGGCCATCGTGGAATGGTTACACAAACCAGACGCCGTGCCAGCAGTCCCGCTATGGCTGTTCTATATTCACTTGCCTTTTGGGCTGTGGCAGGCTTTTGTGTGTATGGATACTTTACAAATCCTGCGCAAAAGCCTGCCTCTTTTGTTCCTAAGATTGAAAACTCGCAAGACCATTCAAGGTCAATACCTAATACACACACATACCCGAATGATTGATATTGAAGACGCCGAACAAAAACTTGACATGCTAAATGTCATTAAAGAAATTAGTGCTGAATTGTCCAAGATGGACGACAGCCGTGATCAGATTAAAGAAATCATTGGTGCAGCTGCTGAAGCATTCACATTGCCAAAGCCGCTAATCCGAAAAGTTGCGCGACTATACCATAAGAAGAATGTTGCTGATTTTGAAAATGAGACATCTGACATTAAAAACCTTTACAAAGCAATCACAGTAGTATAAAATACTGTTGAGACAAAATACACAAGTAAGAACAAATCTATAATATGAAAAAAAGTGAAAATGAATTCTTATGGGTAGAGCGCTATCGCCCGCAAAGCATTGATGAATGCGTCCTTCCAGCCGAATTAAAGAAAACCTTTAATGACATTGTGAAAGGGGGGCAGCTGCCCAACCTGCTTCTTGCAGGAACTGCTGGTCTGGGCAAGACTACTGTTGCTAAGGCATTGTGCAATATGCTTGATCTTGATTACATCATGATCAACGGCAGTGAGGAAAGCGGTATTGATGTGCTGCGCAATAAGATTAAACAATTTGCAAGTACAGTATCATTGACTGGCGGATACAAAGTAGTGATTCTCGATGAGGCTGACTATCTTAACTGTTTTGACGGTACTCAGTTGATTCAATTTTCCACATCTGATAGTGAAGTCGATATAAAAATAGATACTATCAATAATCTTTTAGGAACTGAGTTTTTTGCTAGAAGTGTTAACCCAGTAACTTTAGAAGAATGTCTAACGCCGGCTTACGTAATTGAAAAGGGTGAAGCCGAAGTATTTGAAGTCGAATTTGATGATGGATCAGTTATGAAATGTACTGAAGATCATGTTTTCTTTGATGAAAATGGCAATGAGTGTAAAATTAAAGACATGTTGAAAATGCTTAGTGTATAAATACATTAAGATACTCGGCATGAAAGCATTTACATATCTAATAAAAGAAAAGGAAACAGGAAAATGGTATTACGGTGTCAGATATGCATCTAACTGTTGCATATCTGACATGTTTACTACATATTTTACTTCTGGTGTTTTACATGATCGCATAAAAAGTAAACCTGATGATTTTGTGTTTGAAATACGGAAACAATTTGATTCTGTTGAAGACTCATTAAATTGGGAACATACTGTTTTGCGTAGAATGAAAATTAAAGAGAGGACTGATTGCTATAACAAGCATATCGGAAAAGCTCCGCCTAGAATGTTCGGAGACGATAACCCTTCACGCAGATCGGATGTAAAACTTAAAATTTCAGCTGCATCAAAACGTAGAGGAAGATTATCTGATAAGTCTATATCGACTATGCGCCAAACTAAAATTAGGCAGGGTGTCATACGGATGATTAAAACTAAATCATTTGTCATAAAAAAATCATGCGCAACACGGTATAAAAATTACCTTTCATTTATTGAAAGAATTCAATCTAAAAAGAAATATACACGTATACATCGACTAATTAAACGTCTGTTAGAAGAGTGTTTATGTTACAAACCAAAACCGTATCCAAAGAATAGAAAAAGAACTGGCCCGCGAGGTAAAAATCATAGAATATCTAATTCTAAGATTGGAAAGCGATGGTATACCAATCCAAATTTACTTGAATGTAAATTATTTAGCACGGATGATAATATACCGAATGGTTGGATAGCTGGAATGAAGCTTTCTTCAAAAATTGAAAAGAACAAATTAGCATCTACTGGAAGAAAGCACACTGAAGAATCAAAATTAAAAATGAAACATATTTGTAATGAAAGAAATTAAAAAAATCACTAAGTTGGGTACGCGCAAAGTTTATGATGTTGTAACAGGTCATTCTAATAAAACTTTTGTTTTGGGTAATGGTATAGTCGCTCATAATTGTAGTAGCACACAGCCTGCTCTTCGCGGATTCATTGAGGAGTTTAGTAACAATTGCCGATTTATTCTTACGTGTAATTTTAAAAACAGAATCATTGAGCCGCTTCATAGTCGATGCAGTGTGGTTGAGTTTAATACCACCAAGAAGCAACTGGCTGGTCTAGCCGGTGACTTTATGAAGCGGCTCAGTGCTATTCTTAAAGGCGAAGGAGTTGCCTTTCAAGAAAAAACCATTGCTGAACTCATTATTCGCTATGCGCCAGATTGGCGTCGAGTGCTAAATGAATGTCAGCGGTATAGCACAAGCGGCGAGATTCCTACAGCCATTCTTGTAGGCATGAGCGATCAAAACATTGCTGAACTTACAACACACCTGCGCTCTAAGGATTTTAAAAGCATGCGTAGCTGGGTTGTCAACAATAGCAGTCTTGACAGCAGCGTTGTGTTCCGCAAGATTTATGACAGCTTGTATGACACGGCCGCGCCCAACAGTATTCCAAGTGCTGTACTTATTCTTGCAGACTATAGTTATAAGGCTGCATTTGTAAGTGACAGAGAACTTAACATGGTTGCTTGCATGACCGAACTCATGAGCAGCGTAGAATGGAACAAGTAATATGACAGCCAAGAAAAAGGAAATGGCTAAGGCGGCCACAGGTTCAGTTGGTTTTAACTTTTCGGCCTCTTACCCAGCCTTCACCTGGGCATACCTTATTTTTAACCGCAATCATTCCATTAGTCCACCATAATTGCCCTTTAAGAGACTCGGCCTGTCTCAAATACGATTCATCAGACATCCGCGAGCGCTTTATACCTAATGATTTTTCTTTACGGTGTGCTTCCCGTAATTTTTCAATAGTCTCGGCTTTATGTGGTGTGTGTATACGTCCTTTAGCTGCTTTAGATATATTTTCACGATGCTCTTCTGAAAATTTAATGCCTTTCTTACCATCAGATATTGCAGCCCGGTGCCATTCGGAAAGAGGTTTTCCTTTTAATGTTTCACTGTGCTTATTGCGAGTTTCAATACTGCGTGTTGTTCCAGTTCTTATTTCAGACATGTATTTTTTAAACTTTTCAGTCATACATGTTCTTGGATTTTCTTGGCCATTGCTTAAATTTAAAAATGTTACGTTATCTTTAGCATTAACTTTAGTGAGAAATCTAAATTCATATCTATGTGCTTCTTCTGCCGTATTAAAGCGTTTAATTTTTCTGATGATGAATGATTGTAAGCCATCTTTAGTAATCAATTGTTTTACTACTTTCGATGATGTCTTATATCCATTAGGTGTCATAAGATTATCACTACAAGATCCGTATGACTTATATCCAGCATAATACTTTAATGATGTAATGTGCTGAATCACATAAAAATAAGGTTGAGTATTCATAATGTTATTTATACAAATGACTTA
>Ga0114958_10003669_pt1 | contig 10877 bp, 12 predicted proteins | sample C_130208_EF_Meta_FD_89577 | JGI IMG/M metagenome (GOLD analysis project Ga0114958, IMG submission 89577) | Freshwater microbial communities from Lake Croche, Canada to study carbon cycling - C_130208_EF_MetaG | ecosystem: Environmental > Aquatic > Freshwater > Lake | place: Lake Croche, Canada... | reverse complement strand
TCCCACGGGACTTTAACGAGCAAGGTGGAGTGAATGCCCTACCGCGTTCCTTTTTCGAGCGCGATGTCGTCCTTTGCGCGCGGGAACTGGTCGGCTGCACGCTCGGGTTTGGGGAGACCAAGGGGATGATTGTCGAGACGGAGGCCTATGCCGCGCAAGATGATCCCGCCTGCCACACATGGAAACGTCAGGGGGCACGTGATTTTGTCGCCGGAGAAGCACCCGGAACGGCCTATGTCTATTTGAACTACGGTATGCACTGGCTCTTCAATCTGCTCGTGAAGGGGGGCGATCGCGACGGATTTGTTCTCATCCGCGCGCTGGAGCCCCTTGCCGGGATCGGCACCATGAACGAGCGCCGAATGAATGTCCGTCAGACTCGAGATCTCTGCAATGGCCCCGCAAAACTCACGCAGGCCCTTGGGATTAACGGAAAGCACCATCGGGCCGATCCCTTATCCGGTGATGGGTGGGTGCTGACCGGGGCGGCCCATCCGGTCGAGATCACGGCTTCCACGCGGATCGGGATTTCCATGGCCCGGGATTACCCTTGGCGGTTTGTCCTGAAGCACCATCCCTGCGTGAGCGTTCCGGTACGATGAGATAATAAAAAAGCCGGACCGCAGAAACGGCCCGGCCTTTTGTTGAATGAATGCCCCTGACGCTATCGCGGGAGGGGACTTTGGAGTTCGGCGACTACTTGCTCTTGCAGGGAGCAGGCTGCTGGCAGCACTGCTTGTGGGCGCAGGCGCCGAGGGTGAGGGAGGCCACCGCGAGGGTGACAACCGCTGCGATTTTGGTGATGGTCATGGAATATTTCGCCTCCCTTCTTTGCGAGTAGCTCTGAAGCAAACCTAGTTCAAAAACTCTCCCAAACAAGAAAAAGCCGGAACGCGAACGTTCCGGCTTTTGGAAAGTATTGAACCTCCCGCCTGAGCGGAAAATCCCCCCTTTACCTTACTTGCTCTTCATGCTGGTGGCGGGAGCTGGAGCCTGCTTGCAGGCGCACGCGCCGAGGCTGAGGGTTGCGGCCGCGAGGGCGACAACTGCTGCGATCTTGGTGATGGTCATGGAATATTTCGCCTCCTTTCTTAGCTTGTTGCTGGATGGGAAGTTACAAGTTCGTGACTTGTAGAAAAAGAAAAATACAAAAAAAATCTCAATACTGAAAATCCGAGCACGCTGAGGAGTAGCGTTTTACTCCTTGATGACGAGAAGGTCCCCTTCCTCGACGCGGCCATAGAGTTCAATGATATCGCTGTTGAGAAGCCGGATGCATCCGTGGCTTGCGGGAGTTCCTATGAGGGATTCCTGATTGGTTCCATGGATGTAGATATAACGATCCCGCGTGTTGCTGTTTTCCTGATCGAGGCCCTCCAGCCACAGGATGCGGCTCAGGATGAGATCCTCAGCACCGCCGGGTTCGGCTATTTCCCCGGTGGGGACTCGACCCTTGAAAGACATCCACGGCTCTGATCCATCGCCTATCTTGGCGTGGATGCGGAAGCGGCCCGTCGGAGTCTTGAAGCTTCCCACCTCGGTTCCCGTTCCGCGGCTTGATGTGGATATGGGGTAGGTGGCCGTGATCCGCCCGTTTTCCATGAGATCCAGACGTTGGCCCTGCACATCGATGAGCATCCGTTCGGGAATCTCGGCACCGCTTGCTTCCTGATCCTCCTCCGTTCTGGTTCGTTGCATTGCTTCGTCGAATTCTTGAGATTCTCTGCTCTGGATGCTTGCAGAGGGAGACACTCGAAGGCAAATCTTACCGTTCACCATGACGTCGACACCAGCCCACTCCCAAACCATCCAACCGAAGCACCTTGCGATTGTCGGCGCTACCGGTGCTGTCGGCATAGAAATGCTCAGGGTACTAGAGAGGCGCGACTTTCCCGTAGCCTCCCTGCGCCTTCTGGCATCACCGCGCTCCGCTGGGAAAAGCCTCTCCTTCCGTGGTCGGGAGCACACGGTGGAGCCCCTTTCCGAAGATTCCTTCAAGGGGATCGACATCGCCCTCTTCAGCGCCGGGGGAGGGATTTCCAAGGAATTCGCCCCCCATGCCGTCAACTCCGGAGCGGTGGTTGTGGACAACTCCTCAGCCTTCCGGATGGATCCGAAGGTTCCGCTTGTCGTCCCCGAGATCAACGCCGCCGCCGTCTCCTCCCACTCGGGCATCCTGGCCAACCCGAACTGCACCACCGCCATCACCCTCATGGCGCTCCACCCCCTTCACCGCGCATTCGGCCTGCGGACGATCATCGCCTCCAGCTATCAGGCGGTTTCGGGAACCGGGGCGCGGGCCATTGAGGAACTTCGGGATCAGGTGGAGGCCATCTCAGAAGGCAAGCCCTTCACCAAGGAAGTCTACCCTCACCAGATCGCATTCAACGTCATTCCCCATGTCGACTCCTTTCTGGATGACGGGTACACGCGCGAGGAGATGAAGATGCAGAACGAAGGACGCCGGATCATGGACCTGCCCGATCTCACCGCATCGGTGACGTGTGTCAGGGTTCCCGTGTACCGCGCCCATTCGGTTTCGGTGACCGCGCAGTTTGAGCATCCCGTTTCACTGGAAAAGGCGAGGGAAGTCCTCGAGGCCGCTCCCGGGGTGCGCCTGCACGACGATCCCGCTGCAGCCCTCTACCCGATGCCCATCGAGTGCAGTGGTGAGGATGATTGCAGGGTGGGGAGACTCCGGTTGGATTGTGCCCTGCCGAATGCCCTGACGTTCTGGGTCTGCGGGGATCAGCTCCTCAAGGGCGCAGCCCTCAATGCCGTCCAGATCGCCGAACTTCTGTAACCCTGAGAGGATTCATCCCATGCCGACCTACGAATACGAGTGCTCCAAGTGCAAAAAGAACTTCGACGCCTTCCAGTCGATGAAGGACGCCGCATACACGACCTGCCCCAAGGAGAAGTGCTGCATGAAGACCTGGGGCAAGGGGAAGGTGAAGCGTCTCATCGGAGCCGGTGCGGGGCTGATCTTCAAAGGCTCAGGATTTTACATCACCGACTACCGTAGCGAGGGGTACAAGAGCGCAGCGAAGAGCGACACAGCGGCCCCGGCTTCGACACCTGCCAAGGAGGCCTCCTCGGCACCCCCGGCCTCCACTCCCAAGGCCGAGCCGGCCAAGTCCTCCTCCACGGAGTCGCCAAAGCCGAAAAAATCCCCCGGAAAGAAATGAGTGTCCGATTGTGTCCCTCCTGCGGAACCGAGAACCTGCCGACGGCGATCTACTGCGCACAGTGTTCGGGCATCCTCCCCTCGATACCCGTTCAGAAGTCGGTGATCGGCAAGGTTGCCCCGAAAAGGTCTGCTAGAGGAAATATCGGAGGCTTTTTCGGGGGAGTTGTACGGTTGCTGATCTATCTGCTTCTACTGGCCGGCATCGCGGCCCTTGTTCTGGCATGGATTCAGCCACAGGTGGAAAACCACGCTGCCCAGCAGATCGCCAATCCCGAGTTCGTCTTCAACCGCCTGTTGACATCCTCGCGTTCCACGCCCGCGACTCTTTCCCAGGCTCTTCTTCAGGGACTCGTGAGCAGTAGCCCAGTTCCGGCAATCGCCCCCGTCGCGGATTTCCTACCGCAACCCCGCATCGCGACGCGGCGAGTCGTTCTTGAATCCGGCAAGGTGACATACCGCGTTGAGTTCCTTCTTCGCGATCATCCCGTGCTTTTTTCCGAGACCTTCAAGATCTCCGGAGAACCCAATGCCTGGTCGCTCACTCCGGTCGCGGCTTCCGTGGGAATGCTCCCGCTCACGCCGCCCCTGGCAAACCTCATGACCCCCTTGATGGCATGCACGATCCGCGCCTTGCTTCCCGATCTGAAAGAACTCTCCGCGGTCTCAAAAATCAGCATCGGCCGTGGGCAAGTGGAGATTTTCGGGAGGTAATCTCCAGACCCCTCATACCCCGTGGAAAGATCACCAAGGGTCGCGGTTCGATCAAAGCGGGACCGCTTTCTTCTTCTGCTAGCTCTCCTCGTATCTTTTCCCGGCGCTCTCCTGGCGAAGTTGCCGGTTCTTTCACGCGATAACACATTTGCCCTGAGCGCCCCGTCGCAGGAGCTTTCCAACCGCTTTTCGAGACTCCTGGATGACGCCGAGGCGGGTTTTTTCAAAGCCACCGGGTATGCACCCGGCGGGTTCCCTCCGGTGATCGTGGTCATTCATCACGGGGAATCCCTACCTTATGCAGGCTCTGAGAACCGTTTGCCGATGTTACGGGTTGCCTCCGCGGAGGGTGGGGTGCCCAAGATTCAGGCCGATCTCGACGGGAGTTCCGAAATCGATCCCGAGACGCTCTCCCTTCTCGCGGATGCCATGCTGTTGCGGGAATATTACGGGAAGAAATCCCCGCAGGAGGGTGAGTCCATTCTGGTCCTGCCCCCGTGGCTTGGCAGGGGGATGGGGCGCCTTTGCGGGTCGGTGTCGAGTGCAGGATCCCTTCCGTCCAACTACCTCTCCGGAGGAGTCTCCCCGACGATCGACGGGTTTCTCGCACAGAGGCCCCCCCAAGCGGAGAGTCCGTTCCTGCTCGGCGTTTACGATACCATGGCTTCGAGTCTGCTCCTTGCCGGACTGACTGAGTCCAAACAGGGAGGTTCGGGACAAAAAGCCTTCAGGCAGTGGATCGGCACGTATGAACCCGACGCGGTTTCAAAAAAGCTTCCCGACTGGCCCGAGGGTTGGAGCAAGAAGGTGATCGAGCGACGTTGGCTCCTCTTGATGGCCGGAACGGGCGCCGGATCCGACGAATCGGTCGTTCATTTTGGCGTGCCGGAAACCCTTGCGAAGTATGATGAGATCATGCGCGACGTCCCCACCGAGGGGCATTCCCTGGCCCTGCTTCGCAAGGAAAAGGGCGCCGAGTACACAGCGAAGAGAATCTCCGAGCGTCTGGTCGCGCTCCGCCTGCAGTCCAATCCCCTGGCGATCCCCCTCCTTGACGGGACCATTCTGCTCACGGCGAATCTGACGCGCCTGAGTCCCAAGAAAATCACCGAGGAGACCGGAAAGCTCTCCCTGCTCAGGGAGGAAATCGGCAAGAAGCAACGGGCCATCGAGAGCTACATGGATTGGTATGAGGCCGCCAGGCTTCCCATAAAAAGCGGCCTCTTTGAACGGCTCCTTCACAGTCCGGAAACCAGTGTGAAAAAGGGCCCCGTCGGCCGGTACATCGATTCGGTCGAGGCTCGGGGATGGTGAGGTTTCTCCGACTATCACTTGCGCGATGCTTCTCCCTCTCTATCCTCATAGGATGTTCTCACTCACCCGACACGAGCGCATCGTGCTGGTTTTCATACTGACCGCCCTTGTTGCGGGGGCGGGGATTCGCCATTTCCGTCAGGTCGCCCTGCTCACCGCGCAGACCGAGTCCCGATCCGCTTCACGCTGACAGAGATCATGAATGTTTCCGGATTTAATGAGGCCGTGGCCATGGCCGTCGCAGTCGATCCCCGGTTCAAGCCCGAGGGATACCTCTTCCTGCGCGACTCGCTCGAGGCCACCATGAAGAGACGCTCCAAAGCCAAACAACAGCCGGCCTCCCCGCACGTTTCGGCTGCGGAACTCCTGGACGGATTCCGCCGCCTCGCGCTCAAGGAATTCGGCCCCATGGCCACCACGGTGCTCGAGTATTGGGGGATCCGCGACTGCCGGGACATCGGTTCGATGGTCTTTCATCTCGTGGAGGCCGGAGCCTTCGGGAGGACCGAGAACGACTCCGCGAGCGATTTTGAAAGCGGCTTTGATTTTCACGAGGCCTTCGTTGCCCCGTATCTCCCCCCATCCAGCGCGTCGGACCTCACCGGGGTTCCTCAAATCCTTAACCCATGAACCCGAGATTCCTACTTATGATGATGTTAACCACAATGATCACGCGAGCCGATGCAGTCCCCGTTTCCAAAGCGTCAGGGCCTCGCCACGGATCGGCGACACCACCGGCCGTGGAATCGGGGACGGCGCAGGCCTCGGCGAAGCCGATCGTCTATACCTATCCGAACGGACTCACCCTCATTGTTGAGGAGAACCGCGGTGCCCCTGTTGCGAGTGTCCAGGCCTGGTGCAATACGGGATCCATCCACGAGGGGAAACTCCTCGGCGCCGGTCTATCCCACATCCTCGAGCACATGTTGTTCAAGGGAACCTCATCGCGCGCTCCCGGAGTCATTGCCAGCCAGGTCCAGGACGCCGGCGGATATATCAACGCCTACACCTCCTACGACAGGACCGTCTACTGGATCGACGTTCCGGCCAAGGGGGCCTCACAGGCCGTCGACATCCTCGCCGATGCCATGATGAACGCCACGCTCCCCGAGAACGAATACAACAAGGAGCAGGATGTGATTCGCCGCGAGTTCGCCATGGGGTATGACAATCCCGACCGGACGGCATCGCTCCTTCTTTTCAGGACGGCCTTCCATACCAGTCCGTTCAAGGAACCGGTCATCGGCCACCTCGACATCTACAACAAGCTCACCCGCCAGGATGTCCTCGACTACTACAAGCGCCGCTACGTTCCCAATAACCTCTGCTTCGTCGTCGTCGGCGACGTGAATGCCTCCGAGATCCGTGATCAGCTCGGCGCCTTCTTTGAAAAGTATCCCCGCGTCGCCCTGGAGCCCGTTCTCGTTGCCGAGGAGCCGCCCCAGCTGGGCAAGCAGGAGGGGCGTGACACCTTCCCCACCGACTTGAGCCGCATGAACATCGCCTGGCGCGCACCCGGGGCGACCAGTCCCGACGCACCTGCCGTCGAAGTCCTCTCGGCGGTTCTCGCCTCCGGAACAAGTTCCATCCTCAACACCGAGGTCAGGGAAAAGAAGGGACTCGTCCACCAGATCGGTGGAGGCCTCTACACCCTCACCCCGACCGAGGGACTCATCTACATCGGTGCCGTTGCCGACCCCTCGAAGCGCGAGGCGGCCGAGAAGGAAATCCTCGCCCAGGTCGCGAAGGTCTCGCGTGACGGGATCAGCGACAGCCAGCTTGAGAAGGCCAAGAAGGGAATCCTTTCCGAGCACTATCACGGCCTTTCCACCATGCGGGGGAGGGCCTCCGACTACGGCAACGGATGGCTCGTCACCGGCAACGCCGAGTACGGCACCCGCTACCTCGAGTCCATCCAGAGCGTCACCTCCGCCGATGTGAAGCGCGTGGCCGCCCGCTATCTCAATCCCGAAAGCCTCACCGTGAGCTCCTTGGATCCCGCGGATTCCGCAAAGAAAGCCGATGCCAAATCCACGGCCCCGGCCGGATCCGAGACCGTGAAGAGCGTCCTTCCCAACGGACTGACCATCCTCGTCCACCGGGATGAAAGACTGCCGCTCATCTCCATCAACGCGGCATTCCGAGGCGGACTGCTTGCTGAGACCGCGGAAAAGAACGGCGTTTCCCAACTCCTGGCCAGCACCATCGTGAAGGGCACCAAGAAGCGCACCGCCCAGCAGATCGCCGAATCGCTCGAGCATGTGGGCGGGTCCATCGGTGCGGGGGCCGGCAACAACAGCATTTCCGTCTCCGTCGAGGTGATGAAGGAGGACTTCACCCTCGGCATGGAGGTGCTGGCCGATGTCGTTTTGAATGCCACCTTCCCCGAGAACGAGGTCGCGCTCGAGAAGGACTCCCAACTCGCCGCCATCAAGGCCGAGGATGACCAGATCACCGCAGTCGCGCGGAATCTCCTCAAGCCCCGACTCTACGGAAGCCACCCCTACGGCTTCCGGGTGAACGGCTCGCCCGAGACCGTTGGCAAACTCACCCCCTCCGATCTCAAGGACTTCCGCGACCGACTGGTGAGCGGACGCAACGGGGTGCTTTCCATCTTCGGGGATGTGGATCCCAAAAAGGCCCTCGATCTCGCCACCGCGGACTTCGCTTCCTTGCCTTCCGGAGATCGCCTCTTGATCACCCCGCCGGTCGCCGCCGCACTCACCGAGTCGCAGACCGCCTCCGCGGAACGCCAGAAACAGCAGGCCGTCGTCATGAGGGGCTACCTGGGAACCTCCCTGGAGGGGGCTGATCGTCCGGCACTCGAGTTGATCGAGAGCGCTTCCAGCGACTTGGGATCGCGGTTCTTCAACAGGATCCGCGAAAAACTCGGCCTCGCCTATTTCGTCGGAGCCTCCAACTCCACCGGCCTTGCCCCCGGAGCCTTCGTCTTCTACCTCGGGACCGATCCCAAGAAGGTCGACCTTGCCAAGAGCGAGTTTACCGAGGAGATCGGGAAGCTGGCCGAAGAGGGCCTGACCCAGGAGGAACTCGATCGGGCCAAGTCCAAGGTCCTCGGCGCCGAGGCGATCCGCAACCAGTCCGTTGCCGCCCTCGGTGGACTCTGTGCCACCAACGAACTGCTCGGACTCGGTTACGACCATGAAACGGTGCGCCGTGCCGAGATCGAGAAGGTGAACCTCGATGACATCCGTCGGGTCGCACAAAAGTACTTCCGTGATGGAAAATATGTCGACGTCGTTGTCGGCCCCCCGGCGGCAAAGGCCGGCGAGTCCCTGCACGATCCGGCAAAGGCACCGTGAGATTTTCTAGACCGTCATTTCCGCACCATCTATCAACCTAATGTCTCGGAGCACTCATCCCTAACCCACGCATTCCTATGGCCGAAATCCAACAATCCACCAACTCAGCCGACCTCACCCAGCGCTTCATCGAACTCGTCATGATGAACGCACAGCAGGCCGCGCTCTGCCTCGGCCAGATGGCCCATCCCTCGACCGGCAAGGCCGAGGTGAACATCGAGGCCGCCAAGATGTTCATCGACCACCTCGAGATCATCAGGGAAAAGACCCGTGGCAACCTCAACAAGGACGAGGAGAAGATCCTCACCAGCGTCCTCTCGGAACTTCAGATGGCCTTCGTCCAAGTGGCCAAAGGGGGAGGGGGCGCTTCCGGCCATGTTCATGACGAGCATTGCGATCACGGGGATCATTCCCCAGAAACCGCGGAGGCTTCTACGGCTTCTCCCGCCCCTGCGGAGCCTTCCGCTGATGAAGTGAAACCCGTCTCCTCCGGCGAGGACGAGGGGAAGAAGAAGTTCACCAAGAGCTACGGAGCCTGACGGCAAAAACATTTGATTGCTTCCTTCAAGGACTCCGGGACTGAGTCCCTCTATGTGACGGGGAAGAGTTCTCGGTTTTCAAATATTGCTAGGGTGGCGCTGAGAAAACTGATCCAACTCAACGAGGCCTCGGTATTGCAGGATTTGACTGTACCACCCGGAAATCGACTGGAGCCATTGAAGGGCAAGCGAATAGGACAGTATTCCATTAGGATCAATGATCAGTGGAGAATCTGTTTCCGATGGCAAGGTTCAGACGCAGGTGATGTCGAGATCTGTGACTACCATTGACACATCCCTATAACGCTATACGTTATAACCATGATCCCAATCACGCCCGGCGAAATCCTGCTCGAAGAATATCTGGTGCCACTCGGCATTTCGCAGAATGCGCTGGCCCGTGCCCTTGGAGTCTCTCCTCGTTCTGTCAATGAGATCGTTCTGGGCAAGCGCTCCATTTCGGCCGAGATGTCCATACGCCTTGGGAAGTTTTTTGGTCAGACCCCCCAGTTTTGGTTCGGTATCCAGACGAATTGTGATTTCCGGGCTCTTCAGAAAAAAGAGAAATCCCTGACAGCCAAGGTGCGGCCGCTATCGCACCTCCTAGCGGCTTGATGGGGCGCTCGAATGTAACCCTTTGCATGAAATCCTATCACTCGTTGCGGTGTCTGCCGGTGCTCTGTATTGCACTGATTCTCACGGTATCATCTTCCATGGCCCTTGAGATCCAGGGAGTGAATGTTGCCCCCGGGGTCACCGTTGCCGGGAGCAATCTTGCGCTCAATGGAGCCGGGTTGCGCACCTTTTCCCTGCTCATGGTGCCCATCAAGATCTACGTCGCCTCCTTCTACACCGCCGCCCCGCTGCGCACCGAGGCCGCGGTGATGGCCTCCTCAGGACCGATGCAGTTGGATTTTACCTTCCTGCGGGCCGTGGGGCAGGGGGACGTGACCAAGGCCTGGACCTCCCAGTTTGCCCAGAGCGTTTCCTACAGCTATCCCGGGTATGCCAAGGACAGGGACGCCTTTATTGCCATGTTCGGACCGCTTCAGTCCATGGGAGTGGAGTCCGTCCAGCTCGTTGGTACCAACACTCTGGTCTACGACTCGGGAACCCTCAAGGGGACCATCCCCGGACGGGACTTCCAGAAATCCTTCCTCAGCCTCTGGTTTGGGTCAAATCCCGTGGACCCAGACCTCAAGCTGGCACTGCTCGGGAACTGATCCCTCCTTCCGGATTTCCTCCGGTAAGGGAGTTGGTTCGACTGATAACATCTTAAAAAGTTGTTAAATATGGATTTTTAATCCTTCTTTACCCCCCTTTTTTTAGCTCCCAGTCGATATGTTACAAGTTTGTAACAGGGGATAAAAAATTGTCTTTTTCGTTGCTGATTGGAATTTGTCAATTAGGATGAGCGGATTAAATGCCCCAACCTTGCAGTCGCATCATTCTGAAACCATGAAAAAAACCCTCGATCCCACCTCCAGCGCCGCTGATTTTTCTATGGCCCTTTTACGAAAACTATCCACAGCGATCCTGATTCTCCACGCCCTGTTTGCGCTGATGCCAAGAGCCTCTGCAACCATCCTGACGAACAATAACTCAGCGAACACCAATTGGAGCGGCGGTGGAGCAGGGCAGTTTTGGGGTGCTTCCAATAACGTGACAGCCAACCAGACCAATACGTGGGTCTTTGAAACGACGTTAAATTCTCCTCAAGCGACCAACAACAACGATCTTGTTGGTGGAGGCGCCTCGAACATCATCTTTAATGCCGCCTCCTTAGCCACCATTATCGGC
>Ga0114958_10003665_pt1 | contig 10883 bp, 6 predicted proteins | sample C_130208_EF_Meta_FD_89577 | JGI IMG/M metagenome (GOLD analysis project Ga0114958, IMG submission 89577) | Freshwater microbial communities from Lake Croche, Canada to study carbon cycling - C_130208_EF_MetaG | ecosystem: Environmental > Aquatic > Freshwater > Lake | place: Lake Croche, Canada... | reverse complement strand
GAAAGAGTTGCCGTTGCATTTCCACCTATAGATGTAAGGTCCGTTGGCACACTAGGTATTGTGAATGTAGTGACACTCACCGTGGTTGAATCTGTAGAGTTACCACAGGCATTTACTGTCTGAACTGCAAGAAGATATGTACGCCCATTGGATAAGCCTGTCACTGTAGCGGTTGTTGCTAGACTACCGCTACTATCATAAAGTAATGTAGTACCCGCCATTTTATCAAATATTTGGTAACCTGTTATAGGCGACCCACCTGTAGATGTAGGGGCAGTCCACGAAACTGTTGCGCTTCCTGAACCTGGACTTGCAGAAACAGCTGTAGGTGGACCTGGAACATCATTTGTTGTTGCTGCATTCGATACAGCGGATAGAATTGACGCTCCAATTGCATTGAGTGCTCTCACTGTAAATGTATAGGATGTTGCATTTGATAATCCTGTAATTGTTCCAGTAGTGGCTGTATTTCCAGAGCCATCATAGACTAGATTGTTTCCTGAACCATCGTAGATTCTATAACCGGTTATTGCAGATCCACCTGTATTTGTAGGAGTTGTCCAGGAAACAATTGTAGATTTTACGCCACCTATAGCGGTTATACCCGTTGGCGCAGCAGGAATTGAAAACGTGCTTATAGATGAAGATGCCGTTGATGCTGCGGAAGATCCAACACTATTTGTTACTACAACCTTAAAGGTATAGACAGTTGAATCTAATAATCCTGTTACCGTTGTTGTTTGTGCTGTAGATACAGCAAGAGTGCCACTTATTGGACTGGTCTGAGTATCTGTTGTTCCATTATTGTAGATTATATAATATGATGTAATTGCAGATCCACCATTTGATGTAGGTGTTGACCAGCTTACAACTACCGACCTAAGCCCCCCTGATACATTTGAAATTGTTGCAGCAGGAGGAACTGAAAAAGTCGATACTGAAGCTGATACAGGTGATGGAGTTGATGAAGCAACTGCAGTTGTTACTATAACCTTAAATGTATAAGATGTTGAATCTAGCAATCCTGTGATAATCGTTGTTTGCGGGGTAGATACAGCAAACGTACCCGTCGTTATAGCGGTCTGAACATCAGTTGATCCATCATTGTAGATTATATAATAGGATGTAATTGCAGAGCCACCGTTGGATGAAGGTGTTGTCCATTGGACAGTCATTGATTTAAGACCTGAAGTCACACTTGTAATGATAGCTTGATCAGGCCCTGAAAAGGTTGAAACCGGGCTAGATTCTGTAGATGACTGAGAAGATCCATTCGGATTATTTGCAACGACTGTAAATGTATAAGCCGTTCCAGGGGATAAGCCAGTCACCGTCGTTGCAACCGGTGTTTCTCCACTACTTGTTGCAGTGAATCCTCCAGGGTCGGATGTTATCGTATAGCTTGTAATTGTTGAGCCACCATTTAAGTCAGGTTTTGTCCAAATGACCGATGCGCTACGATTTCCTCCTGTCGCGATGACATTGGTTGGTGGATCGGACGCTCTCTTAGGTGTTACAGCTGGAGATGGATCCGATGATGGTGATGCACCTGCCGCATTCGTTGCAATCACCGTGAAAGTATAGGGCTGTCCATTTGTTAAACCAGTAAGACTTACGGGTGTTACAGTTGGGCTTGATGCAGTAAATCCAACAGGGTTCGAGTAAATGTTATATATGGTAATTTCAGATCCTCCATTGGATGTAGGGGCTAGCCAAGTGACCGTTGCCAATCCGTTTCCAGCGACGGCTGTTACCGTCAAAGGTTTCGTCGGCACAACGGCGGGGGTCACTGTGAAAACTCGCGTACCTGAATACCCAATTGCATTCTTGGCCTTTATTGTAAAGGTATACGTCGTTCCATTTGTCAATCCTGTAATTCTTGCCTCTGTATTTGCATTCGCCGTTGCGTTCGTAATTAAAAGCGTACCCGCTGCATCGCTCACAAGAGTACTGGAAAACACACCTGTCCCATCAATCGTACCCGTCGGATTCAAAGATTTACCTGCTGTATCACTTATCGTATATCCAAGAATCACAGACCCACCTGTTGAAGGAGCCGACCAATTTATAAAAGCAGAGCTATTTCCAGCTGTTGCACTTGCACCCGTGGGAATACCAGGCACCGTGGTCACACCACTATCATTTAAGGTTATATCAATGGACCTCAAATATAAAGAGGCCGGCCCATACACCATATAATTCACAGTGGCAAGATAGTCCGTCGTTGTATCTGCATAGGTAATTGTGACCTTTGACCCCGATGCCTTTACACCATTTGGTTTAACAATTAACGACGATGTCGCATTCTGTTGTATCGTGATTCCCGTGACAGATAATTGGTTTCCAAGAAAGGCCGTGAATTTCACCATATTAATAAAGCTTGAATCCGTCGTTTTTTGCAAGGTCACAAACACTTCAAGAATCGATGTCGATGCATTATTTACACTTGGAAAATTCAAGCACAAATTCTGACCAGGGCTAGGTAAGTTCTTTGTCGTATATAAAAAGGATGCCCCACTAATAAAGACATTTCCATTGATATATGTATTTCCATCTACACCAATGCGCATTCGTTCAACAAAGGATGTCCCTCCTCCACCTGTCTGGAAGGCCAGAGACCCCGTAAATCCACCTGTCTCATCTGTCGCCACAATTCGCGCAATCGGATAATAAATTAAACTATTCAATCCAAAAAATATACTTGCAGTTCCACCTGTTCCAATTCCCAAGGGTGATACTAAGGATAATGTGTCATATGCTCCATTGAGACCAAATTCATTTGATAATTTAGAACTTGAACCCTGACCAGTAAAAATACTGTAGCCTGTGATTTCAAGTGCTTGTCTAGGAGTTGCCGTAGCTACACCTATCCTTCCTTGAAGAGTTATATTTTCATTAATATCAAGATTCACTGTTTGTAACCTTGAATCGCGATATACAGTTGAATCATCAAAACGTAAATCACTTGTGCTTGTAGGCTGACCTGTTGCACTGTTATATAAAACACGACCTTGGGTTGACATACCTAGGACAAACTACCCTAGACTAGTAAATTAAGGGAGTGAAGAAATACACGTATATGCCCATTTATAAGATGTGTCCGTTCCAGGATCTCCAGCTGACAATCGGAGATTAATTTGAATGGATGACGAAGTATAGGCAAAGGTTAGAGCCAATTGATAACTCGTTACACCCATATAGACTGCCTGGTATTGACCAGCATTCACGAATACACAGACTGTTGCGAATAAATAGCGTCCAGAACTATTTGATACAGAAATGAGATACATTCCCGTCTTTGTTGATGCACCACCTAACCCTGGAGCATCTGACAAACTTGCCAGAGTTACTGCACCTGAACCACTCACCGTTATACTACTGCTTCCTATGTCACCCTTGAGCCCTTGACTTCCTGTAGGACCAATGAATCCCTGAGCCCCCTGTGCTCCTGTAGGACCACCCCCCTGTGCTCCTGTAGCTCCTGTCAAACCCTGCGTTCCCTGTGGACCTGTGAATCCCTGCGCACCGGTTGAACCCTGGGAACCGGTTGAACCCTGGGAACCTGTGAATCCCTGAGAACCTGTGAATCCCTGAGAACCTGTTGAACCCTGGGCACCTGTTGAACCCTGGGAACCTGTGACACCCTGGGAACCTGTGTCACCCTGAGTACCCTGTGTACCTGTTGAACCCTGGGCACCTGTTGAACCCTGGGAACCTGTGACACCCTGGGAACCGGTTGAACCCTGGTTACCCTGTGTACCTGTTGAACCCTGGGCACCTGTATTGCCCTGGGAACCTGTGACACCCTGGGAACCGGTTGAACCCTGGTTACCCTGGGTACCCGTGAAACCCTGGGCACCTGTGTTGCCCTGGGCACCCGTATTACCCTGGGTACCCGTGAAACCCTGGTTGCCCTGGGAACCGGTTGAACCCTGGGCACCGGTTGAACCCTGGGCACCGGTTGAACCCTGGGCACCCGTGGCACCAAAAGGTCCTTGTGAACCCTGTGTCCCTGTCTGTCCTGTATGGCCCTGGGCACCCGTAGGACCTACATCGCCCTTCTGTGTCATAAGTGATAAACCTGCAGGTGCTCCTGTCGGCGCACCCTTGCGAATCAATTGATTCCCTGTGTCAGCAATATATAAGGCTCCTGCTGAATCCACCGCAATACCCGATGGACTATAGAAGGTCGCAATCAATCCGATTCCATTGGTCGGTGGTGACCCTCTATTGTACGGGTCAGGTGCCAAGGTGATATTTCCAGCGACTGTAACCACCGTTCCAGTCGACGTGATTTGACGGATACAATTGTTTCCATTGTCCGCAACGAAGATATTTCCAATCGTATCTACAATTAAACTGTAGGGTGCATTGAAGGAGGCATTTGTACCAATGCCATCCTGGTGCCCTCCAGCTATGATGCCCGCGAAGGTTACGACATTTCCACCAGAAGTAATCTTACGAATCGTATTGTTCTTCGTATCCGCCACATATAAGATTGCCCCCGTTGAATCTAAGGCCACGTCAATCGGATTGAAAAATCTGGCCCCTGGGCCGATTCCATCTGCAGATCCAAGAGTTCCTCCAGCATAGGTTGTTACGTTTCCAGCGGCATCAATCTTTCGTATCGCATTGTTATATGTATCTGCAACATAGATATTGAAGGCGGAATCTACCGCCAGACCAGATGGAGAATTGAAGCGGGCCTGTGTCGTCGGCAAGTCAATGATGGCACCTCCTAGAATCTGTCCTGCCACAGTTGTCACAATACCTGCCGGCGTAATCTTACGAATCATATGGTTTCCACGATCTGCGACATACAGATTTCCTAAACTATCCAATTCAATTCCATAGGGATTGTTGAATCTTGCGTTCAGTGGATTTACATTATCTACGTATCCCTGGAATGATCCAGCATAGATTGTCACTACACCATTACTAATTCTCTTAATCACGTGATTCTGATTGTCCGCCACGAAGATTGTTCCATCTGATTTTACCGCAATACTCGTTGGATAATTAAAGGTGGAAGCCCCACTTAATCCAAGCGTGCTAATTGCAAAGGGACTTGGTGGACTTGCAGCATAAATGTAGGATGATCCAAGATAAAACACGGTATCATTAATTGCATAGGTTGCAGAAGAATTGTAATTACCCTTCCATACATATGCAGGACCGATGTCTCCCTTGATTCCCTGAGTTCCCGTAAATCCAGTCGAACCCGTGGGACCTATTTGACTATATCCCTGAGCTCCTGTGCCCCCCTGTGCACCCCTAATACCTTGTGCTCCTGTAAAGCCCTGGGCACCTAGACCAATTGGCCCCTGTACACCTATAACTCCTTGAGTACCCGTTGGACCAGGGCTCCCTTGAGCACCTTGAGCACCAGTTCCTATAGGTCCCTGATTACCAATTGGTCCGATGAGTCCTTGAGTTCCCTGAGCACCTGTAAAGCCAGTTAATCCCTGGAAACCCTGATTACCAATAGGACCAATTGAACCTTGGACACCCTGTGCACCTATTGGACCAATCGGACCCCCAGATGGACCAATCGGACCCTGATTGCCTGTCTGACCAAGAGGACCGGTAGACCCTTGAACACCCTGGTTTCCAGTGTTTCCAATGGGGCCTGATGCAACAGGAACGGTTGCAGAGAAAATATTAAATGTTTGTTGAATGCGCTGTTCAAGAGTCGTGAACTGCGCATTTAATTGATTTAATAAGTCGGACTCACTCATATCTATCTCAGTCTAATACTACAATTATTTCAAAAATTCGCTGGTCCTACCTGAACACCGGGATCTATACCAAGGCTAACTGTTGCCGTAGGCATTTCTAAGGTAGTCGGTCCAAGGCTTGTTATGGCATCGGCGGTTTCAGGAAGAATCGGATATAGAATGCCCGTCACTGCAGCACCTAGGATGAAGTCACGGCTCAATTGTTTTGTAGAAGGAAAATCCTTCTCCTTGTAATATACTGCTGCAGTTCCAAGAATTGCAAGAAAGAGTCCTCCAGCAAGTGCCCATATAAATATTTCAAGGTCCATCGCTTTTTCTGAGCATCCTTTCTAGAAAAAAGGCGCGTCTTATCACGCGGTTAAATAGTTTCATAATCGTCTACCGACAACGGTTTGACTTGCTCAAGAGAATCAAGGTCCTCAATGTCCGATAAATCAAGGGACTCCGAATCTCCAATAATCTTAAACTCCTCACTTGCCTCATCGATTGTCTCTCTTAGTTCAGCGTCTCCAACTGTGCCAAAGAGAGAATCGATTCCCGTGAATCCTACCGTTTTCTCCGTCTCAACGACAAGGGTATTCTGAGGAGTATTCTCAAGGGAATCCTGCTTTTGTACAGATACTACTGATGGCACCTTCGTGGCAGTGATGGTCTTAATATCTGGGTCTTGCTCTAGTCTAGCTGTTTCTGCCGCAACAGCTACAACTAAAGGCTTAGGCTCACTGATTACATCTGAAGATGTATCAACTACTAGAGTTGTTTCTTGGACTACAGGAGCCTCAACGACTGGGCTAACTACAGGAGCCTCAACGACTGGGCTAACTACAGGAGCCTCAACAACAGGCGTAGATGACTCAACTGGAGTTTCAACAACTGCATTTGATAAAGGTACATAATCCGATATCTGAACATCGTCATCGTCCTCCTGGAGGCTGTCTCGTAAGATGGACTTCACCGGGAGAAGATTGCGAATGGCCTGCACGATTCCTTCCTCTAGAAGACGATTCACGTCATTCATATTCTTCTGGCGTTCAAGCGATGTCGCGGAATCATTGAACAAGTAGATATTGGACCAAAGAAGTCTAGAAGACTCCGATAAGCAGCGGTGCATAAAATGATCCGGCTTCGGCACCGTAATGCGAATCTTCTGCCGGGGCTTCGCGTTGAGGCGAATTGCCGATAGAATCTTCGTGTGCGCAATGAAGACCGCCGTGATGAGGTCCTCCACGTAATCACAGTGAATATTCTGTAGCAAAATTGTCGTCTCACGCTGAACCTTGTCAAGATTCCACTCAGGAATCTGCGTCAAGGACTCCTGGAATTCACCCAAGGAGGACTTCGTCTTTGTCACGACATTCTGCGAGGCCTTGGCTTCCGTGTAACGGTCGAGAAAGAACCGGAGTAAAACCGGCTGGAAATTAAATACCAGCTGCTTTGTGTATTCTGACTTTGCCTCGCTGTAAATAGCGGCACTTGTATCTTGGATATCCATAATGCTAAATGCTCGGGTTAGATTAAAACTGCGTAAAAAACGCTTATCACACGGTCAATTTTATTTGCTGCGATTCGCGGCAATAACCCAGGCACTCAAGATCCACGGACTCATTCCCATCGTAGACCGCTTCAAAACCTCTCTCTCCATCGGCGTTCCCTTCGCCACCTGTAACATAACCACGTATGGATCCGCTCCAATGAGTCTAGCATCTCTTAGCTGTTCTAAGGTCGTCGGCGTCTCCACCTCAGGCACCTTGATATCATCGGGCTGACCCCACTCTTTTTGGATTCCCTTTTGTCGCCACGTGGGTGTCTGGGTCAGTGTAAGACGCTTCAAGATGCAGCGTGATTGAATAGGCTCCGCCATACATTCCAGGCGACGTACCTCCAAGGCACACGTCACGTGGGCCGAGGCGGTCTCCAGAATTCGGCGTAGAAACGCCTGGGCATCTAGAGTAATGTCGTCCGCTCCTTCCAGCCAGACCCACGTCGGCTCTCTGGTACGCACGAGACCGTGAAGAAGTTCGCGACCCTGTCTTAGGGCGCGGTCATCACGGCAATTCCAGCGAAACAGGGTATGTCCTGCAGCCGCGGCGGCTTGTCTGATCCAGCGGGATTTACCACATCCTGGTGGGCCAACAATTAAATAACTCTTTCCACGGGTTGTCTGCATTGTCTCTTTTTAAGAGGTGTCTGGTATTTAGGCGCGTTTTACCTTGGAGCGCGTTTTACTTCTTTTTGCCTTTCTCTTTTGTGTCTTTTTGCTTCGCTTTCTCTTTCCTCCATTTGTAAAAGGCTGCTCACGGGGTCCTGGAACAAAAGGAACTGGGGCGGTAGGAATATAAAAATCCCACTCGTAAAATCTTTGTCTAATCGCTGGTTTTATTAGACTACCATCTTCAGCTCGTAGTGTATATACTAATTTAAATTTACCCTCTATTTCTTCATAATGACCCACTTTTATAACTTTGACATTTATTTCAGGCCCATCATCCTCTACATAGAGTCCAGTTTGACCCTTATTAAGAGGGTCGGCTGCTTGTATCCAGCCTTGTTCTAGTTTTTTTGCCGCTTTTGCATTTGGAAAAAATGCAGGTCTTCCTTCAGGTTTTGACGATACAGGTGATTCATCATTTGTATTAAAATTAAATAAACCTGCAGGCAATGGCAGAGGTGTAATTGGATGTCCTCTTTCAACCGCATTTAAATTGACTTCAGGTCTTGCAGTAGGAGGTTCTGGAGGTGGAACAGGAGGAGACGGCGGTGGTGTAGGTGGAGGTGGAGGTGATCCAGAACCAGGTCCAGAACCAGATCCAGAATTATTATCACTTGAATTTTGTGATGCATTTAAATGCGGCCGCTTAGGCATAGGCGGCATCTACTCTCCAATACGATTTATATCTTTTATAAAGAGTGAATCAATGGTCAGATTCTTAGAAACCGGAAGTAAACAGAGTTGGGAAATCTCCGCCGAAGGATCTATTTTACGCTCAATGATCAGTTCATTCAGAGTCATTGGAATTCCATCTGGATATAGATGCGATTTGCCAATGTAGTACTTAACACAGGCCAGAATTTCTATTAGATGGTCAAAGGTATAGATAATGGCTCTATAAGGCCCCTGATACATAATACGCTCAGGCACCACGGTGTCTCGGATTCTATCCAGTAGCCCTTGTGGTATATGGGTACTCTTGATATGAAAGAGTTCCTCAATCGTTTCACGCAAGGCCGTCTCAATAAAGCTCTCCGTACCCTGCCGCTTGCCTCCGAATCCAGAGACAGTCGGTTCCTTCTTGTTTGGCTGGTATCCAGCCAGGATGTGTATTTTATTTGTAAATATACATCCTGCACCCTTGAAGTTAATAAATTCACGCTTTTTTGATATGCTGGAGAAATTGCCCATACAGGTATATTGGGTTTGTTGAAGTCAATTTTTGGTTTACTGTTTAGTTGCGTGAACCACGCAGTTGCTCCAAAATCATCGAGTCACGAATCGCATTCTTGCGCAAAGACTGGTTCAACGGATTATTCTCAATCGCATCTACCACTGAAGGCATATTACGATCCATACTCACGTCGAGCTTGAGTGGCATACGATACTGCACGCGGCCCAAATCTGCAGGTCCAGGTGTCAAGCCCGTCACGCGATTGACCGCCAATGAACGATCATTCATATCATCCACTTGCAGACGCTTCGCCGACTGGTTGATAGAACCGTTGGATACCGCAACTAGACCATTGCCCGCAATAGGCTTTCTGCCTCTTGAGATAGTCGTCTTGGAATCATTCTTGCGCATATTGTAGGCCGACTCGTGGCTCAAGAAATCCTTGTTCATCGATATAGCCGGTCCAGCCATACGAGAATCCTGCGATAGTTGCGACTTCTGCGTCGGCTTGGCGATATCCTTCGGGTCATAGACCTTCAGGCGCTCAGGACCCGCGCCAGGTCCAACGATACCACGGTAATTGAAATCCACCGTCGTCTCCTTGACCGTTGTACGAGCCACGTCCGAAGGTTCCCACGTCGTAATCGCCGGCGCACCATTGGCATAGCCAACCGGTGTTCCCGTCTGTCTGATGTTACCTACCGTCTCACCACGACGTGTGGGGCGCGCATCATCCTCGTAGTGAACCGCGACCTGCCCTGATTCCGCAGGATTCAAGTTGAGACCCATCACGCGATCCTGCGTCGCCAAACGCTCATTGGGGCGAACCTCGTAGGTTGTGACACCATAGTCATCACGAGCTCCAGCGCCATACGTGGATGCATCCGTATTACGGTATCCAGCACCTCCGTACTGCTGAGTATTGGGTGTCTTGTAGTCACCCGCTACATAGGACTTGAAGGCCTCTTGAGAGGCCGGCGCACCAATGAGTTCCTCCGTGGTGTCCGTACGCGTGGTATACTTGAGAACCTGGATAGGTCTCACGGTTTCCTTCTTCACGTCACTTGACGCAATACCATTGCGCTCACCCGTCTCGTTCAAGAAAAAGGTATCAGGTCTGTACTTGCGAACCTCGCCTGTATCAAGAGCAGGAGCCGTGATAAAGTGAGTACCAGGGACGACCTGGTTATTGTATGAGAGCTTCGGATTCGTCGCGACACGGAGCTTATCCGTCGTCGGCATTGCACGCTTCATAATCTCATTGACCTCCAGCTGCTGGAATCCGCCGTTTCCTGTTATGCCTCCCTTGTCTCCTAGAGCCGGGCCAACACGTGTAGGCTCAAAGAGCTTCTCGTTGTTACGACGAGACGGCTCCACGATACGGCTGCGCACAAATTCCGCGTTGGCCTCGTTTCCGAAAGGCTGTCCAAAGGGGACCGCCGTGTTAAACATCGGCGCGATTTCCTGCTTCTCTATTTGCGTAGAGCCAGCACCTGTAAACATATCTAGGCGACTTGTGTTGGCCGATGAGGCCATATTTTGCTTGGCGTTTCCACGAAAGAAAGGCTGCATATTGTTGTGCTTGAAGTCAGTCGCCTTGATTTGCTGGCCACTCAAACCTGATACGATATGGTTACCCTTAATCCAGGATGACGAGGCTTCCACTCCGCTGCTCATCATCGCAATTTGAGGAGTCGAGGAATCAATGGGCTCAGGTTGTGGCCCCTGGCCTTGGCCTGTGGCATACTGAAGAGCATTTCCG
>Ga0114958_10003664_pt1 | contig 10883 bp, 6 predicted proteins | sample C_130208_EF_Meta_FD_89577 | JGI IMG/M metagenome (GOLD analysis project Ga0114958, IMG submission 89577) | Freshwater microbial communities from Lake Croche, Canada to study carbon cycling - C_130208_EF_MetaG | ecosystem: Environmental > Aquatic > Freshwater > Lake | place: Lake Croche, Canada... | reverse complement strand
TAGATACAAAATTACAATTATACGGTTGTGTATCAAAAATGATTTTATTAGAATAAATAATGCAATCAATAATATTATTTTATGATAAACATGAAAATGGTTTCTATCCATTTCTTAGAAGAATAAATATAAAAAAAAGTTCTTTTATTACAGAAATAGTTATAATATTTAAATTAATTAATTATATTAATAATTATGCATGGCAACAAGACACAGGATCTGTTATATATGGTTTTGATGATTATAATGGATATTTAATTTTAGAAGAATTAAATAAAAATAGTACAATTATTGCAACTAATATTATTAATTGTGGTGGAAGAGTTATTTATCCAACTACAGAAAATACAACATATTTAATTATGCAGATTAATAATAAAATTAAAAAATTAAATTTAATAAAAAAAAATATTCTTTAATTTATTCTGAAGACGAATCAGAATTTAACATATCCAAGTAATCATTATTTTTAAATACTACTTTTTTATATTCTTGGTCTGAAATTGTTTCTATAATTTTAAAATCAGTATTATTATCACATTTAAAGTGTTTAAATATTGTTTTATAATTTTGTGTATATATATCACTTCGTTTTTTATACATTGATTTAAATATTGGTATTTCATCAATAATGTCAATTATAAGTGGAATAGTTTTAAAATCACCTCTCATAATACGACCATTAGCTTGAACAATACTTGCTTTAGGGGATATTAGTAATAAAGTATTAAGACTAGCAATATCCAGACCTTCTGCAGCCATTTCAAAACTAGCTAAAAGAATTTGTTTTGTTTCGGATATTTGTAAATCTGCTTTTTTCATACCACCAATATAAAATCCAACATTCTCTGGATAAATTTTATCTAACATTTCTTTTAGAATATGTAGATGTTCAATTCTACCAGATAATAATATTAATTTTCTATGAGATTCTTTATTAATAATATCTTGTACAATATCAATAATTAATGTATTTCTTTCATCTATTTCAGTTATATTTGTTATCATTTTACTAAAATTATATTTTTTAGTAAATTTATTATATAATGTTCTAAATTTAATATTATCAGTTTTAAATTTATATGTTTGAACTATGATATTTTTTTCTGTTTTATTTTCTATCTTAAAACCAATATTACCTAAATATGAATAGAATACTTTTTCCATTTTATCTGTTCTTTCAACTGTACCTGATAATCCCAACAAATATGGTCTACATAATTTATTCATAACTCTTGAAAAAACTTCAGCACCTAAATGATGACACTCATCATAAATAACTAATTTGAATCTATCCAAGTTATCATAATCACGAGAATTTAATGATTGTAGCATACCAATTACAATATCTTTATTAATATCTATTTTATTTTGTTGAATAATACCGATTGTTGCATCAGTATATTCAGATATACGTTGAATCCATTGATCTAACAAAAAAGTTTTATGAACAACGATTAATGTTTTTATTTTTAAAATAGATGCTAAATAGATAGCCAAAATTGTTTTACCATAACCTGGTGGAATGCTAATAATACAACCAGCGACAGGTTTAATAATTCCTTTAGTAAAATCTTGATAATAAATTTTTAATAGAGATTCAATACATAAAATTTGATGATATTTTAGTGATCCTTTAAATTTTATGTTAATTCTATCTTTATTTTTTATTTTAAATAGAAATTTTGGTTCTGTATCAATATTTTCAAGTGCCCAAAATGTTGGTAAAGTGTAGTATGTAGTTTTTTTATTATTAACAATTTCAGTATTTTCAGAATATATTTTAAACGAAGTTGCTTCTTTATAGTCAGTTTTTATTTCGGGTATAACATTTAATTCATTTTCAATAATATTAATCATAGCTTGAGACAAGCATTTTTTTTTAATAGTGTATCCTTTATTAGAAATTGTAGCCATAATACGATATATTATAAGTATGAATATAAATAGTTTTACAATTTTTTAACAAATATATTTAATTAAAATATAATATATATTATAATGGATATTATTCAAAAAAATATAGATAAATTGTTAACAAATTCAATATTATCAAATATATTCATAGTATTTATTGCAATTTATTGTGTGTATATATTACCAAATATTTCAAAAAATAAAATAGAAATATTAAAATTAAGTAATGTTTCAAAAATTATTGCAATTGCTTTTATTTTTTATATCGCTACTAAAAATTTAGCAATTGCATTAATAATGTTTATTTGTTTTGTAATGACAAATAATTATATTCATAAATATAATGTTGAAGATAATATAATTGCTAATATTATAGATAAAACTAGTATTTATTCTAATAGGGATTATAACAAAGTTAAATTAATTAATAAAATTATTAATAATAATCAATATGACGATAAATTATTGTTAGCAAAAAATGTTGTTAATTCATCATTAGGAGATCATGACAGATTTAATACACTTAGAACATATTTAAGATCAAATGAAAACAATGATAAAAAAACAATATTAATTAATGATTTTTTTCATACTAACTTTAAAATGGAAAATTTATTAAAAATTACAAAAAAAATATTAAAAATAATTAAAAATAATGAATATATTTACATTCCAAGAATTACAAATTTAATTATTAATTCAAAATTAGAAGATTATAAAAAAAAAGAAATTATTAAATCAATTTTATCTAATCAAATTAAAGATAAATATAAAATGTATATAATAAAAAAAATAGTCAAGTCTAAAATTAATATTGATTTTAAATTAGAAATTATAACAACTACAGTAAATATGAAAAAAATAAATAGTGATAAAATTAATAAATTATCAAAATTATTACAATTAAATACAAAAAAAAATAAACAAGAACATAAACAAGAACAAATATTACATGAAAAATTCGTTAAACCAGAAATTAAAATAGAAAAAAAAATTGATATAAGCTGTAATATTATTAATAATTATGATTATAATAAAGATTATGCTAGATATGAATAATATTCGTATATATTATAATATAATTTAACAAATTATATTATAATATTGTTTTAACAATGAATAAAGATCTACTACCTAAAGATTTTGATTGGAAAATGTACATTAAATTAAATCCAGATTTATATAAAATAGAAAAAAAAACTGAAGCTATTAATCATTATTTAAAATGTGGTATTAAAGAAAAAAGAATGTATAAAAGCATTGTACCTGATTGTTTTAATTGGAAAATGTATCTTGATTTAAATCCAGATATTGAAGATATATATACAAAAGAAGATGCTGAAATACATTATAACATAATTGGTTTTAAAGAAAATAGACCATATCAAAATTTATTACCTTTTGATTTTGATTGGCAAATTTATTTAGATTTAAATCCCGATTTATATTATATAAATACAGACGTTGAAGCAATTGCACATTATTTAAAAATTGGAGCTAAAGAAAAAAGATTGTATAAACATATATTACCAAAAGATTTTAATTGGAAGATGTACATTGATTTAAACGAAGATTTAAAACATATTACAACTAGAGAAAATGCAGAAAAACATTATTTAAAAATAGGTATTAACAAAGACAGACAATTTAAAAGACAGTTACCAAAAGATTTTAATTGGGTAATATATTTAGAAATAAATAAGGATTTATATTACATTAATAATGAAGAAAAAGCAATTATTCATTATTTACAACATGGAATCAAAGAAGGTAAAAAATATAAAAATGAGTTACCAGAAGATTTTGATTGGGAAAAATATTTAAATTTTAATGTAGATTTATCTTATTTAAAAACAAAAGAGAATGCAATAGCTCATTATCTGCAACATGGAATTAAAGAAGAAAGGATATATAAAAATATTTTACCTGAAGATTTTGATTGGGAAGTATATTTAGCTTTAAATACAGATTTATGTTATATTACTGTAAAAGAAGAAGCAATAATGCATTATTTAAAGCATGGAATTAAAGAAGAAAGAAAATATAAACAAATTCTACCATTTGATTTTGATTGGGAAATATATTTAGATTTAAATCCAGATTTAATAGATATAACTAATAAAGAAGATGCAGAAAAACATTATTTAAAATTAGGATTTAAAACTAATAGAAAATATAAAAATAACTTGCCAGAAGATTTTGATTGGGAAATATATTTAGATTTAAATCCAGATCTTGACATTAATATTAATAATAAAGATAAAGCAATTGCTAATTATTTAAAATATGGGATCAAAGAAGCAAGAAAATATAAAAGAGTGTTGCCAGTTGATTTTAATTGGGAAATATATTTAGATTTAAATTCAGATTTATTTGATATAAATAATAAAGAAGATGCAGAAAAACATTACTTAAAATATGGTATTAAAGAAGAAAGAAAATATAAAAGAGAGTTACCATTTGATTTTGATTGGGAAATATATTTAGATTTAAATCCAGATTTAATTGATATAACTAATAAAGAAGATGCAGAAAAACATTATTTAAAATATAGTATTGACAATGGTATTGGCAATGGTATTAATAATGGTATTAACAATGGTATTGATAATTGTATTAACAATGGTATTAACAATGGTATTGATAATGGTATTAACAATGGTATTGATAATGGTATTAACAATGGTATTGATAATGGTATTAACAATGGTATTGATAATAATATTAAATATAAATATGAGTTGCCAGATGAATTTGATTGGAAAATATATTTAGATTTAAATCCAGATCTTGATACAATTATTAGTAGAAAAGATGCAGAAAAACATTTTTTAACATATGGAATTAACACAAATAGAGAATATAAAAATGTATTACCACATGATTTTGATTGGAATATATATTTAAGTTGTAATCAAGATTTAATTAATATAACAAATAAAGAAAATGCAGAAAAACATTATTTAAAATATGGTATTAGAGAAGCTAGAAAATATAAAATAGAGTTACCATATGATTTTGATTGGGAAATATATCTAGAAGTAAATCCACATTTAGTTGATATAACAAATAAAGAAGATGCAGAAAAACATTATTTAAAACATGGTTATAAAAGATTATATAAGGATAGTGAAATAGATATTAGTAATATAGAAATTGTTGATTATAATAATTTTAATTGGAAATCATATATTTTTTTAAATCAAGAATTAATTAATTTTGGAATAAATGATCATGGTAGTGCATATAATCATTATGTACATGTTGGTATTAAAGAAAAAAGAAAATATTACGAAATTAATAATTTAAATTTTGATTGGAAATTATATTTGTTTTATAATAATGATTTACTCAAATTAGGATTAGATAATCAAGAAAAAGTTTATAATCATTGGAGTAATCTTGGATATAAACAAGATTGCAATTATAGAAAACAAAATATATTTATTAACAATAATATTTTATATAATTATTATGATAAATTAGAAAATTTTGTAGAAATTTATAATGTTACAAAAGACGAAATTTTAAATAACAAAAAAATAGAATTTAGATATTTTTGTTTTAAATATTTAGAATATATTAGAACGTTTAAATTACATGATATTAAAAAACAAAGTAATTATGAGGCAGTATTAATTGAATTTAGATGTTTTCACCATATTGAATTTATAATAAGAAATAATATTTTAAAATTGGGAGAAGAATGGGCTTTTACTATTATTTGTGGTAATTTAAATTATAATTTTGTAGTAGATATTGTAAAAAATATTTCAGAAAATATTAAAGTTATTAAAGTGGATTATGATAATTTATCACAATCTACATATAGTAAATTTTTAGCATCAAAGTATTTTTGGAACTTGTTTAATGGTAAAAAAATATTAATTTATCAAGAAGATTCAATATTGTTTAAATCAAATATTGATGACTTTTTAAAATGGGATTATATTGGTGCTCCTTGGCCAAATAATCAAGATGATAATTCATTAGGAGTTGGTAATGGAGGATTAAGTTTAAGAACAAAAAAATGTATGTTAGATGTTATAAAAAAAATAGATATTTCTAATACTAAATTTAATATTTCAACAATAGAATATATGAAAAAGACTGGTCAAACAGTAGGTCCTGAAGATGTTTATTTTACATTAAATATGATAAATAACAATATAGGAAAAATTCCAAATAGAGAAATAGCTTCATATTTTTCAACAGAATTAATTTATAATGAAAATTCATTAGGAGGGCATAATTTTTGGTTATCAACAGATGCATGGAAAGATTCACTATACAAACATGTATTATATTGTAATATTAATTTATTTAATATATGTGCAATTTCAACACCTTATGGATTAAAAATGGGTGGTGGTGAAAATTATATATTAAATATAGCTAAATATTTTATTAATTATAAGAATTGTATTATTTATTTATTTGTAAATGAAGATGATAATATTATTGAAAATACTATTAAAAGAATATTAAATTATAATTATACAAATTATTTTATTGTATTTGACTACTGTCAAATTAGTAAATATAAAGGTAAAGTTGATTATCATGTTGATATGAGTAATTCTAAATTTCCAAGTATACTTGGTTGTGCTAAAAACATAAATAAAAATTTTTATCATTGTCAATTTCCTTTTGATATAAATAAAAAAACAAATGATAGAAATATAATATCTTTTAAAAATATTATTGTTAATTCTGATTTTACAAGAGATAAATATAAAAATGCAACATCTGATTCAATTACAAGATATAAAAATAAAATACATATTTTATATCCAAATTGTTTTAATAATTTTGAAAAAAATAATATTATTAAGAAGACAAAAAATACATTTGTAATGATAGGAAGAATATTTGATTACAATCCAGATGCAAATAATAAAGGTTTTGATATTGCTTTAAAATATTTTGAAAAATTATCTTTACAAAATATTAATAATTTTCATGTTTATATAATTGGTGAAGTGTATTCACAAAAAATGTTAAAAAAATTAAAATCATTTAAGATTAAAAATATATCTTTTTATAATAATATTACAAATGAAGAAAAAAATAAAATATTATCAGAAAGTGAATATATTATAAATATGGTTGGTATTAATAGAGATATTGAAAAAGAATGTTATGCATATGAACATTTTGGAATGTCAATAATAGAAGGAATATATTATAAATGTGTACCTATTTCTATCAATGGAGGCTATGTTTCGTATTATATTAAAGAGAAAGATAGTTTATTTAATAATGAAGAAGAATTTTATAGTATATTAGAAAATATTGTTGTACATAATAAAAAGATTTATTATAATCAAGAATATTATAATACCATATTGCAAAAATATAATCAAGATTCATTCAATCTTAATATGAATTCAATTTTAATATGAATTAAATTTGTAATTAAATATATTATTATTTTATAATATATTTAATATGAACACATATAGAATAAATATTATAAATAAAATTTATAATGAATTATTAAATAGAAATGCCGATATAGATGGTATTAATTATTTTTATAATATAACAACTAATGATATTGGAATTAATAAAATTATAACAGATATTAAAGATTCAAATGAATATATAATTTACAATAATCAAAAAAAAATAAAAAATTCTATTAATATTAAAAAAATTAATTTACTAAATAAAATTTATAATAAATTATTATTAAGAAATATTGATATTGATGGAATACATGCATATTATAATTTAACAAATAGTAAAAATGAAATACAACAAATAATTAGTGCACTTAAACAATCAGATGAATATAATAACGTAATCCATATAAATAAAGTAAATATTATACATAAAATATATAATCAATTATTATTCAGAGATGCAGATCCAGAAGCAATTGAATTTTATTATTCTTTTACTGAAAATGAAGAAAGTATAACAAAAATAATTGAAAGTATAAAACTATCTACTGAATATTATTGTAAAAATACTATTAAAAATACTATTAAAAGTATTATACCTTTAAATTTGTATACAACATGGCACACCAAAGATTTACCAATCAAAATGAAAGAAAATGTAGACTTATTAAAACAACAAAATCCAGAATTTAATTTTTATTTATTTGATGATTATGATTGTAGAAATTTTATAGAAGAAAATTTCAATGAAAATGTTTTAAATGCATTTGATATGTTAATTCCAGGAGCATACAAAGCTGATTTATGGAGATATTGTGTTTTATATATAAATGGTGGTATTTATTTAGATATTAAGTTTCATTGTGTTAATGATTTTAAATTAATTGAATTAACAGATAAAGAATATTTTGTTAGAGATTTTGGTAATCTAGGCATATATAATGCTTTTATGATAGTTTTACCACAAAATGAAATCATGTTAAAATGCATAAATCAAATTGTAATTAATGTAAATAATAAATATTATGGTAATGATTCATTATCTGTAACCGGTCCGAATCTTTTAGGATCATTTTATTCAGATTTAGAAAAAAAAAAATTAGAATTATATCATATTTATAAAAATGAGATAATTAATAAATATATTTTTTTAAATGAAAAAAATATTTTGGTAAATTATGGAGATTATAATAATGAACAAAAAAATTTTCAAATTAATTTACACTATTCTGAGTTATGGTTATCAAGAAAAATTTATAAATTAAATTATAAATCAAATATATCAAACAAAATTCATATTATTTCAAATAAAGAAAAAAATAATATTGATAAAATTAAATATGTGTATAATGATTTTAACATAATTATATATAATAATAATCATATTTGTAATATAATCAAAAATATTTTTCCAAATTATTTTGTAAAAATAGAACTTGTTAAAAATGAAATTATTAAAAATGAAATTTTTAAATATTTAATATTATATTTAGAAGGTGGTATATATACAGAATTAAATTGCAAACCATTATATAATATAAATAATATCTTAAATAATACATATTATCATGGAGGAATAGATAACAAATTTTATATATATAATTCGCATCAAATTTTATATAATAAATTATGTGATTTTTATCAAAATCCCTGTAATAATTATTGTAATATTACAGATAATTCATTTATTTGTTTGGGACATACAATTAAAGTACCAAAAATTATATTATGTTATAATAAATATGATGATAATAACACAAATATTTTAAATTCATTTATTGTTGCAGAAATAAAACAACCTTTATTTTTAAAAATATTTATGTATTATATGGAAAATATTAATAATTTAATAACTTTTAATAAGTGTAAAGATAATAATGCAGTAAAAGAATATTGTTTAAATATTTTTAATAAAATTGTAAATAATAATTTAAATGATGATATATGCATTTTACCTGTAGATTTTTATCATGATACATTAAATAGTTGTATTCAAAAAACACAAAATGCTATTATTGAAAAATTCGATTATAATGAATAATTTTACTCAAATATTTAAAATCTAGTCTATATTTAATGAAAAACTATAAACTACATAAAATTTTAATTGGTGGCTTTAATACTGAAAATACATGTCCAGATTTACCACATATTCTTAATACTACTCGTGATAATATTAAGCGCATTATTGCTATTGGAGATATTCACGGTGATCTAGATTTAGCTATAAATTGTTTAAGTGTAGCAGGTTTAATTCAATGTGTAAATGAAAAATGTGAAGATACTGTAACTCTTATCTATACAGATAATAAACCTAGATATTATAAATGGATTGCAGAAAAAACAATTGCAGTTCAAGTCGGAGATCAAATAGATAGATGTAGACCAAAAAATAAATCTTGTGAAAATCCAGAAGAAACGTATCAAGATGAAAATTCTGATATTAAGATTTTAATTTTTTTTTATGAATTACATAAATTAGCAATAAAAAAAAAATGTGGTTTATATAGTTTATTAGGTAATCATGAATTATTAAATGTTTTAGGTAATTTAAATTATGTATCATATAAAGGACTTGATGAATATCGAGAGAATGGGCAAGATAATTTATTAAAAGGTAGAAAAGATATTTTTAGTCGAGATTCAAAAACAAAAATATATGGAGATATGAATATATCAACATTTTTAGGATGTACTCGTATTTCTGCATTAGTTGTTGATGGATATTTATTTGTTCATGCTGGTATTTTAGACAAATTAATTAATAAAATATATGAAGATAAAAAAGTTGATAAAAAAAATACAGTACAAATAATTAATGAAATTATTAAAAAATGGTTATTAAATGCTACCTTTGAAGAAAAAGACGCTATTTTAGTTAAAAAATTATTAGGTGGAAAAGTTTTATCACCATTTTGGCCTAGAATTTTTGGTAATATACAAACTAATCTACCTGCTGATCATAAATTATGTACTAAACATGTAAATCCTGTTTTAGAATATTTAGATATTAAAGGAATTGTTGTTGGCCATACGCCACAATTAAAAATAAACATTAATTCAACATGTGATAATAAAGTATGGAGAGTTGATGTTGCAAGTTCTAAAGCATTTGAATATGTAGTATATCCAAGCAATAATAATAAAGAAGAAATACGCAAAGGTAGATTGCCTCAAGTTTTAGAAATTATCTTAGGCTCTAATCAAGATGATGATGTTTTTAATGTATTAGTTATGAGTGAATAAATATTAATAAAATTTATTATATTAATATTTAATCTGTTTTATATTTATTCTGCTTTGTATTTATTAGGATTGGCAGCATATAATTCACATGCTTTTTTAGAAATTTCAGCGGGAGATGCATTTGGTGATGTTTTTTCAACTTCTTTTTTTAACATAGATGCAATTTTCATAGCTGTTCTTCCACCTTTACCAAGTTTACCAGAAACAAATTTAATTATTTTTTGAAATTCAACTAAAGCAGGAGGTAATTCGCGTTTAGCTTTTTTAGATCCTTTAGATGCTTTTGATTTTTTAGAAGCTTTAGCTTTTTTA
>Ga0114958_10003661_pt1 | contig 10891 bp, 7 predicted proteins | sample C_130208_EF_Meta_FD_89577 | JGI IMG/M metagenome (GOLD analysis project Ga0114958, IMG submission 89577) | Freshwater microbial communities from Lake Croche, Canada to study carbon cycling - C_130208_EF_MetaG | ecosystem: Environmental > Aquatic > Freshwater > Lake | place: Lake Croche, Canada... | reverse complement strand
TATAATTAATTCGTTGTCAAAAACATAATCTCCAAAAAGACTTGTAGAATATTTGCTGATGAAAAAGCAAATTGCTGGTGATAGTAAACAAATGAAAGGGACCAACCTGTCATGAACGGTTTTTGTTTTCATAATCAATCCAAAGGCATACAATCCTAAAAGTGGTCCATAAGTATATGTTGCAATTTTGAAAACCATTTTCACAACGGAATCATCGTTAATGGCATTAAAAATAACAATCACCATAAACATTACTACCGAAAATCCAACGTGAACTAGATGTCTTGTTTTAACTAATTTTTTTTCATATTCCATCTTCTGACTTTCATCTTCTGACTTCTTTTTATCCATTCCAAGGAAATCAACACAAAATGAAGTTGTTAATGCTGTTAAAGCCGAATCTGTTGTAGCAAAAGTGGCTGCAGTTAACCCCAATAAAAAAACAATCGTTGGAATTATAGTTAAGTGATGAATGGCAATTTCGGGAAATAATAAATCCGTTCTTGGATTTCCATCAATCAATGGAACCTCAATTCCTTTTTTAGCAGCATATAAATACAACAATGCTCCAACACTTAAAAAGAAAATATTTATTAAAACAAAAACTCCAGTGAATGTGAACATGTTCTTTTGGGCTTCGCCAATGTTTTTGCAACTCAAATTCTTTTGCATTAAATCTTGATCCAATCCAACTGTCGCAATTGTAATGAATATTCCACCCAAAATTTGTTTCCAAAAATAAGTTCCTTTTAAATAATCTTCGAAGAAAAATACTTTCGAATAATTACTGTTTTTTACTGCTTCAAAAGCATCAATTGCATTGTAATTTAAACTTCTACAGATGAAGAAAATTGTTAAAAAGACTGAAGAGATTAGAAAAAATGTTTGTAAAGTGTCGGTAATAATGATGGTTTTTAATCCCCCACGATAAGTATAAGCAAATATTAACGCCAACGAAATTAAAACCGTTATAGCAAAAGGAATATTATAAAAATCAAACACATAGCGTTGCAAAACAAAAATCACCAAATACAATCTAAAAGCCGATCCAATCGTTCTTCCAATTAAGAAAATTGTTGCGGCAGTTTTATAGCTTACGATTCCTAAACGCTGTTCAATATATCCGTAAATAGAAGTCAGATTCATTCGATAATATAAAGGGAGCAATACTTTGGCAACTATAATAAAACCAATAGCACAACCTATTACAAATTGAAAATACTTGAATTGTAAGTCTGGATTTCCAACTTCACCAGGAACAGAAATAAAGGTAATTCCAGAAATAGCAGTTCCAATCATTCCAAAAGCTACTAAATACCATTTAGAGTTTTTGTTAGCTTTGAAAAAGGTATCGTTATCCGAACTTTTTTTACTTACGATACTTGAAATTAGTATTAATAATCCGAAATAAATTGTAATTAAGGATAAAATAGCAATTGGTGACATATTTTATTTTTTAGTTATGCTAAAATAGAAAAAACTTGGAAGTTATAAGCTTGAAGTATTAAAAATAAAGAAACTAAAATCTAAACTAAAAATTATTTAATTATCTAATTGACAAATTTTCTAATTAATTACCTTTGTCAAATGGAATTTTCGTCAAAATTATTAGAAAAAGCAGTAAACGAAATGGCTCAATTGCCGGGTATAGGAAAACGAACAGCTTTACGTTTGGTATTGCATTTGCTCAAACAACCGGCTGAGCAAACCCATTTTTTATCTCAATCGCTAACTTTAATGCGGGATGAGATTAAATTTTGTAAAAATTGCCACAATATTTCCGATGTAGAAATTTGTGAAATTTGTAATAATCACTCAAGAAACCATAAAATTATTTGTATTGTTGAAGATGTTCGTGATGTAATGGCTATAGAAAATACAAATCAGTTTAAAGGAATTTATCATGTTCTTGGAGGTAAAATTTCGCCAATAGACGGAGTTGGTCCAAGTCAGTTAAACATTATTACGTTAGTTGAAAAAATAAAATCAGGACATGTTGAAGAAATAATTTTTGCATTAAGCTCAACAATGGAGGGAGATACAACTAATTTTTATATCTATAAACAGCTTAAAGATTTTAATATAAAAACTTCCACAATTGCCAGAGGGATAGCAGTTGGCGATGAATTGGAATATGCCGATGAAGTCACTTTAGGAAGAAGTATAATTCAGAGAGTTCCATTTGAGAATTCATTGAAAAACAATTAGATAATTATATGTTGCAACTTTTTTGTTTTTAGATTTGAAAAACTATCTTTGTTTACTAAAATTAAGTTAATAATGAGCATTCGAATATTATATTTTTTACTTTTTATAGGGATCTTTTTTACTTCTTGTGTTCCTACAAAAGATTTAATCTATCTTCAAAAGAAAGGAGATTCGGAAGTTAATTCAATTACTCCTATTGGTAGTAAGCCATACAGATTATTGACTAATGACATCTTATGTATAACTGTTAAAGCAATAGATCCTAAATTGGTTGAAATATTTAATACAGATTCTGGAGTACAAACAGCAACTTCAGATCAATTATTATATTTAAGAGGTTACTCTGTTGATGATCATGGTAATATAAGAATACCAATTCTTGGTGAAGTAAATGTTTTAGGATTTACAATAGAAGAGGTTAGACAAAAGATAGAAATGTTACTTCTAAAAGATCATTTTAAACCAGAAGCGGGTATATATGTTACCGTTAAGTTATCAGGTTTTAAATATACCGTAAATGGCGAAGTTGCTAATGCCGGAACAAAAACTTTGTACCAAGACCGTGTTAATATTATGGAAGCAATTGCAAACTCAGGAGATATAACCGTAACTGGAGATCGAAAAGATGTAAAGGTTATAAGGCAATTTAGCCAAGGTTCTGAGACTTTCAGTATTGATTTAACTAATGAAAAAGCAGTTCAATCACCTGCATTTTATTTACAACCAAATGATTATATTTATGTCAAGCCATTGAAACAAAAAACTTGGGGAACTGGAAAAACTGGAATTGAGTCTTTGGGTACCATAATTACAATTCTTTCTTTAGCTACCACCACATTTTTATTATTAAAAAAATAATACTGCAAATTAATGTTAGATGTAAAAGATTTTTCTTTTTTTGAAAACCAAAATAGTTTTGATTTTAAAGGGTTCTTGTTAAAAACAGGAAGCTATTGGAAATGGTTTTTATTGGGATTAACCATCTGTTTAATTTTTGCTCATCAAGTAAATATTCGCAAGCAAAAAATTTATTCATTAGAAACCACAATTGCCATAAAGGAACAAGATAATCCACTTTTTACTTCCAATACGAGTTTGATTTTCAATTGGGGTGGGAATTCCGATCAAGTACAAAGTATTTCATCTACTATAAAATCTCGTTCTCATAATGAAGCAGTAGTAGATAAATTAGAATTTTATATTGATTATTTAAAACAGCAAAAATATTTTGTACAAGACGTTTATGGAAGTACGCCATTTGTAGTTAAAATAGATAAGTCAGAAAATCAAATTTTTGAAAACCCTATTATCATTAAGTTTCTTTCCAAAACCGAATATCAAATAACAATAAATTCCAATTCTAATTCTATTTCTGTTATCAATTATCTTGAAAACGCCAAAAATTCTGTTCTACTGTCTAGTAATAAGATTGTTAAAAGATTTAAAGTAGGTCAAAGGGTTTCGCTTCCCTTTCTTCATTGGGTTTTAGAAATAAAAGATAATCCAAGAAGTTATGTTGGCAGTGAATATATTGTTGCTTTCAATTCATTTGACGATGTTGTATCCAAATATAAAAATATAAAAGTGGTTATTGATGAAAAATCACCATCTATATTAAAATTAACTCTAGACGGAACGAATAAAGCCAGAATCGTGGACTATCTAAATGAAACCGTTAAAACTCTTATAGATAGGCAGTTATATAACAAAAATTTATTTGCAGAAAATACAATTAAGTTTATTGACACTACTTTGCAGAATATGGAAGACGATTTAAAGAAATCGAACCAAGACTTAAAAGTATTTAGTAAAAATAAAAATATTTCTCAAATTGAAAGTGGCGGAGAGGTATTTCAAACTCAAATTTTAGATTTAGATAGAACTAACGATGGAGTTAATAGAAAATTAAATTACTATAATACTCTAAGTAATTATTTAAGGAAAAGTAATGATTTTTCAAAACTTCCAGCTCCTTCAGTAGCAGGTGTTGAAGACCCTAATATTTTGGTAAATGTATCCAAATTAGTTGAGTTGTCTGTCAGAAGATCAGAAATGGTTTATTCAGTCAAAAGTGATGTTTTATTCAATAACATAGATAACGAAATTGCTTCCGTAAAAAAAGTGTTATTAGAAAATATAAATTCTGCAAAATCGGCAATACAATTTGAATCATCTCAAGTAAAAAATAAAATTAATACCGTTGAAGGGAAAATAATGAATCTCCCAGAAGAAAAACAAGAATATCTAAAAATTATGCGAAAGTATGATTTGAACAATAATATTTATGAGGCCTATCTTCAAAAAAGAACCGAAGCACAAATTGTAAAAGCAGCCAATTTATCCGATATTCAATTCATTGATCCGGCTAAGGATATTGGAGGAGGATTAATAGGCCCAAGAACCGGAGTTAATTATGTTATTGCTATTTTTCTAGGATTATTAATTCCATTGCTAATTGTATTCATTATATTTTTCATTAACAATTCTATTCAAAATACAGATGACGTTTCTAATATGACATCATTACCAATTATTGGCATTGTTGGTGTAAAACATACCGAAACTAATTTGTCTGTTTTTGAAAAACCAAAATCAGCTCTTGCTGAATCCTTTAGGGCAATTCGTTCCTCTTTGCAGTTTTTATATAAAAAACAAAATCTTTCAGGATCAAAAACTCTAATGTTGACTTCATCAGTAAGTGGTGAAGGAAAAACTTTTTGTAGCATCAATATAGCAACAGTCTTTGCATTGAGCGAAAAGAAAACGGTTATCGTTGGACTAGATTTAAGAAAACCAAAGATTTTCGATGATTTTAATTTAGATAATGATTTTGGGGTTGTAAATTATTTGATAGGCCAAAAAACGTTAAATGAAGTAACTCAAATAACTAAAATTCCATTTTTAGATGTTATTACTTCGGGTACAATTCCACCAAACCCATCTGAGTTGATTATGGGAGAGACTATGTTAGAATTTATGAAAGAATTAAAAAACAAATACGATTATATAATACTTGATACTCCTCCAGTTGGGTTGGTTACAGACGCAGTAGAATTATCAATTTTTGCTGATGTTACTTTGTATGTAATGAGGCAAAATGTTACCAAAAAAGAAATGGTTAACTTACTAAATAATAGGGTTATGAGAGAAGAACTTAGTAATGTGAGTATCATTATTAACGGTTATGAAAACAAAGCTAAATATGGTTACGGAAATAGATATGGATATGGTTACGGATATGGAAATTATGCAAACGGTTATCATCAAGAGGATAAACCTGAAAACAAGATAATTAAAATGTTCAAGAAATGGAAAGAAAATATTACAAATAAAAGAAGTTAATCGAATGAAAATACTAATTACTGGAGGAGCTGGGTTTATAGGTTCTAATTTATGTGAGTATTTTTTGAATAAAGATAATGATGTAACTTGTTTAGATAATTATGCAACAGGTCATCTTCACAATATTGAACATTTAATTACAAATAAAAATTTCAAACTTATTGAAGGAGATATACGAAATATAGAAGATTGCAAAAGAGCAACATCTGGGGTTGATTATGTATTGCATCAAGCTGCATTGGGTTCTGTTCCACGTTCGATAAACGACCCAATAACCAGCAATGAGGTTAACGTTTCAGGTTTTTTAAATATGTTGGTAGCTTCAAGAGATAATGGTGTTAAAAGATTTGTGTTTGCGGCAAGTTCTTCCACATATGGCGATTCGGAATCACTCCCGAAAGTAGAAGATAAAATTGGAAAACCTCTTTCTCCCTATGCAATTACAAAATATGTTAACGAATTATATGCTGAAATTTTTAGTAAAACGTATGGTTTGGAAACCATCGGTTTAAGGTATTTCAATGTTTTTGGAAGAAAACAAGATCCTAATGGAGCTTATGCAGCTGTGATTCCTAAGTTTGTAATGCAATTAATGAATCATGAAAGCCCAATAATAAATGGTGATGGAAATTTTTCGAGAGATTTTACTTATATTGATAATGTAATTCAAATGAATGAACTGGCTATAACAACACAAAATTATAGCGCATTAAATACAGTTTATAATACAGCTTTTGGAGACAGAACAACTTTAAATCAAATGGTTGATTATTTGAAAGACTACTTGTCAGAATTTGATCCAGCTATTGCAAATATTGAAATTATTCATGGCCCAAATAGAGCAGGAGATATTCCTCACTCCTTGGCAAGTATTGAAAAAGCTAAAGAATTACTAAATTATAATCCAAAGTATTCCTTTAAAGACGGTTTAAAAGAAGCAGTTAAATGGTATTGGGAAAACTTAAAATAGATAAAAAAATGAATATTACAAATATTTGCTGTATTGGTGCAGGGTATGTTGGTGGTCCGACAATGGCTGTTATTGCCCAAAAATGTCCGCATATAAAAGTTTCAGTAGTTGATTTAAACGAAGATAGAATTGCCAAATGGAATGATCAAAATGTAGATAATATTCCTGTTTATGAACCTGGTTTAGGTGCTATTGTTGCAGAGTCTAGAGGAAGAAATCTTTTCTTTACCACAGAAGTTGATAGAGCAATCGATGAGGCGCAACTAATATTTATTTCTGTTAATACGCCAACTAAAACCTATGGTTCTGGCAAAGGAATGGCTGCCGATTTGAAATACATTGAACTTTGCGCCAGACAAATTGCTAGGGTTTCAAAAAATGATAAAATTGTAGTTGAGAAATCTACATTGCCCGTTAGAACGGCAGAAGCAATTAAAAACATATTGGACAATACCGGAAACGGAGTTCAATTTCAAATTCTATCCAATCCAGAGTTTTTGGCCGAAGGAACTGCAGTTGAAGATTTACTAAGTCCAGATCGAGTTTTAATAGGAGGAGACACTAGTATTGAAGGACAAAATGCTATAAAAGCATTAGTTGATGTATATGCGAATTGGGTACCAAAAGAGAGAATACTTACTACCAATGTATGGTCGTCTGAACTTTCTAAGCTTACCGCAAATGCTTTTTTAGCACAACGAGTTTCATCAATTAATTCAGTTTCTGAATTGTGTGAAAAAACGGGAGCAAATGTTAGCGAAGTTGCCAAAGCAATAGGAATGGATAGTCGAATTGGTTCTAAATTTTTAAAAGCTTCTGTTGGTTTTGGAGGTTCTTGTTTTCAAAAAGATATATTAAATTTGGTTTATATCTCAAAATCATTTGGTTTACATGAAGTTGCCGATTATTGGGAACAAGTTATTATAATGAATGATCATCAAAAAAGACGTTTTTCTAAAAATATTGTTACTACACTTTACAATACCATTGCTGACAAAAAAATTACATTTTTAGGTTGGGCTTTTAAAAAAGACACCAATGATACGAGAGAATCTGCTGCTATTTATGTGGCAAACGATTTGATAAATGAACAAGCAAAAATTGCATTGTTTGACCCAAAAGTCTCCTATAAACAAGCATTATCTGATTTGAATTATTTAGAAACTAGAACCTCTCCCGAAAACGAGAAATGTTTAACGGTTTTGGATGATCCTTATGAAGCTTGTAAAAATGCACATGCCATTGCAATCCTTACCGAGTGGGATGAATTTAAAAATTATGATTGGCAAAAAATATATGATTCTATGTTAAAACCAGCATTTATTTTTGATGGTAGAAATGTATTAGATTCGCCAAAAATGAAAGAAATTGGGTTTATTTATCAATCGATAGGATCGTAGTGAGGTTATCGGTTTTCTGTTATCGGTTTTTAGGGTGAAAATTTGTATTGGTTAGATGGCTTATGACTTTTAATTAATTATGATGTTTGGGTTATTATTGAATTTGTTTACATTAAATAAAAATTAACTTCTTTTATAGATTTCATGAATATAAAAATTGCAGTAATTGGATTAGGATATGTCGGTTTACCTTTAGCAAGATTATTTGCTACCAAATATTCAGTGGTTGGGTTTGATATTAACCAAAATAGAATAAAAGAGTTAAACTCTGGAGTTGATTCTACTCTCGAAATAGATGAAGTTACTTTGTGTGGAGTATTGACTACAACTAATTCTTTACAAAATGGACTTTTTTGTAGTAACAATATAGAAGATATTGCAGCTTGTAATTATTATATTGTTACAGTTCCAACTCCTGTTGATAAAAACAATCGACCAGATTTAACACCATTATACAAATCAAGTGAGACTGTTGGTAAAGTTTTGAAAAAAGGAGATATTGTAATCTATGAATCTACTGTTTATCCTGGTGTAACTGAAGAAGAATGCATTCCTGTTTTAGAAAGATATAGTGGATTGAAATTCAATGTTGACTTTTTTGCGGGATATTCACCGGAACGAATTAATCCGGGTGATAAAGAGCATACCGTAGATAAAATTTTAAAAATTACTGCAGGTTCTACTCCAGAAATTGGTCAAAAAGTTAATGAATTATATAAGTCAGTTATTACTGCAGGAACTCACTTAGCACCAACGATAAAAGTTGCAGAAGCCGCCAAAGTAATAGAGAATTCTCAACGCGATATTAATATTGCTTTTGTTAATGAGTTGGCTAAGATTTTTAACTTATTAGAAATAGATACCCATGCCGTATTAGAAGCTGCTGGTACTAAATGGAATTTTCTTCCATTTAAACCAGGTTTAGTTGGTGGACATTGTATCGGTGTTGATCCTTATTATTTGGCTCAAAAAGCACAAGAAAAAGGATATCATCCTGAAATTATATTAGCTGGAAGACGTTTGAATGATAGTATGGGTGAATATGTTGCTTCTCAGGTAGTAAAACTGATGATAAAAAAAGGAGTTACTATAAATGGAGCTCAATTATTGATGCTAGGAATCACTTTTAAGGAGAATTGCCCTGATGTTAGAAACACAAAAATTGTAGATGTAGTCCATGCTTTGGAAGATTACGGAATTCAGGTAACCATATTTGACCCTTGGGCAAATCCCAAAGAAGTCGAGCATGAATATGAATTAATAACCACAAATGTTTTACCAACTCAAAAATTTGACACAATAGTTTTAGGGGTTGCTCATAATCAATTTATTGATTTGGATTTGGAACAATTTAAAAATCAAAATGCGGTTGTTTATGATGTTAAAGGAATATTAAATGGACAAATTGACGGAAGATTATAATACTAAAATTATTAAGCAAATATGAAAAGAATTTTAATCACTGGAGGTGCCGGATTTATTGGTTCTCATGTAGTAAGAAGATTTGTGACTAAATATCCAGATTATCAAATTTTCAATTTAGACGCCTTAACGTATGCCGGAAATTTAGAAAATATTTCCGATATAGAAAATGTACCAAATTATACTTTTGTTAAAGGCGATATAGTTGATGCTGATTTTATTAATCATTTATTTCAAAAATACCAATTTGATGGTGTATTGCATCTTGCAGCTGAATCACACGTAGATCGTTCTATAACTGATCCGTTAAGTTTTGTTAAGACGAATGTCATTGGAACCATGAATCTTTTAAATGCTGCTAAAGCCATTTGGAAGGACAATTTTGAAGGAAAACGCTTTTATCATATTTCTACTGATGAGGTTTATGGTAGTTTAGGTACTACAGGATTATTTACCGAAACCACTCCTTATGATCCTAATTCTCCTTACTCTGCTTCTAAAGCAAGTTCTGACCATTTTGTAAGAGCTTATGGAGAAACTTATGGATTACCTTATGTAATTACTAATTGTTCTAATAATTACGGACCCAATCATTTTCCTGAAAAATTAATACCTCTTTTTATTAATAACATTATCAATAACAAACCATTACCAGTTTATGGCGATGGGAAATACACACGTGATTGGTTGTTTGTAATTGACCACGCAATTGCTATTGATTTGGTTTTTCACGAAGGAAGAAATCATGAAACCTACAATATTGGTGGGTTTAATGAATGGCAAAATATTGAATTAGTCAAATTATTGTGCCAACAAATGGATCAAAAATTAGGTCGCCAAACAGGAGAATCTGAAAAATTGATTACCTATGTCAAAGATCGACCAGGTCACGATTTGCGTTATGCCATTGATGCTTCAAAAATCAACAAAGAATTAGGGTGGAAACCTTCGGTTACTTTTGAACAAGGATTAGAACAGACTATTGACTGGTTTCTTTCTAATGAAGAATGGTTGAAAAACGTTACTTCAGGGGAATATGCGAAGTATTACGAGAAGCAGTATTTTTAGTTAACGGTTTTCGGTTTTTAGTTTTTTCCTTACTTTTTCTCTTGATAGACCCTTCGACAGGCTCAGGATGACGGTAACAAATAAATTAAGCCTCCACAGTCTTAGCTTGAAAACTACCTTGGCATTCGTTCCGCAACCCGAGTCGTTTGTCGTTCCTCCTCGTCTATAAGGGTTGCTGCCACTCCTGCCTACTTGTTTTCTTTCACTAATTCTGTGAGGGCGAGTTTCGTTTATCAGTTCACGATTCTCGGTTACTTTGACCCGATGATGGAGACGGTGTTGTTACTTCTTTTGAGCTCTTTTACTTTTTTTCTTTCTTGGATGGAAAATCCGATGAATAAGTATACTAATTGGATGTTGTTTTCAGTTTTTGGTTTTGGGTTATCGGTAATTAATTTTATGGTTTGATTTTCGTCCTCTTTTTTTAGTATTATTTCTTCACTATAATGGGTATCGAATTTATTGTCTAGGTAATTCCAAT
>Ga0114958_10003660_pt1 | contig 10893 bp, 7 predicted proteins | sample C_130208_EF_Meta_FD_89577 | JGI IMG/M metagenome (GOLD analysis project Ga0114958, IMG submission 89577) | Freshwater microbial communities from Lake Croche, Canada to study carbon cycling - C_130208_EF_MetaG | ecosystem: Environmental > Aquatic > Freshwater > Lake | place: Lake Croche, Canada... | reverse complement strand
CCTGGTGCCAGAAGCTGCTGATCTCGCCGCTGGTCCGGATGCTGGACTGAGAGGCTCCCGTTTCGCTGGAGATGTTAGGGAGAACGACGGTCTCGATCGTGATCACCTTGAGCTCCGATGTTGCAAGCCACACATTGGCTCGTGCCACAGTCGCGGACATACTTTCATGGTCATTGGTGAAGAAGCCCGCTTTCACGATCTCCGGGAAAAAGTCCTTCTATCCAACGGTCATGTTGAAGCGGAAGTTACGGCTTCTTCTTTGGATCTTCCGCTTTTCTTTCGATCGCTTCACCGGCGGCAGCTCTGACCCCTTGCTCGGTCTTTTCGATGGCCCGGTCAAGACGCTGGCCGGGACTCGGTTGAATCACATCGGTATCCGGCGCGGACGGTTCCTCCTCATCCGGTGACTGGTCCTCAACAGGAATCGCGAGCGGTGGGCTGGTGACCTCCACCGGTACTGCCCTGGCGGGTGTGGGAACCGGCACGACCACGATGGAAGCCTTTGGAGTAGCGGGCTCAGTCGGGGTTTCCTTCTTGTCGCAGCAGACGAGCAACGACGCGAAGGCCATCATAGGCATCAGGGAACGCGATTTCATGAGGTGATGATATGCGCTTGCCAAACCCTCACGTCAAGGAGCTGGCCGCTGCTTCAATACACGTCGCGCAGGTAACGCTTGTCCTTCTTGAGCTGCGCGATGAACGCGGTGGCATCCTCCTCAGCGAGCTTGCCGTGTTCGACGATGACGGCATGCAGCGCCTGATCGACGTCCTTCGCCATCCGTGTGGCATCGCCGCAGACATAAAAGGCCGCGCCATCCTTGAGCCATTTCCAAAGCTCGGCCCCCTGCTCGATCATGAGGTGCTGGACGTAGATCTTTTCCTTCTGATCGCGCGACCAGGCGAGATCGAGGCGCGAAAGCGTGCCGTCTTTCTGGTAGGCCGTGAGTTCGTCCTCGTAAAGGAAATCGCTGGCACGATGCGGGTTGCCAAAGAACAGCCAGTTGCCGCCCTTCGCGCCAGTCGCCTTGCGTTCTTCGAGGAAGGCGCGGAACGGCGCGATGCCAGTTCCGGGGCCGACCATGATGACCGGTGTGTCGCCGTTCTCAGGAAGACGGAAGGCCTTGTTGGAATGCACGAACACGCCGGGCTGGAGGCCCTTCGAGCGGTCGGAAAGGAAGGTCGAGCAGATGCCACCGCGTTTCCGGCCGTAGGCGGAGTAGCGGACGATGGCGACACAGAGATGAACCTGGCCGGGGTGGGCCCTCAGGCTGGAGGCGATCGAGTAGAGGCGCGGCTGGAGCTTCTTCAGGATCGAAACGAAATCCTCGCCATCGGTGAAATCCGCGGGGTGATCGATGACCAGGTCGCTTAGATCGCGGCCCCAGCAAAAGTCATCCCAGGCCTTCTTGTCATCGGCTGCAACGAGCGAGCGCAGGAACGGCGAACCGCTGCGGGCCTGCCATTTCTGGACGATCGACTTGTTCAGCGTGCCGATGTCGAAATTGGAAATAAGCGCGTCACGCAAGGATGCCTCGCCACCATCCGGAAGCGGCACGAGGCCGGGCTTGAAGGGTAGGTTGGCGATGATCAGATCGACCAAGGTTTCCGGATTTCTCGGGTAAACGCCAAGGGCATCGCCGACCTCGTAGTCGAGCGCCGAGCCCTCTAGGGAAAGCTCGAGGTGATGGGTTTCCTTTTCGCCGCCGGTGTTGAGATTGAAGTTCTCAAGGATTGGAGACGGGAACGGCTTCTTCTTCGAAAAACCTTCTTCAATCTCCGCAGCCGGAATGGCGGTCGAGACGGCCGCGCCCGAGGGGGCAAGAAGAGCGATCACTCCTTCGGTCCACTCCTTGAAAGGGCCATCGAAGTCGACGTCGCTGTCGATGCGCTTGAAGAGTCGGGACGCTCCGAGCTCCTCCAATCGCGTATCAAACTGGATGCCGCACTTGCAGAAATCGGGATAGCTGGTGTCGCCGAGACCAAGGACCGAGAAATTCACCCCTTCGAGTCGCGGGGCGGTCTCACCTAACAGCCAGCGATGGAACTCACCTGCATTGTCCGGCGGTTCGCCGTCGCCGTAGGTCGAGGTGATGATCAGCAGGTTCTTCTCCTTCGTGAGTCGGCTGCGGTCGTAGGCGCCGAGGTCATGGAGTTCCGGCTCGAAATTTCCCTTCTTGAGGGTTTTCACCAGCTTCTTGCCAAGGCCCTCGGCATTACCGGTTTGGGAGCCGAAAAGGATCGTCACCGGCACGGTCGGGCCGGCAGTTGGAGCGGGGGACCCTCCAGCGAGAAGTTTTTCCAGATAGCCGCTCAGCCACACCCGTTGCTCGGGGGTGAAGGGGGAGTCATCGGGAATCACAATCTGGCCGGTCATTTCAGGAGGAGGCCCGGCGTTGATCGGGCTCGGAAGGTGGGAAAGGGACAGTTCCTCCTAAGCGGGGAGCGTGCCACGCGCTGAGGGAAATTCGCCGGGATTCAGTCCGCAAGGAGCTCGAGGAAACGTGGCAGCACTTTGCGGTAAAGGGTGTTCTTCCCTCCACGCGCGAGTTGGGCACCGACAAGGCCGGCATCGTCATCGGGATCGGCCGGAGCCAGCGAGGTCTGGACATTGACCGGCGTGATTAGTTCGCGGAGCACATGCACCGCTCCAGCCGTCCGGGAGAGCCGGATCGTTAGATCCGGGGCGATGATCTCCAGCAGGCCGAGCGGCGCGGAAGTGGGATCGATCTCGAGTGTGGTCAGGATCTGGACTCCGGCCTTCGACTCCATCGGAAAGGTCTCCGCGCTGCTGTCGCGGGAGGCGGCCAGATCAAGTCCAGAACGCCAACCTGCCTGGGTGCTGATCCACGCGAGCAGCTGCAAGGCTGACGACCGGTGCTTTGGATGATGGACGATGCGGACCTTCTCAATCGCGGGAAGGGCCGAAAGCGCCACCGGATCATCGAACATCGCGGCCAGCGAAAGGCGAAACTGCCAGGTGCGGGTCCAGGCGAGGTCCTGCACGACGAGATCAAGCGTGGACGAGGCGACCGCCTCATTCAGACGGGCGAAGTTCGCGGCCGGATCGGACCACGAGGAACTGTCGATGACCAAGCGATCAATCACACTCGACAAGCGTTCGCGAAACACATCTGTCAACTCCCCTTGCCACCAGAAGACCAGTGGCAGGTCGCTATTGAGGTGGCCGAAGACGGTGTTCCGGAAACGCCCGGTGACGTGACCGGTGAAAGCAAACGCGATCTGCTCGCAGCAGACGGATTTTTCCCCCTCGGAGAGATGGCAATGCGCCGTGACCCAGGCGCGGATCGAAGGGATCTCCACCGCACGATCGAACTCCACCAGAATCGCACGACAGGCATGTTCACGGGTCAGTTCGCGGATGATCGCGGAGTTCTGACGCAATGATCCGGCCTGCTCTGAACAGGTAACCAGGTTGATGAGCGAGGCATTGGTGCGCACCTCATCCGCGTCCCAGAGCTTGCGAAGTTCCTTGTCGATCGAGGCGACAGGCACTTCCTGACCGAGTTCGGGGTCCATGAGGAGAGTAGACATGGAAGAGTTTAGAGTTGATGGTTGAGTGTAAGATTCAGAGAAGGGCTAAATGCTGCGGGGGCTGTTGTTCTCTAACTCTCAACCCTTAACTTCCAACCCTCAACTTCTTCAAAGCCTGCGCCACGTGTGCCCGTCCTGATGGAGGAGTTCGTCAGCCTCCTTCGGGCCCCAGGAGCCGGCGGTGAAATCCGCCATCGGCGGCGGTGTGTCGCTCTGGTGCCAGGCGTGCTCGATGTGGTCGATGAATTTCCAGGCTTCCTCCACCTCGTCGCGGCGCGCGAAGAGCGTGGCATCGCCGGCCATGGCATCGAGAAGCAGACGCTCATAGGCTTCCGGGCTCCCTTTCCCGAAGCTGGTGGCATAGTGGAAATCCATTTTCACCGGCTCAAGGCGGAGGCTGGTACCGGGCAGCTTCGAAACCATCCGCAGCGAAATCCCTTCATCCGGCTGGATCCGAATGACCAGCACGTTGCCCCCTGGAACTCCACCGGGCAGGGCGTTGAACAGGACACAGGGCGCATCCTTGAAATGGACGGAGATCTCCGTGGATTTCTTCGGCAAACGCTTGCCCATGCGAATGTAGAACGGCACTCCGCTCCAACGCCAGGTATCGATCAAAAGACGAACCGCCACGTAGGCCTCCGTCGTGGACGCCGGGTCGACGCGGTCTTCCTCGCGGTAGCCGGGAACCGGGGTTCCATCGATGTGCCCGGCCACGTACTGGGCCCGAACCACATTGGCGGCGACCTTCTCCGGCGTGTCCCATTGACGCAGCGAACGGATGACCTTCACCTTTTCATCGCGGACACCGTCAGCCGAAAGATCGGTTGGCGGCTCCATCGCAACCAGACTGAGAAGCTGCAACAAATGGTTCTGCACCATGTCGCGCAAGGCTCCGGCGTGGTCGTAGTAACCGCCGCGACCACCCTCCATGCCGAGGTTCTCAGAGCAGGTGATCTGAATGTGGGAAATGTAGCGGCTGTTCCAGAGAGGTTCGAAAATCGCGTTGGCGAAGCGCAACACCATCAGGTTCTGGGCGGTCTCCTTCCCAAGGTAGTGGTCGATTCGGTAAGTGTCCTTTTCGTGAAAGGTCGCGTTGACGATCTCATTGAGATGCTTGGCGGTGGCGAGGTCGGTGCCAAAGGGCTTTTCCACGATCACTCGCGACCAACAACCATCGGACGCCTCGTTGAGACCAGCTTCTTTGAGAGAAATGAGGATGGGATCGAAGAACTCCGGAGCGCTGGCGATGTAGAACAGGCGGTTGCACTTGCGGCCGCGTTCCTGGTCGATCGCATCGAGTCGCTCGGCGAGGCGCTTGTAGCCATCGGGATCGGTGAACTCGCTCTGGTGGTAGGAAATGTTTTCGGCAAACGGACCCCAGATCGCATCGTCATGCCCGGAGCGGGAAACCTTGCGGTTCAGGTCTTCCAATCCAGCACGGAACTCGGCGTCGGATTTTTCACGGCGCGCGAAGCCGATGATCTTCACGCCGGTCGGCAGCTCCCCGTCAACCGCGAGGTTGTAAAGCGCCGGCACGAGCTTGCGGTGGGTCAGGTCTCCGGTGGCACCGAAGATCACCACCGTGCAAGACTCAGGGCGGGAACGGGAGACGAGGTCTTCGCGAAAGGGATTGGTCATGCGCGGGCTGGATTCTCAACCCGTTCGCCTTGGGAGGCAAAGGTAATTTCCGGGCGCACTGGCGAATCCTGCTCATAGTAGCTATTCGTCGGATGGTATTCGGGGAGGTTCATGGAGGGTTTCACATAGAGGCGCGGAGACGCAGGGAGGAAAGATTATTTTAAGAGTTTGATTTTATGCCTCTGCGTCTTTGCGCCTCTGCGTGAAAAAATCAGTAGAAGGCCTTATTCGAGTCCATTGACCACCCGGTGGAAGCCATTCTTGAGGTAGCATTCACCGAAATTGATCAGGAGCCCGAGCCGGAGGTTCAAAAGGCGGAGGTAGGTGAGGGTCTGCTTGAAGTGAACCGGATGGAGCTTTTCGACCGATTTAAGCTCGATGATCACCCTTTCATTGATGATCAGGTCCGCCTCGAAGCCCTTGATGAAGCGTTTGCCGCGCCAAGTAATTGGAACCTCGGTTTGCCGGGTGACTCGAAAGCCCCGGCGGACCAGTTCTTCTTCCAGCAACACCTCGTAGACGCTCTCAAGTAGCCCCGGACCCAGTTCCCGATGAATCAGGATACATGCGTCCAAGATCTCCTTCGAAATCCTGTTTTCCTCAATCTCCATGATTCTCCTCTGCGTCTCAGCGCCTCTGCGTGAAGCTCCTCACCAGGGCAAAGGAAACGCCCGGTTGAAGGCGAAAACGCGGTCGCGCAGGGCGTGGAGCTTGGCCTGGTCGCTCGGCGTGGAGAGGGCTTCGTGGATGAAGTCCGCGACGATCACGATGTCCGCCTCCTTCATGCCTCTTGTGGTCACGGCGGGCGTGCCGATGCGGATACCGCTGGGCTTCATCGGCGTGCCGGTGTCGAAGGGGATGCCGTTCTTGTTGACGGTGATTCCGGCCTCGTCGAGAGCATGCGAGGCGTCGGTGCCGTTGAGATCCTTGGTCCGCAGATCGACGAGCATGACGTGGTTGTCGGTGCCGCCGGAAACGATGCGAAAACCATGTTCCGACAGACGCTTGGCCATCGCTTGGGCGTTCTTCACGACCTGCAGCGAGTAGTCCTTGAAGCCCGGTTTCAATGCCTCCCCGAAACAGACCGCCTTCGCCGCGATGACGTGCATCAGCGGACCACCCTGGATTCCCGGGAACACTTGGGCGTCGATCTTTTTGGCAAACTCTTCCTTGCAGAGGATGATGCCACCACGTGGGCCACGGAGCGATTTATGGGTGGTGGAGGTCACGAAATCGGCGTGTGGAATCGGGCTCGGATGGACACCTGCTGCGACGAGTCCCGCGATGTGCGCCATGTCGACGAAGAGGTAGGACCCGATCTCACGGGCCAGCTTTCCCATCCTCTCGAAATCGATCACCCGTGAATAGGCCGAGGCGCCCACCGTGATCAGTGCCGGCTTGAGCTCGCGGGCGGTCTTTTCCAACTGGGCATAGTCGATATGCTCGTCTTCGGGCGAGACGCCGTAGTGGGTCACATCGTAGAAGCGGCCGGAGAAATTCGCCTTGTGGCCGTGGGTGAGGTGGCCGCCGTGGGCCAGGTCCATGGTGAAAATCTTGTCGCCCGGCTTCAGCACCGAGAAATAGACCGCCGTGTTCGCCTGCGAGCCGGAGTGCGGCTGGACGTTGGCGTGCTCGGCGCCGAACAGCTCCTTCGCGCGATCGATCGCGAGCTGCTCGACGACGTCGACGTTCTCACAACCGCCATACCAGCGGCGGCCGGGATAGCCCTCGGCATACTTGTTGGTGAGCAGCGACCCCTGGGCCTCCATCACGGCCGGCGAGGCGAAATTTTCCGACGCGATCAGCTCGATGTTGTTCCGCTGGCGACGCTCCTCGGCGAAGATCGCGTCATAAACGGCGGGGTCGGTCTCGGCGATGCGGCTGCCGGAGGACTTGCAGACGCGACGCTCGTGGCGACCGCCTTCGAAGGCCGTGGAAAGGAAGGCCTCGGCCATCGCCACTGCGGTCGGCGCGTCGGTGGCGTTTCCAGCCAGGCAGAGCACGTTCGAGTCGTTGTGCTGGCGGGTGATCGTCGCCTCGGAAACCGTCCGCACGTTGGCGGCGCGGACGTGGTGGTGGCGGTTCGCCGTGATGCACATGCCAACGCCTGAAGTGCAGGCGAGAATTCCGAAATCCTGAGTGCCATCCGCCACACCGCGCGCGACGAGATTTCCGTAGTCAGAGTAATCGACCGAATCCTTGCCATGAGTCCCGTAGTCCGTGATCTCGTGGCCGGCAGCCTTCAGGGCGGCGGCGACGGCCTCTTTCAGTTCAACTCCGCCGTGGTCGGCGCCGAGTGCAATACGCAGGGTCTTGGTGCTCATGGGATCGCGTGTGCGTTGGATGGAACGAGGGAAATGACGGCACCTGCCGGAAAATGCAACGCCGGATGCGCGGAAATCCCACAGAACCTCATTCGCGACGAGGTCAAAAGAGCAGTTTGCCCCGGATTCATCCCTCGTCTCCACATGGCCAAGGGAATGATTGGCAAAGCAACAAGCCACGCTAGGCTCGCGACCAGTCCTTCCGTGCGAAAGAGGTCGCTGCGGCCCTGCTGCGAATCCCGCGCAGCGGATTCCTCGGCCGCGTCTTCCGGATTGACCCGTTTCAGCTTCATTACCTCGAATTGGCCCCAACCGAATTTTCAACATGCCCATCCAGACCCCACGCGCATCCATTGCAGTTTTCCTAGGCTCGCTCAGCCTGCTGAGCGCCTTTCTGCTTTTTCAAATCCAACCGGTGATCAGCAAGTTCATCCTGCCGTGGTTTGGCGGCAGCCCGGGAGTTTGGACGACCTGCATGGTGTTTTTTCAGGTTCTTCTGTTCGGCGGTTATGCCTATGCGCATTTCCTCGCCCGCTTGCAACCGCGCTGGCAGGCGATCATTCACAGCCTGCTGATCATTGGTGCCTTTGTGCTCCTGCCGATCTCGCCGGCGGAAACCTGGAAGCCCGCCGGCAATGAGGATCCCGCAGGCCGGATTCTGCTTATCCTGTTGGGGACCGTCGGGCTGCCCTACTTCATCCTCTCCAGTACCAGTCCGCTGGCCCAGGTCTGGTTCACCCGGGCCATTCCCGGAGGCTCGCCATGGCGACTCTATGCGCTTTCAAATATCGGGTCGCTGGTCGCACTGATCAGTTATCCGTTCTTCTTCGAGCCGCGCCTGGAGGTGGGAACACAAACCGTGCTCTGGTCCGTCGCGTTCGTGGTGTTTGGCCTGCTGTCACTTTTTCTCGCCTGGCGGTCCAGTGGCAAGCCAGGTGCGCAAATGGCGGACGAGAGCGTCGCTGACGATTCGGCCTCGCGCCCGAATTGGTGGCGTCGCGGCCTGTGGGTATTCCTCCCTGCCCTTGCGAGTGTGATGCTGCTCGCCACCACCAACCACGTTTGCCAAGACGTCGCCGTCGTTCCGTTCATGTGGGTGATCCCCCTGAGTCTTTATCTGCTGACCTTCATCATCTGTTTCGAGCATGACCGCTGGTACCGCCGTGGGTTATGGGCAGTTCTAGCATTGATCGTGATCTTCGTCGCAGCGGGAGGAAACGACCTGCTCGTTGAGTATGCGGAGAAATGGTCCGGGCACCGGTTTGATTTGATTCCCAGTTATCGCTATGAGATATCATGGTGTTTTGGTGCCATGTTCCTGGCCTGCATGGTCTGTCACGGCGAGTTGGGGAGACTGAAACCCTCTCCTGCACGACTCACGGAGTTCTATCTGTGCATGTCGGCGGGTGGAGCCATCGGCGGCATGCTGGTGAGCCTTGTCGCCCCGCACGTGTTCGTGACCTTCATGGAGTGGCCGCTCGGGTTGATCCTTTGCCTGATTGTCGCCACGATGGTCTGCCTGGGTTCGGTCTCGTTCTTCCGTCGCCGGGCACTGCGTATTTCCCTGCGAGCGGCTCTACTGGCCACCGTCGGAAGCGCCGTGGTCTGGCTGGCCATAGAGAATCTGAAACTGCCGGATCGTCTCGAACGAGTGCGTAATTTCTATGGTACGGTGAATGTGCGGGAAGGGCACGACGATCGCATTGATTCCGATTTCAGGATCTTGACTCACGGCGGAACGCAGCACGGCATGCAGAACATGGCCGACGCCTACAAGGAGGAGCCGATCACCTATTACGGACACCTGACCGGCATCGGCAAGGCGCTCGACTCAACCCATGACCGACCCAATGTCAAAGTCGGTGTTGTCGGACTCGGCACCGGAACCGTCGCATGTTATGCTAAAAAGGGCCAAACCTACCGTTTCTACGAAATCAATCCGGAGGTGGTCCGCCTTTCCCGCAAGTACTTCACCTATCTTGATGACGCGCAGAAGCGCGGTGCTTCGGTAACCACGATCATTGGCGATGCCCGCCTCGTGCTTGAGCGCGAGTCTGACCAGCAATTCGATGTGGTTCTGCTGGACGCTTTCAGTGGCGACGCGATTCCCATGCACCTGCTCACCCGGGAGGCCTTTCAAATCTATCGCCGCCACATGAAGCCCGATGGCATCATCGCCGTTCACGTGACCAACACTTACCTACAACTCTTCCCGGTGATTGAAAAACAGGCCGAGGCCCTCGGCTGGAGCTCACCACGTTATACCACCCGGAGAAATGGCGATCATTACAGCACTGACTATGCACTCGTGACGCAAAACCAAGCGTTTCTCGATAGCAATCGCTCACAGGTGGACAAGAACGATCCGATCCTTGAGGTGCCGCTGTGGACGGATCGCTATCACAATCTCTTCCAGATCATGAAAAAATGAGAATGGAGCTGTTCCGTCCGGCCGGCGGGAAAAGCCAGCGTGGACCTGAGCTCCCCTAATCTTCCCGCTGCGCCTTCCACCCTGGCAGCAGGAATAGAGAGATCGCCATGCTCAGGGTGATGCCGATGACCGCCACCACACCGAGGCTCACGAGCGCCTCGCTCGATGACCAGATCAGCGAACCGAAACCGATGACGTTCGAGACACCACAAAACAACAAGGCCTTGCCGGTGCCGTTCCAGAGTTCCTTGAAACAACCGCCGGTGCGACGGATCGTCAGCGTGACGTGAATGGCGTAGTCGATGCCCGTGCCTAACAGCAGCGGCGTTGCCATCAAGTTGACGAAGTTCCACTTCAGCCCCGCGGCGCTCATGATGGCCAGCAGCAGCAGCGTGCTGATAACCATGGCAAACAACGCAATCCCGACATCCGCCGCACGACGGAAGATGACAAACATCATCCCGAGCAGCAGCGCCATCATCGGCAACAGCATGCGGCCGATATCCTCCTTCACGAGTTTCGAAAGCGCGGGCTTGAACAGCCCCCATCCGCTCAACCAGATGCCGCCGCCATTCATCTCCCGGAATCGCTCGTAGTCCTTGCCCGAGGGCTCCAGACCCTTCGCCGGGGCAAGGTTGCCAAGCACGTAGCCACCACCGCTTTCATGACGCGTCATGAACAGACGCATGACCTCGCGCGCGGAATCGGATTGGGGAAAGGCCATGGTCTGCTCAGCAGCCTGCCGCGCCATCGATTCCAGAACCCCCTTGCTTAGAAAGAGTCCTTCCTCAGAAAAACCCGCCCCGTCCGCCTCCTTGAGCAGCCGTTCCCGGTCAGCGGCCATCGCCTTCACCATCACTCGATTTGCCTCCTGCCGCTCCGGGTCCGGCCACCAGCCAAGCGGCAACTGGCCGGTCGCGACCATGCCTTTGGATTTCGCCTCCT
>Ga0114958_10003657_pt1 | contig 10901 bp, 11 predicted proteins | sample C_130208_EF_Meta_FD_89577 | JGI IMG/M metagenome (GOLD analysis project Ga0114958, IMG submission 89577) | Freshwater microbial communities from Lake Croche, Canada to study carbon cycling - C_130208_EF_MetaG | ecosystem: Environmental > Aquatic > Freshwater > Lake | place: Lake Croche, Canada... | reverse complement strand
GCTGAGAAGCCCGTCGTGAAGGCTGAGAAGCCTGTCGTGAAGGCTGAGAAGCCCGTCGAGCCCAAGAAGATGGCCAAGGTCATGAAGCCCAAGGCTGTGGCACCCGTGGCGGCACCCGTAGTCGTCAAGACCGTGACGGCAGAGGTCGCGCAAGAGGGCGAGTTCTGGGAGCACAACTTCGGCAGCGGCGTCGAGAAGTACGAGCGCTTCCCCGCCGACTTGGTCAACAGTTACTACATCTTCCACCCCACGGACGGCTACATGGGCCTCTGGGACGCTGACATGGAGGAACTCGACCCTGACGTTGCCGACCCCACCGCCTAAGCACAGCGACCTGAAGCCTCCTGGCTGCGCTGAGCGCGCCAAGTAAGAAACCCCATATACCAAAAAAAGCACCCAACTCCTTGAAAATCAAAGACAAATGGAAGAAACCCCATATACCAAAAAAAGCACCAAACTCGGCCTAACAGCCTTCAATCTCGGCTAAAGCCTTGAAAACCCCAAAACCACAAGACAAAGCTCTTGTGGTTTTTTCACGTGTTCTTACTCTCCAAGACATGTCCATTGCCCTCTTGGATGGCGAAAAAATTGAATACCCTGTAACCCAATTATACAAGCACCCCTTAAACTATTGGATATCTTCGCTATTAACAATGTCTTCTGTTCGCACTTGCTACCCGTCCCTGAATGAGTACTGGCCCGCTGTGCGCGCTCGCGCTTTCGTCAAGGCTCTTGGTGAGGTTCCCACAACCTACACTGAGAACTTGGAGTTCCTTGCGTGGTGTGCGCGTGTTCCTGTGAGCCATATGCCGTTCGTCAACCCCATCACGTTTGCTGAGCGCGTCATTCCGTGGCCCTTCTCCTTCCCAGCCAACCTGACAAAGGTCCTGGGCGAGTACACTTACACCAGGCTCTGCGCCTCAGTCACACTGTCGAACAACGTCATGCCCGCACACGCCTCTTCTGAGCTCGCGCCAGAGCCAGAGCCCACAACGCCAGAGCCCTCTGTGCAAGAGCCCCCTGTTCTTGGGTACATCGTGGTTGAGCCCAGCCCTTCAGCCCTTGAGCCAGGGACGGAGGCTGATCCAGAGCCCGTTGATCCAGAGGCTGCCGACCTGTCAGAGCTCGCAGTCTCAGTCTTCGAGAAAACGATGGTTGCAGCGTTAGACATGGACCTGACGTCGCAGTACAACCTGGGCTGCTACTACCGTCTTGGCTTTGGCGTGGAGAAGGACGACGTGAAAGCAGTGGACTGGTTCACAGTGGCGGCTGGGGCGGGCGATGTGAATGCACGGTACAACCTGGGCAACTGCTACCGCTTTGGCGTGGGTGTGGAGCCTAACAACGCGCTCGCTCGCTTCTGGTATGCGCGCGCGGCAGAGCAGGGGCACGAGAAAGCGCAGTCTTGGCTGAACAACTGCTGAGCGCCTAAGAGCGACGCGCATAAGAGCGACACGCGCGCCTAAGAAACCCCTAAACACCCAACTCGGCTAAAGCCTTGAAAACCCTTGAAAACGAAAGACAAAAGTAAGAAACCCCATATACCAAAAAAAGCACCATATTCGGCCTAACAGCCTTTAATCTCGGCTAAAGCCTTGAAAACCCCAAAACCACAAGACAAAGCTCTTGTGGTTTTTTCACGTGTGTTCTTGCCCTCTTGGACAGTGAAAAAATTGAAGGCTCTTAACTCCAATAGTATAAGCACCCTTTCAAGAATACTGGATAACTACAAAACTACTCTACAAGACAAAATGCAGAGCCTCGGTCGTATCACGGCGTGGAGCAGCGGCTGCCTCGATGTGTTCTGGAACGCTGCGACGCGCAAGGTGTGGATTCACGAGCGTGCCCCACTCAGCAAGTACGAGCAATCCGAGTCGGCAGCGCAAGAGGCACAGCCAGAGCCGCAGTGGCACTGTGAAGACGATGGCAAGATTGTCGACACAGTCGCGCGCTTCCTCAGCGTCCACCACACGGAGGAGATCATATTTGACCAGATCATGATCTTCGACGAGGCTGGGCGTCACGGCAAGGCGGCGGACGAGCGGTTGCTTCTCGACATCTACGACTGCGAGTGGTCGGACTTTGCATGTGAGAACCAGGTCCTTCACCTGAACGCGCGCTGCCTCTATGGCGTGGGACCCAACAAGTACCGCCGTCTCGCCGAAGTCCTGTCGGCTGAGAAGTGGTACCCTGGCCGCTTCCCAGACTACGCTGAGATCGCCCGCCTTGAGGCAGAGTTCCGAGCCAAGGCTTTAGCTGAGGCCGAGGCCGAGTCTGCTGTCGTGATAACCTATCCAGGGACTCAGGAGCACAGCGACCTCTTGCGCAGTGACATTGCGACCTACATCAAGCGTTACGAACAGCGTGTGGCGGCGGGCGAGAAGGACTGGGAACACGAGTTTGATGACGATGACCCTGAGTTTGGCATGCCCTGCCCCCACAGCGACAACCTGGCGCTGTGCGAGATGTGCAACTAAAGCCTTGAATTCAAAGAAAGTAAGAAACCCCATATGCCAAAAAAAGTAAGAAACCCCCTATACCAAAAAAAGCACCACATTCGGCCCAACGGCCTTTAAAACCAAAGACCATAAGGTCTTGTGGTTTTTTCACTTGAGTTCTCAGCTCTAAGAGCCTCGTATTCTCAGGCACCTGACCCTTGAAAAAATTGAATACCCACTTCCACAGTTTTACAAGTACCCTTTAACAACTCAGGATATACTACCAGAAACCAGAAACCAGAAACCAGAAACCAGAATGCCGTCTATTCGCTATGCAACCCTCGACGAGTACTGGCCCGCTGTGCGCGCTCGCGCTTTCGTCAAGGCTCTTGGTGAGGTTCCCACAACCTATCCCAAGAACATGGAGATTCTTGCGGCGCATGCGGGTGTCCCTGTGAAGCACATGCCGTGGCTCAACCCCATCGCGTTCGCTGAGCGCCTCTGCTCGGCAGAGTTCTCCACCCAAGCCAACCTGACAAAGGTCATGGGGAAGAGGGCGTACTTCGACATGTGCTACTTCCACAAGAATTGCTCGACCAACATCTTGCCAGAGCCTCGGCCAGAGCCTCGTCCAGCGCCCCCTGCGCAAGATGGTGCTGCCGAGGCACGCGCCGCAGCGCTCGCCGAGATGCGCGCTCTCGATCGTGCTGCCAATGCGCTACTGGCTGAGGAGCGCGCCCGCCAGCTACAAGAGCCTGAGCAAGAGCCCGAGGAGCCATTGCCTCCTGCCGTTCGCATCGAGCGCGCCGAGCGCAAGGCTGAGGCTCTTGAGCGCCAGTTTAAGGCCTGTGAGGCGATGTGGATGAGTGCCATGGCGCGCGCCGAGGAGGCTGAGGAGAAGGTGCGCCAGCTCAACAAGGAGGTTGTCCAAATCCATCTGGCCGACATGATTGCGCGCGACTCCACACAGCGCGCCGTTGATGCTGAGCGCAAGTTCCTGACGCTCTCGGCGGCTGTGGATACCGTGCTCCGCATTCACGACGACGTTTACTGGGGCAAAGTGTGGAACGAGTACGATGACGCCATAAACTCGGCCTAAGAGCTGGCGGCCTTTGAGCTCGGCCTAACGGCCTTTGAGCTCAACTAAAATCAAAGAAAAAGTAAGAAACCCCTATACCAAAAAAAGTAAGAAACCCCCTATACCAAAAAAATTGACATAAGGCCTTGAAAAATTGAAAACGGCGTAAGCCTTTTTTCATGTACCCTTTATACAACAAAGATGACATTTCTCAATTTCTTCTTTTCACGGCGAGTGGCACCCATGATCTTGGCACCCAAGGAAACGTTCATGGAGGATGTGATGCGCAAGGCGGCAACGGGCGACCTGGACGCACAGTGCTATCTTGGCACATGCTACCGTGATGGTACGGAGGGTTTGCCGCAAGATGTGGTGATGGCGGTAATGTGGTACACCTTGGCGGCAGAGTATGGGCATGGGGCAGCGCAGCGTAATCTGGGCAACTGTTACCGTGATGGTATAGGCGTGAAGAAGAACATGGCGATGGCACAGTACTGGTACACGATGGCGGTCTCTTAAAAATACAAAACCAAATACAAAAGAAACGGCCTAACGGCCTTGAAAAATTGAAAGCGGCATAAGCCCATTTTTCATGTACCCTTTAACAACTTTAAGAATCCTGCTTTCTATACACAAGATGTCTAAGTCCTGCTTAATTCACGGCGAAATCTCCTATTGGAATGGGCGCTACATGACGTGTGGTGGCGAGCGTGACTTCAACGGCAATTGGCTTACATGTACATGCGTCGAGTTACCCGTGCCAGATCCTCTCCCAATGTGCATGAAGCCATTCGAGTCAGTCCCGCCCCCACTGTCCGAGATGCCGCCCCCACCGTCGTGGGCAGAGAGTCGTCCTCTGCGGCACTGCCATCGCGTTGAGAACTACAGGAGTCCGAAGGATCTGCCGCTGGACGCATGCTGTCTGTGTGGCGAGTGTAAGCCGCGATCTCGGGCCCCTACAGAGGATATATTCGCGCTCCCCCGCAGCGATGACGAGATCCCTTCCATGATGGGTGGCGGTAGTAGCACCAGTCTGCGCTCCATGACGGGTTCTGTCCGTCTGCGCTCGGCAACGGGTGGCGGCAGCAGCGGCAGCAGTAACTCGCTGGAGAGGACGGGTGCGTGTACGCCACTGTGTTCTTGTGAGGTATTGGGCAATCCTTGTGGCGATCGGCAGGAATCAGAGGAGGAACGGTTTGTCCCAGGAAAGCGCACAGACTCTGTGATAGGGCTCACACTCCAAGGGGAGCTCGTTCGCTCACCCATGTACACAGACGCTGAGCGCTTGAAGCAGGACTAGTACGAAGTCCTCAAAACCATAAACCCGTAAAAACAAAATACAAAAGTAAGAAACCCATATACCAAAAAAATTGAGGTAGGCGGCGGCCTTTTTTCATGTAACCTTTTATACAACATGGCTACACAGACACAGACATCTATGACGGCGGAGGAGCTGTATGAGCGCGGCGTTTCTATGGACGATTCCCAAGTTTCCCAGTCGAGGGCTCTCATGGAGCAAGCGGCAAAGATGGGTCATACAAAGGCTTGTGCTGCGTTTGCCACGCTTTGTATTATGGGCTTGGGAGGTGACAAGGATTACATTGAGGGAGTGCGCTGGCTCACAGTGGCGGCAGAGGCAGGTGATGTACGGGCGCAGTATAACCTGGGCTGGTGCTACGAGACAGGGCGGGGCGTGATCCAGGACGAGGGAGAAGCTGTGCGCTGGTACATGATGGCTGCAAAGGCGGGAGACCCTGCCGCCCAGTCGGCACTCGGCATCTGCTACGAGTATGGCATGGGCATCGAGAAGAATCGCACAGATGCGCTCAACTGGCTAAAGCGGGCGGCGTATGGCGGTGAGGCAGAGGCGCAGTATGAGCTCGCCCTCTTCTACATCCAAGGTAAGGGTGTCGAGAAGAATAATATGGCGGCGAAAGGTCTCATGGCGGCAGCAGCGCGGCAGGGTTACGAGGAGGCGTTATATCACATGGACTACTTCAAGGAACATGGGGATTGGTGCTGTTCTATTCGGCGAGAACAGGGCACCTTTCTCATGAGTGATTGCCCTGATTGCCGTCAGGCAAAGGTAGTTTTAGAGAACGGTGTCTACGTGCGTCGATCCACGTGCGACAAGGACCATGACTACGCCGACGCACGCGACGCGGGCTATGGTGGTATGGATGACGAGTTCTAAAAATATATAAAACCAAATACAAAAGTAAGAAACCCCTATACTATAAAAACCCTTGAAAAAATTGAAGGCGGTGGTGGCCTTTTTTCATGTACCCTTTATTTACCAGACACCAGACACTAGACACCAGAATGAACTCTCTTCCCATCCTCAAGGCGCTGTACGCGGACATCAAGAACTGTGAGCACTGGCTCTCTGGCGAGAATGAGCGCGCGCTGGCGGGCATGGAGAACCGAATCCTTGACTTTGCGCGGCAACTGCGTGAGGCCCGTGACGAGCGCCTCGCCACTCTCAAGAAGGATGGCCCACGCGTCTCCTACGACGGCGAGCTGAACGTCGTCCTCCTGCGCAAAGACAAGGAGGAGTACCACAACTTTGCTGAGAGTTTGGTCAAGGTCACAAGCGTCGTTCGTGGCCCCCTTGGCGAGGATGGGTGTGCTCGAGGCCCCCTTGGCGAGAATGGGCGTGTCCATTGCCTTCTTGTTCAGTCCACCGACTCCCCCATTCGGTGCTTTGGGATCGACCTCACCAAGGAAGAGGCCGTGAAGCTCGAGAAGGCCATCCCTGCAGCGAAGCGCGCCTACGGGCAGCGCTACTACGGGGAGGAGCTCGAGGAGGCTAAGGAGGCTGAGCCTATTAAGGAGGCCATCCCTGATGTAGAGCGCAGCCGCTTGGCCACAGAGCTGCTGGGGTACGAGGCACCTACAGACGGCAGCTTGGACGTCGAGGGGCTCTACATGACAACGCTCTTGAAAAAGTCCAAGGTCATGAGCTACGCCAAGGCGCTGGAGGAGACGGAAGCGTTTATGATGCAGCAGATTGAGGCGGCAGCAGCAGGGAAGGCATAGTAAATAAACCCCCAAAACCCTAAAAACCCTAAAAACTCTAAAAAAAATACAAAAATTGAAGTAGGCGGCGGCCTTTTTCAATGTACCCTTTTAGAATGCCGAAAAATCGAAAAATACGTGTAGGAAGTAAGAAGTGGGCTGAACAGAAGGAACGGGACATTGCGGAAGCCAAACAAAGACCAAGAAGAAAAGAAACTCCAGAAGAGAAACAGAAGCGAGAAAGAGGGGAAAGAAAAGAATGGTGGCGTAAGAAAAAAGAAGAACAGGAAAGAAATAAAGAGCAACGTGAGAAAGAAGAGCGACGAGAACGAGAATGGAAGGAAAAAGACCCATTGAGGCTACACTACCTCAGTATTCTAGGACTTACTAAATTACAAGATTCACTATTGGAGATAAAGTCTGCCTTTAGAAGATTAGCTTTACAGTTTCATCCCGATAAGAATAAATCTGTTGATGCTGAGGGTAAGATGAAATCTTTGAATGAGGCATACGAGATTCTGACTATGGGATGATACAAAGGCTTGCTTGAAAAATTGAAGGCGGTAACGGCTATTTTCATGTACCCCTTTCAGAAAATATGGCTACACCTCAAGAGAAATCTGTTGCAGCAGCGGCTTTAAAGTGGATCGAACCTGGCGCAACCCGTCCCAGTTGCTACAACTGCTACGGCAAGAAGCAATGGAACGAGGACGAATGCTCCTTCTTCTGTGAGAAATTGTACCCCTTCCCCTCCTATCAGCCTGTCGAGAAGCCTGTCGAGCGGGGCTGCTTGGAGGTACACTACGGTTACAAATGCTGGAAATGTGGCGAGGAACCGCCCCCCTATGACCCCACAAAGAAGCCAAGGATCACCCCTCTACCTTACGGCTTGGGGGCGTCACTGGGCGATGCTCCGTCCTACCAGCTTGAGGCTACAATCAAGTACCTGCAGGAGAAGAAGGGTCAGCCCACACAGTAAGTACAAAAAAGACAAAAAGACAAAAAAACCTCGGCCTAAAGGCCTTGAGTTCTCGGCCTAAAGGCCTTGAAAAAATTGACGCGGCGGCGACCGCTTTTTTCATGTAACACAATACAACATGGCAACTACATTTGATATCCCCGCTCTCCTCAAGAAATTCACTGTGGCCTTCCACATGAAGAACAGCTTCAAGCCACCCGAGTTTTACCTCGAACCTGAAATGTTTGCTGACATCTACAGTCGTGGCATTCGCGACCTCCAGAACCCGATCCTTACACCGTGGTGGTGTGAAGTGACGAGGGATGACGTCCTCGCCAACTGTGACGAATCTCTGGCCAAGTTCTTTATCCCGCGACTGCGCAATCGTGGGACGGCCGAGGCGCGCCGCATCTTCAAGCTGGGCAAAACCTATGAGGACGGCGACGGTGTGGAGAAGGACATCGCGTTGGCCTTCAGCCATTACCTGACAGCGGCAGAGTTGGGTGATGTACATGCCCAGATCACTCTTGGATTTGCCCTCATGTCTGGTCGGTGCCAGACCGTCGACGAAAAGGCGGCATTTGAATGGTTCTTGGAGGGCGCCTCTGCTGGGTATCCAAAGGCCGCCTACTACACGGGTTTGTGCTACGATCGCGGCACGGGTGTTCAAAAGAATGAGGCGTTTGCAAAGGCATACTTGGAATACGCCGCGCGCCATGGTGACGAGGACGCGCGGGCCTTGATCTAAAGGTAAAGGGTAAGGGTAAAAGGAAAAAGATAAAAAACTCGGACCTTCGGTCCTTGAAAAAATTGACGGGGGAAATCCCTATTTTTACGTTACCACCGTTTCAAGAATCAAGAATGATTGACGTACTAAAACCGTATTTTGTATGGACGTGGCGCGACCCTAGTCCATGCGAGTGTGGTTGCTGCTGCAGCTGGGATATAATTAATGAGAATGGCGGCTACACCTACTGCTTGAACACGACCAGAGAGTGGTTCGTAGTTCCCAAAGAGCCAGACTTTACAAAGCCACACGAGCAAGAGGTTTGTATGGGCGAATGTCCCTTTCATCCACTCCTGACGAAAGATATGCATGTGCTTACGAATGCAGGACTTTACCAGACAACCTGGGGCGACTACTCTATGGAGTTGGAGGCGGCGACCTTGGCTTCTGAGACAAATGAGCAGAAGGCGGAGCGGCTCCAGAAGGAGTTTGAGGCAGAGCAAGAGGCAAAGGCGCGGCAAGAGGCGATTCAGCGCGAAGTTTATACGCGCAGGATGGCTGATAATTCAACGCGCGGTGTTAACACCAAGAAAGGTGAAACACCCAAGAAACTGGATCGACCATGTAAGTGGATGTGTGGTGCTGAGGCAGCGGCATCAGCACAACGCAAGGAACCTCCGTGTTGTTGGGCATGGGAATATACAGATCCCAGGACCAAGAAGTTCATGACACCACGCACGTGTATGTACCAACACCCTGGCGAGCAAGGGTGGCATGACGAGTGGTTGGCAGATCCCATGTGGAAGGCCAATAACTCGACAAATAACCGTTTTGCTGCACTTCGTGAACGTCGGTAAAGTATAAAGGAAAGGAAAGATAAAGTATATAAAAAAGAAAGAAAAAGGGATGTAGGGCCTTTTTCACTTTGAAAAAAATTGAATGCTGATTTGCACAGTACATCAAGCACCCCTTAAAAACCTGGAAATCAACATGTCTTTCGCAACCATTATTACGCAGTCCAAGAAGTTGTCGAAGGTGCAGCAGTACGCCTTGGCAATGGAACTCCTCAAGTCTTTCGACCCAGCAACGGAACTCCTCAAGTCTTTCGACGTGGCTGCGCCCGCGCCCGCGGCAAAGAAGTTGCCACTTCTGCCCGCATCGGACGTCGAAGAGTCAAAGGAGAAGAAGGAGCGGAAGGAGAAGAAGCCGAGCGCGTGGATGGAGCACATGGCGCATGTGCGCGGCTTTCTTCCCAAGGAGGCGCAGGGCAAGCCGTGTCTCCAGATCTCCTCCATGCTCAAAGCGGAGGGCAAGATGTTCGCCGACGAGGCTGACGTTTTGGCCGCCTTTCAGCAATGGCAGGAGAACCCGCCCGTCTCAAAGCCAAAGGCCGAGAAGAAGCCGAAGGCTGACAAGGCTACTTCTTCTGCTTCTTCTGTGGTGAGTGACGAGGAGCAGAAAGAGCACAAGGAGCAGAAGGAGCAGAAGGAGCAGAAGCGGCGCGGCCCCAAGAAGCTGGTGGACATGACGGAAGAGGAGCGTGCGGCACACGAGGCGCGGAAGGCTGCCAAGAAAGCAGAGAAAGCCAAGGAGCCAGAGTCAACGGACGACGAGGAGCCCAAGGAGCAGAAGCGGCGCGGCCCCAAGAAGCTGGTGGACATGACGGAGGAGGAGCGCGCGGCACACGAGGCCAAGAAGGCTGCTAAGAAGGCAGCCAAGGCGGCCTTCCCGCCCATCCCCGTTATTGCTCCGCTGGACGATGAGGAGATTGTGGTCGAGTAAATCCGTGGTCAAAGAAAGGTAACCCCCAAAAAAGAAAAAAAAGATAAAATCCTAAAGCTATAAAGCTATAAAAACAAAAAGAGGGCGGAACTCTTTTTGTTTGTATATCATGTTTATTTAACGACGATGTCTATTTCTTCTAGAACGATGGCGTGATCTACGACCACCTCCTTGATATGACGGTTTCTTTATTCGTTCCATCTCGGCCCAGAATTCTTCTGAGTTAAATTCTGGAGGGGGTGGAAGCTCAGGAGCAGGAGCAACAGGAGCAACAGGAGCAACAGGAGCACGCGCAAGAAGTTCGTTATAATGTCTTTTATTCTCCCTCTTTTGCGCAGCAGCTAAATTTTCAAGATAAGCTTTATGAAACTGTATAGCAGCGTCTTCCCCATGAGGGTCATTAGGATATGTATAATTATATAGTCTCTTGGAAACGGGTGGGGGTTCGAGGAATGTCTGGAGAAGATTCTGGTTGGACAAGGGTTGGGTCTTGGGATGAACCAACTGCTCAAAATAATGAGCTTTTGATTGTTTATGTGTGCGGTTATTGCCATTATTACTGGTGCCATTATTACGTTTTCGTTTATTTTTGCGGGATGGAGGTTCTTGTGATGATAGCTGACGCCTTACTCTTCTTCCTGTAGAACGATTTCCCACCAGTGGAGGCGATGGAGGTGGAGGTGGAGGTGGAGGTGGTGGTGGAGGTGGTGGAGGTTCTTGGCAAGGTACTTCAATGAAACATGTTCTTGATTCATTTGGTATTTTTTTTATAAACCATTGTTATTAAAATCAAACAAACCAGGAATAATTCAATTTCCCCCATTTTCTGGGTCACCCATTAAAAAGTATCGCCGTTTCCCATATCTTTCTTCCATTCCGCCTTCACCATTTCTTCGTGTC
>Ga0114958_10003655_pt1 | contig 10902 bp, 4 predicted proteins | sample C_130208_EF_Meta_FD_89577 | JGI IMG/M metagenome (GOLD analysis project Ga0114958, IMG submission 89577) | Freshwater microbial communities from Lake Croche, Canada to study carbon cycling - C_130208_EF_MetaG | ecosystem: Environmental > Aquatic > Freshwater > Lake | place: Lake Croche, Canada... | reverse complement strand
TTCGTTGAACGGCACGTTGGCGGCGATGCGGTCGCGCAGCCAGTTGTAGTAGCCGAGCGCGGCCTTGTAGCTGACTTGTTTGTCGCCGTCGTTGAAGGTGCGGATCTGCATCAGCTCGGCCCATTTCATCACCCACATCTCAGTGAATTCCTTGCGGGTCAGCAGCTCGTCAACGAGGGCCTCGCGCTTCTTCGGATCGCCATTCGCAAGGAACGCGGCGCGATCCTCGGGCGAGGGAAGTTTCCCGATGATGTCGATGCAGGCGCGGCGGATGAATTCCTCGTCGCTGCACAGCTCGGAGGGCAGGATGCGGAGCTTGTCGAGTTTGGTGTAAACGTGGTGGTCGATGTAGTTGTTCTCGACGAGTTGTGGCTTCGTGTAGGCGACGTTGGCCGGAATGACGATGGCCTGCGTGCCCTCGGTGAAGGTGTGGAAGCGCGACAACAGGAAGGCCTCGCCCGGGTGCTTCGAGGCGGCGATTCCCTTGCGCTTGTCGATGGTTACCGAGTTGTCGTTCGAGGTGGAGAAGTTCGAGAGTGTGGAGACATCGCGATCGGTTCCGTCCGAGTAGGTGGCGCGGACGGTGAAGGGGATGCGCACATCCTCGCCCTTCATCAGCACCTGGGGCGGCTCGATGGTGATGCCGGTGGGGTGCGGAATGTTGTCGGCGTCGAATTCGGCGCCATTGCGAATCCACTCGACGAGGGTGGTGTAGAACACGCTGTCCTTGTTGAACAATTTGCCGCCGGTGTGGGGCACGCCGCCGACGGACTTGGTGATGATCAGTGAGTCCTCGGGCAGCGCGAGATTGACCCGGCGGCCGGGCATCTCGCCGGTCAGGCGGAAGTGGTCGCCTTTCGGATCGAAGCCGAACAGCGAGAGATGGAAGCCGTCCTGCCCGCGGGCAGAGCCGTGGCATGAGCCGGTGTTGCAACCGGAGGCTGTTAGAATCGGCATCACGTCGAGCTGGAATGAAACCGGGCGCGGCTTGGTGGCGTCCTTCACGACCACCGGGATCTCGGTGGATAGCCCGCGATACTCGATCCGGAGATTGGTAGAGCCGTCCTTTTTCGGCGTCAACGTCGTTTCCAGCAATAAGGCCAGCGACGGATCAGAGAGGGTAAGCTTGGATTGTCGGGTAATGTCATAGGTGGCGAAGTCCTTGAAATGCGCGATGACGATGACGCGGTGAAAATCCGCAGCGGTTTCCAGCGTGACGTTCTTTGGAAAGGCCTCGATCGAGGAGATCTCCGGATCAGGAACGGCATCCCAGCGCGGCAGTGAGTTTTTCGATTTGGCGGAAAGCGTGATGCCCTCGGGCCAAACGGCACCGCCTTGGATCCAGGATTCCAGCGTGGCGATTTCCGCAGCACTCAGAGGCTTGCCTCCCTTTCGCGGCGGCATCACGTCGTCATCGTCTTCTTCGAGATGGATGCGTTTGACGAGGTTGGACTTTCCAAGGTTGCCGGGTTCGATCGCGGCACCGTCATCGCCACCGGTGATCATCGCGGCACGTGTGTCGAGACGGAGATTGCCTTTGGTTTTTTCGGCCTGATGACACTCTAGGCAGCGGGTTTCGAGGATTGCTTGAGCGTCCTCGAAGCTCGTGGCCGATGCACTCAGGAGCAGGCTGCTGAACATGAGCGTCAACCGGGAAGCGAGGGATTTCATGGCTTGGCTGTTTGGCGGAGTTGCTCCAACCGGGAAAGCGGCTTGGGTGCGGGTGCGGCTGGATCTGCGGGTTTCGGAGGCTCGGGTGCGGCTTGAGCCACTGCCGGCGGCGGGGTGCTTGGCTTGTCGATGCGGAGTGTGCCGCCCTGAGCAACCTGATGCAGGATCGTGGAATTGCTTTCCGGGATCGTGACGCGGCAGAAGACGTTGTTGTGTTTGCCGACCGGGGCATCGGCTGCGACAGTTAGCGGGAAATTGAGCTCGGCCTGATCCTTGGTGAACCGCACCGGCGGCGTGGTCACTCCGGCGGGTAGTCCGAGCAACTCGGCGGTGGCGGTGCCCGCAAATTCATGCTGCACCTCGACCTTGCCGGACATGATGGTCGGCTTCCCTTGCTCGGTCGCGGCGAGGGAAAGTGCCATGGTGAGATAGGGCTCGGCGACCTTCAGCGGCACGAGTCGTGAGGACACCAATACCGGGCCTTTCGGGGTAGTGGCTTCCGCGAGCATGCAGATCTTCCATTCGGCGATGGCGGCGTCGGCACTGGTGTTGATCTCGTAATTGATCTCTGACTGACCGGCTGGAATCGGCATCGTGACCTGTGCGCCGACGCCCGGAGGCGACCACAGGAAGCGTACGGTGATCGCATCATCGTAGCCCTCCTGCCGGATCGCACGGACCTTCAGCTGCATGATTCCATTCCTCACGATCGGCACAGTGGGGACATCGAGCTCCAGATGCAGCGGTGCCTCCTCGGTCACTGCCATCGCAATCCGGTTCAGCGGAGTGGAGTGGTAGGGGCCCTGGTTGTTGACCTCGACGTGATGGATGACGTCGGTCAGCGCGCCTTTCAGAGACTGACCTTCGGTGAGCGAGCGGACGGAGAAATCATAGAGCCCTCCGGCGATCGGCGCATCTGCTGCCGCCTGGAAGATGACAGGGAACGCATTCACCGTGCGGGCGGCGTTCGAGGCATTCATCGTGACACCTGCTGGAAGGGCTGCGGCATCGAGGGCGATGTCGCAGCCGATGTTCTCACGCGTCACGTTCACCATTGCGGCATAGCGGTTGCCGCGCGGCACGGGAAAAGTCTTCCACTTCTGCGATTGGTCCCGCTCGACGACCGGCAGCGTGGCGGCGATGGCCGGTTCGCGGCGGAGAATTTCCATGCGATACACAAAGTCCGGGCCGCCGTTGCCGAGCTTGTCGCGGACATTGGCCACGTAGTCGCCATCCTCCGGACAGGTCCACTGGATGACGGGATCCGGGCCACCTTGGTCGTCGTTCTCCGCGAGCTGATTGCCGGCCTGGTTTTTGAGCCGCAGCACCGCATCGATCGGCGAGCGCAGGGCGCGGCCGAGTACTTTCAAGGTCAGGTTCTCGCCCTTCGCGGCATGGAACTTGTAGCGGTCGATGTCGTCCTTCTTCGAGAGGATTCCCTGACCGGCGCACGGGATCGGGGGCAGGGGAGTGGCGTCCTTCTCCTCGTCGTTCGGTTCGACTTCCTCGGCATGCTCCAGAGGGGAAACGACCACACGGTTCGGTGAGGGGGAGAACACTCCATCGGCCACGGCGAACAAAGGGAAGCGGTCCGCCTGCGCGGGCAGCGTGAAGGACTGGCTGATCGGTCCGGCGGGATCACCGACGAACTGGAAGGTCAGGGTCTCACCCGGCTTTCCTCCCGGAGGAAACACCGCCGACGGACGCGGAAAGGTGCCGATGTGCAGGCGGTAGTTGCATGAATCGCTTCCCTCGTAAGCCGCCTCTCGAACGACGATTCGATAGTCTCCATCCTCGGGGGCCACGATGGAGACTAAGGCATCATTCCGCAGCAGAGGCGCGTCGTCGCAGGCAGCAAGTTCGAAGCGCCTAGGGTCCAGAATGGCCACATAGGCATCGAACATCAGGCGTCCCAGACGCATCGCCTCGACCTCGACTGAAAGCCGCTGGCCTTTCTTCAAACTACAAACGTAGTAGTCCTCATCCTCACTCTTCGAGATGCCCGCGACGGTGACGTTGAGCTCGACTTTCTGAGGCTTGTCAAAGGTGTCGTTGGGTTCGACCTCCTCGACGGTGGGGAATAGTCCGACCCAGAAGGTGCGGAGCTCGGTCAGACCACCGGGGCTTCTCAGCCGCAGCTTGTGCTCGCCCAATGCCGCGTCGGGCGCGATGGCGAGCTTCGCGATCACGTGCTTCGGGTCCTTGACTTCGATCGCTCCGAGCGTGAGGCCGGGCTCATAAAAAAGCGCTTCCTGAATCCCATCCAGCCGGTCGCCGCTGAACTCCACCTGAACCTCCGTGCCGCGCTGGCCGCCTCGTGGGTAAATGAGTTCCAACACAGGCGTGAATGCCTCCAGCGGCGCGGTGGCAGCGGCGAGGGCAATCCACGCGATGGACACGCGGCGAATCATGCCTTTTTGTCGAGAATGGCCTCCAGGACCTGACCGCCCTGACAGATTTCGATCGGACGATTCCCCGGAGCCATCAGTTCCTTGTCCGCGGTGATGCCGATCTGGTTGTAGGCGGTTGTCGCGAGATCCGCCACCGTGACCATGTCCTCTTCCGGCTCACCGGCAAGGGCATCGGATGAGCCATGGATCAGGCCCTTCTTCACGCCGCCGCCGGCCAGCATCACCGAGAACACGCGAGGCCAGTGATCGCGGCCTCCGGTCTGATTGACTTTCGGCGAGCGGCCGAACTCGGATGTGACCATCACCAGCGTGGTGTCCAGGGTGCCGCGCCGTTCGAGGTCGCGGAGCAGGGCGGCGATCGCCTTGTCCACCGATGGCAGCTCCTTCTCGATGTTGCCCTTGAGGTTGTCGTGGTGGTCCCAGCCACCGGCGGTGAGGGAAACGAAGCGCACGCCGGCTTCGATCAGGCGGCGGGCGAGGAGCATGCGCTGGCCTGCGGCGCTGCGGCCATATTCATCCTTCAGCGCATCCGGTTCGTCCTTCAGGTTGAAAGCCTCGCGAGCCTGCTGTGAGGAGATCAGCTTGTAGGCGTGCTGGTAGAAGGCGTCCATCGAGTCCAGCGCGTCGGATTTTTCCAGCGTCCTGAAATGGTCGTCCACGGTTTCCAGCAATGAGCGGCGCTTGGCGAAGCGCTCGTCACTCACTCCATTCGGCAAGGCGAGGTCGCGCACCTGGAAATTTCCCTGAGCCGGATCAGAGCCCAGCGCGAAAGGCCCGAAGGCGGAGGAAAGAAATCCGGAGTTCGCATACTCATTCGGCACCGACGGCACGCAAACATAGGGCGGCAGGTTGTTCCTTGGTCCTAGCTCGTGGGAAATGACCGATCCGATCGACGGATACTCGACCGCGGGCGATGGCCGATAGCCGGTAAACATGTTGTGTGTGCCGCGCTCATGGGCGGCCTCGCCGTGGGACATCGAGCGAATCACGGTGAACTTGTCCGCGAGCTGCGCCAGGTCCTTCAGGTGCTCGCCGAACTGCACGCCTTTCAGTTTCGTGTCGATCGCTCCGAACGGCCCGCGATACTCCGCCGGGGCGAAGGGTTTCGGGTCGAACGATTCCTGATGGGCCAGCCCCCCGGGCAGGAAGATGTGGATGATCCCCGTGGCCACGCCCACCCGGGTTGCGTAGTCCTTCTGATCGGCGAACGCCTGTTGACGGAGGAAACCGGGAAGCGTCATGCCGAGTCCGCCCAGCAGGCCGACATACATGAATTCACGGCGGGACGCGTAGCGATCGAGCGGATTTCCGGGGCAGGTGGGTTTCATGGCACTGTGAGTGGAGAGTAAACGGGAAACACCGAGGGGACAAACGGCAAACCAGAAAAACGCTCCCAATCTCCCCAATACGCCGCAAGGAAGGACCATTTTTCAGGCCAGCGGATCAAAAGGTCTAGCGGGACTCCCTGTCCTTGGCTTGGATCTGGCTGACCCCACTTCGGGGGAAGCAAGTATTCACGGTCTGCGCGCTTCAGCGACGTTCATGTCTTGCTGAATGCGACACCTGACCCGCATGAACTCATGGGGATTGGGGAGCGAAGCTTTTCGAGGATGGCATTGACCGAAAAGACTCTTCGAAAACGACCGAAACTCGTTAAGCCGCTAGAAATCTGTCAAAGCTCTGCGATAGAAACTCAACTCTTTGAAAGTTCGTGTCAGCCACCCACTCACACCTCACTCCAGATCCAGAGAACGCTGACGCAACGGGCGGCATCCTTGCCCCGCCCCCATTCAGGCACCTTTGACGGGATCATGGTTTTCATCGAGTTCTTCAAGATCACGGTTCCCAGCGGCTCCGGGTTTTCTCGACCCGGAGCCACAAGAAAAGCACAGGTGCCGGTAAGTCACTACTTCAACAGTCAGACCATCCCCTTGCCCATCGCATCGCCGACCAGGAAATAGGTTTCCGCGTTGCCGAACTCGTGGTGGCCATGGCCCGGGTGGGGCGAGTCCTCGGGCTTGCGCACGAAGTCGCGCGTCTGCACAAAGCTCACCGTGCCCTTGAACCCCGGTTTTGCCGCCACCGTTTCCTGAGCCTTTCGGATTGCGACGGCCGCCGGGGGGAGATCCTTGGCGTCCTTGAGCCATGGACCGGTGAACTCCGCGATTACCACCGGCAGCTTTGGCGACTTCAAGTCCTTGCGCACATCGTTGATCAGGTTGACCAGGTTCACTTCATAGGCGGCGGTCGCCTTGGCATCGCAGAAATCGTTCCAGCCATGCCACCAACCGAACCCCGCCAGCTCGATCCCGCGGCCGTCATAACCTGGGAAGTCGGTCTTCACGTTCGCGATCGCATCACGGATCTGTTGGATCATCATCGTGTAGTAGGGTCCGACCTGACCACCTGAGCTAGGCGGCCGGAAATCGACATCCAGGCCCTTGCCGCCCCAAGCCGTCTTGACCAGCAGGACCTGGTTTTTCACCAGTGTCTGCTTCTGAAAGTAGTCCCCGATCACATGACCGAACTGAAGTTCCGGACCAAAATGGTGCTCGTCGCCATAAACCGAGAATCCGAGTCCGAGCGGACCGGCGAGCAACGGCGACTTTTCGCGCTGATAGCGGACCCACACATCGTCGCGCACGCTCCATTTGCCTGAGGCATCCTTGAGATGCTTGAAGGTCGCGCCTTTGACCGGATCATTCATCAGCGTGGCGAGCGTGCCGTGGCCGTCATTGTAGTCCTTGCCGGTCAGGTCCACCACGGCCGCGCCTTCCATGTTCGACTGGCCGGCGAGGATGAACACCTTCACCGGGCTTTTGCCGACTTGTTTCGAATGGTGCTTCGGTTCTTCCGCCCGGGCCGGTAACGCAATCGCCGCGATGATGGAGAAAACCACAACTCCAGTGAGATTCGATTTCATATGATCCAATGGTTCGGGCTATTTCGATCCGCCATTCGTCCCTGCAGCGATGGTCTTCACCTCGGGCTTGGTGGTGGCGGCTTCGATGGCCTTGATCGCGTCCTCGACCGCGCCGGTTCTTCTGTTGTTGAGTTCGCCCGCAGGAAATTCGCCCCGCTCGCACTGCGCATTCAATTCAACGATCAGCTCTTTCAGACCCGGAACCGCCTCGCGTGCGGCCGAGCCATAGGCCACGATCTCCTTCATGATTTCGCCGGTCCGGCCTTCACTGCCGTGGCCGCCCTGGGTTTTCGCGAAGATCACCCCGGCGTCGATCGCCTCCAGGTAATGAAGTTTCGTCAAGGCCTTGAACGCACCCATGCGGATCTCCGCGCCGAACATCGTGTCCGCCGGACACAGTGACTTCACGGCAACGACGAGATCCGGTGCCAGCGCCTGTACGTCCTCGGGCGTTAGATCGTGTTCGAAATAACCTTTCAGCGTGGCACGGGCCATGCCGTCCGCGTTTCTGGAGATGACCCGGACGGCCGGGTAGCGCAGTGTTGGATCGGCGTCCTTGAGCGCGCCGGTCAGGCCGCCCGCGAACAAGGCCGAGGCCAACTGGCCGTGAGTGAGCTGGACGGAATCCGCCCAATTGACCGGTTGGACGGGCTCAGCCGTCTGCACCACAGCCTTCAGGATGTCCGGCAGCGCGGGTTTCGCCTCGCCGCCCATCTTCTTGATGGCCTGCGCGGCCTTGTAGCGCAGCCAGCGGTCTTCGTGGGAAAGCAGTTTCACCAGCACCGGAAGCGCCTGTTCGCTCTTCATCCAGCCAAGCGTCTCGGTCGCACCCTGGGCGACATGCACGTCGTTGCCCTGCGCCATCGTGATCAGTTCCGGCACCATCGCTTTCGCCTCGGGGCGCTGGGACAGTTCCTCCGACGCCCAACTGCGGACAATCGGCGACCAATCACCGAACGCGGCCACAAGTTGCTTCGCGCTTTTCTGCTTGCGGTCGAGGTCGAAACTGCCGGAAGCGATGGCATCCGTCACCTGCTGCTTGCTCAACCAGTTAGCTGGCTTCGAATCCTTGCCGGTGATGCAGAGCTTCTTCAGCGGCAGCGAATAAGTCAGGACATAAGTGGCGGTCGGGCTCAGCCCGTTATAGCTACTCTTGCCATAGTAGGTGTTGTCGTCGGTCTTGCCGGGGCCGTATTGTTCGCCGCCGTCATACGTGAACGACCCGTCGCAGCGCCGCACCAGATCGAGATGCCACGAGGCCTCCTTGAAAAAGGCAGACGCCGCCGCAGGCCCGCCGGTGCCGGCACCGAGAGCGCTCCACAGATAACTAAATCCCTGGCCGGTGTGGCCGCATTCGCGGCTGCGGTAACCTGCCGTGGCCATCTTCGCGAAAAACTGCGCTTCCTTGACCGTGCTGTCCTGCAGGGAGAACATCATCGCGGTGATTGAGTTCTTTCCGTTGTTTTCATGATAGGGCCATGGCTCGTGCTCGCCATACGGGATGGCACCCTTGTCGGCGAAGTAGCCGAAGAAGCCATTCGCCCGCACGATCGCGGCATCCACCTCCGGATCCTTCACGCCGCACTTCTTGCCCATCACGATGGAAAGGTTGGCCGGCAGTCCCGCCATGTTCACAGGGCCATAGGGCGGGATCGAACCATGCAGCTTGCCCTCGGGAGTCAGGCGGGAAATGCCGTGGCCGAAAGTGCCATACATGCTCTGCCCCTTGGAAAGGGTGACCGTGTATTCATTGATCGCGTGCAGCACCTCCTTGTCGCCGGTGAGCAGGTAGTATTCGCACAGGAACAGGTTCCGATAACCCCAGTCCCAGATTACCATGCCGTCCTTGAGTTCGAGCTTGAGCGTGGGAGGCGCCATCTTGTGGGCGAACTCCCTCACCTTCGGCAGGTATTCGGGATTTCCGGTCGCCAGCAATGCGAGGCCGTTGATCGCACCGTTCCAGCTTTGGTCGAGCGGCTCCTTCTCAAGGGCCTTGCAGGCTTCCTCGAAGATCTTCTTGGACTTGGGGCAATTGTATGGCGCCGTGGCGCTGTAGCTTCCCATCACCGGTAACTTGAGCTGGACCTCCTCGGATTTCCCCGCGCGCCACCGGGTCAGCTTCAGGATGCCCTTGTGCGTCTCCTTCTCCGCCTCCTGGATCGCCATGGCGATGCTCTTGCGGGCGTCATCGCTGAAGGGCTTGCCGTCCACCCCCAGAATCACGTCGTCCACCTGCATCACGCCATCCGCCGGCGACTTGGCGCCGACGTGAGTGACGAGGATCTGACGGCTAGCCAGCGTGGTCCGCCCCTGCAGGCTGTCGAGGTAATCCGCCGGATGGGTGTAAATCCAGCCGCGCAATCCGGTAGATCCAAGATTGTAAGTGCGCTCGCGGTCAACCTTGCTGCTTATTGTCAGATCCGGCGGGGTTTGCGGCGGCTCCGCCGAGAGATTGCCGCCGACCATGACCGCCGCGGCAATCATGCCTATCATCCTTGTGCTGTGTATTTTCATATTTATTGAATTCTTCAAGAGCCCTCTCGCCTTGGTGGCGGGGGCAATTTTTGAAACTGGTTCGCTATACTGGTCATTTTTCGAGCTTGGGCGCGAGTTTCGCCACCCAGCGCGCGGCGAGTTCGCGCAGGCCGGGGCCGCTGAAATGCACCCCCGCGCCGCCGGAGTCACGCATGCTGCCTTTGAGGGCGTCGGAGTCAGGGCCTTCGAGGGCGGTGCCCTTCTTCCACAATGACGCCTGTGCGGCGCGGATGTCCGGCGAACCCTCATCGCCCGGGCCATGGTAGCTCACTTGTGCCACCATCCATGGTGCGTTCCAACCGATCTCGCGGCGCGACTCGACGATGAGCTTTTCAAGGCACTGGCAATACAGCTTACCGGTGAGCGTGCGGGTCGGGTCTTGCTGGTTGGCGTCGCTTTCACCCTGATGCCAGAGGACCGCGCGAAACCCTTTGGGTCCGAGTTGCTTCATGCGGGCGACGAACGACAGATAGGCTACGCCTTTGCTCTCCCACTCGCCACTTGGCAGCTTGTCGACGTTGGCCTCGATGGTTGGGGGATTCGGGAATTTGCTGCCTTCCGGCAACCACTCGCGCACGCTGGTGGCGCCAATGCCGCAGGCGATCAGGCCAATCGGCACGTTAAGCCGCTGTGACATGGCATCTCCAAACGGCGGCAGGAAGCTGCCACCGTCGCCGCTGGCACCGGGTTGGGGATCGCTAGAGAGTTGCCAGCGTCTGCCATCAAAGGTGGTGACCTTGCCGGTGGCGGTTTGTTTTTCCTCGCCGTAGTTGGCGGAGTTTGACTGGCCGGCGACCACAAACACCTCACCCACGCCCACATGCTCGACGGCGGCATCCATGAGCGATTTGTCGGAAGCCACGGCCCGCACTTCCAGGCGATACCAACCGCCGGCGGGAACGTCCATTGTGGCTGAAAACTGAGCGTCCGTGAAGGTGGGCGTGAGCTTCTGCCATGCACCCGGCTTGTCGCCGGTGACGAGTCTTGCTCCAAGCACGCTTGTTTTGGCGCTGGCGGGGTCCATTCTACCGGATACGGTGAGTTTGCCCATGATCTTGCTGGAGCGTTGCACGACTTGATAGTCCAGCGGCGCGAGCAACGTGAGGGTCGGCTTGCCCGGCACCAGCAGGGGCATCATGGCTTTACCGAAGGCCTCGCCGATGAGAAAATACGTCTCGCCATTCTGATATTCATGATGACCTGCCCCACTTGGGGAATCCTTCTCCTCACGCAGAAAGCCGGTCGTCTTGACAAACTTCACGGTGTCCTTGAACTCAGGCTTTGCCGCCACGTCGGCCTGCGCTTTTCTAACTGTCAGCGCCGATTCCGGTATGTCCTTGAGCCATGGTCCGGCGAATTCCC
>Ga0114958_10003650_pt1 | contig 10907 bp, 9 predicted proteins | sample C_130208_EF_Meta_FD_89577 | JGI IMG/M metagenome (GOLD analysis project Ga0114958, IMG submission 89577) | Freshwater microbial communities from Lake Croche, Canada to study carbon cycling - C_130208_EF_MetaG | ecosystem: Environmental > Aquatic > Freshwater > Lake | place: Lake Croche, Canada... | reverse complement strand
GTGGTGATTGTGAAGCATGCCTTTGGTTTGACAGCTTTTGCTGCAGATTGTGGGTCAGATTGGCCGTCGGTTCTGCGTTGGCTTGAGGTGGTTACTGATTGAATAAACAGCAATTTGGGCTATATTGAACTCACTGCTCTTAAAAGAGCAACAGGAGACACCCCATGAAAGTCAGCGATATTTTGCGTACCAAGGGCAATGCGCTCTACACCATCGCGCCACTGGTGCCATTGGCAGAGGCAGTGAAAATGATGGCAGAGCATGACCTTGGTTCTATTCTGGTGATGGACCACGGGGATTTGGTTGGCATTCTCACGTTTCGCGAAGTGATTCTGGCGCTCAACAGCAATGGCGGTCATTTGGGCAACACCACGGTGCGCGGCGCCATGGACGATCACCCGCTCACCTGCTCTCCTGACACCGAACTGGACGAAGTGCGTCGCATGATGCTCGAACGCCATGCGCGGTATTTGCCGGTGATGAGTAACCGTCAATTGATGGGCGTGGTCAGCTTTTACGACGTGGCCAAGGCGGTGGTGGACAGCCAAAACTTCGAGAACCAAATGCTCAAAGCCTATATACGCGACTGGCCGCAGGAGCAGGGTAGCAATCCGAATTAGACCTTCATTGTCCGCTTCATTCCCTGAGCCGGCCCCTCATGGATAATCCTTTCTATGAGCGGAAACACCTTAGGCACCTTATTCGCAGTCACCAACTTCGGTGAATCCCACGGCCCGGCCATAGGCTGCGTCATCGACGGCTGTCCGCCCGGCATGGCTTTGTGCGAGGCCGACATACAGCATGATCTGGATCGCCGCCGTCCCGGCACCAGCCGCCATGTCACCCAGCGCCAAGAACCCGATCAAGTGCAAATTCTGAGCGGCGTTTACCAAGGCGTGACCACCGGCGCTCCCATCGCACTGTTGATTCAAAACACTGATCAACGCAGCCAAGACTACGGCGACATTTTGCAAACCTTCCGCCCAGGCCACGCTGACTACACCTATTTGCAAAAGTACGGCGTGCGTGACCCGCGCGGCGGTGGGCGTTCCTCCGCTCGCCTGACCGCACCCACAGTCGCTGCTGGAGCTGTTGCTAAAAAATGGTTGCTGGAGAAATTCGGCACCACCTTCAAAGGCTGCATGACGCAACTTGGTGAACACGCCATAGGCTTTGAAGATTGGGCGCATGTGCCACACAACCCGTTTTATGCACCTGTTGCGGATGTGTCGCATTTGGAAACCTACATGGACAGTTTGCGTAAAGCGGGCGACTCCTGCGGCGCGCGCATCCGCGTGGTGGCGCAACACATGCCGGTCGGTTTGGGTCAACCCATTTACGACCGCTTGGACGCAGACATTGCTTTTGCCATGATGGGCTTGAACGCAGTCAAGGGCGTAGAAATAGGCGCGGGTTTTGCCAGCGTGGCACAGCGCGGTTCTACCCACGGCGACAGCCTCACGCCAGAGGGGTTCATTGGTAACAACGCGGGTGGTGTCTTGGGCGGCATCAGTACCGGTCAAGACTTGGAGGTCAGCATTGCGATCAAGCCGACCAGTTCTATCATGACGCCGCGAGACACCATCAATAGCGATGGCACGGCCACACAGGTGCAAACCAAAGGTCGCCACGATCCCTGCGTCGGCATACGCGCCACACCGATTGCCGAGGCCTTGCTGGCGCTGGTGGTCATGGATCATGCTTTGCGTCACCGTGCCCAATGCGGCGATGTGGTGATGCCTTTGTCGCCTATCCCTGCGCAACGCGGCGCTTAATGCCATGACCATGGACACAGCGCCGCGTGCCACGCGGCGACAACTGGTGCCGTTCGCCGCTTTGTCGGCCAGTTACTTCGCTCATATCGGTTTTTTCAATCCTTACTTGCCGCTGTGGCTCAAGCATTTAGGCCTGAGCCTATGGATGATCGGTTTGCTTACGTCCATGCAAGCGGTCACGCGTGTGTTCGCGCCTTATATCTGGGGTTGGTTGAGCGACCGCAACGGTGCGCGCGTGCCTTTGATGCGTTGGTGCTCGGGCATGGCTTTGTTGTGTTCCTTTGGATTGTTGTTTCACCCGTCACCCTGGTGGCTGGCAGCGGTGTTGTTTGGCATGTTCATACACACCAGCGCCATGATGCCCATGAGTGAAGCCGCCATGGCGCATCTGGTGAGTCACATGGGGACCTTGGATGTGCGCCGTTACGGGCGCATACGCTTGTGGGGCTCGGTCGGTTTCTTGGTCACGGTGTTTATCTCTGGCGCGTGGTTTGAAGCCCAGGGCATGTCCGGTTTTCCTTACTGGGCGGTGTTGACTTTATTGGCTGTCAACATCAGCACTTGGACATTGCCCGACAAGCGCGAGTCGGTGGTGCAGGTTCAAGGGCAAGCCGGTTTCTGGCAAGTTTTGCGTCAACCGCAGAGCTTGTGGTTTTTTGCAACATTGTTTTTTCATGTGTTGTCGCATGTGTCCATTTACACATTCTTTTCGCTGTATTTGGATGAATTGGGGTACGGTAAAGACATGATAGGCATACTGTGGGCGGTATCAGTCATTGTGGAGATCATGGGCTTTTTCTCGCAAAGTAAGTGGCTGCATTGGTTGAGCTTGCCGACATGGCTGTGCGTGTGTACTGGCTTGATGGTGTTGCGCATGGGCTTGACCGCGTTTTATGCGCCACTGCTACCGGTATTGTTGCTGGCGCAGTGTCTGCACGTGTTTACTTTTGCGGTGCAACACACTGTGTGTATTGCATGGTTATCCAAACATTTCCCCGGAAGATTGCGCGGCAGGGGACAGGCTTTGTACGCCGTCATCGGCTACGGTTTCACCGGTGTCACAGGCGCTTTAGGCGGTGCAGCGCTCAGTACGCGTTTCGGTTTGCAACAAGTGTTTGTCATGGCCATACCGGTGGCTTTGCTGGCTTTGCTGTGTGCTGTCAAACTGCGTTCGGTTTCTCTTATGAAACCTCATTGATCTACAGCCGCATAAATATTCAGATTTATAAAAACTAACTTGCAGTTTCGTTGAATTTTTGTCACTCTCACCTGAAGGAGAGTGACGCATGACTTCCCCTTGTATTTTGATCATTGAAGACCACCCGATGATGGTCAACGCGTTGTCTATCAGCTTGCAACATATTTTGCCAGGTGCTTTGTGTTTGCATGCCAACAGTCAAGCGCAAGGACTTGCGTTGTTAGCACAGCATCCTGAATTGGCGTTGGTATTGTTGGATTTGAACTTGCCTGATTCACAAGGGATCGAGACCTTGCATGTGTTTTGTCAGGCACGTCCCCTCGGGGCCATGATGGTTTTTTCCATGGTGGATGACCACGATATTGAAAGCGTTTGTTTAGCTAACCACGTCTTGTATGTGCACAAGTCCCAACCTGTCTCCCTATTGGTGGAGGCGGCTTTACACGCACTGGCCTTGCCTCCGCCCCCAACAGGTCATCATGCATCTACAGCCTTATCAGCAAGGGAAGCTGAGCCGCAGCCTTTGTACTTGTTATCAGATCGGCAACTGCGCGTATTGTCAGAATTGGCCCGTGGAAAAACCAGCCGTGAAATTGCGCAGCAACTGGGTATAGAAGAAAGCACAGTACGGACTCACTTGAATGTGATTTACCAGCGATTGGATGTTAAAAATAAAACGCAGGCTTCGTCGATGTATTGGCGGTGGTCGCACGCGCTTGGTATGCCAAATGACTAAGCATTTTGTGTATGTCAGTCATGGCTTGTGTATGTGTATCGCTGCAGGCTTGCTGTGGGTGCTTGATGCCGCGGCTGAAACTGTGGTGTCACCATGGTTGTGGCAGCAATTGCGAATCGTTCCTGACGCCTTACCCGGTCTCACACCTGAGCAGGCATGGGAACGCAGTTTAGGCCCAGATGCCTTGCAACTCACGCATGCACATCAACCAGTGGCACCGGCCAACAGCGCCCCGTATTGGGCCGCTTGGCGCATGAGCCAAGAGGACGCGAACCGCTTGCCACTGTGGTTGAGTCTGCAGGCGCCCACGCAAGAACACAGTGAACTCTGGTTGCGTTTCAATGGGGGCGAATGGCGACGCCAAGATCAGTTGCATGAAACCACCAACTTCGGCTGGGGCAGCGGACAGTTATTTCCCACATGGCCTATTTATGACACCAGTTACAGACAGATCGATTTATTGGTGCGCATACAAAGTGTGAATCGGGTGCAATTTCCTTTGATATTACAAACACCACAAGCATTCATGCAGCAACATTTGAAATTGTGTTTGTTCATTGGCGTTGTGATGGCCGCCCCCATGTTGATGGTGTTTTATGCGCTGACTTTTCTGCCGGTTTTACGATCCAAGACCTTGATGCTTTTCATTCTTTTTGCGCTGCTTGAATGGGTGGCTGCAGCCTGGATCAGTGGGCTGATGAGTTTGCTATGGCCGGGTATCAGTCGAGTTCAAAACGCACGGCTTGGGTGTGTTGCTTATGGTTTGTTGTTCGGTGTCAGCACTTACCATGCGCAAGCATTTTTAAACACAGCTTTGCATTACCCAGCTCTACACAAAGGCTTACATATGGCGGCGGCCAGTTGGTGGATGACGCTGGCAACGTGTTTGTGGCTGTATCCCAATGAAATCAGATGGATACTTTTACTTGGAGGTAATGTTCACGCCTTCATCATGCTTTTCGTCAGTGTGTGGCATTTTCATCGTCAACCCGGCTTTAAACGCGCCGTATTTGTGTCGGTCTGGGTGGTTTATTTACTGGGCATGCTCATTTATTGGTTATTTCGCTTTTTAGAGTGGCCATTGGTCACAACCTTGGGCACGCATTTTGTGCAAGGCGCCGTGGTCACCAGTATGTTGGGCTGGTGTGCTTGCATGCAGGTCCTGCGTGAACGGGATACGTTGCGCATCCATATGCACCTGACGCGTGAACGCAGCCGCTGGTTTGCAGCGGCGCACCACGATTTATGGCAACCGATGCAAAGTTTGCTTTTGTACGCCAAAGCCTTGGTACAAGCGGACCCAGACAAAAGACTTAAATTGCTCAGTGGCATGCAATTGGCCAGTCAGTCGATCGATGACTTCATGTCGCACTTGCGGTTTTGGTCTGAGGGGTCAAAGTCAAATGGGAGTAATTCGCAAAAGCTGCAAGACATGCCCATCGATGACATATTGCGCCCACTGGTCAACGAAATGCGTTTACTCTCAGAGCAACAACAGGTGATGCTGCGATTCCGTTCTTCGACCTACAAAGTACGCGTCAATTCAATAGATGTGATGCGAATGGTGCGCAATCTTTTGACGAATGCCATGCGGTACACAGCTGCTGGCGGCAGTGTATTGCTTGGCTGCCGTCGCAAATCTGATTGTGTATGGGTTTGGTGCATGGACAATGGCGTGGGCATGTCAGAAAAGCAACTCGAAGACGCTGTTGAAGCGTTCACACGCTTTGATCAGACTGAAAGTGCGATGCGTCATTTGGGATTGGGTTTGTACAGTTTCAGGCAGTTGGCGCAGCAAATGCATTTAGAGGTGGTCTTGCGAAGTAAACCCGGCAAGGGAACCATGATTGGTTTTGGCTTGCCATTGGCTTGAACTCAAATTCAAACTTGGGTCACTGGTTGTGTCAAATCAAGCCATACCTTGGCTGCAATTTGCAGATTGAGCGTGTCACCCGTTGCCAGCAATTGAAGTGAGGGTGCGTGGGAGGTTGCCAGTAATTGGCGGGCTTGCAGCACCTGCTGAACGTGTTTTGCCACCGGTAAGCCTGTGTCAATCAAAGTCACATCCGGGCCAAGCAGCGCAGTAAGTGGTGTCTTAGCAAAAGGATAGTGGGTACAACCCAGCACCAGTGTGTCTATGTGTCCTGGCGCAGTTCCAAATGTGCCCATTTTTTCAAGGTATTTGCAGCACAAGCTTTGCACCGCACTGTCATCTGCTTGTTGCCATTGCTGTTCAATCGCGTCTGCCAGACCTTCGCAGGCTTGCAGGACAAATTCAGCTTGGTCTTGCAGGCCGTGGTGTAAATCTAAAAATTTGGCGCTGTTCAATGTCGCCGCTGTGGCGATGACGCCAATTTTTTTGGTACGACTGGCCATGGCCGCAGGTTTGATCGCGGGTTCAACACCAAAAACTGGCAGGCTAGGATTTTCTTGGCGCAACACTTGGATGGCTAAAGCAGTTGCTGTGTTGCAAGCCACGACCAATGCTTTGATGTGATGTTGACTTTTCAAAATGCTTAAAACTTCTCGGGCACGTTGCAACACGAATGCCTCGTCACGTTCACCATAGGGTGCATGAGCGCTGTCAGCCAAATACACAAACGCTTCTTGCGGCATTTGGTTTTGCAGTGCATGAAGAATACTTAAGCCCCCGACGCCGCTGTCAAACACACCGATGGGTAAGTCGGTGACAGCATGGGTATTCATGTGGTCAGTCCGAGCTTGTCTTGAACCATCCATTCAACCGCTTGTTGGAGGTGGGGGCAGTGTTTCATGCGTCAGATGAAAAGCTTTTGACTGGGATGCCTTTGAATTCGCCGCTGGCGATGCGCTTGGACCATTCGGCCGGGCCGGTGATATGCGCGCTTGTACCACCTGCGTCCACCGCTACGGTGACCGGCATATCGACCACATCGAATTCATAAATGGCTTCCATGCCTAGGTCGGCAAAGCCCACCACCTTGGCGTGTTTGATGGCTTTAGACACGAGGTAGGCCGCGCCGCCGACCGCCATCAAATATGCCGACTTGTGTTTTTGTATGGCTTCGATGGCGGTGGGACCGCGCTCGGCCTTGCCGACCATGGCGATCAAACCGGTTTGCGCGAGCATCATCTCGGTGAATTTGTCCATGCGTGTGGCGGTGGTGGGACCAGCGGGGCCGACGGCTTCATCGCCCACTGGGTCGACCGGGCCGACGTAGTAAATCACGCGGTTGGTGAAATCCACGGGGAGTGGCTCGCCTTTGGCCAGCATGTCTTGAATACGTTTGTGGGCGGCGTCGCGTCCGGTGAGCATCTTGCCATTGAGCAGCAATGTTTGACCAGGTTTCCATGCGGCTACTTGTTCGCGGGTCAAGTGGTTCAAATCGACGCGTTGGCTTTTTTGGGTGTCTGGCATCCAATCGACTTTAGGCCAACTGTCCAGTGACGGCGGGTCTAGGTACACAGGGCCGCTACCGTCCATCACAAAATGCGCATGGCGTGTCGCGGCGCAATTCGGGATCATGGCCACCGGTTTGCTGGCCGCATGCGTCGGGTACATCTTGATTTTGATGTCGAGCACGGTGGTCAAACCGCCCAGGCCTTGAGCGCCAATACCTAAGGCGTTGACTTTGTCGTAAAGCTCGAGTCGCAGTTCTTCGGTCGGCGTCAGCTTCTCGCCTTTGGAAGACTTGGCTTGCAACTCGTACATGTCGAGGTCGTCCATCAAACTCTCTTTGGCCATCAGCATGGCTTTTTCGGCGGTGCCGCCAATGCCTATGCCCAGCATGCCCGGCGGGCACCAACCCGCGCCCATGGTGGGCACAGTTTTGAGCACCCAGTCCACCAAACTGTCGCTGGGATTGAGCATGACCATCTTGGATTTGTTTTCGCTGCCGCCGCCTTTGGCTGCAACCGTCACCTCCAGCTTATCGCCGGGTACCAGTTCGGTGAAGATGACAGCCGGTGTGTTGTCGCCTGTGTTCTTACGCGCGAACTGAGGGTCAGCAACTACGCTGGCACGCAAACGGTTGTCCGTGTGGTTGTAGGCGCGACGCACGCCTTCGTTGATGGCGTCGTCCAAGCTGCCGGAGAAACCTTCAAAGCGCACGCCCATGCCGACTTTGAGAAACACATTCACGATGCCGGTGTCTTGGCAAATAGGGCGGTGGCCGGTGGCGCTCATTTTGCTGTTGGTCAAGATTTGCGCAATCGCATCCTTGGCCGCAGCGCTTTGCTCGCGTTCATAGGCGCGCGCCAGATGTGCGATGTAATCCGCAGGATGGTAATAGCTGATGTATTGCAAAGCGGCTGCGATGGATTCAATCAAATCGTTTGGGGTGATGTGGCTCATGGGTGTCAATCGCTTGGTGAGTTTCAGTGTTCTGCGTGTTCGTGCTCGATGGCACGGGTTTCATTCAGCAGCTTGTCGGTGTAGGCAATGGCCATGGCGCTGAATAAAAAAGTGATGTGAATAATGGTTTGCCAGATCAATACTTTTTCTTCATAGTTGGCGGCATTGATAAAAGTTTTCAGCAAATGGATAGAGGAGATGCCGATGATGGCCATGGCCAGCTTGACTTTCAGCACAGACGCATTCACATGACTCAGCCATTCAGGTTGGTCAGGATGCTGCTCGAGGTACATCCGCGAGACAAAGGTTTCGTAGCCGCCGACGATGACCATGATCAACAGGTTGGAGATCATCACCACGTCGATCAAGGCCAACACCACCAGCATGATGATGGTTTCATTCAGTCCGGTCAGCTCGCCCTCGGTTTTGTAACCAATGCCATTCACCAAAGCCTGCAAAGCGGTCTGGCTGCCAAAGGCAGCTTCAAGCAAATGCACTAACTCCACCCAGAAATGGAAAGCATAGACCGCTTGTGCAGCGATCAGACCCAGATAAAGCGGAAGTTGCAACCAGCGACTGGAGAAAATAGCACGGGACAGCAGCGAGCTGTGGCGAGTTTTGGTGGCTTTGTCTTGCGTTGACATGGTGAATACTTTCCGAGAGAAAGAGGAAGCTCTAATGAGTGATTCTAGGGAATGCGCATTACCTCATCGCGTAAGCTTCAAGCCAGTCAGTAGCATGTAAGAGCCATGCACGACAGTCCTGCCCAAGCAGAGTCGCACAGCGGCCATTCAATACCAGGAGACAAACCATGAGCCACGACCACATATTGCCGGTGTTCGCACCGCCCGCCACATTCGCCAAGCAAGCCGCCGTTTCCGGCATGGATGCTTATCACGCGCTTGTCAAACATGCTGAAGAAGACTACGAAGGCTTTTGGGCCGCGCAGGCCAAACGTTTGCTGCATTGGCAAACCCCATTCACCCGATCGTTGAACCAAGACAAGGCACCGTTCTTTACTTGGTTTGAAGACGGGCGCTTAAACGCCTCCTACAACTGTCTGGACCGCAATGTCGAGCGCGGCCTGGGCGATAAAACCGCCATTATTTTTGAGGCCGATGGCGGGGAAGTCTCGCGCACAACCTATTCGCAGTTATTGGCACGCACCTGCCAAATTGCCAATGCGATGAAGTCATTGGGCGTCGTCAAAGGGGACCGCGTCATCATTTACATTTCAATGTCTGTAGAGGGCGTCGCCGCCATGCAAGCCTGTGCACGTATCGGTGCTACACACTCGGTGGTATTCGGTGGTTTTTCTGCACAAAGTTTGCGTGACCGGATCGAGGACACCGGCGCCAAACTCGTCATCACCGCCGATCACCAATTACGCGGCGGCAAGCAACTGCCTTTGAAATCTATCGTCGATGAAGCGTTGAAGCTCGGTGGTTGCGACAGCATCCAACATGTGCTGGTGGCCAAGCGCTCAGGCGCCGACATCACCATGCATGCCGGTCGCGATCTGTGGTTGTCCGATGTGGCAGACAAGCAAGCCACCACCTGTACACCCGAGTGGGTTGAGGCGGAACACCCGTTGTTCTTGTTGTATACGTCTGGGTCTACTGGCAAACCCAAAGGTGTGCAACACAGCACCGGTGGTTATCTGATGCATGCCGCCCTCACCACCGAGTGGACATTTGACTTGAAGGCCGACGACGTGTTTTGGTGTACCGCCGACATCGGGTGGGTGACAGGCCACACCTATATTGCCTATGGACCGCTGGCTTTGGGCGGCACACAAATTGTGTTTGAAGGCGTACCCACGTTTCCCGATGCAGGCCGCTTTTGGAAAATGATCCAAGACCACAAGGTCAGCATTTTTTACACGGCACCGACAGCAATTCGCTCGCTCATCAAGGCGGCAGAAGGCAATGAAGCCGTGCATCCTGCGCGTTACGACCTCAACAGTTTGCGATTGCTGGGCTCAGTCGGTGAACCCATCAACCCCGCCGCTTGGGAGTGGTACCACAAGCACGTAGGTGGCAGCCGTTGCCCTATCGTCGATACTTTCTGGCAAACCGAAACGGGCGGTCACATGATCACACCCTTGCCAGGTGCCACGCACTTGGTGCCTGGTTCATGCACACTGCCGTTTCCCGGTATCCAAGCCGCCATTGTTGACGAGACGGGCAAAGATGTGCCTAACGGACAAGCCGGTATTTTGGTGGTGAAAAAGCCTTGGCCGTCGATGATTCGCACCATTTGGGGTGACCCTGAGCGATTCAAGAAAAGTTATTTCCCAGATGACTTCCAAGGTAAATACTATTTAGCCGGGGACGGTGCGATCCGCGATGCACACACGGGCAACTTCACCATCACGGGTCGCATTGACGATGTATTGAACGTATCAGGTCATCGCATGGGCACCATGGAGATCGAATCTGCACTGGTCAGTTGCACGGAGTTGGTGGCAGAAGCCGCGGTGGTTGGTCGACCAGACGACACCACGGGTGAGGCGATTTGTGCGTTTGTGGTGTTGAAACGTGCACGCCCGACGGGGGATGAGGCCAAGCAAATTGCCAAAATTTTGCGCGACCATGTGGGCAAGGAAATTGGCCCGATTGCCAAGCCCAAAGATATTCGTTTCGGCGATAACCTTCCAAAGACGCGTTCTGGCAAGATCATGCGACGTTTATTGCGTTCCATTGCCAAGGGGGAAGAGATCACGCAGGACGTGTCCACTTTGGAAAATCCAGCGATATTGACGCAGTTGTCTGAGAGCGGTTGATTTCCTGCCCGTTCGCTAGAAAAAAACGCCCCCTCCTGTTCGGCCTTCAGTGGTTTATTTGGTTCAAGCTCCATTTCCTT
>Ga0114958_10003645_pt1 | contig 10912 bp, 8 predicted proteins | sample C_130208_EF_Meta_FD_89577 | JGI IMG/M metagenome (GOLD analysis project Ga0114958, IMG submission 89577) | Freshwater microbial communities from Lake Croche, Canada to study carbon cycling - C_130208_EF_MetaG | ecosystem: Environmental > Aquatic > Freshwater > Lake | place: Lake Croche, Canada... | reverse complement strand
TTTCCTGCTATTCAAAACTTGAAAGCCTGTTTAGATATTGCTATTTTCTCTATAAAAGATATCAAAGTTAAAGAACATATTCTGGACGATCCAAAATACAATTATCTATTTACTGTAGATACTTTAAATGAAATGGTAGTTGCTGGAATTCCGTTTAGAGATGCCTATAAAACAGTTGCTGAACAATTGGAAAAAGGAACTTTCAAATCTCCAAAAGAGACAAAACATACGCACGAAGGAAGTATAAACAACCTTTGCTTAGCTGAGATAAAAGAAAAAATGAAATCGGCTTTTTAGAATAAGAAACCTTTTTAATTAAGACGTCACGAATTCACGAATTACATCAACATAATTCGTGAATTCGCGACGTTTTTTTTTATGATTGATGAACTAAAATATCTGTAAATAAGACATTTACACAAAATATAACAATTAATAATTAATCCAAAAAACGGATGTTATCAGTCATTTTGTCGTAACTTTAACAATGGAATACAATTTGAATTATTAATTCAAAAGTTAGAAACTTACATTAAACTTTAAATAAAAAGTAAAATGAACATCAATAAATTTACTATCAAATCGCAGGAAGCTATTCAGCTTTCGCAGCAGTTGGCGCAGAGTTTTGGACAACAACAAATAGAAAACGAACACATTATCAAAGCCATTTTTGAGGTCGATGAAAATGTAGCTCCTTTCATTTTGAAAAAGCTAAATGTAAATGTTACGTTATTCCAACAAATTTTAGACAGTACCATTCAAAGTTTTCCAAAGGTTTCTGGAGGTGAAATCATGCTTTCCAGAACGGCAAACACAACACTCAACGAATCTGAAATCATTGCTAAGAAAATGAACGACGAATTTGTTTCGATTGAGCATTTAATCTTAGCTATTTTTGGATCAAAAAGTAAAGTGGCGCAAATTTTAAAAGACCAAGGAGTTACCGAAAAAGGATTGAAAGCCGCCATTGACGAACTTCGAAAAGGGGAAAGAGTCACTTCGGCTTCGGCTGAGGAAACCTATAATTCCTTGAATAAATATGCCAAAAATCTTAATGAATTGGCAAAAAATGGAAAACTCGATCCTGTAATTGGTCGCGATGAAGAAATTCGTCGGGTTTTGCAAATCCTAACGCGTAGAACTAAAAACAATCCGATGCTTGTAGGTGAACCTGGAGTGGGTAAAACTGCCATTGCCGAAGGTTTAGCGCACCGAATTGTGGATGGCGATGTTCCTGATAATCTGAAAGATAAAATTGTGTTTTCTTTAGATATGGGTGCTTTAATTGCTGGAGCAAAATACAAAGGCGAATTTGAAGAACGACTAAAATCGGTTGTGAAAGAAGTTACCGCTGCCGAAGGAGATATCGTACTTTTCATTGACGAAATCCACACACTTGTAGGTGCAGGAGGTGGCGAAGGTGCGATGGATGCAGCTAATATCCTGAAACCCGCTTTGGCTCGTGGCGAATTGCGTGCTATCGGTGCCACCACATTAGATGAATATCAAAAATATTTCGAGAAAGACAAAGCACTCGAAAGACGTTTCCAAAAAATAATCATTGAAGAACCTGATACCGAAAGTGCCATTTCAATCCTTCGTGGAATCAAGGAAAAATACGAAACCCATCATAAAGTTCAGATTAAAGATGATGCTATAATTGCAGCTGTCGAATTGTCGCAACGTTATATTACCAATCGATTTTTGCCTGATAAAGCCATTGATTTAATGGATGAAGCGGCTTCGAAATTGCGAATGGAAATCAATTAAAAACCCGAAGAATTGGATGTTTTGGATCGAAAAATAATGCAATTAGAAATTGAAATCGAAGCTATTAAACGCGAAAAAGACGAAAGCAAAATCAAAATTTTAGGAATGGATTTGGCCAACCTAAAAGAAAATCGAAATGAAGTTTATGCAAAATGGAAATCAGAGAAAGATGTTGTTGATAATATTCAGAATGTAAAAACCGAAATTGAGGATTTCAAATATGAAGCCGAACGTGCCGAACGAGAGGGTGATTATGGAAAAGTAGCTGAAATTCGTTACGGAAAAATCAAAGAAGCCCAAGAACGATTAGATATTTTTCAAAAACAATTAATCGAAAATCAATCGGGAACTTCGTTGATAAAAGAAGAAGTTACCCGTGAAGATATTGCCGAAGTGGTGGCCAAATGGACTGGAATTCCCGTGATGAAAATGCTTCAAGGCGAAAGAGAAAAACTCTTGAAACTGGAAGACGAATTGCACCGCAGAGTTGTAGGTCAGGAAGAAGCTATCGAAGCCGTGAGCGACGCCGTGAGAAGAAGCCGCGCTGGATTGCAGGATATGCGAAAACCCGTTGGAACTTTTCTATTCCTTGGAACCACAGGTGTTGGAAAAACGGAATTGGCAAAAGCTCTAGCAGAATATTTATTCGACGATGAAAACGCTATGACCCGAATCGACATGAGCGAATACCAAGAACGACATAGCGTGAGCCGCCTAGTTGGTGCACCTCCAGGATACGTGGGTTATGACGAAGGCGGACAATTGACCGAAGCCGTTCGTAGAAAACCCTATTCTGTGATATTATTAGATGAAATCGAAAAAGCGCATCCTGACACGTTTAATATCTTGTTGCAAGTTTTAGACGAAGGAAGATTAACAGATAACAAAGGGCGATTAGCCGATTTTAAAAACACGATAATAATCATGACTTCGAATATGGGAAGCCAGATTATTCAGGAAAAATTCGACAATCTAAAAGGAAGCATCGAAGCCACAACCGAAGCTGCCAAAGTGGAAGTTTTGGGATTATTGAAACAAACCGTTCGCCCAGAGTTTATCAATCGTATTGATGAAATTGTAATGTTTACGCCGTTGACCAACGCTAATATTGCACAAATCGTAGGCTTACAACTAAAGTCCGTGACCAAAATGCTAGCACAGCAAGGCATCGTTATGGACGCTACTCCGGAAGCTATTGCTTATTTGACCGAGAAAGGGTATGATCCACAATTTGGTGCCAGACCCGTAAAACGAGTAATACAAAGAGACGTTTTGAACCAATTATCGAAAGAAATTTTGGCAGGAACAATTGCTACTGATAGCATCGTTTTAATTGATGCTTTTGATGGAAAATTAGTATTTAGAAATCAAAGTGAATTGGTAAGTTAAATAGAATGGAAAAGGGCTATTTTTCATATTGAAATAAAAAATGTATTCTAGAAATTTAAATAACAATGAAATGTAATTAGATAGCGTTTAATAAAAAAATAAACGCTATCTAATTTAAAACTATAAGTACTTTTTTTGTTATGTATCTTTAATTTTTCTTGCTAATAATTAATTTAAATTTTGAATTCTTTTACTATTAAAAACGAATTTATTCATTTATAAATTTCGAAGTTGTTTCTTTACCTTCAACAGTTATTTTAACAATATAAACTCCTTTTTGAAGATCAGAAGTTTGTATTATAGTATTATTTCCTTTTGTACTTTCTGTCAAAACTTCCTGTCCAATTAGATTGTAAATTGAAACTTTTTGAATTTCTCCATAAGCATCTATTGACAATTGGTTTGATGCTGAATCTAAATATATTTTTACTTTAGGAACAGTAAAAGTTAGATTTGATAAAACTTCTGAAAAACGAACATCATCTATATAAAACGTTGAATTTAAACCTCCATCACCTTGAATACCGAAATCGTAGAAAAAAACAATTTTATTATCATTGTTATTTACAGGAGGAAATAATGTAGGTGAATTATAATCAAAGGTTAATTCTTCCCATTCATTCACTTTCGTAGATGTTGCCTCTGTTTCAAAAGCACCTCCATCAAAATCTGTTGGACTTCCTTCAAACTTCAATAAAAGTTTTTTTCCGGAAATAGGAGACCAAACTTTTACTTTAATTACTTTATTTGTTGAGAAATCAATTGGACCAGCCATTTGAATTACACAACCTCCTGTTGTTGATCCTGAATTTTTAACCATTTTTACTACAGTCGCACTTTTATTAATACCAACTGGGTAGGGATTTGGAAGTATCGCTGTTTGTAAACCATCAAAATCACTGAAAGTATACGCAAGAGAAGTAGATTCAAAGTCCAAAGGTAATATAGGTAAATCTAAAATAGGAGCAGTTCCAAGTGATTGAGTTATATCATCAAATAAATAAGTTGAATTTTGACCTCCATCCCCCATGATACCAAAGTCAAACATAAAAACAATCTGATTGTTTAAATTATTTACTGCATCTGCTGAAAAATCAAAAGTTAATTCCTCCCAAACATTAGCAGTTGATATAGGTGATGATAATTTTTGAAAAAAAGAACCAGCCCCTTCAAACTTCAATAAAAGTTTTATTCCAGCTACTGGCGATAGAACTTTTACTTTAAATATTCTATTTTTAGAAAAATCTATTGGAGCATCCAGGATAATTTTGCTACCCGCCCAAACTTTTCCGGGACCTTTAACTAATTGCATTACAGTAGGACTTTCGTTAATTCCTGAAATTTGAGGATTTGCAATTTTTGTAGCAATACCTCCATCGAAATCAGTAAATGAATATGTTATAGTTGTAGATTCAAAATCTAATGGTAAATTTTGTGCAAAACCAATTGAGAATAACAATAAAAAAGTAAAGGTTGTAATTTTTTTCATCCGTATATTTTTTTTTCAAATTTACTGGTATATGATCTTAAATAAAAAAAACTGCATATATAAAAACTATACAAAAATTGTTGAGTTTAAATAAACTAATTTATAATCAATATTTTAAAGAAAAGTCTGTAAGATTAAAAAAACTAAGGGAATTAGATGTGGTAATTTCATTAAAAAAGGGGGTAGTAAGAATGTTAAATCGCTAAACGCCTTTGTCAAAGTTTTGAATTTTGGCAAAGGGAATAGAAAGCACCATTCGAAAGATTCTTGTTTTTTTTTAGGACTATAAAAAATCAATATTTCATCCGCTCCAACTTTTCTAATCCTCATTACCGCTAGTCTTTATAAAAATTCCTATTTTTGCAATCTAAATTTTGCCTTATGCCAAAGAATAAATACAAAATAGCGGTTATTCAATTAAATCTTAATGATGTTGCCGAAAACAACTTGAAAAAATGTTTGAGTTGGGTTCGCGATGCCGCTAATCAAGGTGCCGAAGTCATTTCGTTACCAGAATTATATAGCAGCCACTATTTTTGTCAAAGTGAAGATGTGGATAATTTTGCTTTGGCAGAACCTTTATATAGTACTTCGTTTATTGCATTTAGTGCTTTGGCAAAAGAATTAGGGGTGGTAATTATTGTTCCTTTCTTCGAAAAAAGAATGGCGGGAATTTACCACAATAGTGCTTATATAATCGATACCGATGGATCAGAAGCAGGATTGTATCGCAAAATGCACATTCCAGACGATCCTCATTTTTACGAAAAATTCTATTTTACACCAGGTGATATTGGTTTCAAAGCTTTCCCCACCAAAAAAGGAAAAATTGGAACATTAATTTGCTGGGATCAATGGTTTCCAGAGGCAGCTAGATTGACCGCTTTACAAGGTGCCGAGGTATTATTTTATCCAACGGCAATTGGTTGGCATCCGTTAGAAAAAGACGAATATGGTGTAAACCAACATGGCGCTTGGATGAACGTAATGAAAGGTCACGCTGTGGCGAATGGCGTTTATGTTGCAGCAGCAAACCGCATTGGTTTAGAGCAATACATTGAAGGAACTGCAGGAATTCAATTTTGGGGATCTTCGTTTATAGCGGGACCACAAGGCGAAATTTTGGCTCAAGCCTCACACGATAAAGAAGAGATTATTATGGCAGAAGTGGATTTAGATCTACAAGAAAATGTACGTCAGAACTGGCCGTTTTTTAGAGACCGACGCATTGATGCTTTTGGTGATATTACAAAAAGAGCAATCGACTAATTATGAATGCAAATACAAGACGATTCCCCGCCGAATGGGAAAAACAACAAGGAATTTTGCTTTGTTTTCCGCATAATGGCAAAGACTGGCCAGGAAAATACGAAGCAATTCAATGGGCTTTTGTCGAATTTATAAAAAAAGTGGCCACTTTTGAGCAAGTATTTTTAATCGTTGCCGATGAAAATCTAAAAACAAAAGTTACTGAAATGCTGGAAACGGCCACGGTTCAGATGGCAAATATTTCCTTTATAATTTATAAAACCAACAGAAGTTGGATGCGCGATTCGGGTCCGATTATTGTTCAAAACGGAACCAAACGAGAAGCCTTAAATTTTAATTTTAATGGTTGGGCAAAATATAAAAACATACAACTCGATAAATTAGTTCCCTCCAAAGTGGGTGAATTTCTAAATATTCCAATTACCCAAGTTTTACACAACGGAAAACCAGTAATTGTCGAAGGAGGAGCGATTGATTCTAATGGATGTGGCACTTTGTTAACTTCGGAAGAATGCTTGCTTCATCCTGATATTCAGGTTCGGAATCCTAATTTTACCAAAGCCGATTACGAAGCTGTTTTCAAAGAATATTTGGGAATAACCAATGTAATTTGGCTCGGCGATGGAATCGAAGGGGATGATACGCATGGACATATTGACGATTTATGCCGATTTGTAAATGAAGATACGATAGTAACTATTGTCGAATCGGATCCGAAAGACAACAATTATAAACCTTTGCAAGACAATCTAAAACGCTTGCAAAATGCCAAATTAGAAAACGGAAAATCACCAAAAATCGTAACATTACCTATGCCGAAACGAATAGATTTTGACGGATTGCGATTACCAGCGAGTTATGCCAATTTCCTAATATTAAATAAATGTGTTTTGGTTCCCACATTCAACGATGCTAATGATAGAATAGCTTTAAATATTCTAGCGGATTGTTTTCCTGATAGAGAAATAATCGGTATTAGCGCCATTGACATCATTTGGGGTTTTGGAACATTACATTGTTTAAGTCAACAAATTCCAGTATAAATCAGTATTAATTTGTCCCGAATTAAACAAATTAGAACGAATAAATTTGTTTAATTTTTAGCACAGATTTTATAACACGAAATGTTAAATACGCTAAAAGCACTTCGTTCTAAACTCTATTTGAGACCAATAAAGTTTAGTTGCTTTGTCTTCAATCTAATGTTTTCCTTCTGATTTTAAATACAAACTTGTTAGTCAAAATACTTATTACCAAATAATTTTCCTTACAAAAGGAATTTTCTGTTATTGATTTTTAATATAATCATAGGGAGACATTCCAGTAATCGATTTAAAACTTGTAAAAAAGGTACTATAGGAGGAGAATCCTGTTGCAGCAGCTAAGGACTCCATGTTATTGTTTTTTAGATAGTCCTCATCTATTAATACTATTATTTTTTGAATGCGTACTATTTTTTTAAAATCAGCAAAACTTATTGAGGCATGGTATTTAAAAACATAGAGTAAATGACTCTTGGGAATGTTTAATTTATGGGCTACATCGTCTATTTGTAAATTTTTAGTGAAAAATAAATTCGTGTTGACTGCCTTGTATTCGATCCCTAATATATAATTTTCGATTTGGGAATTGATTTTTTTTTTTAAAACAGCGTCTTGAAGATTGGTAACTGTTTTAGATGGTTCCATTATCCAAATATTGTTAAAAATGATATTGTGTTTTTTGTATTCTTTAATCTTATTTTGAAACTCCTCATAGCCATACAGAAAATCCGGGGAATACAGAATTTTGAGAAACATCCCAATCCAAATTAAACCCGATAGCCACAATAAATTATTTTGTATGGCGAACCATTGCCCTCCTTTTACGAACAAGATACTAATTAAAAAACGAAGAAACATCAATACAAATAGGCTAAATAATAACTGAGTCCATTGCTTGATGATTTTATTTTGCTGGTTAATGATTAAGATATCACTATTGCGTTTCCAGACCTTATCCTGTAATAATTTGTAAGAAGCAAAAGCATAGAATAGATTCCAGACAATTGCTGAAATAAATACAATTTTTGCTATGATTAAAAAGTCATTTTTCAAATAATGCTCTTTGATGTAAAAAAAAAACAAAAAGATGAGCGGAGGAACAATAATATGAGCCAACTCTTTTATTTTTATTGTTTTATGGTCGTTTACTAAATTGCTAAAGTACAAATAGAGCAAAGGCCACACATTAATATAAAAAAGGAGCTCTAACAGTTTCTGGCATTGAGGCATAAGAAAGAAGTCGGACAGACTATGAATCAGAAAGTGTAAATTACCCAAAAAGAAAAATAGAATCAAATAAAAATTGATATGTCGATTGGTTTTAAATCGAAAACTGATTATAAAGAGGGTAATGAATCCTAATAAAGCGGTTAATGCGTAAATAAGTTTTTCAAGCATAAAGTAGGTGTTTGAAAGTAAAAAAGGGGATTTTAATTTCCCAAATATATTAGTTTTTGTTTTAATTTCAAAAAAGTAAATAATTGTAAAAAAAAAGTAAATAGTTGTAAAAATCTTGAAAACAATCTAAAAACAAGTTTTTTTGAAGGCCTATTTGGAGTCCTTCAACGGATAAAAAGTATTGTTATTTTTTAAAAATTAGGAATATTCTTTAAGTCAAAGTTTAAAACAGTTGTGAAAACTTTGAAAATTGTTGTGATTTCATTGAAAAGGCAATTTCCCCTTTTTTTGACTTTGTTTTATTTTCTAATCTTGTCATAATAATAATAATAATAATCAAACAAGCAACAATGAAAAATTTATTTTACTTTATATTTATCCTATTTGGGTTGAGTGTCTCTGCACAAGTTGGTATAGGTGTACCCACAGCAAACATGAATGCTTCGGCACAATTAGAGGTAGTTTCTACTACAAAAGGTTTTTTAACTCCCAGAATGACCGAAGCACAAAAAAATACTATTGATAATCCAGCTACTGGATTATTAATTTATCAAACCGATGAGACCTCTGGATTTTATTATTATGACGGCTCGGCTTGGAAAAGCGGTTTGGGTGCTCAAGGACTAAAAGGAGATAAAGGAGAAATGGGGTCACAAGGGAATCGAGGTTTAAAAGGGGACACCGGTTTAACTGGAGCTAAAGGTGAACAAGGGCCTCAAGGAGAAATAGGGATGATTGGTGAAAAAGGGGATAAGGGTCCTAAAGGTGATCAAGGAGCAACTGGATCTGCAGGAACAAAAGGGGATACAGGCGATATTGGAGCTGTTGGAATGTCAGCGTATCAAGTAGCAGTTTCTGAGGGATATATAGGAACGGAAGCCGAATGGATAACCTCATTAATTGGTGTTGCAGGAATAATTGGGGAAAAAGGAGACAAAGGAGATTCAGGATTGAGTTCTGTAGGAGCTATTAGCCCAACATCAACTGTAAACGGAGCTTCGGTAAATGCAGGCGAATTAAACTTAGCCCCTGCGGATGAAAACAACGGAGGTATTGTGACCAATGCTACACAGATTTTTGCAGGTGCAAAAACCTTCAGTGATGCCACTACAATTTCAAATACAACCTCTTCGGTATCAAAAACCTCCGGCGCATTAGTAATAAATGGTGGTGTAGGAATTGATGAAAATCTGAATGTGGGTCAGGCTGCAACTATTTCAAGTACTACTGGTTCCATATCAACCAGCACAGGAGCATTAGTCGTTGGAGGTGGTGTAGGGATTAATGAAAATCTGAATGTCGGAGGAACAATTATAGCCGGTGTTGTTACCTATCCGAATGTTGACGGTGCTTCAGGACAAGTATTAACTACTAATGGAGCTGGTGTTGCTCGTTGGACAACCCCTTCTTCAGGTTCTGGTTCAAGCGGGAGTTCTTTGCAATCATTATCCACAAACGAAAGAGATGCCTTAGGAGTTTCTACTTCTGGTCAGCTAGTTTTTAATACCGATACCAATACCTTTCAAGGATCAAAGAAAATTTTACCACCATATGATTATTATACTACTATTCAGTATGGATATTTTGCAATTAGTCCAGGTCATCGTGTTACTCAAACATTCACAGCCGCAGGTCAAACAATTTCATCAGCTAAAATTGCAATCACTTCGCGGTCGCAATTTGCTTCAAATTCTGGAAATTTGACATTTGCTATTCATGATGATGTATTTGATTACGACCTTTTTAGCACAACTATCACTATTTCTGGAACTGGTGATATAATTGTCCCAATAAGTGCTTTTAATTGGATGAACTGGTCTGAAGGACCTTTGATTTTACCTACAGGACCCTGTTCATTTGTGATATCGTCAGATTCAAATGGAGGAGGCTCAGCAAATTTTCTATCAAATGGAGTGAGCGGAGTGGGTACAACTATAGATACACTCTGGCAGTCAATACCCGGATATTATAATGGTCCAGATACTGGCCATCCTCTTTCAATTGCATTGTATCCAAAGGATCAAACAGGAGTTATTTGGGTTGACATATCAAAATAGTAATAAGGATAATTCAAATGCAATTATAGTAGGTAGCACAAGGAGAAACTACAACTAATTATACGGCAAGTTTAGCAAGAGCATATCGAGGAGGGGGTTATACTGATTGGTATTTGCCTAGTAAAGATGAATTAAACAAATTGTATTTAAATAAACCATCAGTGGATCTTACAGACATCTATTGGGGCTCATCGCAATATATTAACTGGGACTCCCTTTTGAATTGGCAAAAATTAACGAATGGTGTTCAGAGTATCACCTATAATCGCGATGCACACTTTGTTCATGCTATTAGGCCTTTTTAAAATTGTATTAAAAGCATGTAATAATTGGTGCGCACATCAATGAAAAAATAAAAAACCAATGAAAAAAACATATATTTATTTTATGTTCTGCCTCTTGGGGCTGGGTATTCCAAGTGTTCAGGGAATGCAAATCTTTGTAAAAACACTAACCGGGAAAACGATTACTTTAGAAGTGGAGCCTTCTGATTCAAT
>Ga0114958_10003643_pt1 | contig 10917 bp, 2 predicted proteins | sample C_130208_EF_Meta_FD_89577 | JGI IMG/M metagenome (GOLD analysis project Ga0114958, IMG submission 89577) | Freshwater microbial communities from Lake Croche, Canada to study carbon cycling - C_130208_EF_MetaG | ecosystem: Environmental > Aquatic > Freshwater > Lake | place: Lake Croche, Canada... | reverse complement strand
TTACTCGACGAATAAACAACCCTTCATGCCCAGTTGCCCGTGATGACTCACCGCAAGCAACATTTCTATGCTCCTGCTCATGCTCCCATGTTCAGGCGTCGCTTAGACGCTTCGGCATTCATCCACCCATTTCTACTAATCGCCCTGGGGGGCGGCGTCCTCTTGGTTACGTTCCTGCTCTTTTGCTCCTGGAGCTCTGTCGGATCGACCTTGGCTTTGGATGGGGGAAGCAGCTCCTCCAGGACTGCCACTCCGCAGAGTTCCCAAGCGACAGCGGTCCCCCCCACTCCTTCGACCCAATCCGCGTTAACTCTGACAACTTCCTCCTCTCCTGCATCCCCTGTCTCACCCGCAACGACTGTCGTCCGGGAAGAGCCCAAGCAACCGGAAGAGGTCTTTGAGGTGGTGGAACCCGCACCGACGCCTGTCCCAGTCTATGTCCCTGCCATCTATGCCCAGCCTGAAGCCCGTTTCTCACTCACCGAGGAGCAGCTCCAGCTTCTCGATCAGACCACTGCGGATTTTACTGCACGTATCCAGTCCAGCGGCCTGAGTCCCTACGCACCCGGCTATGCCGATCTCTGGAAGCAGTCGGCCCAACAGGCCGATGATATCTTCCGCCAGCAGTATGGAGATGACGCCCTCCAGTCTCTCAAGGGCCCTCCTCCCGCGCCAACACCCGAGCCACCCCCGCTCAGTCCGGAGGATGATGCCTTCCGGGCACGCTACGGTGAGGATGCGCTGGAGATGCGGGTCTTGCAGCGCGAGGGGCGTCTGATCCGTGTCAGACAATAAAGTAAGAGAGGTCATGATTGTTACGAGATTGTCACCGAACATTCCCTTCTCCCATCTGTCCAAGAATCTGCTATGATCCACACCCATTCATCTCCTTTTACCACGATCATGAATCTGCTATCCGCATCATCACATCCGCTGCGCGGCCTCACCGGTACACTCCTTCTCTCCCTGGCTCTTCCGGCCGCAAGTAGTCATGCCGAGCAGCCCCCTGCAATTCTTCCTTCGCCCACGCCCACTCCCGAGCCTTCTCCTGAGAAGTTGAGCAGGAAGGAGGCCGCACGGCTCTTCCACAAGGCGGTCAATCTTCAGCAGGGAATCGGAGACACACCGGATCCTGTGAAGGCTCGGGAACTCTACTTCCGTGCGGCTCGTGCCGGAGATCCCCGGGCCATGCAGAATCTCGGGGTGATGCTACTCGCGGGGGCGGGTGTGCCGGCCGATCCCGCCGAGGGATACCGCTGGATCCGCTCTGGTGCGGATGCCGGGGATTCCAAGGCCCTCTTCTCCTGCTCCCTGCTCCTCCGTCAGGGGGTCGGGACGGCGAAGGACCCGAGCTTAGCCTCGAAGATGATGCAACGTTCCGCTGATCTGGGCTATGTACCGGCTCTGGTCTCCGTGGCCGATGACTCCCTCTCCGGCGAAAACGGCGCGACCAAGGATCCCAAGCGGGCCGCAGAGCTTCTCCTGCGCGCCGCCCAGGCCGGTCACGACGGGGCCGCCCTGCGACTCAGCGATCTCTACAAGAGCGGCACGGGGTTCTCCAAGGATCCGGCTAAGTCGGATGAGTGGCTTGCAACAGCAGCTAGACTGGGCAATTCCCACGCCCAGTTCCTCTATGCCCACAAGATGGTGATTCTCAAGGGGCCGTCCGCAAGCTACCCCTGGATCAAGCTTGCCAAGGATGCCGGCTACGTCCCGGTTATCGGCATGTACTATGAGATCACGGCCCTGATGACGCCCGATCAGATCAGCCATGGTGACAAGGAGGCGGCCGCCATCAAGGCCGCCTATCCTCCCCTTGCTCAGTAGAGATCCCCCCTCACAACGTTGCGGAGGGAGAATTTTTATTCATTGTGTCAAAAACGTAACGCAGGAATCGACTCGTTGTGCTTTAGTGTAGAATTCCGATGTCCGCCTTTTCCCCGATGACGCACCGAGTGCTTCGTTTCCTTTACGGAGTCGGGGAGGAAAGGACGCCCCTTTCCGGTGGGGAAGGCGGAAATCATGCGCTTGTACCGCAGGGGTCCGTTGATCCGTTGCCCAAGCTCCGAATGGTCCATGAGGTCCGCATAGTCCGTCATTCTTGGCCTATCAGGGCTGTGGCGTCGGTGCTTACGGCATTGCTCTTCCTGACCTCGTCCCCTCCGCTCCTTGCCATCACGATGGGCCAGATCAAGGCGGGTTCGACAAGCGGCTCCGGGGGGCAGGGTTCTGCACCCAATCTTGTCAACGCCGGTGCTGCCTCCGCCGCGCTGACCGCGGCTCTCGCTCGGCAAGATATCGCCAAGGGGAATGCCGTGGTTTCGGCAATGACGAAGCTGCAGGCTCAGGCGGCGAAATCCGCGAAGGCCAATCCGGCCACCGTCCTTCCGAACGGCCAGACAGTGAATGGCGACACGGCGGTCTACAACGGTCTCAAGGCGGGATGGTTGGAGCCCTACGTGAAGGGTGGGGGTCCCGGAATCGTCAACGGGACTCCGGTCACCACCTCCTGGAGTGGGGCTTCGATCACTCCCTCCCAGAATGCCGCCAATGCGGCGAATCCCAACTATGTCAATATCCAGCAGTCCTCGCAGAATGCCTATCTCTACTGGAATAAGTTCAATGTCGGCCCCAAGACCACGGTGAACTTCGATCAGAGCAAGGGAGGTGCCACCGTCGGCAACTGGATCGCCTTTAACAAGGTGATGAGTGCGACGGATCCCTCCCACATCTTCGGCAATATCACTTCCGGCGGGACAACGCCGGAAACCCAAAAAATGCAGGGGCAGGTGTGGATCCTGAACCAGAATGGTCTTCTCTTCCACAATGGCTCGACCGTGAACACACACACGCTGGTCGCTTCCACACTGCCTATCAATCGAAACCTCGCCGGTGACGCCCTAGACGGGGTGACGGGCCGCGGCATCGCGAACAATCCGGATAACCAGTTCCTCTTCAGCGGGCTGAAGCTCCCCTCAGGAAAAAATGGCCCCACGCCCTCCTTTGATCCCTCCCTAGGATCGGTTCCGCAGAGCACCACTCCGGGAGACGTGGTGGTGGAGAGGGGAGCCTCAATTGTTTCCCCTCCGAATTCCGCCGGTGTGGGTGGTCTCGTTGCTCTTGTCGGTCCCAATGTCCGCAATGATGGCGCCATTAGTACCGTAGGGGGACAGAGCGTTCTGGCGGCGGGATTGCAGGTGGCGCTCAATCCCCATGCCTCAAAGGATCCGACCCTCCGCGGCATGGATGTCGTGATCGGTGCGGTGCGCGACGCCAGACTGGATGATGAGGATCCCTTGGTTCAGGCCAGTGCAGTGGCTCCCCTTTCCGGTGACGCCGGGAATGCAGTGAACAATGGACTTATCTCCTTTGACCGGGGCAATGCGACGATGGCCGGCAAGTCCGTTATCCAGGGATCGTTGCCTGATGATTCCCTGAGCCCTGTCAACGGAGGGCGCTCCATAGGGGCCGTTCTCGACAGCTCCACCTCGGTCTCCCTCAACGGCCGGGTCGACCTAGTCGCCAGTTACGGAACCATGATCAATTCCGCCTACACGACCGATGGGCTGAACGGCCCCGCCTATTATCAGGGATCGACGGGCCTTGTGGAGCTGGGCTCTAGAAGCGTCCTTCGGATTCTTCCCGAGTGGGGAAGCGATGACACGGTGATCGGTAACTCCTTAGCCCTCAATTCACTCGTCGACATCATCGGCAGGAACATCCATTTGGGGAATGGGTCTGTTCTTCTGGCACCCGGTGCCGTGGAATCCCTCGATGCCAATGGCAAGCCCCTTGCGCTCTCCGAAAGTGGATCTTCCTTGGTCAATGGCATCACTCTTTCTGCGGGGGAGTGGTTCCCGAATGGAAATTCCCCCTCAATGCTTCTTCCGACGGCTGGACAGATCTATCTGGATCAAGGGGCCGTCATCGATGCCTCCGGATCGACCGATGTGCAGGTCGACTCGGCGCAGAATTTCCTGACCCTCCAGCTCCGCGGGCCGGAGCTTGCCGACAGTCCCCTGCAAAGAAACAGTCCCGTTCGTGGCAAGGACATCACGATCGATATCCGGAACACGGGATCCTACAACGGCACTTACTGGGTCGGAACCCCGCTCGGCAAGGCTGGCGGCTACGTGGGGCTTATCCAGAAGAGGGTGGGTCAGCTCACCGAGGCGGGTGGTTCGGTCTCCCTCTCGGCTGGTGACGCCGTGGTGATGAGTCCCGGGTCGATCGTCAATGTCTCGGGTGGATGGACTCAGTACTCGGGGGGGAGTTTCGCCACCACAAAGCTACTGACGAGCGATGGGCGGGCTGTTGATATTTCAAAGGCGACTCCTGATCAAGTCTACACCGGAATCCTGAAGAATGCTCCCTCCTCGTATGAGGCTCCTTCTCTCCAGGGAGCATCGGGGGGATCCCTTTCCATTGCGGCTCCCTCGGTGGCTCTGAAAGGGGGGATTGCTGGCAACACGGTGACCGGATTCCGTCAACTCCGAGCCACGGCAACATCGGGGGCTCCACCGGCCCCATCATCGTTCAATCTGAGTCTTGAGGGTGTGAAGGTGAACTCCTCCCTAGTTTTGCCCACCTCACCATATGCCCCATCAGTTCTTTTCGCCAAAGCCTCAGCCTCCACGGCCCTACAATCTTTTGCACTGGACGAATCGGGAAATGCCGCACCGTTGCCCGATGCCGTCAAGGGACAGATCACCCTGTCGGAGGGACTTTTTTCCGATTCAGGATTTGGCAAGGTGAACATCCTCAACCACGACGGGTCGATTTCGATTCCCCGCGGGGTGAAGCTGGATGCAGGGCTGGGCGGCAGTGTCACGATGGAGGCGGCCAATGTGGAGGTCGGAGGAAGCATCACGGCTCCCGGAGGATCGATCTCACTGATGGCCGACCTCGTCCCCTACGATCTGATTCCTCTGGCCGTCAATCCCGGCGCCCCACCGATCCTTGGATTTCCCGAGTTGACCTCCGGGAATCTGCGTGTTGAGTCAAGTGCTCTCCTCAGCACGGCGGGCCTTCTCACCAGCGATCTCGGTTCCTCGACCCTGGCTCCGATCATGATAGGAGGAGGCTCGATCATGTTAGCGGGGCATGACTCTTTTCTGAAGCAAGGTGCGCTGGTGGATGTCTCGGGAGGGGCCTTGGTGACTGCCTCTGCCAAGCTGACCTACGGTCAGGCAGGCACCATCTCGATCAAGGCAGGTGCCGATCCGCAGGCCTCGGGGGGCAATCGACCCCAGACGGTGCTCGCCGACATCCATGACGGCACGCTCCGGTTGGGATCGACTCTAAGGGGATACTCCGGACCCAGGATCAGTGGGGGATCGCTATCGCTGGCCGCCACGGCTATCCGCGTCGGGGGTACGGCGCTGACCGGCGAGACGGAGATCCTTCCCTCATTCTTCAACACGGGAGGATTTTCCTCATTCACCCTTGCAGGAACCGGAGTCGGTCTTCCCGGGGATGATGCCTATCGTCCGGGCTTGGTGATCGATCAGGGAACCTTGATTCATCCGGTGATTGCTTCCCAGATTCTGAATCAATCCCGCTCTTCACTTGTTCCCTTCTTGTTGCCATCCCCCCTGCGGCCCGCGGCACAACTCTCCTTCTCCTCGGCCGGTACAGTGGACGATAATCTTCTCTTGGGTTCCAAGGTGCTGGCCAGAGGTGATCTGGTGCTCGGCTCAGGAGCCTCGATCATCGTCGATCCCCAGTTGACGGCCTCTGGTTCCGGGGTGGGCGGATCTGTCTCTCTCTTCGGCAACACGGTGACGATCGATGGATCAATCTTTGCGCCGGCTGGAGGAATCAAGGTAGCGGCTGCCGGTGATTTTCCCTCCAATGATCAGCCTCCCAACTATCCGCAGGCAACGCTCGATCTCGCCCCGTCGGCTGTTTTGTCGACGGCTGGCATCGTGCTGACAACCGTTGATCCTCTGGGCGCGAGGTCGCGCTTCGGTGCCGTGCTTCCGGGTGGAAGTATTTCTCTCGGGGGAAATATTCTCGCAGAGGGTGGGCTTCTTGATGTCTCCGGCACCTCGGGTTTACTCGATTTCCTGCCCGCTCAGTTGGGATTGAATCAGGGTGGATTCGTCTCCTCACGGATCGACAGCGCCGGGGGCTCCATCACTCTCTCTGGTAAAAAAGCACTCTACTCCGATGCGACGTTGATGGGGCGCAGCGGCGGTACGACGGCAGCGGGAGGGACAGTATCCTTCTCCTCCGGTTCCGCGGAAAACCCGTTAACCCTGATGATCGTGCAGTCGGGGAGCGTTCTTCCTCCTGCCGTTGATCCCTCCATCCCGGGCTCCCAAGTGGGTGTCGAGCTGACTCTTCCCGATGCCATCGCCGCGCCCAGTCTGAATGGCGGTGGAGAGGTCTCCCTCGCCACGTTCCGCAGAGGAGGTTTTGATTCGGTGAAGTTGAGCGGAGGAACCTTCTTCTCCGGGCCCGTCTCCCTCTCGGTTCCTGGAACCATAACGGCTGCCACGGCAGGAACTCTGAGTGCCCACAATGCGGTCACTCTTTCGGCCGCCCATGTCATCCTGGGGCAGAAATTCGGCACGCCCAATCCTCCAGGCACTTCCGATCAAACCCTTCTGGGTGCTCCATCAGCCGGTGCCGATGGAGCCAATGTCCCGGGAAGCCTCACGGTTGAGAACGCGCGGCTTATCGATCTGGGGAATCTCTCCTTGCAGGGAATCCGCCGCACGAGTCTCTCGGCACCCGGCGGGGCGATTCGTGGTGATGGAACCCTGGATGTCACCGGGGATCTTACGCTGACAGCCGCGGAGATCTATCCTGCCGGAAGCACCTCGTTCAAGGCGGTCGCCTACGGCTATGATCCTTCGACCGGCGAGGCTCTCTCCTCGGGAGGCACTCTGGGGCATATCACCCTGATCCGCTCCGGCATGCCCGAAGCGCCCCTCTCCGCGGGAGCTTCCCTCGGGCTCTATGCCGACACCCTCACCATCGGAGGATCGCTCTTCGCGCCGATGGGTTCCATCACGCTGGGTGGTACCGGTGGTTCTAAGGACTTTCTCTCCAATCTGAGTCTCCCCTCCACCACCACCCTCACGCTTCAGGCTGGGAGTCTCATCTCCGTCTCGGGCAATGGAATGGCTCTCCCTTACGGAACCTCTGCCGACGGGCAGAAATGGCTGGACCCCTCGGGCTTCGACATCACCTACAGGGGAGTTCCCGGAAAATCGGTCAACCTCTCGGCTTCTCAACTCACCATGGAAAAGGGTTCTTCGGTCGATGTTAGCGGTGGAGGGACGCTGGAGGCTCCCCAGTGGGTCTATGGCCTTGGCGGAACGATCAACTGGACGGGAAGCGGAACTTCCTATGCATCTCAGAATAGCTACCGTACCGGGGATCTGGTCCTCTATGGGGGGAGTCTCTGGTCAGCCGTTCAGGCCTCCTCGGGAATCACTCCGGTGATCGGTCCTTACTGGACCAAGTTGCCGAACAGTTACGCGATTGTTCCCGGATATACCGCTGATTATGCACCGACCGGTTACTCGGACGGATCCATCCCATTCGGTCAGAAGGTAAGGCTGCCCGGGGCAGGGGGGCTTGCCGCAGGCGACTACACCCTGCTTCCCGTATCCTATGCAACTCTCCCCGGCGCCTATCTCATCAGCGCCTCCGGCACTGGTGCTACGGGATCTCCCGTCCCCCATCCCGACGGATCTATCCTACTTTCGGGAATCGTTTTCAACGGCATGGACGGAGCATCGGGACTTTCATCGCTGGCAAGCAGCTTCATCCTCTCCTCACCCTCCGTTCTCGCGGGGAAAAACGAGGAGAGATTTCTGCAGGCGGACACCTTCTTCAATTCCAGTGTGGCCTCGCCGAAACCGGCGGACGGGGGGAGTGTCCACTTTGTCGCCTCGGCAGGGATGGCTTTGGCCGGTTCCGTCAGCGGTTCAGGTTTAGGGAAGGGTGTGGGGGCGCGGATCGATGTCAGCTCACCTCTGGCGATCGTGGTCAATGCGGATGGATCGGGAGATCCGAGTGGAGCCCTTCTTCTTGGGGCGAAACAGCTTTCGGGGTGGTCTTTCGGAAGTCTTCTTCTCGGAGGAAGCCGCGGTGCCGTGCAGTCCGATGGCACCACTCCTATCACTGTCAGCAGTCCCTCCGTCACGATTCAGGATGGCACGAAACTTGTGGGCAACGACATTATCCTCGTGGGCGGTACGCTTATCTCTCTGGGATCAGGGGCCTCGCTTACGGCCGCGGGTATATCCGCTGCTCCTGATGAATCGCTCACCCTTGCAGGGGATGGTCTTCTTCTCCGTGTGAGTTCGGACAGCGCGGTCACCTCTCGGCGTGCCGGTGTGGATTCTCTGGCGACCCAGTTAGGCTTCACCGATGGCAATGGCAATCCCGGCGCTCCCTCCCTGAGCCTTGCGGATGGATCGCTCCTGTCGGGCAAGGGTGTGATTCTTGATTCCAGTGCCCTCGCAACGGTTTCCCCGACGACCACGCTGAGCGCTGCTTCACTCTTACTGACGGCTGGACAGATCGCTCTTCTTTCCTCTCCGACTCTTACGGCGGCGGACCTGGATGCCTCCTCCGCCAACGCCCTTGTTCTCTCCAGCGCTCAGTTGAATGGTTTCAGTTCGGCGACATCCCTTTCATTCACCAGCTATAGTTCGCTTGATCTCTATGGGGCTGGAGTCGTCGGTTCTACCTCCTTGAGGAGTCTGACCCTTCACGCCGGGGAGATCCGCGGCTTTGATCATTCGGGGGATGAGGCTCTCCTCTCGGCCCGATCGATCCTGCTTGATAACCCCGCCGTGATGGTGAATCCGCTTGGCTCCGATCATCCGTCCGTTCAGGCCTCCGGTCCGGGCGCGGTCACGGCGGCGGCCGATGGGACGCTCCGGATCTCCGCAGACAAGCTCTCACTGGGGATAAATGGCATGTCATGGGATCAGTTCTCTGCTGTTTCCCTGGAGGCATCCTCCTCGGTGATCGGCACCGCTTCAGGTACTTTCTCCGCCGGTACGGGAAGCCTGCCGAGCGACCTGAAAATCAGCACTCCTTTGGTCACGACCTTGGGAGGAGTTTCCACGGTGCTCAGCACCGCTGGTGCTTTCTCTTTGGTCTCCCCTTCATCCGGAGCCGCTTCCGGTTCGGTTCCGGACTTACAGGCTGGAGGAGCACTCAGTCTCCTGGGTTCATCGGTCTCCCTCGATTCGTCGATCCTCCTGCCAGGGGGATCGCTGACTGCCACCGCCCTTTCGGGCGATCTTACCGTCGGGAATAACGACAATGCCCGACTCTCCGTTGCCGGAGTTTCCGGGAAGCAGGGAACATTCCTGAGTGACGTGCGTTCTTCCGATGCAGGATCGATTACTCTGGTTTCGAGTTCCGGCAATGTGATTCTCGGTGCCGGTTCGGCACTGGTTCTTTCGGCCATCAAATCCTCCTCCGCAGGAAGCCTCTCGGTCAGTGCGCCCGGTGGTGCCTTCTCCGTGGATTCAGAAGCCCTGATCAATGCCAAGGGAGGGAACTCGGGTGGTATCGGAGGATCATTTACCCTGGATGTCGGATCGCTCAGTTCCCTCGCGATTATCGAACCGGTGTTGGCGTCGGCTGGATTCAATGCCTCCCAATCGTTCAGGGTACGTTCCGGGGATGTTCAACTCGATGCCGCCGCGAAGACCCATTCCTTCACCCTGACCGCGGATGGCGGATCGATCGATGTCACGGGATCGATCAATACCTCCGGCAAGACGGGTGGGGCTATTGCCCTGCAGGCTTCGGGAAATCTGATCCTGGAATATGGAAGTTCTCTCTCAGTCCATGGCGACACCTACGATGCCGCGGGCAAGGGGGGATCGATCTTCCTGAGTGCGGGCTCGGCGGTCAACGGACAGATCAATCCCGACGCGGTCCTTGATCTTCGGACGGGATCAACTCTGGATCTCGGGGTGACGGCACTTCCCGCTAGGATCGATCAGTTCGGAGGCACCCTGCATCTGAGGGCTCCCATCAAAGCGGACGGTACGGATATTCAGATCGCAGGGCTGAATTCTACCTTCGATCCGGGAATGATATACGCTGAGGTTGCCCAAGGCGACACGCTCTCTGCGATCGCTGCCCAATTCGGACTCAGTGTCCCGATGATCGAGCGACTCAATGGTGTTACCGCTGACGGGCTTTTCATCGGCAGTATGCTGTCCATACCGGAAAGAACCCACGCAATTTCCGCTACGGAGAGTCTGGCGGCGATCGCGCAATCCTTTGCAGTGTCGCCCGATTCCATCGATGCCCTCCTGCCGTCGCCGGTTCTCGGAACAACGATTACGTTGCCCTCAACTACCTATTCCGTGTCGCAGGCCGACACTCTCGAGTCGGTTGCCAAGCTTTTCGGCACATCAATGGATGCTTTGTTGGAACTGAATCCCGGACTGGATCCATCGTCTGCGCTGATCGATCAGACGGCATCGCTTGCCATTCCCGATCGGACACACATTGTCGGGGCGACCGACAGCATCTCCTCGATCGCCTCGCTGTTCAATGCCTCGGAAGGCGATGTAAACGCTGTTCTTCCTCTGCTCGGGGATGTTTTGAATTTCGCCGCCGCCCAGTATAAGGTCCGATCCCAGGATAGCGTGGTGTCCGTTGCTTCGCGATTCGGGATGACGGAGGATCAACTGCGGGTGCAAAACGACCTTGCGAGCGGAAGCGGTCTGCGGATCGGTTCCGCGTTGAAGGGTTCCGTCGGGGTCTCAAGCATCGCCGTCGAGGGATACAGACTCTATGACCTCACGGAGGGCGGTGGGGACATTTCCTCGGTGACGGCCCAGGTGCAGTCGGATGCCCAAGCGTTCTTAGGAGCCCCCGGAGCCAATTCTGCAACGGCTGACCAAATCCTCACCCGTCTGGGTG
>Ga0114958_10003642_pt1 | contig 10918 bp, 8 predicted proteins | sample C_130208_EF_Meta_FD_89577 | JGI IMG/M metagenome (GOLD analysis project Ga0114958, IMG submission 89577) | Freshwater microbial communities from Lake Croche, Canada to study carbon cycling - C_130208_EF_MetaG | ecosystem: Environmental > Aquatic > Freshwater > Lake | place: Lake Croche, Canada... | reverse complement strand
CTGATGTGATTGGCGGAGGCCATCGGGCGATAGACGTCGATTTGGTCACCGGAGGTCAGGGTTTCGTGTTCGGGCCGATCGAGGAAATAGGTGACGTCCAATTGGTCCGGCATGTTCACCGTAGGTGTGTCCTCGGGCTGTAAGCGGAGGGCTAAATTGTAGCCATGCGCCCATTCGCTGAAAGGCTTGATGCGGTTTTCGATAAAAAGATTCGTTCGTAATTGGTTGAAATCTGCCCGGATCCGCATGTCGCTTTGGTCGGAATAGGTATAATAATGCTTGGCATCCATGCTTCCGCCGCGGGGACCCCAGATGCGATCCATGCCGATGTCGATGAGAGCGGGTAAGTGTGGCATGAGGTCATAGCCGACTTGCGTTTTAAAATCACTGGCCATATTGCTACTCCATACGTCGCTTGGCGCACCGAAACCGTCAATGGAATGTGAATCGCTAAAAATGTCGCCACCGTTTTGTTTTAAAAGGCCTTTGATGCTTGGGGTCCAATAGTCCTCATAGCCTTGGATAAGTAATTGGGTTCCTTCTTTACTGAAGACTTCCGGCTGGGGATCCACACCCGCCATGCGGATGACGATGAGCGCCCAGGTTCCTTCGCCTGACGGTGCGGTCCAGGCGAGAAAGCCTGACAATGGTTTTCCGAAATAGCCTTTGGATTTCCCGGCGATGAATTTGTCCGATAAATTAATCCGGGTTGAAGGGTCAATGGTTAATAGCTTAGATCCTTTCGCGGGCATTTGACTCACCCGATAGGCATGCACGGCCAAAATAGCACCTTTTCCAGGCAAGGAATCGGCATAGGCTTTCCCTGCCGACAATAGAGTATCTGAGGCCGATAATGTTTTGCGGGCATAATCGTGTTTGATCGAAAATTTGCCCGGAATCGGTGCGCCCGTCTTGTATTTTAAACTGATTTTGATGCCGAGTTCATTGCCTTTTTTTAGTACGGCCTCGATTTGCGCGAGGGTCGGATCGCCGCCCTGCCCGATTTCGACGCCTGCGATTCCCGCGGCTTTTAATTCGACCAATTGCTTTTGTAATTCAGCAATTTCCGCCGTTTCAGGTGGGAAATTCCAACGAACCCAGGGAAGGTCTTCTGCCCTCGGATTGGCGAAGGAATTTTTGCTGAGCCGCGTTACCGAATTTAATTTGGGATAAGATGGTGTCCAGTTGCTTTGTTGGGCCATCGCGCCAAAAACACTGATACTTAAAAAGAGAAAAGAGGCGATAAGTTTCATGGTAACAATAATGAGGTTGGGGCCTAAAATAGATTTTTTTTCTCATGTAGCCATCCTTTATCAAGGACTAATCGATGAAATAGTACTATCTAGCGACCTAGCTATCAGGAATAATTGCTAAAATCTCCCTATTTTGTTCTAAAATTTGACACCTATGAAACAACTCTTACTCCTAGTATTGCTTAGTTTACCCCTTCTAGCCCAAGAAAAAATTGACCTCGGTCCCCTCAAAGGCGGAGGCTACCAAGTGCTTATGCCGGCTAAATGGAATAAGAAACTCGTCATGTATGCCCATGGCTATCAGTTTATGGGTTCCTCGGCTGCAAGTGCAAATGTGGGATTGGAAAAGCGATTAAAGGGAATTTTGGATCGAGGCTTTGCGATTGCGGCCTCCGATTATCCGATCCAGGGCTTTGCCTTGGCGGAGGGAGTGGATGCGACTGAGGAATTGAGAAAGGCATTTATTCAGAAAATGGGCCAACCGGATTCTACCTTCATGATGGGCCATTCCATGGGTGGCGGGGTGACTTTCGCTGTTTTGGAGAATTTTGGGCAATATTACCATGGAGGATTACCGTTATGTCCTTTGTCCTCGCGTCCTTATTTGCAATGCCGTAAGGAATTCGACATGTATGCAACATTTAATGGCTTATTTCCCGGTATTGTTCCTCGCTTGGCGGATATTTTTAATGTAGAGAGTTCAGTGGGATTTGTTTCATTTGCCACGGCGGGACCTCGGATGGCGGAAATAAAAAAGGCGGTATTAAAAAAAGATTCGGCGTTAGCGGTGGCTTTTGCGAGGCGATTTGATTTGAAGTTGGAGGATTTACCAGGCGCCTTATTTTTTAATCAAAATGTATTGCGGGATATTGCGTTGAAACTCGGAGGAAATCCATTTGACAATACCCAAACCTTGTATGCAGGATATCCGGATAATGTGCTGGTGAATGCAAAGGCGGAGCGATTGGCTGCCACGCAAAATCCGGATCGCTTATTTGCGCGCTATGATCGGACGGGGAAAATCAATTTGCCGGTAGTGATGATGCATACGCTTTATGACCAACTTATTCCGCCGAGCTACGCGGTTACCAACATAGAAAACATGATTCATGCGCAAGGACGTGATGCCTATTTTGCCCTAAAATATACGAATGGTCAGGCACATTGTCAGTTTACAGATGCGCAAACCATGCGGGCATTTGAGGCGATGCGTGCATTTGCAAAAACGGGAAAGAAACCAGCGATGGAGTATTTACCTTAAGCGGCAATTTCTTCTGAAAGGTATTCCAAGTAATCATAAATTAAATTGTAATACAAATTAGATAAGTCGCCATCTTCGTTGTCATTTGACAAATCAAATGCTTGCGCATTTAACATGCACAGATCAAAAATTTCATCGACCAATACATCGATATCAAAAATAGATTTTAATGAATTTTGGCGGGTCAAATAAGCCAATTTAACCTCTTGCTTTTGATCGTGATTTAACTCCATATTTTGTTCCATTGTTTCATAGTTTTATTTATTAAAAATACGATTTAGAGGATTTAATTTGGAAATTTTTAGATTAAGAAATTATAAATTTTTTAACGAAAATATTCGGCTGATAAAAGATCAATTTTAAGCCTTCAAATCATTGATTGTCAGATAATTTAAAATATGATCATCCTAATCTGATCGGTTTTGTACTTAAAAAAGGATAATATAAATTTTCGAATTGTTTCACATTTACATATTATAAATTTTATAACAGAAAACTAAGTTTGCAGCCGATAAACTGCTACACCATGGATTTGCAGATAAGCCCATTTGGGGCCATCTCAGAAAAGAATCAACAAGAGATTGTAAACCTCATAAAAATCGGGAATGAGGCGAATGCCGAATTGGTACTTAATCGAATGGAAAGTTCATTATTAACAGCATATATACGAGGGGATATAGGAATTATTGGAACCGCTACGATTAAACGTCCGGAATTAGACTATCGTACCTATGTAATTGATCAAGCTTGCCTGTCTAAAAGCCCTAAAAATATTCCCCTGGAATTGGGCTATGTATTTATTTCGCCAAGTTTCCGAAATCAGGGATTAGCATTAAAATTATGCAAATCCCTCGTAGGGCTTATCCCGAAACAAGCGGTTTTTGCTACGACTCGAAGTGACAATGAAGGCATGAAAGCAATTTTACAAGAGCTGGATTTTAATCAAGAAGGCATAGCCTATGAAAATAGGTCTAAAACTAAATTACTTCAATTTTATATACGTAATCCTTCTGAATCTTACAGTTTTTTATTTGATTAAGCAGGGGAATCATGTGTCCTTTGTGTTATTCATATGTTATCTAATTTTAAAGAAAACGCGACGTATGTTTTCTTTATGTTAAAACATAATTTTCGCAGAAATTTTACTCCACAATATCTCTACATTTGGCAAAAATTCGCTAAAAGTATCCTAATAAATTATTATTCAATGAAGTTTAATTTTCCAATTCTGGTTTTGTTTTTTGTATTAATTACAACGGCTACTTTTGCCGGACCACTTAAAGGAATTGTAATAGACAAAGTTACCAAAGAGCCTTTGGTAGGGGCTAGTGTCACCATTAAAAATTCAAAATTAGGTGCTTCCGCGGGCTTAGATGGTTCCTTTGTTTTTAAACAATTAAGTCCGGGTGAATATGATATTATGGTTCAGTATGTAGGATATGAGCCGATGACTAAAAAAGTAAAAGTTCTAGCGTCCAATACGCAAATAGTTTTAGAGTTTTCTCTCAGTGAAAAATCAAATTTCTTACAAGAGGCCGTAGTGACATCCAAAAATTTAGGGGAAAGTGATGATTTTGCGCGCAAATCCGAACAAAAAGCGGAAAATGTCATGAATATTATTGGGGCAAAAGCAATCGAATTGCTACCGGATGTGACAGTCGGAAATTTGTTACAACGCGTATCCGGAGTTTCTGTAGTACGAAATAGTTCAGGGGATGGCCAATATGCCATTATTCGCGGAATGGACAAGCGATATAATTACACGGCGGTAAATGGAATAAAAATACCTAGTCCAGATGACAAGAACCGCTATGTGCCTATGGACATTTTCCCATCCAATTTACTAGGCCGATTAGAAGTAGTGAAGGCTTTAACGCCAAATATGGAAGGAGACGCCATCGGTGGGGCGATGAATATGGTCATGAAAAGTGTCCCTGATTATTTAATTATTTCAGGTACGGCTTCAGGTGGATATAGTCAAATTTTCAACTCTCAGGATTTTATGGGTTTTGATAAAACAACCAACCTGGATCCACCATCCGTTTTAAAGGGTATTAATTACATGGCAAAGCCAAGTGATTTCTCAATTAATACTTTACAATACAAAAAAGCTCCTACGCCGATTAATAGTTTACTAAGTTTTTCAATTGGGAATCGAATCCTAAATCATAAACTAGGTTTTCTTTTTGGCGGCAGTTATCAATCCACCTATCGAGGAAGTAAATCTTCCTTTTTTAGCTTAAATGGCCAGCCGAACGCCGACCCAAAACCAAATACCCCCATTTTTGAATCGGTGCAAAACCGCACGTATTCGAATCAACAAGCTCGGCTGGGTTTGAATTTGAAATTTGATTATGAGTTCAACAAGGCAAATAAAATTTCTTTATATAGCTTATTCATGCAATTGGAAGATTGGCAACATCGCCAAATGCTTTCTAATCAATTAACCAAATATGGGGATGTGGGTTTGAATGATCGCTCCGTTTATCGCATTCAAACAATCAACAATTATACGCTCCATGGAGACCATGCATTGTCTGAACAATTAAAGGTCGATTGGTCCGCTGCGTATTCTTTTGCTGGAAGTAAAACACCCGATTGGACCAATTTATCCGTGACTTCTCGTACCGCGCCTGATATCAACGGAAATGCTATCGAATCTGCTCGATATGTGGACGATGTGAGCCATATTTGGACACATAATGAAGACCATGATTTTACGGGATTCTTGAATTTTAATTATGCTTTGCGCAAAAATATTGAATTAGCTGCAGGAGGCATGATTCGAAGAAAAGATCGCAAAAATTATTATAATGATTATTCCTTGGCCACGGTACTTCCAGGTGCTGTTCGTCAAATTTTTTCTTCCATTGATAAAGTCATATTCTCCTTTCCGCAAGATTCATATGCTTATGCGGATAGTACAAATGCCAATAATTATACAGCCAATGAAAATATTACGGCAGCCTATGGCCAGGCAAAAATAAATGTTGGGGGCTTACAAATACTTGGCGGCGTTCGTATTGAAAATACAGACCAATCTTACAAATCGAAATTACCAGAAACGGCAATTGGAAAAAATGGAACTGTGAGTTATTTAGACATTTTACCAAGTCTGCATCTACGGTATACCTTATCTGAAAAAGAAAATTTGCGTTTCTCTTATTTCAAGGGGATTTCAAGGCCGGGTTATTTTGAATTAGTACCCGCTAGTTTCCCAGGTGAATATTTTACAGAACAAGGAAACTTCAATTTAAAGCATACGATTGCCGATAATATTGATTTGCGTTATGAATTATTCCCTAGTGGTTCTGAACAATTATTGGTCGGCGCATTTTACAAAAATATCGTGAACCCGATCGAATATGGATTCACACAATATGGGAATAAAACTTATGTTTACACTCCACTCAATTTTGGGAATGCCCAAAATTACGGCTTTGAATTAGTCTTCAACAAATTCATAAAAAACTGGGGAGTTTCTGGAAACTATACCTACACGCATTCGAGTATAACTACGACCAAACGAATCTATGGACGTGACAATGCTGGAAATATTGTAAACACATTGGGCGAACAAACGAGACCCCTTCAAGGTCAATCGGATCATATTGCAAACCTTTCCTTGATTTATAAAGCGCCGAAAATTGGGGCAGATGCGCAATTGTCATGGGTATATACAGGGCAAAGAATTAACATCGTTTCCCCCTACTTAGGCCTTGATTATTGGCAGCATGGAACGTCTCAATTAGACTTTTCGGCCGAAAAAACCTTAGGAAAAAGCAAGTTTGCGATTTTCACAAAAATCACGAACCTATTAAACAACCCAATTATTGTCGAAGTATTAAAAGAAAATACTTTATCTGGTTTGCCTGAACAAACGAGTAGTGATCGAATTGTTGTACAAAAAGATATCATTCAACAATCTTATCTCATCGGTATTCGCTACAAATATTAGCCTAATCTACATTTTAAACTAAAACAAAAATGAAAAAATCAATTACTTTGAAGTATGCAATTATTGCTGCCTCTTTGGCATTTTCTACACTTTTATTGGTGGGATGTCAAAAATCATCCGATGAAATTGTGTCGGTTTCTGAGCCTTTATTCCAAGTAGGTAAAGCGGTAAGTACAAAAACCCCTTTATCAGGATCTATTAAAGGAACCTTATTGAGCGACTCAACCTATACCGTAGGCGGAGACGTATTTATCAATGAAACGGATACGTTGGTGATCCAACCAGGCGCTCGGATTAACTTCCCTGGTAATGCACCTTATTGCTTTGTGGTAAAAGGTTCTTTACTTTCATTAGGTACACAAGCCAAACCTATTTATTTTACGGTTCCCTCTGCTGTAAGAACAGACAACTATGGCGCAGATCCAACCAAAGACCCGGCTTACAAAGGTTTATGGGGTGGAATTTATGGAGAAACGATGTTTAAAAACATTATTCTAAAATGGACGCATGTTGAATTTGGCGGTGGTAAATTAGGAACATCACCAGTTTCATTTATGGCGAATGGGGCTACATCTTATGCCATTTCCATGCTGAACCCAGATGGAATTTTTGTATTAGAAGATTCTTGGATTTATGGATCCATTGATGATCCGATTCGTCCTTTCGGATGTAAAATGAATGTGATGCGCAATACATTTGAAAAAAGTGGATTTACTGGTGGCGAAGCCTTGAACATCAAATCAGGTGTGACGGGTATTTTCGCGTATAACTTGGTGATTGGTATGGCAACAAACGGTCCGAAAGCATCAAATAACGGTGGACGTAATCCTCAAACAAACATTCAGATGTACAACAACACCATGATTCATAATGGCTTCAGACGTTCTTCTGCAGGTCGTGGTGGTTCATTGAACTTTGAAGAGGGTGCACGTGGCGGATATTGGAATAATTTGATGGTCAACTGTAAATATGGTCCCCGTATCGTAGGTGCGACGGCGAATTATAGTGGAAACGCCTTGGTCGTTGCGGATACCGCAAACATCAAATACAGCAATAACTATAACTATGTGGATAGTTTGAAATTAGCGAACGAAATTTATCCCGTTGGTTTTGCGACGAAACCACAAGCATCCGATATTCCTGCCCCGAGCTCATTCTTGCCAACTGGTTACAAGCCAGGTGCTGTGTATGATGGTTCTTCCGTGGTTGGAAAAAACAATCCTATGTTTGTTAATTTCCCATTGCCAATGACAGCTAGTCGTTTGGAACATATCAATTTTGTTGGACAATATAACTTCCGTTTGCAATCGACTTCTCCTGCTTTAGGTAAAGGGACTACGGATGTGACGATCTTAAATGTGGTTCCAGTGAATGCCCGTTTCGGAGCCACTGTGTTAACTCCTCCCAATAAAGATATAGGTTGTTATCCATCAGACGGATCAGGTAACAAACACTAATTTTACACGTTAGATCAAAATCAGGAGGCCTTAGCCTCCTGATTTTTTTTAACCAAAAAACAATGAAACTACCCTTACGCAAACTACATCGTGACTTAGGCTATTTCTACATGGGCCTAATTATTTCGTTCGCGTTTTCTGGAATTTTACAAAATCACAGAGACGCTTGGAAACCAGAAAAATATACAGCATCTGAAAAATCAATTTCGATAAATCCCATGTCGATAAATAAAATGGAGGAAGATCAAGCCAAAACACTAGGCAAATCTTTAGGGATAGAAGATAAATTTCGACGGGTAATGATTAAAGAAGGGAAATTGAAAATTTCCTACGAAAATAATGATCTAGAAATTGACCTCGCATCAGGTAAGGGAGAAATTGTTACCTATGGCAAAACACCTTTAATTTCACAAATGCATTACTTGCATAAAAGCACGTCCAATTGGTGGATTTATTATTCAGATATTTTTGGCATTTCATTAATCCTACTAGCTATTTCGGGTTCATTCATGATCGAAAAAGGAAAAAATACTTTTCGTTTACGGGGTTGGAAATTAGCCGTTGCCGGTTTAATTTTTCCTATTTTAATTGTCATTTTTTTCGCCCTTTAAGATTGTTTTCGATGACGTTCTTTAATAGGATTAGGAGGAAAAGGCAGAGCCTATTTTTGCTAATCAATTAAGGCAATTTTTTATAGAGAAATAGATGGGATGGGCTACTTGTCAACGATTCAGAAATCGTTACAAAAGCACTACCCGTCGCATTAAAGGAAATGGCTTCACCTTGTGGCTCCACCAAATACTCGATATTTTTACTAGGCCGCAGTAAGGCATCTTCGATACTTTCCCCAGATTTTCTTCGCCAATAATATAATTGCGAATAACTCTTAATGATGATTTCCGAATTATCTTTTGACACCGTACCAGACGTAATATAAGATGCTTTTTGAAGTGAATTATCCATTGAAGGAGGGGTGGAAAAATTGAGTTCTTCGATAAATTCTGCGACTACACGTGCGGAAGGGACTAATTTACTAGCCGAAATTTTATAAAGTCTTTTTTTGAAATCACGTTTTGAAACAAGGTAAATATCTTTCGATTTTTGATCAATTAACATACATTCGATATCGCGAGAACCATCCGGAATTGTAAAAGTTATGCTTGAGCTATTAACCGAAGAAATATTTGGTAACGAAGAAACATCCGGCTCTGTTATCCAATATAAAATACAAAATGGCCAAGCACTATTATTGTCGCCAAAATCCCCCAAAAATATCGTACTAGTACCATTACTTTCGACAAACAAACTCAAATCTTCCCAGTCACGATTCGCCGCTCCTTTAATGCTCACTTCTTTCGTTCCCCTGCCAGTACTATCCAATAAATAAATCGAATTGGGATTGCCGGAATCATTTTGTGCCCAAAAAAATCCGGGATGTTTTTTGCTCGAGATAATTCCTGAAACTTCTATTAAACGGGTATTTTCAATTTCACCAAGATCAATGGCTTTTGAAAAATTAGACTCAGAAATGTTTACAGGTGCGAAATCGTCATTTTTATTACATGAGAATACGCCAAGTAATAAGAAAAATAAAACAAAAATTTTTATTCCAACCATTTGATCTTTTTTCCGTAAAAATTCGGCGTATATTAACCTGAGCCACATAGCTTATTCTCCTTTAATAAAAGCTGTAATTTCAACAAATTCTATGAAAACCTTTTTAATTACATGTAAAATATCTCCCTATTAACTGCTTTTCATGTACAGCTAATCGCCCATGAGTTTTTGGCCAGGATTCGTGCCAGCATTTATCATGATGTTGATTGCATGGGAGGTAAATACGGGTAAAAGAAGATTCGCCCATGTACAATTTGATGCTTTCAAAATGGGCAAAAAAAGCCTCCCAAAAGCAGGAGGCTCAAAATTAATTAATTCGTTTAAAAGGAATTAAAATAATTTCTCAGCAGGAGGCGTACCACCAGCTAAACGGATGTAAACCGTTGTTTGCCCACGGTGATGTGTTTGATGTTCGAAACATTTATGGATCGCTTGCAAGCGAGTCGCATCGAAACGACCGAACAATTTAATCGGCTCGTTCCATGTTGCTTCCGAGGAATTTTTAATCGCCGCAATCGCAAAATCATAGGCAGCAACTACCTTTTCTGTCACGCTAGCTTTCGCCGTATCATTGCTTTTTTCTAAACCACTCGCCGTCGGTTTTACGTTAGTAGCCGTTCCTACAAACCCATAGATGGCATCACTGAGGTGCAACATTTGGCCAGAAAAAGAACGCATCTCCTTCGTAGGCTTCAAGGCATAGCCACTTTCAGGCATGGCATCCAAGTATTCTTTGGTATAGGCTTTCGCGCGTTCCCAATCTTTAATAATCATTTCTTTGCTGGTTTGTGCCTGTGCGAAATTCGCTCCCAAAACCATCATGAGCATTAGTATTCGTTTTTTCATGTCTTTGTTTTTTTTACAAAACTAAGAATTTTGCCGAGCATTTAGTCGATTAGATCCTAAAGAGACAATAGAGAAATTAATTCTCAGAGGGCTTTTTTAGGTAACGGTACATGCCATTTCCAAGCAAATAAAGGCCTAAGGAAAATTCCCAAAGGGCAATCGGAACGGCAAATAAGGCAGTCGTGGACGCATGCTGGCCGATTAAACCAAAGACCACCGCCCCGTCGCCAATCGTCAAAATAAATGCCCCGAAAATACCTAGGATGGGTAGCCAACGAGGAACCAAGCGCGATTTAAAAAGCAAAATCCCAAGCAAAAGTCCATTGATCACCGGCATAAAGCTCTGACCAATTAAAAACAAACGGTCATACATAAGCACCAAGGTATGCACCAAAAGACTCGCCGACGAACCGACGCCTTCCTTATGTAAGCTCAGCGCGGTCAATAGACTGCCCACACCAACAAAAATCAAGGACGCCTCCAAAATGCGGGATGCAACAAAACTTAGCGCCAATCTTGGGTTTTG
>Ga0114958_10003638_pt1 | contig 10922 bp, 15 predicted proteins | sample C_130208_EF_Meta_FD_89577 | JGI IMG/M metagenome (GOLD analysis project Ga0114958, IMG submission 89577) | Freshwater microbial communities from Lake Croche, Canada to study carbon cycling - C_130208_EF_MetaG | ecosystem: Environmental > Aquatic > Freshwater > Lake | place: Lake Croche, Canada... | reverse complement strand
GATTTGAATGATGGAAGGCCCAATGGCTCCTGCATACATATCGCCAACAGACTTACCTAACTGGTCTGCCAATACAATTAACACCAGTGATGGTGGAATCAGTTGGGTAATTGTTCCTGAGGCAGCAATCACACCAGTTGCTACTCGTGGGTTATAGCCGTAGCGCAGCATGATTGGGAGGGAGATCAAACCCATCGCAATCACTGAAGCTGCTACGGTGCCAGTAATGGCTCCTAGAATCGCACCAACAATAATTACTGCGTAGGCTAAGCCCCCACGGATGGGGCCAAACAGCTGACCCAAACCTTCGAGCATGTCTTCTGCTAGCCCGCACTTCTCCAGAATTGCGCCCATGAATGTAAAGAATGGGATGGAAAGCAATAAGTCATTTGAGAGAATGCCAAAGACGCGATCCGGTAGAGCTTGTAAGAAGGTGGGCTGAAACATACCCATCTCGATACCGATAAAGGAAAAGAATAAGCCAACAGCACCAAGAGAAAATGCGGCCGGATAGCCTATTAATAAAAATACAATCAAGCCCCCAAACATGATGGGGGCCATTAAATCTTGGCTAATCATTGTAGGGGTCTTTCGTACTTAGGATCGATTTGAATCATGCCAATGAGCGCTGCATAGCGCTTGATGATTTCTGAGATGCCTTGGAGTGTTAATAAGAAAAAGCCCAAAGTAATAATGCCGCGTACTGGCCAGCGAATCAGGCCGCCTGGGTTACTCGAGGTTTCACTTTGAATTACTGAAGTAATAAAAAATTCCCAGGAGTAATAACCAATAATGACGGTCATTGGCAGAAAGAAAACAATGCCACCCCAAAAGTCTAACCACAGGCGAACTCGATTGGGATACATTGCATACAGAACATCGACGCGCACATGTTCATTGAGACGGAAAGTAGTTGCTGCTCCAAACATCACCATACCAGCAAATAAGTACCACTGCGCTTCCAGCCAGCCGTTAGAGCTTAGGTTGAAGCCGTACCGAATTAACGCATTTCCTGTGCTAACCAGTACGGCTATCAATACCATCCAACTCGCTAACACACCAAAACGGTCATTTAAGCGATCAACAAAACTTGCAAAAACTAAAAATTGTTTTGGCATATCAGATTCTCATTAAGGTTCTATTTGACTGGGTTAGTCAACATGAAGCTCATAAGCGTTTGCTCTGCGACTTTATTCCACAACATTTGATCGTTGCGGAATTTTTTCCATGGTTCGTAAATCTTCTTAAACGATGGATTCTTGGCAGCCTCTTCTTCATACATGTCGAAGGCTGCATTTGACGCAGCTTTCATAATGTCTGTTGAATAGGATTGCAACTTGACACCATTCTTAATCAGGCTTTGCAGGGCGATTGGGTTTTTGTAATCGTACTCAGCCATCATGTCAATATTGCATTCAGCACAGGCTGAGACCAAGGCTTCTTGGTATTGCTTAGGGAGCTTTTCCCATTCTTTTATGTTGACGTACATGGAATACATGGAGCAGGCTTCCCACCATCCTGGATAGTAGTAATACGGCGCAATTTTATAGAAGCCAAGTTTCTCATCATCGTATGGACCAACCCATTCAGCTGCATCAATCACGCCTTTTTCAAGCGCGGGATAAATATCACCACCAGCAATTTGCTGTGGGATAGCGCCCAAGCGGGACATCACTTCACCGCCAAGTCCGGCAATACGCATCTTGAGACCCTTGAGGTCTGCAACAGTCTTCACTGGTTTTTTAAACCAGCCACCCATTTGGGTTCCGGTGTTACCAGCCGGAAAGGAAATAATGTTGTAGTCACGCAAAAACTCCCGTTGGAGCTTCAAACCACCACCCCAATACATCCAAGCATTTTGCTGACGCTGATTCATACCAAATGGAACGGTGGTGTCAAAAGCAAACGTTTTGTTTTTACCAACAAAATAATAGCCGGCAGTATGGGTGCACTCTACCGTTCCTTGTTGCACTGCATCAACAGTACCAAAGGCCGGCACGATTTCGCCTGCACCAAAGATGCGGATCTGAAATTTTCCATCCGTTAAAGCCGCAACCCTTTTGGAGATGAACTCGCCACCACCATAAATAGTGTCTAAGCTTTTTGGAAAGCTAGAGGCACAGCGCCACTTCACTTCTGGCATCGATTGGGCAATTGCTGGTGCAGCCAATACGCCTGCGGCAGCTCCAAGTGCGGTCTTACCTAAAAAGTCACGTCTTTTCATTTGCTTTGCTCCTTGTTTAATATTTATTAGGGGGCATTTTTAGTAATGCCTTTTTATTAACTTCTAACACCATTTAAGCGCAGTGCGGAAGGGCTGCTTTCTGTAATGCGCACTTGTAATTGTGGATATGCACCTAGCTTGGGCGTACTGCTACAAACTGGTGCAAATCCTTAATAGCATCATGACTGAAGTGCGTTGCATCAATGCCCATTTGTCGGGAAAACCCCGAGTGAATTTAATGAGGAATTACCCTAAGTAGTGGATTTCTTTGATTTTTTTCAAAGCATAATCAGCGAGTTGTTTTTTATTTAATAAAAATAGTTAGGAGCTACTGATGTCAACATCAATTAAAGCAGCCCCAATGACCGCTGCAGAGCGCAAAGTTATTTTTGCTTCCTCTTTAGGTACGGTTTTTGAGTGGTACGACTTTTATCTGTACGGTTCTTTGGCTGCCGTTATTGCCAAGCAGTTTTTCTCAGGCTTAGATGCTGGCTCTGCCTTCATTTTTGCTTTGTTAGCATTTGCTGCTGGTTTTATCGTGCGTCCATTTGGTGCCTTGGTTTTTGGTCGTTTAGGCGATTTGATCGGACGTAAATATACCTTCTTGGTCACGATCGTTTTAATGGGTGCCTCAACCTTCATCGTAGGTATCTTGCCTAACTACGCAACCATCGGTGTTGCTGCTCCAGTCCTGTTGATTGCCTTGCGCATGCTTCAAGGTTTGGCTTTGGGTGGTGAATACGGTGGTGCTGCTACTTATGTTGCAGAACATGCCCCTCATGGCAAACGTGGCGCCTACACCTCTTGGATTCAGACAACCGCTACTCTGGGCCTGTTCCTTTCCTTGCTCGTGATTTTGTTTACCCGTGAGTTCACTGGTCCAGACTTTGACGTTTGGGGTTGGCGCGTTCCTTTCATCGCTTCTATCGCTTTGTTGGCTATTTCCGTTTACATCCGTTTGTCGATGAACGAATCCCCAGCCTTCAAGAAGATGAAAGATGAAGGCAAATTGTCTAAGGCACCTTTGACCGAGTCATTCGCTCAATGGAAGAACTTGAAGATTGTGATCTTGGCCTTGTTTGGTCTGGTTGCAGGTCAAGCGGTGGTTTGGTACACAGGCCAGTTCTATGCCTTGTTCTACATGACCCAGGTGTTGAAGGTAGACCCTAAGACAGCAAACCTCTTGATTGCTGCTTCATTGGTAATCGGCACACCATTCTTCATCGTGTTTGGTAGCTTGTCAGACAAAATTGGTCGTAAAGTGATCATCATGGGTGGCTTGTTATTTGCCATCATTTTGTACATCCCGAACACACCAGTTTCCTTGTTTAATGGCCTAACCCACTTTGCTAACCCTGCCTTAGAAAAAGCCATGGCGACTGCACCGGCAAGTATTACTGCTGATCTGAATGAATGTACTTTCCAGTTCAATCCAACCGGTACGGCGAAGTTCACCAGCTCTTGCGATATTGCTAAGCAGGTGATGGCTGGTAACTCTGCAAGCTATACAACTATTCCCGGCCCTGCTGGCGGAACTGCTGTTGTGAAGATTGGCGATACAGAGATTCAAGGCTACTCCGCTAAAGGTATGGCGCCAGCTGATGCGAAAGCAAAGGATGCAGAGTTTAAAAAGCAAATTCGTGATGCATTGAATGCTGCTGGTTACCCTGCAAAAGCGGATCCTGCTGCCATTAACTATCCTGCAGTACTTGGTATCTTGGTAATTTTGGTGATCTTGGTAACCATGGTTTATGGTCCAATTGCGGCGATGCTGGTTGAGATGTTCCCAACTCGTATTCGTTACACCTCGATGTCCTTGCCATACCATATTGGTAACGGTTGGTTCGGTGGCTTATTGCCAACAATCTCCTTCGCCTTGGTAGCGCAGAACGGTAACATTTACTACGGTCTCTGGTACCCAATTATCATCGCTGCGATGACATTGGTAATCGGTACGCTGTTTATTAAAGAAACCAAAGATGTAGATATCTACGCTCGTGACTAAGCTTCTTTAGTCTGTATCAAATTAGAAACCCGATCAGAAATGGTCGGGTTTTTTTATTCCCACAAATCTTGTTGATTTCGATTACGTAAAAGTTGGTGATTTTGCTGAGCAATTGACACTTCTCTTGCACCAGGAATAACGGTAATCTTTTCACCAGCAGCGAGTGTGCCGCCTTTCAGGACTCGTAAGTACCAACCGCTAAAGCCAGATTGCAACATTGCCTTGGCAGCACCTTTATAGCCTAGATTGGCATTGAACTTAAAGCAGGGTTCGCGCAGCTTGACGACGGCGAATTCCAGCTCGCCGATATGGAATTGGTCACCAACAAAAACCTCGGTTTCTAGTAAGCCTGCAATGGTGAAATTTTCACCGATGCCGCCATGTGATAACTCAACGGGTTTTTTCGTCTCCCGAGTAAGTAGCTCGTTCCAAAAGGCATAGTGCTCGGCTGGATAGACATAAACGGCTTTTTCTATTCCACCGTGCACAGATAAATCGGCTTGCTCATCACCCTTGACCCCCAGTTTAGTAATTTCTATTGGTATGGGATTTTGTAAATGGCTGACCCTAGTTTTTACAATCGCTGAGGCAACAGATTTGTAGTTTGGGTGGTGATTGCCAAATAAAGGCGCAACTTTACCGCTGGAAATAGAGAGAAGCCTCAAGGGTTATGTTTGATCGTAGCCAATAAAACTACTTACTCCATTTCGTTTCCATCGCCAGAATTTTTTCTGAACCTAAGTCTGCAAGATATTTATTCAACTCTTCTCTAATCGGAGAGCCTTTGACAAATGCAAAGCCCAATTTATCAGAGTAGGGAATTTCATAGCTACTAGTCAAAGGCATCTTCATTTTATTGACATAGGTGAGTAGCATGGAGCTATCCACAAAAACCAGGTCTAGGTTGCCATTGCTAAGGTCCGTCAAGGCCTCGCTCATCGATGGATAGAGTTTGACTTTGTTAATAGGATAAATACCAGTGGGTACCCATTCTTTTTCGATGTACCCCATGAAGACTGCGCCTGTAGGAAAGCCAATCGAATATTTTTTGATTTGCGATAAATCGGTGATTTTAATATTACGCTTAGTGAGGCTGACTAAATTCCAGCCATTCTCTACGTAGGGATTCGAAAAATCCATGACCTCTTGGCGTTTTGGAGTGATCGATATTCCGGAGAAGGCAACATCCGCTTGTCCGCTCGCAACTGCGCCAAGCATGCCTTGGAAGTCATAGGCTTTCAGATTGTAGGTATAGCCACGTGACTCACAAAATCCTTTAAAGATTTCAATATCAACACCAACCACTTGACCATTTTCTTCAAAGGTAAATGGCGGAATAGAAGGCGATATAGCCACCTGAAGAACCTTTGAAGTTTTGTTGTCTGATTTAGAGCAGCCAAGTGACAATACGCTTAGCAAAACGCAAGCGCTCAGAATGAGTGATTTTGAAAATGATGATGAAAACTTGATCATGTTGGATTTCGCTAAAAGAACGACGTTAGGATAAGTAAGGCGTATTAAAGGATTGGGCTGCTAAGATCACATCATAAATCGAAGAAAGCGAAATATGCGTTTTTATATAGTAATGATGTTAGGGCTTTTTTGCACACTGATTAACCAAATTGCATTTGCCAAGTGGGATGAGGAGCGCGATGTCACTGGTAGCGGCAATCAGGATCTGGTCTACTATTTCAAAACAAATGGGCAAGGTCAGAAATTAGTCCTCGATAAATATGTGAAGCGGCTGATTTTTATTCAGCAAGATCGCCTGTATAAGCGCACTATCAAACAAATCAAAATTGATGGGATTCCCATCGATGTGATGAGCGACCCCTTTTTGCATTACCCCGAGCAAACTGCCATTACCTTTGAAAATAAGGATGAGGTACTTAAAAAGCTATTTTTAGCCAAGAAAATCGAGATTGAGATTCGTTATGGGCGTGATCAAGGGGTCAGCGTGTTTCAGATTCAGTAGCTAGGGGTAGTCTATTTAGCTCAATAAAGTCATCAAGTTGAAATAAATCATGCCTACATTACATCCTCGCCCTTTATCTTTAATGTTCAAGATAAGCCGTCCCTAGTAAAAGGCATTAATTTCCCATGACACCCATTAAAATATTAGTCACAAACCAAAAAGGCGGCGTTGGGAAAAGCACGATTTCTGCAAATCTAGCGGCCTTCTTTGCCTTAAAACAGGGTATCAAAACGGCATTTATTGACTTTGATAAACAATCTTCATCATCTAACTGGTTAAAAAAAGCAGCCAATTTTGGTATTGAGATTCATCAGGCCCATCTCCAGAGTCAAAATAATTCTGGCCTGCTCTTGCTTGACGCTAAAGCGGCATTAAGGGAATGCTCGAAGGCAGCGGAGTTAGTAATTGCTGACTTAACTTGGACATACACCTTACCCCCTCAGTTTTTGATGGAGTTTGATATGGTTATTGTCCCAAGCTCAATCAGTCGCGTGGAAATGGTTAGCTCTGAAATTTTCGTACTTGAATATCTTCAAAGAAGTCTTGCCATTGCCGGCAAAAAACACCAGATCATCATTATGGCTCCCAGCAGAATTGACGCCGGCCAAAGCACGGAAGGCATCTTCCCCTTTGTATCTGCAAATGGCAACTGCTTTATTAGCCCGCCTGTAGAAAAGGTAAGCGATATTGATCAATATTATTTTGGTAGCTTTCTTTGTGAAGCGCAAGATGAACGCGTTGCAAAGAATTTTTGCGAATTCGGGAGCTATATTTATGAAAAATATTGCTCGCTAATAATGTCTGTCAAGCATATTCATTACGGTACTAACAAGCCGGTATCGAGCTTCATAGCAGAACAATATAAAAGCCCCATCTCCGCCGCTGGTATTCAAAATTCAGCTTCTGCATTATCCAAAATGGCATTGAAAAACGAGAGATTAGGGCGAAAAGTAGTCGACCTGTTTATTCCTCAATTTTTGCGTGCCAAAAGCTCTATTGATAGTAATAAAGGGGAGTAGATGTTTTGGAAAATAAAATTGCTCTTAATTAAACAGGAGAGCGCAAGGATCTCAATACTTCGCATACATGCTGAGTCTCTTAAAGAGGCTCTTGAGAAATCCCTCGATTTGTATCGTAATGCATCAATTCTTTCGTATCAAAGGGAGGGTGATGCTGAGATTGCTTTTGACGCTAACAAGAGCTTGTAATGTCAAAACTGAGTATATGGAATCTAGCGCTCAGTTAAACCGATTAGCATTTCCTTGGGGTTAATGATTTCACCATTTTTGACTATTTCATAATGCAAGTGAGGTCCGGTTGACCTTCCGCTCGTACCAACGCTAGCAACCACCTGATTACGTCTGACGATATCCCCCTCACGAACATAAATATCGTGAGTATGGGCATACCTTGAAAGATAGCCATCACCATGGTCAATAATTAAAAGTCGGCCGTAATTTGAATCCCAGTTGGCTTTTAGTACGCGGCCATTCGCTGTGACCATAATCGGGGTACCAATAGAGGATTGAAAATCTAAACCAGAGTGGAAGCTGTCTCTTCGATTAAAAGGGTCTATACGGGGACCATATTCACTAGAAATGCTGGATACATTCTGAATCGGCATTCCAGTGGGCTTAGATTCGAGCCATTGCAGATAATTAGAGCTATGCGTAATTAAAGTTTCAACATACTTGTTTTGCGAATGTGCCAGCTTTGATAGATTTGAAAATAGTTGTAGCGGTCGAGAATTGTTAGCCTCATCCGTCAAATTTAGGGGAATAAATTGACCGCCCATAGTACCTTGCTTTGGGCTTGAACTCTTAAGGGCAGCAGGGGTAGCAAGTTGTTCGAGCTTCTTGTTCAGAGTCTCTAGTTGAGTCAGCTTTTGGTTGTTTTCAACAATGCGCTCATTTAACTCTAATAGCTTCAGTTTATAGATTGCGTTGAGATTTTCCATTTCCACGGGTGAATGTAAATTGCCGAGTTGCTTTGCCAATTGGGGGTCATATTCAATCGCCATACGAAAGCCAAAATACTGCAGGCTAGCCCCCGCTAGGATTAATGCCAAGACGAGCGAGCATGATCCAATCAACAAATGACGGTAAGTCAAATTGATCTTGCGGATGTGACCAACAGGCCCCGATACCCAAATAATTTGCATAATTTAACTGGGAATCTTTTGCTTTACTTGGGATAGTAGGAGTTCGGCCTCATTGGCTACTCCTGCTGATGAAATTTGTAACAACTTACCCGTTACATTGGCGCCAATCTCGATACCGATATTGCCGTAAGTGATGTCGCCTTCGATGTGAGCGTGTGCGAGCAACTCAATTTTTCCGGACGAAAAAATATTGCCCTTAACCGACCCAGCCACAATAATGTGTTCGGCACGAATATCCCCGAAGATGCGCGCGCTTGGTGCAATGGCAATCGTTGCCTCTGAACCTTCTTCCTGCAAGATGTTGCCATATAAGCTGCCATCAATCCGCACGCTTTTTGAAATGATCAGATTACCGTCTACCCGAATAGATGCCCCCAAAATCGATTCAAAATCTTGCATCGACTTACCTAAGGCTTTTTTCTTAGTCTTTTTAAACATCATGAAGATTTCCTTAGATCTTTGCAGATTTAATTGGGGAATGAAGATATTACTAAAGTTTGATGAAAATTAGGATATAAAACGATGTCACAATCAATTTAAGTGCTGATGGTTTAAATCTACTGAATGCCAATTAAATGTGAGCGCCCACATTTAAAGAGCTCACTTGAATATCAAGAACTCTAGCGGTAATATGACAATCAATTTTAAATTTCTTTAAGGTAAAGCATGTTTGAAAAGCGTAAGAAAATTTCTCTAAAGCCAACAAGCGAGCATTTTGAGACGCTGATCGGGAAAACCTCAGAAATTTTTGGTCGAATGGTGATTGCCCATAGTTTGCGAATTGATGGAAAAGTTGTCGGCAACATTGAGAGCGATCAAGATGTCCGAGTAACGGTAGCTATTGGTGAAGGTGCAGTAGTTATCGGCGACATTACGGCATATCGGGTTATGGTAGCCGGCAAAGTAGAGGGAAATATTTACGCAAAGGAACGGGCTGATTTTTATGAAACTGCAGTTGTTAGGGGCGATGTAACCTATGGAACTATCGGCATTGAACACGGTTCACAAATTATTGGGCTGATCATTCAAGGGGCCCAATCGAATCCAGTACTTGATGCAAAAACAGTAATCCGCGAGGTACAGCAGCTGCGTTAAGTGGGGCGCCTATTTACGCTTAAGGTCACCCTTGATGATTCCGCCGCGCTGAATGGCTAAGTTGGAGTAGGTGAGCGAGCCCTCAACAACTGCGCGACCACCAATTACGAGATCCCTACATTCCATCTGCCCTGAAAGTTCGCCCTTGACATTGATATTGTCAGCGGTGACATTGCCATCCACGCTACCGGTGCTGCCAATGGTTAATGATTGCACTGAAATGGTTCCCTTGAGTTTTCCGTCAACCGTAATGGAGCCCTTTGATCGAATTTCACCGATAAATTCAAACCCTTCGCTAATAATTGAGGGTTTGAGGTGAACTGTTTCCGAATTCCGTATTAAGTTATCCTCAGCCACATTGGGTTCAGTCGGTAACTGCTCGCTACCAAGGACATCTTCTACATCTTTTTTTTTGTTAAACATCATGTTTTACGCTTGTGCAGGAGTATTGCCGTTAGCATCTATTTTGATTAGGCTACCCTGTAAATCACCACCCTTTTCAATTTCAATTTCAGCATATTGAATTGAGCCACTAATTTTTCCAGTTGAGCGTATGAAAAGCGATTTCTTGGAATGAAGGTTCTCATGGATTTCACCACGAAGGTCAACAACTTCTGCAGAGATTTTTCCTTTGAGTACACCAGTCGCACCAACAATAATTTCTCTGGCTGTTAGCTCGCCCTCAATAGTGCCAGAGATAGAGGCTATATCTGGAACGTTGAATGTGCCAGATAGTTTGACGCCTTCGCCAACAGTCAAGCAACCGTTTTGATTATTTTCCGCCATATACGCTTTCAGTTTGGGATAGCTCACTTTTTTACTAAAGCGATATGTCAGAATTATGACTTTTATTATTAATTTATATAGTCATTAAGACAGAGTTACATGCACAAAGGGAATATAAAAATCCCTCACTATTCAAGGATAAGCGTCCTCTCAACAGACTCTTGGTGCCTCAGTCATCATCTCTGACAGCGATCCGTCCATGAGGATCAAGATCAGACTCATCTACCTCTAAATAATCATCTTCAATCACTGTTGCGCCTTCTAAGTGCTCTATATATTCTCGAACAGCGTAGTAAGGAGCAATATGAACATGATCATCATCTTGATGATCCCAAATCTTGTAGCGAAAGACGGTTAGCTTCATTTGGTATTGGCCGTATTTAAGCTCATGAGCCCAGGCGATGATTTACATAGCGATTGGCGTATGCTTTCCGAGCCTCATCCCAGGCTAAAACCCCCTTTATAACCAAGCGTTTTAGTTTTATCATGATTTATAGCCCCTTAGATGTGCTGTGGTAGAGGTAATCACGAGTAAGTTGCTCTACTTGCTCATGGCTGATGGGGTTGCGGCTGTTGATGTACTGTTCTAAATCATTGCTTTTGGTCTGGTTACCAAAAACTTGATTGAAGAGGCTAAATAATTGTGTCATTTAAGGCTCCTTTAGTTAAAAATACT
>Ga0114958_10003637_pt1 | contig 10923 bp, 8 predicted proteins | sample C_130208_EF_Meta_FD_89577 | JGI IMG/M metagenome (GOLD analysis project Ga0114958, IMG submission 89577) | Freshwater microbial communities from Lake Croche, Canada to study carbon cycling - C_130208_EF_MetaG | ecosystem: Environmental > Aquatic > Freshwater > Lake | place: Lake Croche, Canada... | reverse complement strand
TTTGAACGCAGACGTTGCACATGCACATTTACCAATCGAGTGTCTGCAGCATGTTGGTATCCCCAAACCTCACTTAGCAAGGCTTCGCGAGTAAATACGCGACCTGGCTCCTTTGCTAATGCGACAAGTAAATCAAACTCAAGTCTGGTTAATGGAATTTGTTTTCCGCCACGAGCAATGGTGTGCTCCATTTGATCAATTAAAATATCGCCAATTTTCAAGGTACCAACCTTGGTGGTGCGACGTAATCTGGTATTTATTCGGGCAACTAACTCTTGATGTTTAAATGGTTTAACCATGTAATCATCGGCACCAGCTTCAAGGCCCAACACCACATCTTGGGTATCACCCTTTGCCGTTAACATAACTATTGGCACCATAGATTTTTCTCTAATTAATTTACAAACTTCAATGCCATCAATTCCGGGCAACATCACATCTAACAGAACTAAATCTGGTGGGTTTGCTGAAAATATATCCATGACTTCATCGCCACGTCCTACTAAATCAACCTCCATGCCAGCACCGTTTAACACGATGCTGAGCATTTCAGCTAAGTCTTGGTCGTCATCGACGACCATGACTAATGGCATCTTATGAACCGTGTTCCCAGGAGTTCAAGTAAAGCTCTTGTGCTGGTGTCAGTACATCTAGCTCGGCACCCATGCTGGCTAGCTTTAATGTTGCAACATTCTTATCAATCTCTGTTGGCACATTGTGTAATCCAGCAGCTAAAGATTTTCCAACCTTTAGTAACCACTCTGCGGTTAATGCTTGATCAGAAAATGACATATCCATTACAGATGCTGGATGTCCTTCTGCAGCGCCTAGATTTGCTAAACGACCCTCTGCAATTAACAGAATGCGACGGCCATCTGCCATTACATACTCATCTGTTTGATGACGCATTTTTTCATTTTTCTGCTTAGCATTTTTCTCAAGCCAAGCCACATCGATCTCAATATCAAAGTGACCTGAGTTAGCCAAGATTGCGCCATCCTTCATTTGCTTGAAGTGCTCATCGCGAAGTACATCGCGGTTACCGGTTACGGTGATAAATACATCACCGATTGCCGCAGCTTTAGTCATTCGCATAACGCGGAAGCCTTGCATCATTGCATCTAATGCTTTAGTTGGATCAATTTCAGTAACAATTACTTCAGCCCCAAGACCCTTTGCGCGCTCTGCGACGCCTTTACCACAGTAGCCAAAGCCGGCAACAACTACGATCTTGCCAGCAATTAAAGTATTTGTAGCGCGGAATACCGCATCAAATGTTGATTGACCAGTTCCGTAACGGTTATCAAACATGTGCTTGGTATCAGTGTCATTAACAGCAATCATTGGAAACTTTAATGCGCCATCCTTTGCCATTTGGCTAAGACGAATTACGCCAGTGGTTGTTTCTTCGCAACCAGCAATAATTCCATCTAGTAATTCGGTGCGTTCAGTGTGAAGCACATTTACTAAATCGCAACCATCATCAAAAACAAATTGTGGCTTGATATCAAGTGCTGCATTTAAATGTTTGTAGTAACCATCGCGATCAACTGCGTTGCGTGCGAAAACAGAGATTCCATACTCTTGAACAAGAGCAGCAGCTGTGTCATCTTGAGTTGAAAGTGGATTTGATGCACAAAGTGCTAAATCAGCGCCGCCAGCTTTTAATGCCAACATTAAATTAGCGGTCTCGGTAGTTACATGCATACATGCTGAGATGCGAATTCCGGCAAATGGTTTTTCTTTTGCAAAGCGCTCTTTAATTTGGGCAAGTACTGGCATGTTGCGGCCAGCCCATTCAATGCGCTTCTTACCTTCTGCGGCAAGTGCAATATTTGCTACATCATTTTTAACTGCAGTAGTGGTGCTCATTTACGCTCCTAATAAGTTAACTTAAATTAAATGTTAGTTTTACCGAGGCTAGTGGGCTCACTATGTAGGTAACTAGAGGATTACTAGAGGGCAAAGATACCCTGAAAGGGTGGGGTTTATCGACTCTTTGTTCGGGCTGTTTTGGTTGTTGTGTTTATTGTGGCAAGCACTGCATCAAGAATCTTTTTCATCTGTGCCTCTGTGTCCGCTTCCACATTTAACCGAAGTAATGGCTCAGTGTTTGAAGGGCGCAGGTTAAACCACCAAGTATCGGTATTAAATGTAAGGCCATCTAAATCATCTATTTCACACTCTGCTTCATATGCAGCTTTCACCTTTGCGATTGCTGCTGGCACATCCTTTACTTCACTATTTATCTCACCACTTGCAAAGTACCGGTTGTATGGTTTTAGCAATTTAGAAAGTGGCTGCTTTACCGCCATTAGTTCCGCAAGTGCGTATAGGGCGGCTAACATTCCAGAATCTGCACGCCAGAAATCTGCAAAGTAAAAGTGACCGCTATGTTCGCCACCAAAAATCGCACCTGATTCCGCCATTAACTTCTTGATATATGAGTGACCAACCCGTGATCGAAGTGGCTTGCCACCATTTTCCAAAATAACCTCTGGAACCGCTTTTGATGAAATTAAATTGTAAATAATGGTTGATCCAGGTTTAACTTTTAATTCGCGCACTGCCACCAATGCAGTAAGTGCTGAAGGATTTACTAATGCACCTGTTTCATCAATTAAAAAGCAACGATCGGCATCTCCATCAAAAGCTAGGCCAATATCTGCACCCTCTTTTTTAACACGCTTTTGAAGTGCAACTAAATTTTTGGGTTCAATTGGGTTGGCTTCATGATTTGGAAATGTGCCATCTAATTCAAAGTACATCGGAATTAAATCCACATTTAACTTTTCCATTACAGCAGGTGCGGTAAAGCCAGCCATGCCATTACCGGCATCAATTACTACCTTTAATTTTCGTTTTGTGAAGGTATCTGCTGGGAAGCGCGAGATTAAATAATCTACATACTCAGTCAATAAATCCTGTTTCTTTTCTTTACCAACTGGACGATTTGAAATTGGTGCGCCTTCTTCAATAAATCTTCTAATCTGTAGCAAGCCAGATTCTTGGCCAATTGGTACCGCTCCTGATTTACATAACTTCATTCCGTTGTACTGCGCTGGGTTGTGGCTGGCGGTAAACATAATTCCAGGTAAATTTAATTTTCCAGATGCGAAGTACAACATGTCGGTAGAAGCTAAACCGATTCTGATTACATCCATACCTTGGCTATTTGCACCATCTGTAAATGCATTAGCAAGCATTGGTGATGAAGGGCGCATATCTTCGCCAACCACAATTGTCGCCGGTTCACGTTCCAACTCTAAAAATTTGGCAAATGCAACACCAACGGCAAATGCAAAATCTGGTGTGATCTCATCTTCAACTAAGCCACGGATGTCATAGGCTTTTATAATTTTGGATAACACTGTTTTATCCTAATTTAGATTTGAAAAAATAATTAATTGGAAGGTAGCGCCCGCAGGTGGCCACGGCGACCTAGCTCTGGCGGCATAGCCTTTCGATTTAAATCAGAGTTTGCTACTTCACGAACCGCATTTGCAATCGCCATTAGATCATCATCTGATGGTCCGCTTTGTTCAATTGTTGGCTCCTGCTTAATTACATTCCAACCAACAGGAACAGTCAGACGTTCACTATGCGAAGCGCAGAGATCATAATTATGTGGCTCTGCATACGTAGCAAGCGGTCCAAGGACTGCAGTTGAATCTGAGTAAACATAGGTAAGAGTCTTGATGGCAGCGTTGGTGCAGCTAGCGCGTGAGCAGGTACGCCCAGTCATCTTTCTCATATCAAGAGGTTAATGGTTGAACCGGTAAAAAGTGGGGATTTAGCCCCGAGAAATTACATCGGCATCAGAGATTGGTTCTGATGTACTTTCTAAATTAGCACCGGTATTTAGCGGAATATAACTTGTCCCGATTCCCCCGCTGTCGGGTTGCAAAATAATGCCGCCACTTGTCTCTGGGCTTTTAGAAGTAAATTGAATTCGATTGATACCAATTGGTGCCTGCCAAGTAGCGAAGTTACTTCCCTTAATGGTTGTGTTGTATTTCTTGCCATTGGTACCAACAGCCTGAATAAGTACATTTATATTTTTACCAGCAAAGGCAAGCTTTGGTTTTGAACCAGTTAAATTAAAAATCAACTTATCCAAGTTTTCAGCTGCTGTAGCCCAAGCAATCTCAGTGCTCTTGCCAACGGTAAATGAACTTAAGACTGAGCCGAGAATTGGTTGATCAGATTTGATGATCAGGGAAAATGCTTGCTTTGCTGGCGCAAAGGTAAGTGGAATATTTACGACCTGTTGGCTCTTAACTTTAAGTTCTGATAAGCCAACCGGCACAAAATTTCCATCATTTGAATTTATCGCCACCTCAATATTTGCATCAATTGATCCTGGTACAAGCAGGCGCAAAATGTGATTTGAGGTTGAACCAGCAACCGCCGCTTTGCCTTGCAAATCAGATATTGCTGGAATTGTTAAAACTTTCTTTGGCGATGAAACTGCGGCAACATAATCTGCACCTAATGAGCGAAGTCCCTTTTTCCTTTCATCAAATAAAAATGAACTTACTCGACCAGATTTAGTCTTAACTGATATGGCAAGTGAATCTTCACCGGGTGCCAAAGTATCTAGCGAAATACTTTTTGTGGAGTTAGGTGAAATCGCAACTTGCTTAGGTTCAAGTACGCCAGTTGATGTGTAAACCCCAATTTCTACAGCTGATTCGCTGAATCCACTATTAACAATAGAAAGAATTGATTTACTTGTTAATGCTCCAGATCCGCCGACAAACCATTGCTCACCGTTACTTACTGAACATGGCACAACCGCTTTCCACGTATTGTTAACAAAGGTCAATGCGGTTCCAGGATTTCCGTCGATCAGAATAGAATTTTCACCCAAGACAATTGAGTTTGCATTTGCAGATGTAAACTTCTTAATTTTGCCATCGATTAATCGCTTGCCAATCTTTGAATTAGGAAGTGCGGCAATTGCTGTGGCTTTAGTTACGTTTGCTGGGCAGGCGGTTGCCGGGTATGAATAGGTAATCTTTATCTGTTCATTTCTGGTTGGTGCTAAGTAAGAAATTAAACCAAGAATCGCTAAGGTAATTACTACTGAGTTGTATTTAGAGTTTCTTAAATACTTATTCATTATGCCAACTCCTCAAGTGGAACCTCTTTGCGACGGCGCCCAGCAGGAAGAGCTAGAACGATCAGAGCTAATATAGAAATAAGTTGAAGTGAAACCCAACCACGTCTTGTGGTGCCATCGTGCACAAGTGAAAGTTCGCCTGGTTTATCAATAACAAATGCTGGTTGACCAAATTGATTTTTGGAAATCATAACGATTCGACCATCTAGTAATAATTGCCAAGAATTATCATATTTTTCAGCTAACAAGATTGTGCCAGGTTTAGCAGCGTATGCATTTGAAGATTTTTCATTTGAGGCAAGTGAAAAACTTTGTCCATCCAGATCTACTAAGGTCAATCTGGCATGGGCACCATTTACCTTCCAAACAACACCATCTTTAGTCGCAGAAGATCTAGTGAATCCACCGATGCCATCAATTGTTCTCACTAATGCGGCATCTGCTGGATTTTTCATAAATACATACTGCACGCCATAGAAACCAAGGATCTGACTGCTGGTTGTGCCAACGCCACTTACTAGGTCTGAGATTGTTTGTTGAATTTCAGTTGGCATCTTTGCGGACATATCAGCATCGCCAAGTTGAAGATCTCCACCACGGGTAATGAAGTACTGAAGTTGTTCCTCGCTCTTACGAATAACCAAAGTTTTTGGCTTGCCAGCTGTACTTGCTAAATCGGTGATAAAAGCTGGAATTACTTGTTCTTGATTTGCTTTCACTAAAGAGTTTGCACCAACTGTTGCCGCCCAAAATGGCATAAGAATCAACGAGATAGCGGTTGTAATCGCCGTAATTGCAGATAAGAAATGTCGATAACCAATATTTGTTGCACGCAATATTGGCAGCAGCTTTTCAAATAAGGAGAAGGCGGAAAGGAGTGCCATGGTTTGCGCAAAGATTATTAATGGACCAGTCCAAATGCGTTGAGCGGCGCTGCCATTACCAACTACATAATAGGTTGATAAGGTAGCGGCAACGGCGATCGTCACAATTCCTAACAATGCAGAATCACGATGATCTGATGTAATTAATGAGATCAATAAAAATAAGGCAAATGGTGCGATAAAAATTAATCCAGGAGCAGTTGGTCCGCCAGGATTAAAGAGCAAGACCGATAAAACACCAGAGCTTTCAACTGACAACCCAGGTTCTAGTAATCCTTTTAGAGGATGAAATACAAATGAAAAGGCCCAAGGGATATTCATAAAGATTGGGGCAAAAATCAAAGCAGCCCGCTTTTTAAATTGGTCCTTATTTAAATTCTCGATTAAATGTTGGAGGGTTCTAGTGCGCCAGGTAGTTGAATCTGAAACATACTGTTGAATAAACAAGATCAAATTTAGTAACAACCAACCAATGCCAAAGAGTGGCGAGAAGGCCATGGCTACGCCAGCTATTAAACAAATAGATGCGGTTCTGCGTAGGGACAAATTTTCAACTCTTAGATTTTTAGGCATTAAGGTGAAAAGCGATGGCAAAATCAAAGCGATCACAATTGTACCTAATCTGCCCTGATTGATTGCGGTAAAAATAACTGGCGAAAAGGCATACAACAACGAAGCGGTAAATGCCGAGTACTTTCCTAAGGAAAATCTAATTGAGGAACGGTAAAAAGCAATAAAGGCAAGGGTTGGCGTTAAAAAGAATAAAGCTGCTAGAAAGCTTTGCGGATTTCCTAATGTCACAGCTGATGCAATTGCAACCACTGGTAACCAAGTAGGTACAGCAGCAGAGCTTCCCAATCCAACTAAGTGCCAAGAATCCACATATCTACGAAGTAGTTCCATTGCGCTATCAGGCGCAACAGCAAGTGCTCCCCCGGATAATGAACCTAATCGATTTCGAGAGTATAAAAATGAAATAATTAATGTTAATAAAATACCAAATAACATTGGGTGTCTAACAATTGCTCGTATCTTGCTAAATTTTTTAACTGGAACATACTCAAGTTCATCGAAGCTCTCATCAATAACACCGATATCTGAATAGCTGCGACCTGCAATATTCTCACTTTGCGTTTTACCAGATTTAAATGCATTAAATATCGAGGAAGTAATTCGCTCTAGCGTTAATCGATAGCGAACACTTCTAGATGGAATAAATGGTTTTATAACTCGAGCACTTAAGTATTTGCCCTTTTTTCTAAATCTACGCGATTTAATTAAATCAGCAGGTTTAAAGATTAAAAGTCCGATCGCAGCGATTTCATCTGCTGCATACCCTGGCAATTTTGCTAATAAGTAAATGATTGATCTACCCAACGCGGTCACTAACAATTGCAACGCTACCCACGGCAGAATCCAACGGCTGGAGTTAGCTAGTAAAACAAAGGCGGCATTGCGGCGATCGAGTAACAATGGGCGGTGCAAAACCGCATCTCGTACATCAACACTTCGACGCTCAGTTGCGGCAGCCTCTGCGTGATACAAAATCGCATCCCCTACACAAATTACTGAGTAACCAGCGATATGTGTGCGCCAACCTAAATCAATATCATCTCTAAATAACTCTAAGCTGGGATCAAATCCGCCTAACTCTTCAAATAGCGAGCGCTTAATCAACATCCCTGCAGTACTTACCGCTAATACATTTTTAACTTCATCATGCTGGCCTTGATCTTGTTCGCGCTCCTCTAAGCCAGTCCATCTTGTGCCATTTTCAGTAATGCTTACGCCAACTTCAAGAATATGTTTGCGGTCATACCAACCTAAAATCTTTGGACCAGCGATACCAACTTGTGGTCGATCTATTGCTGCAATTAATAATTTCTTAAGTGCATTTCGATCTGGCGCACAATCATCATGCAAGATCCAAAGCCATTCATCATTATCTAAGTTTTCTGAGATCTCTAATTTCGGTAGGGATGCAACCGCGGCAGCTATTGCTGAACCAAAGCCTGCTTCACGATCTTGTGCAATTACTCGTATTCCAGCATTTCGTAATAATTTGGGAGAACCATCGGTTGAACCATTATCAACTGCGATAATTTCATTTGGTTGAAATTTTTGAGATGAAAGTGCGGCTACTACCTCGCTGAGCCAAGTAACGCCATCGTGAGTAACGATGATTGCGGTTACATATTGATCTTCTAATTCAGCACTCACTGAAGCACCGTATTACATGTGGGTATAAGCAAAGAAGTTTTACCTTGAGTTAAAGGTAAATCAGCTTCTGTGAAGGGAGATTTACGCTGGACGGCGCTTTAAGCGACGACGCTCTCTCTCAGATAATCCACCCCAAATTCCAAAGCGCTCATCATGCGCTAATGCGTACTCAAGACACTCTGAGCGAACATCGCATGAAAGACATACGCGCTTTGCTTCGCGGGTTGAGCCACCCTTTTCTGGAAAGAAAGCCTCTGGATCGGTTTGAGCACATAGCGCTCGCTCCTGCCAGGAAAGCTGTTCCGATGAAACGATAAGAGCTGGAAGTGATTGAGCTGGTTGGCGTGCTTCTGACATAACGCTCCTCAATTTATCTAATAGATGCGGCTGGGGATGCCCGGTATAGGGAGAATTACACGCATGTAAGTACTTTAAGTCAAGTTGGCAGGGGTGAAATAACCGGTTTATCTGGTGCTAAAAGCCCAAATAATTATCAATTGCCACAGTTCCTGCCGGAATTTTGGCATTTGGTGCAATAAATGAATTAAAAATCTTTGAATTAGCACCGATCGATGCGCCCTCGCCAATGATTGAAGCGGTTATCTCACAATTACCCTCAACTACTACTTTAGGTTGGATATTGCAACCATCTTTTATGCTGGCATCAGCTGCGATCACCGCACTCTCTGCAATTATTGAATCACCTTGATGCGCTGGAGTTGCAGCTGAAAAAACTTTGCCAGTAATTAAATCTGTTGATCCTTTAATTAATGCAGCAGGTGTCCCAATATCTAGCCAATAAGAGCGATCAACAAAACCAAATACTTTCCTATCGGCCGCCAATAATTGCGGAAAAGTTTCTCGCTCAACAGATACAACTTTGCCCTCTGGAATTGAATCGATAATTGATCGATTAAAGATATAACAGCCAGCATTAATTAAATTACTTGGTGGATTATCCATCTTCTCTAAAAATGATTTAACACGATCTCCTGCTAATAGTTCAACTGAACCGTATGCCCGGGCATCTGCCACCTCAGTTAAGTAAAGGGTTACATCCGCTGCTTTTTCCTCATGAAATTTAATCTGCGCCTTTAAATCATGTGCGCTTAATACATCGCCATTAAAAATAACAACTTGATCTGCGGGAGCTAATAATTTAGCTGCGTTATGGATGGCACCTCCCGTGCCAAGTGCAACCTCTTCAACTGCATACTTAATTTCAATTCCAAAGTTACTGCCATCGCCAAAGTAAGGCTTAAAAACCTCTGCTAAATAAGATGTCGCTAAAACAATTTCCGAGATTCCTGATTCACGGGCTTTAATAATTTGATGTTCAGTAAATGGCACGCCACCAACTGGCAGCATGGGTTTAGGTGAGTTATTGGTTAATGGCTGAAGCCGAGTTCCTTTGCCGCCAACTAATAGGATCGCTGAGGTTTTCAATTTAAAATCCGATCCGCAGTTTTTCCAATATTTTCATCTGTTGCAGTTAGTGCAATACGCACAAACTTACTACCTTGTTCACCATAAAAAACTCCAGGTGTTACTAATACCCCGCGATCAGCAAACCAATCAACAGTGCTCCAACAATCCTCATCTCTTGTGCACCAGATATAGAGCCCTGCCTCACTAAACTCAATCTTAAATCCCGATTTTTCAAGCGCTGCTTTTAAAGTTGCTCTGCGCAGGTTGTAGCGATTTTCCTGTTCACTTACATGAGTTTCATCAGAAAGCGCAGCCACCATAGCTTTCTGCACAGGTAGGGGCACCATCATTCCGGCATGCTTTCTAACCTCCCGAATTTGCGCAATTAATTTTGAATCGCCAACAATTAAAGCGGCGCGATAACCGGCCAGATTTGAACGTTTTGATAATGAGTGAACTGATATCAAATTAGTGTTATCGCCATTAGCTACTGAGAGAATTGATTTGGCAGCTTTTGCAAAACTTATATAACACTCATCACTTGCCACAATTGCATCGTTCTGACGGGACCAATTAATAACCGCTGCTAATTCAGCCTCACTTTGCACCTGACCGGTTGGATTAGATGGTGAGTTGATCCAAGCCAGCTCCGCTTTGGGCCAAGCATTTGCATTGATGCCAACCGCTTGCGCAGTTGCACCGGAGATCATGCTGCCAACTAAGTAGGTTGGGTAGGCAACCTCTGGAAATAAAACTGATTTAGATTGCAAAAATGTAGGAAGCCAGGCGACAAACTCTTTTGAGCCAATAGTTGGCAAGACATCAAACTCACCAGTGGCACCTAATTTATTGGTGGCCCAATTTCGCATTGCAGTGCGAAGTTCAGGTGTGCCAATAGTTAATGGATAACTTGGTGAATCAGCTGCTGCAATAAATGCATCTTGAATAAATTTTGGTGTGGCATCTACTGGCGTACCTTGAGAGAGATCGATAAATCCAGCGGAATAAGTTTTTGCTTTATCGCCATATGGCGAAAGTAAATCCCAGGGAAAATCTGGAAGCTTCAGTGAAAACTACTTTGCTTGAGGTGGCAGAGCGGCAACTGTTGCATGGTCCTTGCCAGTTGGGCCCATCTTGGCGGCACCACCAGGTGAACCAATCTCTACGAAAAATTTGCTGTTAACTTCGCTGAACTCTTTCCATTGTGATGGAACATCATCTTCATAATAAATCGCTTCAACTGGGCAAACTGGTTCGCAAGCACCG
>Ga0114958_10003634_pt1 | contig 10933 bp, 10 predicted proteins | sample C_130208_EF_Meta_FD_89577 | JGI IMG/M metagenome (GOLD analysis project Ga0114958, IMG submission 89577) | Freshwater microbial communities from Lake Croche, Canada to study carbon cycling - C_130208_EF_MetaG | ecosystem: Environmental > Aquatic > Freshwater > Lake | place: Lake Croche, Canada... | reverse complement strand
CTTTCGCAAGTTTCAGCCTATTGGTGGCCGCCCTGGCGCATACATGGCTACGCCGACCGCCATTGTAGACTTTCGCGAGGCGTTCCCAGCTACGCTAGATGGTCGCCTCAACCGCTTTGGCGCGCGGCGTGGTGACGTTCTAGTCCCTCTAGGCGCCCTCGGCGTCAATCGCCAGAAGTGCGAAACAGTACTCCATCAGTGTGCCCGCCAGTGGGTTACAGGTGGTGCAGTTAGTCTTGCGGGAAACATGAGTGACGAGAACGTCACCACAATGTACTACGCCGCACTACAGTGTCTTATGTACTTCGTGGCATCTGGGCAGGATCCACAGAACGAGCGCCAATGGTTTCAGGCTATTCTAGCTCTCACAAAGGCTCTCAAGAAGTTCTACGATGAGAGCGATGTTGCTCGAGCCGTTACGAGTGCTCTCGCTGCAACATCAGGAGCTGATGACACTCTTCAGCGCGCTATCGCAGCCCAGTTTGTTCCTGACTTTGTCTGGACTGACGAGTTCAAGCTCGAGCTTCTTGAGACAGTCGTACGCCGCTCTACTCGCCGCAATTCGACTACAGTCGGTATGGACGCAGGACCCTTCGCAATCTTCACGATTGTCCCGCTTCTAAAGCAGCTTCTGTCACTAGAGTATGGCGGGTTCATCTTCTCAGCCGATGTGTTGTACAAGAAGTTCGTAGACCAGACGTCCGCTCTCCTGACTGAATATATCCAAGGCGCTTCGTCAAACAAGGAGGAGATGACAGTCTCTTCGCTCCACACACTGGCTACGAAGGCGGCAGGACTGTCTCTAACGAAGGACCACGTCCGAAAGCTTCTCCAGCACATCGTCGTCTACCCAGAGATGGGCCACGTTGCGCCTTGGGCCGAGTGGGGCGTACTGTCACCCCAGCCACAGCTTGCATGCGATATCCGTGTAGGCCGCTTTGCCATCAGCGGCAAGCCGGCTGCCTCGTCCCAGTACATACTAAAGTCTCTAAGCAGCCACAGCTTCCAGGCAAAGAGCTACAAGGGCACGGAGTGGTCGGCTTTTCAGTTCTGCACGAACGGCCGGTACACTGTCAACACGACAATTCTTGGCATCGCTACGGCAGCTAAGGGACAGACACTGGGCTTGGAACTCGTTGCGAATTGGCGGGTTACGCTAGGCGGAGACATTCTATCGTTTGACAAGACCGGCATCTCTGCGGCAGGCATGGCGTACAGCCCGAGAACGCATAGGTACACACGGATCAAGGAGCCATTCGACTTAACGAAGCCATTCGTGGTTGAGATCACAGACGAACGCGTTTATGTGAACCAAGTCGACGACCAGGATGGCGCCTTCGTCTTCCGCAAGACGAAGGATGAGCCTGTGCTGCTGGCGTTCAAGAACCTCGTGCTGGACGTGCACTTCGTTCCCCATGCAGAAAAGCCAAAGACCCTGGATCTGCCTCCTACGGCTCTGCTTGCCAAGCTGCGGGAGCTGGCACAGTCGGTCTAAACAATTATGCACATAAAAATTATAAAAACCCAAACTTTTTTATGTCCATTATTTATAGAATATGGCCGCTCCCTACAAATATGATATAACTGCAAAGGGAGCGTTAATGTGGGCGGCATCAGAACTCGAACACGTTGGCCGCATTATAAGTGTTAAGGATAAGCACATCCAGCGTTCGTATGCTATAAGTACACTGAACGGCATGGCTCATCTGAAGGATGCCTTATATGAACTTGTCACAGACAAGTCCTACGGTCATTGGCACAACGATCTGCTGAAGACCCACGATGCAGTCATACGTACCATGAAGCATCTTATAAAGGATTTTAAGCTCGATCTGGATACAATCCGTAATTTTAATACAAACCATGTCTTGAGCGATCTAAGCTACTTAGATACTAAAAACACTAGAAAAACACGCAAAAACCGTCATTGAACGCTTTGGGGAAAAAATGACAGCCCACTGGCGCTGTCAACAAGAGTCGCCGCAAGGCTTACTGCTCGTATAGCTCAGTTGGTAGAGCGAGGCTCTTATGAGGCCTAGGTCGTGGGTTCAATTCCCACTGTGAGCATCCAATCTTTTTTATTGCATCCATTTTTAATGCACGCAATAATGAGTTCAAGATCAGACAATTGATGATCACTAAAAGCGACTATAACCAATCGTCGTCATACAAGGCAAAACGCCTTTAGAACTTTTTTCATACTTAAACCGTTACTGGTGGACCTCACCCTCCACGCTGTTTAGACTTCACTGTCTTCCGTAACTTCATAGAGTTCACGGCTTTCGCACCCAAGCTACGACCACTCTTCGCCTTCTTTGACTTCAATGTCTTACGTAACTTCAACGAGTTCAAAGCCTTTGCACCCAAGCTGCGGAAGCCAAAGGCCTGCTTTATCGTATTGAGAATGGTCATTTATACTAATAGTCGTTATTTTCTTTTCAAAAATTGACCTGCGCTTCGTTTACAGAAATAACGTCAATCATGAGCTTAGTTATAGTAGAAAGTCCAGCGAAATGTTCCAAAATCCAAGGCTACTTAGGTGACGGATACACAGTCAAAGCCACATTCGGTCATATTCGTGCCTTGGACGAAACCTTGGACGCCGTTGGCATCAATAACGACTGGAACCCAACGTACGTTGAACTGAAAACAAAACAGGATGCCATTAAGTCCTTGAGAGCAGCGGCCAAAGGAAAGAAGGTCATCCTCGCTACAGACGATGACCGTGAGGGCGAAGGTATTGCCTGGCACGTATGCTTTATTCTGAAGCTCAACCCGCAAACTACGCAGCGTATTGTGTTCCATGAGATTACGAAGCCTGCTATCCAAGCCGCTGTCCAAAACCCCAGACTTCTGGATCTCAATAAGGTCAATGCACAGCAGGCAAGATCCATGCTCGATCTCCTCGTAGGCTTTACGATTAGCCGCGTACTATGGCACCGGGTCGCTCCTAAGCTTAGCGCGGGTCGTTGCCAAACCCCAGCCCTCCGCCTCGTCGTGGAACGAGACCATGAAGTGGAAAACCACAGCTCTACAGCCTTTTGGAAGCTCCATGGCCAGTTTAAGCATCTGTCTCTCACCACGCCCCTTCCAGCCCAAGCCCAGAAAGACTGCAGTTCAGAACAACTAGCGACCCAAGCGCTACAGAAAGTTCACGCAGCCCCACCTACGACTGTCCAACTAGTGAAGACGTCAATAAGCACGAGTCAGCCACCGAAGCCTCTCATTACAAGCACTCTTCAGCAGGAAGCGTCATCACTACATGGCCTTAATCCAAAGTCAACTATGACCGCCGCCCAGAAACTCTACGAGGCCGGCCACATTACGTACATGAGAACGGATAATCCTGCTATCGCCGTAGAAGCCGCCCAAGCTATTCGCACTCTCGTCACCCAAAGACATGGAATTGATTATGTAGGAAGCCCAGGGCAGCATATTCTTAACGCAACAACAGAAGAACCCACAAAGAAAAAGAAGAAGGAAGAAGCCCTACCGGTAGCGCAAGCGGCACACGAAGCTATTCGCCCTACCCATCCTGAAGTTAGTGATGTGCAAGTCGACGATACTACCCAGAATACTGTGTATAAGTTGATTTGGCGCCGTGCGTTCCAGAGCCAGATGTCGCCTTCAACGACGGATGTCAAGAAGGCCACACTTGTGATTGACGCCGACCCTACAAATCTCTACCTAGCCGAACAGACAAAGTCAAAGTTCTTAGGATGGCGTGTGCTTGAAAACGTAAACGTAGAGCAAGCGAAGCAAGACATAGACGCTTGGGCTGCTTGGGCTCCCTATCTTATACAGGGCGCCAAGCTTATGTGGCAAACCCTCAATGCCGACGAGTGCTTTACGAAGCCGAAAGGTCGTTTTACGGAAGCATCCCTGATTTCGGAGCTAGAAAAGCGCGGAATAGGCCGTCCGTCTACCTTTGCCTCGCTTGTCGGCACAATTTTGGACCGTGAATACGTTGAGAAGACGAATGTGGAGGGCAGGTCACAGGATTCGAAACATCACGCCATTAAGCCATCCCAGTGGCCGCCTACGACCACAAAAGAGGCGCATAAGGTCGGTGCTGAAAAGAACAAGATGCGGTCAACCCCACTTGGTCGCAGCGTATCTGAGTTTCTAACAAAAGAGTACCAAGATTTGTTCAACTACGAATTCACAGCGGCCATGGAAAGAGACCTAGACACAATAGCACAAGGTGAGAAGCCTTGGAAGACGCTACTCCAACAGACCTGGGATACCTATAAGGTGCGCTATCAAACCACAATCGACGAGGCACCAACGGTTGCCAGATCAGCGAAGGAGCGTATTCTAGCCCCAGGCCTCAAGGTTATTCTATCCAAGAAGGGTCCGCTCTTTGTGAAAGATCCTTCAAACCCTCAAGATAAGGCGTCCTTTGCATCGTTACCACCGTCGAAGACGTTTGACACAGTCACCCTAGAAGACGCCACAGCCGCCTACGCTGCAAAGCAGGAAGCATATGAAGGAGAGCTTCTAGGAATGTACGAAACTCAGGAAATCAGGAAGAAGAAGGGACCGTATGGCTCTTATATTGTCTGCGGTGCTATAAAACTCAATCTTAAGGAAGACTTGGAATTAGAAGATATTATAGAAGCCATTAAGGCAAAGGAAGATGCTGGGCCAGCATACTCACGCATAGTTGGTGAGTATACTGTTAAGCGTGGGCAGTACGGTTTATATTTCTTCAAGCCTTCGTTAAAGAAGCCGACATTTATCTCAATCCCTTCAACCGTCGACCCTGATAAGTTAACGTTCAAAGACTTGCAGGGATTGTATACGGATGGTCTTGAGAAGAAGAAAAAGAAATGGTCAAAAAGTTGAACTACTCTAGTATAGAGAACTTCAACGTAAAATATGCATGCAATTGATTGTTTCCTTATATGTCAAACTGCAATTATTATTCCTTTTGTGTACATGGTCTACAGGGCTTGGACATTTAGCAATGAACTACACGAGTCGAATATGCGCTTAATCGCGCTTTCCTGCGCCCTGCAGAAGGTCGAGTATACGACAGGAAAGCCTTGGTATACATCATTAGGAGCGCCGAAAAAATGCGAAAATTCTGATTGGTTATTCACACACTATCAGGATAAGTTAAACTCCGCAACAGAACGTGCTGTCGCTCGTAGGCATCGCCGACGCTAAGGCATCGCCGACGCTAAGGCATCGCCGACACTAAGGCATCGCCGACACTAAGGTACATCTAGAAATGCGTCTTTTGTGATCATAATCTTTAAATACTCTTTGCTTTCGTAGGTCATCTTTCTTTTTTGTAAATGCGCATAGAATGCTTCACGAAGTTCACCATCTTCATAATTATAAAATAGACGTCCAGAAGGTTTATCAAACACAAAATGAGTAATAGTTCGGTTCGGTTCAAAGGTTTTAAGTAGAGGACCACCAGGGATAATATCACAAAAAAAATATTCTGTAGGAAAATAGTTTATTTTTTGCGCGTTTATCAAAGGTAATAAAATATCAATAAATCTCTGTTCATCTAAATAACAATAGCGGTTAAGCAATAAGATTGGTAATAATAAAATGACTTCTTTATATTTAGATATAAAGGGTTCATCGTAACGCAAAGCAGTGAAATGCCCATGAATACCAATCATATCATATCGCTTAGAATTATCTAAAAAGTTAGATAGTTTTCCATAAACCAAATCACAGTCTCCCCATCCAAAATAATCATTAGATGTTAGATTAAAAGTATCAAGAATATCCTTAAAAAGTTTATGATAAATAGGTTTGAACTCACATAATTTATAATGATAATGAAGAACATCAGATGGTTCAATAAATAATTGAAATTCATTTGCTAAGAAATTTGCAGCTCTAGCCTTGACTACATCAAACGTTATCTTATGCACACTAACATTTGAAGGAAATACATAATCTGAAGTATCGATATCAGTAATTATTAATATTCGTAAAACATCTACATTCTTTATCAATGAATCTAGATATATCTGAAAATAGTTTGGAAATTTACCATAATAGGGTAGAAACTGATAGATCATTACCAAATAATGATAATTTTTATCGCCGACGGTGCCGCCGTGAAGTCCTGCGACCTCCACGCATCGAGATACCAAAACTTTCATACACTGGATACGCCACTTCGTCGTAACCATTATTTTTCATAGCGGTCATAACTTCTTCTTTAGTGGCCATCGTCTTACCTGAAGCATCTGTTAAGCGAGACATATCCCATGTCATCTCGTGACCTACCATCATGGCAACAGCTTCCGCCATTGTCATATCTGTCCTTTCTTCTTTCCCCTCTTCATCTTCAGCCACGATTGTAACGCCTCTGACCAGAACGGCGCTTGTAGCCTCTTTTAGAATAGAAAAGATGTCGTCCAACGAATACCGTTTTTCTTCCATTCTATACTATTGTAACAAAATTGAAATCAATATCTACCAGTAGAACCATTCAATCATGGCTGCCCGTCGTATCGCAAAGGAGCTAGAAGATATTCAGAAAGACCCACCTGCAGGATGCTCAGCCGGGCCCGTCGACGGAGATATGTACAACTGGGAAGGTGTAATCTTTGGTCCTTCGGATAGCCCCTACGCAGGTGGTGTTTTCAAGCTAACAATACGATTTCCAGCAGATTATCCTTTTAAGGTTCCACATGTGCAATTTAATACAAAGATTTATCATCCTAACATCAACAGCGCTGGCGGTATCTGTCTAGATATCTTGAAGAACCAATGGAGCCCTGCACTCACGATTAGTAAGGTTCTCTTATCTATTCTGTCCCTCTTGACAGATCCTAATCCGAACGACCCATTAGTTCCAGATATCGCAAATCAATACAAGAACAATCGCGAAGAATACAACCAGGTCGCTGCAGAATGGACCATGTTGTATGCTAATGATGTCGTTACAAGTGACGACGGAGATGATTAGTTGTAGGAAGCCCAGTCACTTAGAACTTTATAGCCTTCATTAATGTATAAGAAGTTAAAGCTTTGTATTTCGGTGCTATAGGGTGACGGCGCTGGCGGTGAGCCATTACGCCAAAAGAACGGCGTGTTACTGCCTGCAATCTGTATTGCATTAGCGTAGTGTCCCAAAGCAGCTTGTTGAAAGATAAGATCAATCTTCGTCGCCGATTTTTCAACGATCGGCAAATTAATAAAATTGGCTACAATGTTTGTGCTAAATGAACTATGGTAGAAAATAGCACCCATAGAACAGTCCTCAACTATAGTACTATTTTGGTCGACTTGCTCAATCGTTTGAAGTTGAGGTTGGATTACTTGTAAATTATTAATAATTGCGTTTGAACCTACAGCGAGCCCGCCACGAATAACGAATGCGGCTGTGCTAAGACTAGTCGCTGGTCTTGGATTCTTAAACGTGTAGGGTTTCCAGAAATTAATCTCAGGTCCCACAGGCCCCGTATCACCGACATTTCCTTGCGGGCCGGCTGGACCCGCAATGCCCTGTGGTCCAGTGTCGCCAGCACCCGTTGGACCTACAGGTCCTACGGGTCCTCTAGGTCCTGCTGGACCAGTAGGTCCAACTCCACTATAAAGAGGATCATAGTTAATGCAAAATGTACTGTATTTAGACCAATTATTTGTTAAACATGCAACGTTAAAGTATGCATCACGGCTTACGAATGTATCATATTGAATAATTGTGCCATTTTCATCTGTCAATGATGGTGTAGTTGCATAGTCGCACGCAAACGTATTTGTAATTACAATTGTGCTGAACACGCCTGTTCCAGCTGCTAACGTACTATAAACCGATGGCATACCATATCCGTTGTAGTTAGATGCATATGTATTATGTAAGTTCCAATTACTGCCTTCAATAATGCGTTGAAAAACGCCAACTTTAGCAATGATTGTGCTGTACTGCAGACATGGAAAAGGCACACCGGTAGCTGTTGCGCCGCCACCGCAACATCCGCCGCAAAATCCATGATTTAAATTATTAAGTTCAGCAATAGCAATTTGTGTGCTAACTGAAGAACTCATCCTTTACTAGGTCCTTGGTTTTTACTCCTTCTTCGTCAACGCGCCCCAAGAGACGGGAAAGTGCGGAAGCAACAACGTCTCCAATGCTGTAGCATAAGCCTTGATTTCAGCCTGTGCGCCAGGATCGGTGCGTAGTGCCCAAATGCGAGCATATGCAGCTAGACTGCCAGTTTCAATAAACTCTGTATACATCCCTTGAGGAAGAACACAACGAGCAATCTCTGGCGCAACACCACGCGCCATGATAGACTTATACAAATTCATACTTACATCACCAAACGCATGGAGTTCTGCTGCAATCAGATCGGCGTCTTCTACAGGATTGGGCTTTGACCCCTGCTTCAGCTTCGGGTCACGCTCTCGTAGACCTTCGGAATCCGGCCACCATAGTTCAGGTTCAGTATCAACATACCGTCTTGATACTTCATTGCGCGATAATCCTACAGTATGACGAAACCACTCACGAGCCACAAAGATTGGCATCTTGATCCGAAGCCGAACCTGCGGATGGAAGAAGGGTGAAATATGATGATGCTTCGCTAGATAACGGATTAGACCAGCATCTCTGTCGGTAAATTCTAGCGCCTCCTTGGCGAACGATACACGCGCAGCATTGACTACCGTGAGGTCGTTCCCAAACACTTCGAGTACTTCGATACCACCGATGCCATCGGATGTCTTCCACATTTGTTTACAATATTCCTAGAAACGCTAAGCTCTATCATTTTTTATTGAAGCCGTATCCGCTTCCAATTTGCTAGTTCAGGTATTGTTAAAAAAATCCGCCGTCTTGCAGTTCCGTAACCATATTCGTCACCAGCAGGAAGCAAATGTCCATAATTAAAGAGTAATAGATGAATAAAATCCGCCCCAGGAGTAAACTCTACACACCATACTTCATCGGCCCCTTCATAGTCATAGTAAATCCTTGGTAAAGAACCGAACGGCACTAAATGTCTATTCAATTCAATAAGTGCAGATATCATAGGCTGACCTATGTATCCTATAAATTTAGTTTCATGAAACCGTTCAGCAATTTGTTTAAGAGTTTTACAGTTATCTTTATTTTCATAGCATTCTTTTAAAACAAAACTATAAAACAATACACTTTTATCTATTGCATCCCAATCAACAACACAATCTTCAGCGCCACCTCGTGTTGTCAAAAAGAAACTGTACTGACCCATTAGTATATAAAAATATTTTTAAAGACCGAACATGCTACTCCACAATCTTGGGCGCAAGATACGATACGAACCGTGAACCAGTCCCAAATGCGAAGGAAGCACGCAACGGCTGCATAGGATCAAACTCCAGCTTCGTCATCGCACTCATAGGCCCGCCACCCTTCAGAATGGTCATAAGATACTTCGTTCCATAGGTCGCCATCACAGTATCATCAACAAGTTCCATTGTACGATCTTCAGTATTCACAAGGGTCTGCTTGACTGTTCCGCTATCCCCGCTTGCCGACAGATGAAAGCCATCCTCGTCCAGGTTCAACGTCATTGCGTCAGCAAACGCAGCAACCTCCTTTGCCACACTCAGAATATCAGCTGTCTTCGCCACAACTAGAGCCGCATAGGTAATTTCTGGCAAATTCATAGCCTCTTCGTCAATATCAAGTGTGTGGATGCTGTACACCGCCTTCTTGGCCAGCTTCTCATTTACATAGGAGACTGTCAACGTATCCTTAGCCTTGTTCACAGACAACGTAACCTTTTCACCCGCACCGACAGCCGACAGAGCCCTGGCCAACACAGGAGTTGAGATACCAATTGTTAGAGGCAAAGGAAGCGTCCAAACAGAACATTCGGCGGCGGAAAGAAAGTAATCAACGAAGCCTACATGGCTTGTGTCCATACCATTGATGGCTAGGCCTTCTTCGGAAAACCGAAGCTGGGCCTGAGGCAGAAAGGCGACTAGAGCGTCGACTGCCGCCTTAAATAACACACTATCCTTGGGAACGATTTCCATAGTACTACAACCCCTTAAAGTCAAGCGAATATTTCATTTTTTGCACATGGTCTAAAAAATGACTTAAGGCTGGTTTCATAACTAATCCTAAATGCCTCCTCGAAAAGGAACAACTACAGTATCCGTAGTTATTCCTTCAAGCTATGAACTACCAGACTTCTACTCGATAGCCCCGCCAGATGCTGTAGCCGAAGCACTACGAATTGGTGCAACTCTGTACGAAACATTGAAGGAAATGAAAGCCGATGAAAGCAATGCTGCCCTAGCTGAGCTCGAAGCCAAAAAACAAGCTGATGTTGCACGCATCAGAGAACAGGCCAATACTAATCTGAAACAGTTGCAGGATCAGCTCTTTGAAGCTGACCAGGCGTACACAGCCCTGCAAAAGCAGCAGCAGGAACGCCTAGCATCAGCTGTCCAATCGGAAAGAAACACAGTGAAAGCAACGTATGAAGCCCAGGTCCAACGCCAACTGGAAACGATCGCGTCCCTCCAGCATAGAATGCAACTCGCTACAGCGGAACGGGACAATGATATTCAGAAGGCCGAGGAGCGTACAAAAGCCGCCTTAGAACTCGCCCTAAAGGAAAAGGAACGTACAATTGAGCGCCAGCAACTCTTGTACGATAAACTTAATGCAACCCTAGAAAAGAATTCTGAAGAACTCTGCAGACTTAGAGAAGCCCAACTCGCAAAGCGCCTACAGAACTCCAAAGCGAAAGGCGACGAATATGAAGCTGTCTTTAGAGAGAAGCTAATTCAGGCGTTTGGCACTGGCCCCCATTTCAGCGTTGAAGAAACAGCAAAAAACGGGTTCGGTCACCAAGCCGACTTAATCATGAATTGGGACAATAAGCAGATCATGTGGGAAGTTAAGAATTACGATTATCCTGTGCCACCTAAGGAAGTTGACAAGTTCCATCGTGAT
>Ga0114958_10003633_pt1 | contig 10935 bp, 9 predicted proteins | sample C_130208_EF_Meta_FD_89577 | JGI IMG/M metagenome (GOLD analysis project Ga0114958, IMG submission 89577) | Freshwater microbial communities from Lake Croche, Canada to study carbon cycling - C_130208_EF_MetaG | ecosystem: Environmental > Aquatic > Freshwater > Lake | place: Lake Croche, Canada... | reverse complement strand
TAAAAATAGGTTTTTTAAAAGTTTGTGCCACTTTTGTTCTTGATTCTCTTGAATCTAGTTTTGATGTTCTAACGATAGGTTTATTAGTGCTACAAGATGCAACAAAAATCAACAGAAGCAATAAAATAAGTTTCTTAATCATGAATTGTTATTTCAGTTTGTTTTTTTTGCTTTAATAAGTGGTTCATCCCAGCAATTCCCTGCAATCCACCTGAATGTATTAGTAGTATTTTTGAGTTGTCAGGAAACCATCTTTTTTCGATTAAATCCAAAACACCAAAAACCATTTTTCCTGTATAAATTGGATCTAAAGGAATTTTATATTGCTGATAAAATTCATTTATAAAAACTATCAATTCTCCCGTTACTTTACCATAACCACCAAAATGATAATTAGTAATTAATTTCCAATTATTATTTTTAGCAAATTTACAAATATCTTCCTTTAAAAAATCACCTTTTAGAGCTGGAAATCCCAAAACTTGTTGACTAGGTTTTGAACAATTAATAATTCCAGCTATCGTTCCTCCTGTCCCTACAACACAACAAATGTAATCAAAATCAGCATCTCGTTCAGTTAATACTTCTTCACATCCTTTAATGGCTAAGTCATTAGTTCCTCCTTCTGGCAAAAGATAAAAATCTCCATATTTTTCTTTTAACTGAATAATAAATTCCTCGCAGTTTTTATTTCTATAAGTTCCTCTTGAAACAAACTCAAATACCATTCCTAATTCTTGTGCTTTTTGTAATGTGGAATTTTCTGCAATTTTCTCTGCCAACTCTTCTCCTCTAATTATACCAATAGTTCTAAATCTATTTTCTTTACCTGCCGCTGCAACGGCCAAAATATGATTAGAAAAAGCGCCTCCAAAAGTTAATATAGTTTCCTTTTTTTCTTGTACTAATTGTAGTAAATTATATTTTAATTTACGGAATTTATTTCCTGAAACATAGGGATGAATGAGGTCTTCACGCTTTATATAAAGCGTAACATTAGAATTTTCTATTACAATTTTTTGATTAATGCTTTTCAAGTGAAAATTTTTAACAAATCTACTCTTTAATCTTTAAAAAAAAGATTCATTTTTAAAGATACGTTTTGAAAATTAGTTTTATAAATATTTCGAAACAATTAGTAACATTACTTATAAAGTAATTAAATTTGTAGTTATGAATGACCCAAATAATGAAGATAAATTAATAGAAGGCGAAGATTTTTATTTGACACCGGAAGGTTATCGCTGTTTCACCGAAAAACACCATTTAAAAAGAGGTTACTGTTGCCGAAGTGGTTGTCGTCATTGTCCGTATGGATTTGACAAGAAAACAGGAACAATAAAAAAAAGTTAATAACCCTTTGTAGATAATGATTAGTAATTAGTCGAAAAATATAAATTACAACTAAAAAAATGACCTTTCAAGAGCAAATAATACAAGGAATCCCAATGGTTTTGCCCAATCCAAAACCGTATGAATCTGAAATTAATCATGCGCCAAAACGCAAAGAAATTCTTTCTGAGGAGGAAAAAAAATTAGCTTTAAAAAATGCTTTGCGTTATTTTGAGCCAAAACATCATGCTTCATTAATTGCTGAATTTAAAGAAGAATTAGAAATTTATGGCAGAATTTACATGTATCGTTTGCGTCCTGACTATAAAATCTATGCAAGACCAATTAGCGAATACCCCGGAAAATGTGAACAAGCGAAAGCTATTATGCTAATGATTCAAAATAATTTGGATTATGCTGTAGCACAACATCCACATGAATTGATTACTTATGGTGGTAATGGTGCTGTATTTCAGAATTGGGCTCAATATCTATTAACTATGAAATATTTGGCCGAAATGACTGAAGAACAAACTTTAGTAATGTATTCTGGTCACCCTATGGGTTTATTCCCTTCCCATAAAGAAGCTCCAAGAGTAGTTGTAACTAACGGAATGGTTATTCCAAATTATTCTAAACCTGATGATTGGGAAAAAATGAATGCCTTGGGCGTTTCACAATACGGACAAATGACAGCTGGAAGCTATATGTACATTGGGCCACAAGGGATTGTTCACGGAACTACAATCACCGTTTTAAATGGATTCAGAAAAATAAAAAAATCGCCAAATGGCGGATTATTTGTAACTTCTGGACTTGGCGGAATGAGTGGTGCGCAACCAAAAGCAGGAAATATTGCGGGATGTGTTACCGTTTGTGCCGAAGTAAATCCAAAAATAACCCACATTAGACATTCACAAGGTTGGATTAATGAAGTAATTGAAAACATTGATAAATTAGTTCCTAGAGTTAAAAAAGCCATAGAAACTAAAGAAGTAGTTTCCATTGCTTATTTGGGCAATATTGTAGACGTATGGGAAAGATTTGACCAAGAAAATCTGCATATCGATTTAGGTTCAGATCAAACTTCTTTGCATAATCCTTGGGCTGGAGGCTATTATCCAACAGGTTATACTTTTGAAGAATCAAATGAATTGATGGCCAATAATCCCGAAAAATTTAAAGAAGAGGTTCAAAAAACATTACGCCGACATGCATCAGCTATCAATAAACACACTGCTAAAGGAACTTATTTCTTTGATTATGGAAATGCTTTTTTACTAGAAGCTTCTCGCGCAGGAGCCGATGTTTTGGCAGAAAATCATATCGATTTCAAGTACAACAGCTACGTACAAGATATTATGGGACCAATTTGTTTCGATTACGGATTTGGACCATTTAGATGGGTTTGTGCCTCCGGAAATCCAGACGATTTAGCCAAAACTGATAAAATTGCCTGCGATGTTTTAGAAGAAATGATGAAGAACTCTCCAGAAGAAATCCAACAACAAATGGCTGATAATATTCAGTGGATAAAAGGAGCGCAAGAAAACAAATTAGTGGTTGGTTCACAAGCCAGAATTTTGTATGCCGATGCTGAAGGTAGAATAAAAATAGCCGAAGCTTTCAATCAAGCAATTGAGCGTGGCGAAATTGGATATATAATTCTAGGTCGCGATCATCATGATGTTTCAGGAACAGACTCTCCTTACAGAGAAACATCTAACATTTATGACGGTTCAAGATTTACTGCCGATATGGCAATACAAAATGTCATAGGTGATAGCTTTCGTGGCGCTACTTGGGTATCTATTCACAATGGCGGAGGTGTTGGTTGGGGTGAAGTAATTAATGGTGGATTTGGCATGGTTCTTGACGGCACAAAAGAAGCATCAAGGCGCTTAGAGTCAATGCTTTTTTGGGATGTGAACAACGGAATTTCAAGAAGAAGTTGGGCAAGAAATGAAGGTGCCATTTTTGCTATAAAAAGAGCTATGGAGACGCAACCTTTATTAAAAGTTACCATCCCCAATATAGTTGATGATAGTTTATTATAAATTAAATTTATAACCATGAAAAAATATCTTTTTATTTCGTTATTAGTGTTATTTTTTATCTCTTGTAGCTCTGTAAAAGTGAACTCAGACTATGATAAAAAAATAGATTTTACAGTATATAAAACCTATGCCTTTTATAAAACAGGAATTGATAAAGTTGAAATTTCTGATTTAGACAAAAAGAGAATTCTTCGTTCTATAGATGAAAGTTTATCAGCAAAAGGATTTACCAAAAGCGAAACTCCTGATTTATTGATTAACTTTTATACCAAAGAAAGAGAACAAGTCGATGTAAACCAATTCAATGTAGGTTGGGGTTATGGCTGGGGTTGGGGATGGAACCCATGGATGTGGGGAGGAAACACTTCAGTGACTAGATATCCTGAAGGAACTCTTTATATTGATCTAATTGATGCAAAGAAAAAAGAATTAATTTGGCAAGGTGAAGGCGAAGGAGTTTTGACCAAAGACACCAACAAAAAAGATGAAGTGATTAAAGAATTTGTGACTAAAATTCTTGAACAATATCCACCTTACAAAAAGTAGAAAGTGCTCAGTCGCAGTAAACAGTTTAATCAAAACTGTTTTGAGATTTGTTTCTTAAGTACATAAACCGCAGCAAAAAGTTACGGTTTATTTTATTATAATTATATCGCTAATTTACTTTTATTAGTAATTTTACATCATAACAATTTTAGATTTATGGAAGTACATTTTGAAAGCAACCCTTTGATTGATAGATTACCCAACCATTTAAAACAATTCATAAAACCACAAGACTATGCTGATTATACTCCAATCAATCAAGCGGTTTGGCGATATGTAATGCGTAAAAATGTTGCTTATTTATCAAAAGTTGCCCATGAATCTTATCTTGAGGGATTAAAAAAAACAGGTTTGGAAATAGATACTATTCCAAATATGTATGGCATGAACCGCATTTTAAAAGAAATCGGTTGGGCTGCCGTTGCCGTTGATGGATTTATTCCTCCCAATGCTTTTATGGAATTTCAAGCCTATAATGTTTTAGTTATCGCTTCAGATATTCGTCAGTTAGAACATATTGAATACACTCCAGCACCCGATATCATTCATGAAGGCGCAGGTCATGCTCCCATTATTGCTAATCCCGAATATGCTGAATATTTACGTCGGTTTGGTGAAATAGGTTGCAAAGCGATTTCTTCTTCTCGTGATTATGAAATGTATGAAGCCATACGTTTACTTTCAATTCTAAAAGAAGCTGAAGACACACCCGAAGCAGAAATTAAAAAAGCGGAAGAACGAGTAGATTTTCTTCAAAATAACATGGGAGAACTCTCTGAAATGGCGCGCATTAGAAACTTGCATTGGTGGACAGTAGAATATGGTTTAATTGGCACTTTAGATAATCCAAAAATATATGGTGCAGGTTTACTTTCTTCTATTGGGGAAAGTACTTGGTGCATGACGGAAAATGTAAAGAAAATATCTTATGATATTTCGGCTGCTAACCAAAGTTTTGACATTACTAAACCCCAACCTCAACTTTATGTTACTCCAGACTTTGCACATTTAAGTTTAGTTCTAGAAGAATTTGCTAATACAATGGCATTGAGAACAGGAGGCTTATCAGGTATAAAAAAATTAATAACTTCTAACGCTTTAGGAACAATTGAATTAAGTACTGGTATTCAAATTTCTGGATTATTTTCTAATGTTATTGAGCACGAAGGAAAACCTGTTTACGTTCAAACTCAAGGAAAAACAGCACTTTCCTATCGTGAAAAAGAATTAGTAGGTCACGGAACTCAATATCACTCGGAAGGTTTTGGTTCTCCCATCGGAAAATTAAAAGGCATTAATTTAGCCATAGAAGACATGAGCCCGAGAGATTTAAGAGCTTATGCAATCTACGAAGCAGAAAAAGTTACTTTAGAATTTGAAGGCGATATTATTGTTACCGGAAAAATAGTAACTGGTTCAAGAAACTTGCAAGGTGAAATTCTTTTAATCAAGTTTATAAATTGTACTGTTACACATAAAGACCAAATTCTTTTCCAACCAGAATGGGGTACTTATGATATGGTTGTTGGTAAAAAAGTAATATCGGCTTTCTCTGGACCGGCAGATGTAAATAGTTTTGACATGATAAAACACGTGCCTTCAAGTCATACTATCAAAGCAAAAAAATCAGCTGAACGTGAAGAATTAGAAGGATTATATTTGAACATTAGGAATATTCGAGAAGGAAAAACAGAAGTACTGTTGCTCGAAAAAACTTTCGAAACTTTAAAAGAAAATCACCCTAAAGACTGGTTACTTGCTCTTGAAATTGCTGAATTATGCAACATGAATAACAATACTACATTACTCCAAAAAGTTTTAGTTTATTTAGAAAAAGTAAAACAAAACCGTCCTGAAATTGGTCATTTAATTGATGGAGGATTAGAATTATTTTTGGAAAAAGTTGCTATTTAAAATTTGTTACTACAAACTAATCTTTCTACAAATATCTTTTCTAAAAAATATAATCATGGAATTATTAAGTTCATTAGTTTTAGTCGGAAAATCTGATAATGAACAAGCCACTTATATTATTAAAACAAAAGAACCAAAAGTTATAAATAGTGGCGATCGGAAAGTTTAGGAAGTAAATTATAACTGAGTAAAACTAAAAATTAATTAAAGGAAATTTTAATTTGACCTTGCTTATTTTAGATTCCAATTGAAACTGAAATTTTTGATAACTTTCAGATGAAGTAGTAAAAGGACGATGCGCAAAATCACGTTGAATAGCTTCAACTTCAGTCATTGTGGATAAAGCGTCATTAGAAACAGAGCTTTCTACAAACTTTTCCCAAATATAATCGATTGCTACCTGATTAGGGTGCAACATATCTTCAGAATAAAATCGATAATCACGAAGTTCATCCATCATAATTTCATAGGAGGGAAAATACTCTTTAGTGAAATTTTGAATTTCTGAAGCTGAATGTAATGCCACAATTAAATTTGATTTACTTAGTTGATTTTCAACATAACCGTCTTTTAAGTGGCGCACTGGTGAAATAGTGAAAATTATTTTACAATTTGGATTTACTTTTTCTATCAAATCAGTAGTGTTTTGAATTGATTTTTTTATATCAGCTACCGTCAATATTTCTTTTTCAAAATTATTTTGAGGAATTTTATGGCAATTTGCGACTATATTATTTGTCTTTTTATTTCGATAAACCCATGAAGTTCCATAAGTAATAATTACATGAGAAGCTTCTCTAATGTACTTATTTGAAGCTACTAATAAATCATTTGTTTCAATTAACATCATATTTTTATCCGAATTACTTAAATCGGAATGCACTTCAAAATTATGCCATCTTTCATTGTGAAAAAAAAAATCGTTTTCATGAAAAAATTCAAGGTTTACGATTTTAGAAATTATATTCTCAATAGCTTTTGGGTGGAATAAAATGCCAAATGGATTACATGAATTTTGGAACTTATAATAATCAAATTTACTAGCCATATTTTCTGCAAAACAGGATCCAAATGATAAAATCTTACTTTGGTAATCAATTGGAAATTTTGATTTAAAAATTGGAACTACTGTTGTGAAATTCATATTTATAAAGCCTAATAGAAAAAAATGTAATTAAATTAATTGCAATATAACCTATTTTCCAACTTTAATTTGTCAAATTTTAAAATAAATTTAGCAATTATTAAATTAATCTTAATTTTTTAAAATTATAATTTTCACATGTATTTTTATTTATATTTGTTTAACAATTAACTTAAAAAAATATTAAAAATGAAGTATTTATTAACTACAATTATGGCAATTGGTTTTGCTTTTACAGGTGTTCAAGCACAAGAAGCAAACAAAGCCCCACAAGAAAAAACAATTTCTAAAGAAGAAAGAGCAGCAGCAAAAGTTAAAAAAGAAGCTGATTTGATGGAAGCGTTCAAAACTGCAGGTTTAACTGATGATGAACAACAAAAATACAGATCGATTATGGAAGAAAGTTCTGCATTCGGAAAAGCGTTAAAAGCAGATGCAACACTTTCAGACGAAGAAAAAGCGGCAAAATCTAAAGAATATAGTAAAGCAAAAGAAAGCAGAATTAAAGAATTATTAGGAGTTGATAAATACAAAGCTTTAAAAGAAATTCAAAAAGCTCAAAAAGAAGCTGCAAAAGCAGCAAACTAATTGGTAATTACTACAAAAAAACCTTTCAATTGAAAGGTTTTTTTGTTTATGACTAACTGTTTCTATCTTATAAATTCAATTGCTTTTTCAAGAGCATAGGCTATTCCAGCAGAATTTTTACCACCTGCAGTTGCAAAGAAAGGCTGACCTCCTCCACCGCCTTCAATATATTTACCTAATTCTCTAACTACATTTCCAGCATTAAGGGATTTCACAGCCACTAATTCTTTAGATATATAACAACTAATTGTTGGCTTTCCTTCTTCGGCAGTAGCCAAAACTACAAAAACATTCGTTCCTAAAGTTCCAAATTCATAAGCCAAATCTTTAGCTCCATTAGGATCTAAATCTACTTGTTTGGCTAAAAATTGAACGTCGTTTACTATTTTAATTTCCGAGGCTAATGCGGTCTTTAAATTTTTAACTTTATCTTTCATTAAAAACTCAATTTGCTTTGAGAGTTTTATATTTTCCTCTTGTAAACCATGAACCGCTTTCAAAATGTCTTGCGGATTTTTCAAAGTGTCTTTAATTTCGTCTAAAGTAACTTCTTGATTTTGATAAAAATTCTTAACAGCATCTCCTGTAATCGCTTCAATACGACGAATACCTGCTGCAACAGCTCCTTCTGAAATGATTTTGAAATGCCAGATTTCAGCAGTATTCTTCACGTGAATTCCACCACATAATTCTTTGCTCCCTCCAAATTCAATCATACGGACATTATCACCATATTTTTCACCAAATAAAGCCATCGCACCTTTATCCAATGCTTCTTTGATAGGAATATTTCTGTGTTCCACCAATTGCAAATGCGATTCAATTTGTGCATTAACACTTGCTTCAACCTGACGTAATTCTCCATCGGTTACCTTACTGAAATGTGAAAAATCGAACCGCAAATAGTTTGGATTTACCAATGATCCTTTTTGCTCCACATGTGTACCTAAAATAGTTCTCAAAGCCAAATGCATCAAATGCGTAGCCGAGTGGTTTTTGGAAGTTGATGTTCTTAAATCAGTATTCACTTTTGCTGCAAAACTTGTAGAAACATTTTCTGGCAATTGTTTAGCAAAATGTAGAATTAAGTTATTTTCTTTCTTAGTATCAATAATGTCAATCGTTTCGTTTGCAGATACTAAAGTTCCTTTGTCGCCTACTTGTCCTCCACCTTCTGGATAAAATGGGGTGTTATCTAAAACTATTTGATATAAAATGCCGTCTTTTTTACTATCAACTTTTCTAATTCGAGTGATTTTTACTTCGTTTTCTGTTTGGTCATAACCCACGAAAGTTTCTACATTTCCAGGAATTAAAACTGACCAATCTTCGGTCGAAACTTCTGAAGCGGCGCGTGAACGTGCTTTTTGTTGTTGCATTGAGGCATCAAACTCCGTTTCATTAAACGACATGCCTTTTTCTTTTAAAATAAGAGCAGTCAAATCTTTTGGAAAACCAAAAGTATCATATAATTCAAATGCTTTTACCCCTGGAACTTCAGAACCTTTGGTTTCTGCAATAACGTTATCTAACAATTGTAATCCTTGGTCTAAAGTTCTCAAAAAAGAAGCTTCTTCTTCACGAATTACATTAGTCACAAGTTGTTGTTGCGATTTTATTTCTGGGAAGAATTCGCCCATTTGATTAGCTAATACTTCAACTAGTTTGTTTATAAATGGATCTTTAGTATTTAAAAACGTAAATCCATAACGAATGGCACGGCGTAAAATTCTTCGAATTACATATCCTGCGCCTGTATTGGATGGTAATTGTCCGTCAGCAATAGCAAAAGCAACGGCACGAACGTGATCAACAATGACACGAATTGCAATATTAGTCTTGTTTTGTTCTTCTGATATATTTTTTATTTCGTTAGAAGTATATTTAAACCCTGTTATTTGTTCTACTTTCTCAATTAGAGGTGTGAAAACATCGGTGTCATAATTGGAAGTAACATTTTGCATAGCCATACACAAACGTTCAAATCCCATTCCAGTATCTACGTGCTGTGCTGGTAATTTTTCTAACGAACCATCGGCTTTTCGGTTGAATTCCATGAATACATTATTCCAAATTTCCACTACTTGAGGGTGATCGGCATTGACTAAACTTAGTCCAGAAACTGCTGCTCTTTCAGTATCAGTTCTTAAATCAATGTGAATTTCAGAACATGGACCACACGGCCCTTGATCGCCCATTTCCCAAAAATTGTCTTTTTTATTTCCAAAAATAATTCTGTCTTCTGGAACATATTGTTTCCAAATATCCCAAGCTTCTTGATCAAAAGGCACATTCTCTGTAGGATTACCTTCAAAAACAGAAACATATAAACGTTCTTTATCCAACTTCAAAACTTCTGTTAAAAATTGCCATGCCCAAGCTAAAGCTTCTTTTTTGAAATAATCCCCGAACGACCAATTTCCCAACATCTCAAACATAGTATGATGATAAGTATCAAATCCTACATCTTCTAAGTCGTTGTGTTTGCCTGATACACGAAGGCATTTTTGAGTATCTGCTATACGTTTACTTTTAGGAGTTCCATTGCCTAAAAAGTATTCTTTGAACTGAGCCATTCCTGAGTTATTAAACATCAAGGTTGGATCATCTTTTAGAACGATTGGTGCAGACGGAACGATTAAGTGTCCATTCCCTTCAAAGAATTGTAAGTATGCTTTACGAATGTCTTGTGATTTCATTTTTATGTTGATTCAGTTATGAGGATGTTTGTTGATTTAGTTATATTTGTTTTTTCTAGATTTTCTGTTTTAAATAATTGAATTGCTAAGAACCAAATACACTATAAAATAAAATTAGATTGGGATTGAAACATTTGTTAAATTTGTTCGCATTAACATTGTTTTTCAAAACCAGCACAAAAATAGTATAAAATAAAAGATGGCGAAAAAAGTAAAGTATTATTTCGATACCGAAAGTTTAGCTTACCGAAAAATAAACCCAAAATTATCCAAAAAACTTGGTTATACTGGGTTGTTTTTACTGGCATCTTCATTGTTTGGCTTTTTGTGTTTTGTAGCTCTCTTGAATACATCTTATTTAGAAACTCCAAAAGACCGTTTACAAGCACGAGAAATTGAAACGATGAAATTGCGCTATGCCATTTTGAATAAAAAAATTGATGAAGTAGAAGAAGTTTTAGCAGAAGTAGAAGATAGAGATAATAATATTTATAGAGCTTATTTTAATACTTCACCTATACCAGTAGAACAGCGTAAAGCAGGTTTTGGCGGAGTGAATAGATACAAAGAATTAGAAGGATATGACAATTCTGAATTGGTAATTAACACTTCTAAACGTGTGGACATCATTTCAAAAGAATTAGCCATACAATCT
>Ga0114958_10003631_pt1 | contig 10937 bp, 13 predicted proteins | sample C_130208_EF_Meta_FD_89577 | JGI IMG/M metagenome (GOLD analysis project Ga0114958, IMG submission 89577) | Freshwater microbial communities from Lake Croche, Canada to study carbon cycling - C_130208_EF_MetaG | ecosystem: Environmental > Aquatic > Freshwater > Lake | place: Lake Croche, Canada... | reverse complement strand
TTGCAAATAAAATAATGATACCATTTACAATTCTGCTAGAAGCATATCGTGTTTTTAATGGGACATTATTAGTTATTTTTGTTCCTGGTGTTTGTGGAGGCAAAGCATGTCTACCTCAACAAAACTTTGAAAATGGAAGCATGATTTACAGAGTAAACTGCGGTGTAAATTTAGTAGCGCTTCTTGCATTTATTTGTTTGTATTCTGTTGAAGTCCGCAGGGAATATACATTAAGGGCTAATCTGCGTGTTAACCCTGAAAAACCATCAGATTCAGTAACAGTGAAAGAAGCATTTGAAAGTTTAACGGCAGAAAGAAAAGCAACAATTCGTAATTATGATCGGATCTATCAAAAAGTTGTAGGAATTACAGTGTTTATTTTTATCATCAATACAGTTCTTAGCGGATATGTAATTATTACAGAATATGGAAATGATAAAGGACCAATCTTATTTGCTACAGGAACTGTCTTGATAGCAAGTAAAATTTATCATATAATTTCAACCTATGCAAATGAAGGATATGTATCAGCGTATACACAGACACGAACGCAATTTAATGATGTTCAACTAACGTCTGTTTGACTTCTGCTTTCTAGACTTCTGCTTTCTAGATTTCTGCTTTCTTGACTTTCTTTTACGTCCATGAGGATTAGGATTAGGAGGAATTACTATTGGTGGCGGAATAAAATGAGCACCTTGAGCACCTAATACAGCACCAAAACCTTGACCCTGCCCCAAAAAATGTAAATGATGAGCGCCCAGAAATTGAGGATTTGCTGGAGGTTGATGAGCAGGGGGATTTGGATACGCTACTACTGGAATTTGTTGTTGTTGTCCTTGTCCGCCTAAGCCATGCAAACCTTGAACTCCGGCCCATAAATGTGCAGGAGGATGTAGAGACTCTATACTCATAGCATTGCCTTTATTGTTATTATTGTTATTGCCATTATTGTTATTGCCATTATTGTTGTTATTGCCATTATTGTTGTTATTTTCATTGTTGTTGTTATTTTCATTGTTGTTGTTATTTTCATTGTTGTTGTTATTTTCATTGTTGTTGCCATTATTGTTGTTGCCATTATTGTTGTTGCCATTATTGTTGTTGCGCGGTCTCCTACCTCCACCGCCACCTCCACCTCCGCCACCTCCACCTCCGCCACCTCCACCTCCGCCAGCAGCAGCCGCAGCTACAGCTGCAGCAGTTGAATTTGGTAGCGCTACTTGACCACCTGTAATACCACGTCCGGGCATATCTATTTAATTACATCTAAAATATTAGCAAATAATAGATGGAACATGTTGTCTGTTCTATTCAAGGCTCTTTTGCACCACCTCATTTAGGACATAAGCAATCTGGAGCCATATTTGCTAGAGCTTTATTGAATCTTTATCCGCAAGCAAATGAAATTAAAATACTCTATATGCCAACAAGTGAAATTGGTTCAAAAGAAAGTTTTAGTTTAAAAACACGGGATAAGGAACCGTTAATAAATCAACAAAAAACAGATGTTGTAACAGAAACTGAACGATTTTGGTCGCTTAATGAATATTGCAAAGAACTTAATGAAGAATTTAAGGGCACCCAAATAATATTTGAAGTAAGCACGATTGAATATGAGATTCAACCAAAACTTAAAACAACCGCAACATATCCAACAGTTCTTGAATTAAAAGAAAGATATCCAAACTCCAAAATTGTTCTTGCGATGGGTGAAGATAATGCACGGCAACTTCTTTGGTGGGGAAATATTCAAGACTATCCTACACTTATTGATAAACTCTTACTTGTAAATCGTATTCCTGAAGTTCCATATTTGTATGATAGTGGAATTAAGATTGCTACAGGAGAAACAATGAAATTTAATGCCGGATGGACAATTACACTTGATGGAGAAAAGAAGAATTTTTCTGCAGAAGAAATTTTAACAAGTGAAAAACCAAATGCTCAACAAATACAGTTATCTATCAAGAATCTTGCAGAAAAAACATATTTACTAGATGCGCCGGGACCATATAGTTCAACTAATTTGAGAAAAGCATTAGCTGAAGGAAGAAATGAAAATACGAAAAAAATAGCAGGCAATGCTTTAGCGTTATATTATAAATCACATGGCATTGCAAGAAGAACACTTGGTAGTGTAAAAAAACTTCCTATTGGATGGACTGTCAGAGAAAAACGGCGTCGTCAGAGAAAAAGAAAAACACGTAAGATTTAAATAGATCACACTAAGAAAAGTAAATGAGGTATCTTGTCACAGGAGGAGCAGGATTCATTGGTTCGCATTTGGTAGATCGGCTTCAAGCAGAAGGTCATGCAGTAATTGTGGTAGATAATTTGCTTTCTGGCAGTGAAGAGAATGTAAATCCGCGTGTTATTTTTGTTCAAGCAGATATCCGAGATTTTAATGAAATTGAGCCTTTTTTTGAAGGATGTGATGGAGTCTTTCACTTAGCGGCTCTTGCTCGTACACCATGGTGTATTGATGACCCAGTCCTTTGTTATGAAATCAATGTGATGGGAACACTGAATGTGCTAGAAGCAGCCAGAAAACACAAAGTTCCCCGTGTAGTTCTAACATCATCAAATGTTGTCTATGCATTTAAAACGCCATATAGAACAAGCAAGGAAGCACTAGAGGGACTTGCAGCCACGTACAAGGATATGTATGGAGTTTCAACAATTTGTTTGAGAAATTCAAATGTGTATGGTCAGCGCCAATCTGAACGTGGTCCATCTCCAAATGTATTTGCAGCGTTAAGAAAGTCAAAGAAAGAGAATGGTTATCTTCTTTTGACGGGTAATGGAGAACAGTCTCGTGATTATACGCATGTATCTGATATTGTAGAAGGACATATGCTTGCAATGAATTGTGCAGTAAATGGTGTATATGATCTTTGTACAGGAACAAATCATACACTAAATAAAGTTGCTTCTTATTTTGAATGCCCTATTAAGTATACGGCAGAAAGACCGGGCGATGTAAAACATATTTACCAAGATCATAGTCCGGCAGAAATCATGTTAGGTTTTAAGGCAAAAGTAACCTTGGACGAAGGAATCAAGGATTTCTTGCAGGATACTTCATATGATTAATCCCAAGTTACAAAATAATGTTTATATACTGTTTCCACAATACCAACAATATGAAAACTACAATTATTTAATCCATTTTCAATATATATTTCAGGATTAGATAATTCATTTTTAACTTTTTCTGAATTAATTTCATTAGTTTTAATATTTATCCATTTTTCTCTATTCTTAATTCCAAAATCTAAAAGTATTTCGTCTTCCATAGAAATAATATCTTTCTTATTATTTAAAATTGTATCTCTTAAAGAATAATTAACAGGAACATTATTAAATTTACATCTTTCTAACAAAATTATATCATCTGCACCCCAACCATCATAATCATTAGGATATCCATTTATTTTAACATATGATTCAAGATCAGTAAAATACATTGCACCTAATCCAAGATGATAACCCCAAACATCTGTAATTCCTTCAGAATATAAAGAATAATCTATTTTTTGAGGAATCAAATCAACATTTTGATGACAAAAATAGGATTTTTCTCCTTTTACAAAAAGTTTAGTAGCTTCTAACATACCAATATTAAAGAGTTTGCCTCTATTAAATAAGTTATCATCATATTGTTCAATAACCATAATAGTGTATTTTAAATTTAATTGCTTCATATAATTATTCATATATGGAATAAAATATTCAAGTTGTTGTTTTCTTTCTGTCTGATTTCCTCTAGCCCTATAAGGAACTATAATATAACAATGTAACATTATTATATTATATTTTTAAAAATAAAAAGTTTTTTAAACTTAATACTTGCGCACTTGAATTTGAGCAGACTTAGCCTTCTTTCCAGTTGCACCAAAGCGTCCATCAAAATCTTCTGCTGGTTCTTCAGTTTGCTTAGAATTAGCGGCAGAGTGTGCCCAGATTTCGGGTGATCCAATTTTGAAATCTGCGTGGGGAGGCGCCTTATACCAATAGACTTGATCCTGTAATTTGTTGCTCTTGGCATTGTTATCAATAACAAGACATTCAAAGTTTTCGGTACATTGGTCCATAACTTGACAGAAAGATTCAAAATCAGGAAACATTCCAGCATACTGTTCGTAAAGACGTTTTCTGTTGCTGACAATAGTTTCACGTAGAATGAAAACAAAATCAACGTTTGTTCTTAGGGCTGGAGGAACACCAAGTGCATATTGCATAGTAATAATGAAAAGAGCGTGGACGTGACGACCGTTCATGAATAAGTATCTAATATTCTTATCACGAGTCCAGGAAGTATCAAACAAGCAGTCATCTAAGATTAAGAATGTTCTAGGATCAACATTAGTTGTACCTGTTCGCTCCATATCCTTGGAAATCTTATTAGCAATTAATTTTTGTCTCTTAAGCATATTTGCAATAATCATCGGTGAATACTCTTCGTGAATAAAGAGTGAAGGAATATGACGACTGTAGAATTGATTGGCGCCTTCAGTTCCTGAGATGACGGTTCCAACGGGAACATCTTGGTTATGCCAGAGTAAATCGCGGACAAGATAAGATTTACCTGTTTCGCGCTTTCCAATCATAACAACAACGTGACGCGCTTTAATTCTTGACATATCAAACTTCTTGAGACGTAGATTAAGAAGTTTTCTGTTAGGATCGGCTGCCTGAGGTTGAGGTTGTTGCGGCTGACTCATCTGTTGTTAAAAAACTTTTAATTTACGCAATACAACTGCGTATTTACGGGGAATGCCTAATCTCTGAAAAAAGTAATGACAAAGCAAAAGAAGAATAAGGGCAACCAAAAGCCAGCAAAAGCAATAAAACCGATTTCTCCTAAATCATTCTGTGAATCACCTGTTGTAACTCTAGTCGCACCTTCCTTGCAGATTCATTATTCATCAAAGCCGTTTCCTCCGAAGGTGGCGGAGTATATTAAGCCTCATTTTCCCAAAGTGCAAACGTATTTTTCAAGTCTTGAAAAGATTTTTACAAAGTTGGAGCCGCGCACGAGCAGTGGATATTTGCTAAATACTGCTGAATGGATTCAGGACATTTCTGGTTTTGAAAATCCTTACAAATTTCAAGGTTTTGTTGGACCACTTGATTGTCTACCTGCAGATCTAAAACTTAAAAATTTATTCATGAAACGGGCTCATATTCTGAATCCAATTTCATATATGTCAGGAGAATATGTTCTACCTGAAGATGGTGCTCTGCCTTCCTATTTGAGTCACTGGCAACATACTCTTGCAAAAATAAATGATCCTAACAATGAGGCTTATATAGATGCACTCTTTGCAGTATGTGCATCACGGTTGGTAGAACAGAAACTATCTCCTCATTTTGTACGTTGCTATGGTGTATTCTGTGGTCGTCTAGACAACTATGCTTATAATTTATCTGATGACTATGATGATGTGAAGGATGAACCGTGGTTTGCTGAAAATTTGGCGGCGGGTCTCTTTGAACTTCGTGTCCTTGATGAAATGGGTGACTCGGCTTCCTTTAAGCCCCATGACTCAAAACATAGACCACGTAGATCGCTAGTAAGTGATACATCCTTAGATTTTGATGGCGATGAAGAATTAGTTGAACCTGATGCTGATGTCTCAAACTCAGAATTAAATTCAGATCTTGAAGATTTGGAAGAGGCTGATATGGATGCAGAAGATTTAGAAACCGTCGCAGATGAAGCAGTTCCTGTATCGGTTTCCCGTATTAAGATCAGTAAGTCTGATGTCTTGACGAAGTCTGAAGGAGAAGATGGAGAAGATGAAGAAGATGGAGCGGAGGAAGATAATGGTCTAAGTTCTGTATCAAGTGAATCCGAAGGTCCTCCAGTCATTGCAAATTTTAAGAATTTCCCAGTTATGGTTTCAGTGCTAGAATGCTGCGATGGCACAATGGATGTTCTTTTGGATGAAGAAGAATACGATGACACAAAGGATATGCGATGGACTGCTTGGTTATTTCAAGTAATTGCCGCACTTTCTGTAGCGCAGAAGCACTATCATTTTACACACAATGACTTGCATACAAATAATATTATGTGGTCATGGACGGCTGAGCCAACACTCTATTATTCTCTGCCAGATGCACTTGGAGGTTCACGAATCTATGCTGTTCCTACGTTTGGTCGCCTTTTTAAGATTATTGATTTTAATCGTTCATCATTCCATTTGGGTAAGAGGGGTGGATTCTTTATTAGTGACGCTTTTGAGTCTGAAGGAGATGCATCAGGTCAGTACAATTGCGAACCGTATTTTAATGCAAAGATGCCAACTGCAGATCCGAATCCTTCATTTGATTTATGCCGTCTTGCATGTTCACTCCTTGATTCTATCTTCCAAGAAGATCCCGAATTGGTTGAGCCTAAGCAAATAATGACTCAAGAACCTGGTCTTATCATGTGGGAAACAAAATCACAACTTTTTAATCTATTGTGGTCATGGCTTCAGCAAAAGGATGGTTATAATGTATTGAGAAATGCAAATGGAAGTGAACGATTTCCTGGTTTTGATCTTTACAAAATAATCGGACATAATGTGACGTCTGCTGTTCCCTGTGAACAGATTACCAAGCCCATCTTTGATTCAAAGTATAGGATTGCTAAGAAAGATTTACCTACTGATGTATTTTTATGGGAACTTCCTTGCTCTTTATAAATACTTTGTCCGCATATCATCTTTAAAAGAACGTAAAGAATCCGCTGCCTTAAATGCAAAGAATTCTTTTTTGAATCCCATATTTATTAGCCGTTGGTTAAGAGCAGAAGGTTTACCGATGTGACCAGACTGAGTCTCTTTTCTCATAGCCGCGGAGGCAATACGCTGAGCCTCTACCATTTCTTCACCTAAATCATCTGATTTCTTTTGCAAGACAACCAATTTCTTATGCTCAGCAGCACTCATTTTTGCTAGAACGGCTTTTGGTAAAGGTTTATTCAGGTGCATTATCTATTTTAGGTAGTAGAATTCTTGCATTGTATCCATTATAGTCAATAAATGCAGTTCCTTCCATTTCTGGAAGAGGACCGGAATCAGCATTAAAAATTCTTTGATAATCTTCTTGATCTTTCTTATAAATTCCATCAATCAGTTGGTCTAAAGTTTCATCAATTATTTTAGACCATCCATCAAGACCATTAGGCAAAAGCATTCGTCCACAAATTTCCGGATTCAGAAATTTAATAATGGGAACATACTTAGATAATCCCTTTGGATTTTTAACAGGAACTGACCATTTATCCTCATTTCGTAAAATATAAGTTGGATTATACCAACTATCTGTTTCTAAAGACCAATCTGTATCTAGGGAACCATCTGTCCTTACAACTGGAAATGTTGAATTATCTTTTAATACTAATATGAATTTACTTAGAACAGGATGCTTGAAAGCATCTTCAATACGAACAGATCCTATTCTATGCAAGTATGCATTACAATCGCGTATTGCCGCTTCCTTATGTAAATCACAATACTTAATTCCTGTTAATCTATCAATTGTTTCTGCTCCGGTATCTGAGGCACCACAGTAAAAACATTCCATCTTTCTCATTACCAGTGAAATCGGCATAAAAGTATTTCTGCAAGGATCATCCATTCCTGCATAGATAAAGAATGATATCTTTATGAGGACGCGAATTTAAGTGTCCAATAACGCGCCTTTTCATCATATGCAGATCTATCATTTTTATAGAGTTGAGCCGCTGTCGGATCTAATGGATCATTCGGATTTGGATCTGTAAGAAGTGATAAGATTGATAGCAAAACTTTAGAAACTGTTAAAGCCGGAGACCATTGAGTTTTTAAAATATCTAAACAAATGACTCCAGCAGAATTAATATTTGGATGAAATATTTTTGTCGTAAAATTTACAGAAGGTGGTTTGAAGGGATAATCTATCGGAAATTGAATACGAAGTTTAAAAACACCTCCAACATAGGGTGAATCATCCGGTCCAAAAATCATGCCTTCCCAGCAATAAATATTATCATCTACAGGTCCAGCAGTACAGTTTGCTGGTGGATCCCTAGATATATCATCTATCTCTTTTTGAATTCGCCTGCTTGCGGCCATCCTATTCTTTGTAGTTAGTTTCTCTTTAATCCGAAAGACATATAAACATAAAAAGCCAAAAAAGTTAGATGCCTTTTTATGATGATATTACGGATTCTGCTCTTGCAGTAAGTATTGCTGTTATTGTTGTTAGTTGCACCTTTGGTGGTGTAATTATTTCATGTTACCAGTACTACAGAAGGCAGCACAGAAGAGAAAGAGAAAATTCTTCAGTATCACTTACTAGCGACTTTTAAGCCAAAAATGCCTAATGCAATTATACAGAATAGTTCATGAAAATTAATACTTATTTTTTTAAGAGCTTTGTTAGGAAAATGAATTGATTGAATATAAATTATATAACTCAATGTTACTAGCCCTAATATAATTTTCTCATTTCCAGTGAAAGAACGAGATAAAATAAAAACAAGATTTATAAAATAAGCAGTTAGAAGATACTGACGAAACATTTCTGCAGGAAGGTCGCCCAGTACTGCTTTATAGTCAGTTAATTCAGTATTTGAACCCATTATATAGTCTGAATTTTCTATTTTTTTGAATAAATAAGCAAAGAAACATTCATTTGCCATATAAATCCATGAAAGATTCAATAAAAGAAAATATAAAACATAATAAATATCAAATGATTTTGTAGCAAAAAGAAAATATACCGAAATAATTGCAGATAATAGAATATGAATTATTCCTATTACCTGTATTGTGGAAAATTCCATCCTACTTATGCTGAATATTATACAAGAATCTTAGCATTTTGAAGACTTCAAACGAATCTGCAGTTTTAGCCTTGCAAATTGCATATTTCTTTTCCATTTCAACCTCTTCATAATCCATTAAATGTTGGTGTCCAAATCCTTCTTTCTTATCTCTTTCAGACATCTTCTTCTTAATTTGTAACTTTCTTAGCAAAAGACGATCATTCCAAGGATAGTATCCCATCCAAATCACATATCCGGGTAACAAATTAGTTAATTCAAAACGTTTTGTATGCCGACCGGGTGTATAATTTCCATTTTTATGAGAAAGCATATATCTCGGAGATCTCAATTTATCATGTAAGAATTCTATATCATTAAAAAGATCTTTTACAGACGCAGGATAATGACATTTGCGTTTTGATAAAGCAGTTAAAGAAGGAAATTCCAAATATTCATTATCTGCAGGTTTCAAATAAGAACGATAATCTGGACCAATCAAAAAAAATTCAGTTGTATTCAAAAAAAACTTATAGCCACTAACATCAGATTCTAGATCCATAATTTCCCGATCAATTTCAATAGCATCAAAATCCTTATTTCGTGTATTCACAATTTTCCATTCAGGACAAATCCGATTGATTATTTCTACAGATTTATCAGTTGAATCATAATTAATTAGGATAGCATCATCAAACAGAGGTTTATGATACTCGCACCAAAATGGAAGCAAATATTCTTCATTATAAAAGTTGGACATTAGTGTTACGCGTACTTTAGTGTCCTTATTCATTATTCCCAGCAAAGTATTTATTTATGGAGTTTTTGCGTAAAGAGACGCGCCTTCTTCTTCGGCAAGCAACGAACCTTCTTTAGAGTCAAACCCTTAGTCTGCAAGACAGAGCGAACACAGACTGCAATGGCAGCAGATTCCCGAGAAGCCGCTGTTCTCTTTTGTCCTCTTCTAAGTTTAATTGAACGACGGACTTTCTTAACACAATGGCAAAAATCCTTAGTTAATGACATTTCCTATATTAATCCAATATTTTTGCAACACGATTCTGAAAATCTTCTAGCACAGTATTTTCAATATACTCATTGAAATCCCATAAATCTAATTGATGTTCAGAATCATCTGTAAGAGGCTCTAAACCAGGTCTCGTAATTCTTACAGTAATTGGTTCAATACCTGCAGTTGCTCCCGTTACAAAATGATATTCATGAGGAAAACGCCAATCTGAAATAACAATAATCTTCGTTCCTTTCACAAATTCATTTAGGATTTTTTCAAACACAATTTTAGCAAAGACATTGATATCCTGTTTTTTTGCTTCAAAAGAATCCCTTATTAAAAGTTCCCGCACAGAAACACCTTCCTCAGATATAACAGTGGCTTTGCCTTCTACTGAATCGCACCAATGACGAGGAAAACCATATTTCTCTGCAACCATATCTTTCAGTGAATCTGCAAATGCCAATCTTTTTGCTCCAGCGGCACAAAGAACCTCAGCGGCAGTATCTTTTCCCGATGAAGCCCATCCAGATAACCAGATTAGTTTAAGAGACATTTTCTATAGTATAATTAGATATACCATGCAAGACACCTCTAAATGGCTTCACTTTTTTGCTGCTATCATAATTGTTGTGACTTCTCTTGTCCTCAGTTTTAATGCGTTCTCCAAGAATTTATCTGCTGGAAAGAATCTACTTTATATTGTTGTAGGAGTCTGCGCACTTTATTTGGCTTTTGACAGAGCAACATTTCTACCCTTCTTAGGCACAACAGTCAGTCCCTGCTCGGTCCTCAAAGAAACAGTTCCTGAAAATGCAGATTATGAGAAGAAAGTATCGGTACAAGGTCCGGGTAAAAAAGTTCTATTCTGGGCTGCTGAACCGACAAATGAGCATTTATCCGAATTAAATGATTGGCGTAAAGCATATCTCGGGTTTGAGAATGCTGGTGTAGCAATAGTAGGCAATGATAATATGGTTACTTTCCGTGTTAGAAAGCCGCAGCCTTACACAGTGCCTTTTGCTGGACGCCTAGAAGCCCATATCCACTACAGAGTCTGCTGGGGCACGGGTCAGATGGGACCTATTCAGACTATTTTCCTCGATGATGTCAAAATTCAGG
>Ga0114958_10003630_pt1 | contig 10938 bp, 3 predicted proteins | sample C_130208_EF_Meta_FD_89577 | JGI IMG/M metagenome (GOLD analysis project Ga0114958, IMG submission 89577) | Freshwater microbial communities from Lake Croche, Canada to study carbon cycling - C_130208_EF_MetaG | ecosystem: Environmental > Aquatic > Freshwater > Lake | place: Lake Croche, Canada... | reverse complement strand
TTGCACCTGTTGCTCCGGTTAAACCAGTAGCACCTGTAGCGCCTATTCCAGTAGCACCAGTTGCACCACTTGATGGAGCAATCCAGCTTAATGTGTTTGCTCCGTCTGTACTAAGTACATAACCACTACTACCACCTGATACATGTAAATTAGCAACTGCTACATTTAAACTAGTTGTTTGTATTGCTGTTGTTTGCCAGGTACTACCATCATATAAGATAGTACCTGCATAAATGCTACTAGAAAATGGTACTGTTTGTAATCCAGTAGTTACAGTTCCGTTGTTTGTAATTGATAGTGCATAACTTGAATTATCAATTATTGTTGAATTTTGTAATGTTAATAAACTAGTGGCTGTACCGGTAATAGCCGCAGTGTTAGCACCGCCAAATGGGTTTGCTGATTGAGTAGCACTTAGTGGTGCTGTTGGTACTGTAAAGTTACCTGTGTATACTGCTAATCCCTTAACTACACGCAAGTTGCTAATATAACCAGTAAAGAATTCGCCTCCACCACCACTGGTTGAACCAATATATAACGCAGCTCCAGATGTAGAAGGTGCATTACTATTAGTTGCTGTTGCCGCTGATACACCATCTATCCAAAATGTATATGTATTTGTACTTCTTGTAATTGCAAAATGATGCCACGCATTTAAACTCGCAGTTCCACTTAAAGTGAAATAATTACTAGCCCCATTACCTACTTCAACTGTCCAAGTTGTACCTTGGTGATACAACATAAAAGTGTAACCACCATAGTTAAAAACCTGATCAGCAACAGTTGTTGTTGTGGTAGCATATGCCCACGATTCAACTGTAAAATCAGCCGTTAAATTCAATACCGCATTTGCAGCAACGCTTAAAGATTTACTAGTACCATTAAAGCTACCTACATATCCCTGCCCTAATACAGTTATACCACCTACTAGACCTGTGTTGTTGGTTGGTACATATAGATTGCCATTAGTTAGTGTTAGTGCGTTTGTTGATTTGTTGAATGTTAGATTAGCACTAGCGCCTGCGGCGTTTGCGTCATTAAATATAACTTGTGTATTACTACCAGCTACCGGGCCAGTCGCACCAGTACTACCTATAATACCTGTCGCACCCGTAGCACCATTTGTTCCCGCTGTGCCTGTAGCACCTGTTGCGCCATTTGTCCCCGCTGTTCCCGTCGCACCCGTTACACCAGTTGCACCTGTAGCTCCTATGCCAGTAGCACCTGTTGCTCCGTTTGTACCACTAGTGCCTGTAGCGCCTGTTGCTCCGTTACTACCTGCCGTGCCTGTTGCACCAGTTGCTCCGTTACTACCTGCCGTGCCTGTTGCACCAGTTGCTCCGTTAACACCACTTGCGCCAGTAGCACCTGTTAAGCCGGTTGCACCTGTTGCTCCTATGCCTGTAGCCCCAGTTGCACCGCTAGATGGGGCAATCCAGCTTAATGTATTTGCTCCGTCTGTACTTAATACGTATCCATTACTGCCACCTGACACATGTAAATTGCCTACTGCTACATTTAAGCCAGTTGTTTGTATTGGTGTTGCTTGCCAAGTATTGCCGTCATATAAAATAGTACCTGCATAAATGCTACTAGAAAATGGTACTGCTCGTAGTCCAGCGGTTACAGTTCCGTTGTTGATAATTGAACGTACATAAGTTGAGTTATCAATTATTGTACTATTTTGTAATGTTAATAAACTTGTAGAAGTACCAGTAATAGCACTAGTATTGCTTCCTCCAAATGGGTTTGCTGTTTGAGTAGCTGTTAATGGGCCAGTTGGTAGAGTAAACGCTCCGGTATAGACAGCTACACCAGAAACTATACGTGCATTGCTAATATATCCTTTGTAAAAAAGTGTTGGTGAGTACGATTGATAACTTGAACCAATATAATAAGTGGGTGTATTTGTATAATTTGTTGCAAGTGTTCCAGATCCAACTGAAACACCGTTTACATAAAATATTGTTTGACTTGCACCAGTTCCTGATCGAACAAGAGCAAGATGATGCCACGTATTGGTAGCTAATATAGTTGCACCCATTAAACCATAAGTAGTTGTAACTGCTAAACTTTTTGGTGTGCCGGGGGCAGGATCACCCCATATAGCATTATCAGCAGGAATCTCTGTAGTTGAATTTCCTATACAATACGTTTCAAATTGCGTTTGAGTTCCTGAAGTACTACCTTTTATATAATTTGGAGCAGTGCCTCCTATCGTACCATATGCTCCAAATAAAACACTTGTCATTACAAAACCACTTGGTGCTGTTAGTGTAAGGGTATCACCCTCTCCCACTGATCCATATGTAATACCAACAGCAGCATATGGAAGACCATTTGTAGCAATACCCATAGCTATACCATTTGTAGCACCTGTGCTAAAGATGGTATAGGAACTTAAATTGTCAGTAAAATAAACCCATGCTTCAACAGTAAATGTACTTGTACCTAAGGCTGGTATACTTGCAACATTTAGATATTGATTAGTACCATTAAAACTAGCAGCAAATCCCTGTCCTAGTATAGTTTGTCCGCCTACCAAACCTGTATTATTAGTTGGGGTAACTAAATTGCCATTAGTTAGTGTTAATGCGTTAGTTGTGTTATTGAAAGTTAAGTTAGCACTAGCGCCTGCATTGCCTGCGTTATTGAATATAACTTGCGTGTTAGAACCAGCAACTGGGCCAGTAGCACCCGTACTGCCTATTGTGCCTGTTGCACCTGTTGCGCCGTTTGTACCCGCTGTGCCAGTAGCACCAGTTGCTCCCGTCGATCCAATGTTACCAGTGGCACCAGTAGCGCCATTTACGCCTGCTGTACCTGTCGCACCTGTAGCGCCTATTCCAGTAGCACCAGTTGCACCACTTGATGGAGCAATCCAACTTAATGTGTTTGCGCCATTTGTACTTAATACATAACCACTACTACCGCCCGTTATATGTAAGTTACTTACGTTACCTAAAAATACATTTGAAGCGGATGAGAAATTAGCATTACTAGATATATTAATAGTATTAGCACTAATTACATTTGCGCCAGTTAAATTACCGCCTGTACCCCCGCCCAATGTAATACCACCGCTGATATTTGCATTACCTGTACTAATATTGCCAGTAACTGTTAGTAGATTTGTTGTTTTATTGAAGGTTAAATTAGCACTAGCACCTGCCGCATTACTATCGTTGAATATAACTTGCGTATTAGAACCAGCTACTGGCCCAGTAGCACCTGTGCTACCTATTATACCTGTAGCGCCTGTAGCGCCATTTGTACCACTAGTGCCAGTCGCACCAGTTGCTCCATCTATCCCGCTTGCACCTGTACTACCTGTTAATCCTGTTGACCCGGTAAGTCCTGTAGCACCTGTTGCGCCATTTACACCGGCTGTGCCAGTAGCACCTGTTGCTCCGTTTGTACCACTAGTACCGGTTGCGCCAGTACTACCTGTGTATCCAGTAGAACCAGTGGCACCAGTACTACCTGTATATCCCGTTGCACCTGTAGTACCTTTAATGCCTGTCGCACCTGTTGCGCCTATGCCTGTCGCTCCAGTAGCACCGCTTGACGGAGCAATCCAGCTTAATGTATTTGCTCCGTTTGTACTTAGTACATAACCACTACTGCCGCCTGTTATGTGTAGATTGCTTACGTTACCTAGTGAGACATTAGAAGCACTTGAGAAATTAACTAAATTATTTGATGTGATGTTTCCACCAATAAACACATCATTTGCTATTCCAACACCGCCACCAACTACTAGTGTACCTGTTGTGGTACTTGTACTATTAACTGTTCCGCCAAATGTAATACTTCCACTACTAGTGAATGTATAAATTCTATAGCCACCTGATACAGTATATGTTGCTCCGGGGTAACTTGCTGCGGCTACATAAGAGTCTGCATAACGAATAATAACAATACCACTACCGCCGTTGCCACCTGTACCATTAACATATTGCCAGCCACCACCACCACCCCCGCCAGTATTTACTGTAGCATTTTCGCCGGCACCACCTGAGCCGCCGGCTCCGCCACCTCCAAGACCACCTGCACCACCTGACCCACTGTCACTGCCGCCCCCGCCACCGGCGTAATAAGTTGATGATCCAGATATACTTGATGATAAACCATCTTTACCGTTACGTGATGTAGTGCTAAACGTTCCGCTTGCGCCACCTCCGCCGCCACCTCCATCGTCGAATCCTGCACTACCCGCATTACCTTGACCGTTGGTTCCAGCGCCCGGTGCGCCAGTCACACCGCTATAATTGGCACCACCGCCACCAGAACCGCCCGTTTGTCCTGGATACCCACTATCTCCATTGCTAGTGTACGCTCCGGCGCCTCCACCTAATGAGGTTATTGTTGAAAATACAGAAGAAAATCCATTAGATCCGTATGATTGCAGACCGCCACCAGTTCCACCTGCACCAACGGTTACAGCATATGTTCCAGCCGATACCGCAAACCCGCTTGCTGTTCTAAATCCACCAGCTCCACCACCGCCCGCAGTTCCTCCTGAGCCACCACCACCGCCACCCACTACTAGGTATTCAACAGTAGGAGGAAGATTAGTATTTGTATCCCCGTCTAATGTAGTTACTCCAATAATATGAGCATTACCAGCAGTTAGATTTCCAGATAAAGTTACATTATTATTAAGAGCAAATTCAATTTGTTGAGGGTAAGCACTAGCGTTTGTGGTGATAACTATATTATTACCGGCAACAAATCGTACTGTATCTTCACCCACAGCCACAAGACTAGTTTGTCCTGCAACTTGCCATGTTTTGAATGAACTACCTAATTGAATTAATGCTGTATTAGAACCAATATTGGTAACAGTAAAACCAGTATTTGTGTCAAATAATAAATTACTTACGTTTCCTACTATATTACTAATTGATCCAGTGGTATATTGACTAACTGTTAAACTAGACCCAATATTACTTAGGTGTCCGCCGTCACCGTAAAAGTAATTAGCAGTAATATTACCATTGGCAGTTATTGAAGTTGATTTCCAAAAACTACCGTTGTAAATGAATGACCCTTGACTAGAAAATGAAGCAGATTGTAATACTACGCTAACATTGTTATTTGTAACACTATACGCAAAGGTAGAATTATCTACAATTGGATTATTCTGTATAGTTAATAAACTTACTTCTGTTCCAGTTATTGTTGCTGATGGATTACCAACAACATTGGCTGTTTGTGTTGTAACAAGCAATGCCGGTGGCACAAAATTTGAAGTATAAACTACTTTCTTTGTAACTCTAAAGTTACTGATAGAACCAGTAAAGTATCCATTTGCTCCACTATTGATCGCTCCAATGTTAAATGCTGTTCCAACACTATATCCAGCTCCATAAGAACCGGTATTAATTAAGTTTCCATTAACATACGCATTAATACTACTATTACTAAATGTAACTGCGATATGTTGCCAAATATTTGGAACAATTGCGCCGGCTATATTAGCACCAACAAAGTCTAAACCCTGTACAGAGAAGTTGTTTGTTGGATAGTTACGTATAGTACCAATTTGCAATGGTCCACCATCAAATAATCCAATGATGTTCGCAGTAGTAGGGTATACCCATGCTTCAATAGTAACATTGCCACCACTGGTTAATACTGCTGGGTTATATGATAAGTAAGCATTGGCACCGTTAAACGCAGCTACATAAACTTGACTTGGAGTTCCGCTAATTAACCCAGTGTTAAGTTGAGTGGTATATATATTACCAGAGAGTGTGGCTGCGTTGTTAGATACTACAAAGACATTACTAATACCGGCAATGCTGGTAGTTACATTGCCGTTTAAACTAACTGATAGATTGCTATTTCCGTTGCGAACGTTTGATAGAGAGATATTGGATAATGATCCACCGTCTCCAATAAAGTAGTTGGCTGTGACAGAATTTCCTAAATTAGCGTTGGCTGCTACTATATTACCCGTGGACGCACTTAGGGTGATATTGCCAACGGTAAGACCGTTCTTAACTACGAAATTCTTTGCTGTCACAGTTCCATATTTCCCTGTTACTGGCTAAAGCAGTATTAGATTTTAATTTGTTTCAATATAAGCTGTTACTACGTTAACCCATGCTGTACTTGCTGCCGTAGCATAAACTGCTACATTCCCTGATATACCATTTACATTACTTGAAATTTCAACGATATCTGTTGTTACATTTGAGCAAACAGAACCGTACACAGTAACATATGCGTTTACCCCATCATGTACTAGCAACGCCTCTACTGACTGATAACCTTCCGGACCAGAAGCAGAGATAACATATTTAGCAGTTCTAAAATCAGCTGGATTAAATTGATCAATAACAGTGTTTGTTGTTACCGCAACGTTTGCACGATTGCTGGTTAATCCAGTGTTTAATTTTAGATAACCTGTACCAGCAGCAGCATTACCTATAATAGTATTACCGCTTATAGCTAGGTTAGTTAATGTACCTAACGCTGTGATGTTAGGTTGATTAGCTGTATTGATTGTACCAACAAAATAATTAGCATTGATTACGTTGGCACCTTCAATATTACCAATATTAGCATTACCGGTAACTCTTAGTGATGTTAGATTGCCAACACTAGTGATGTTTGGTTGACTTGCTGTAGTTAATGTACCTTGATAATAATTTGCTATTACTAAGTTACCTAAATTAGCATTACCACTAGAAAGGTTACCGCTTACGTCTAATGATGTTAGTGTACCTACACTTGTAATATTACCTTGTGCGTTAGCTGTAACAGTTCCTGCTGTAGTGGCAGAGTCTGAGGTATTAGCATGAGTAGCATTAGCTACATACCCAGAAACATTTGCACCTGCAATATTACTTAACGTATTACCACTACCAACAAAATAGTTAGCAACAACTGCGTTACCCAAATTAGCATTATACGCAGTAACATTACCAAGTACAGCTAATACTTGAGTACCGTCGTTATATGTGAAGTTAGCACTAGCACCAAAGCCACCTGCACCATCATTATATTGAACCTGCGTGTTAGAACCTGCAGGGTTTGCTAAGTCCCAAGGTTGACCGTTGGCGTATAATAGATTATCTGTTCTTAAGTTACCAACATTAGCAGTATTTGAAACAGTTAACCAGCTATTAGCTAAAACATTTCCACTGAAGTTAGCAGTATTACCGGTAATATTTACATTTACAGTTAAATTACTTGTAATTGTATTTGAAGATATATTGGCAAAGTTAGCAACAAACAAATTAGATTGTATTGTGCCTGCGTTAGCAAAAATACTATTAGCAGTAGTTATGTTACCAGTAACATTTAAGTTAGCTAGTGTACCAACACTTGTTAAGTTTGAATTAACAATATTTGAATTTAATGTTGTGCCGGATAAGTTAGCAGCATTTGCCTGTATAGTAACATTACTTGCTGAAATTAATTGACCTTGACTATTAACTTGAAATTGAGCAACAGAATCGCTATTGCCATAAGTACCAGAAGTAACAGTAGTATTACTTATACTAAATTGTGTTCCTGTTAACGTTAGTCCAGTACCAGCAGTATATTGACCAGCACCTGAGAACTGTACCCATACAATGGCAGTTGTACCAACTACAACGTTATCTGATGTTTGTACCCAACCTGTATTAGATTGGTCAGTTCCTTGTTCAACAAATGTAAACGCACTATTAAAGTCAGTTGATTCGTTCATGTCCAATGAACGAGTCAACACATAAGGTACACTTACAGTACCTACTGTAGTTAATGTGTATATACCATTATAAGGAGCATTTCCAGCCGTTTCATTTTTAACTAAAACACGAGTGCCAAGCGTTGAAATTGTTACACCATCAATTACTAAAGCACCATTTGCGCTAGCAGTAATTTTTGCTCCCACGCCAGCAGTACCGTTTGTATATGTATAAGATCCCAACGGAGCATAAGTTGCGACCAATACAGAAGCCTTAGCATTTAGACCTTGAGCAACGCTATCAACATAGTATTTTGTTGCTGCATCTTGATCATTTAATGGATCCACAACATTTGTAATTCTGTGCGTTGTTACGTCAACCACACCACCAAGTACGTTTAATCCATTACCTGTTGGGTGTAATATAATATCATTGTTGCCTGTAGCATTTGCGTATAATGTTAAGTCACCGGTTAATCCTACTAATGTATCAGTATATATGTTAGCATTAGATGTAATACTACCATTGGCAATTATGGTGTTGTTTGAAGTAAAATTATTTCCTAAAACATTTCCAGTAACGTTTGCTGAATTAGCAACAACAATATTACTTTGAACAGTGCCTGAATTTGCGTATAAGTTTGATGTTACTGTTGCGCCCGTAACAGTCAATGTATTTGTACTAGCATTGAATGTGAAATTAGCTGTAGCACCAAAGTCACCATTTTGATTATATTGAATCTGTGAATTAGAACCAGCTGGTTGTTGGAAGTCTAATGGAGATCCATTCGCATAGTAGTAATTATCAGTTAGTATACCGGCAACGTTGACGTTTCCAGTAAAATTACCAGCATTACCGTATAATTGTAAGTTTACATTTACATAATTTGCTACAAGATTACTTGCTACATTAACATAATTTGCTACTACAACATTACCTAAATTAGCATTAAGTGATTTAATATTGCCAGTAAAATTAGCAGTATTGGCAATAAGATTGCCATTTGCTGTTACGGTTTCAGACCAAACATTGCCACTAAAGTTAGCATAATTCGCTGTTACTAAGTTACCAAGCGCAGCATTTCCGGCAGCGATATTACTGGTATTAGCCTCGACACTAAAGTTGCCAACTTGTAGACCTTGTTTAATTACAAAATTTCTTGTAGTCATTATATTTTCCTATTTAATCTGTTACATACGTTCCGACATAATTTACGGTAGTGTTCGTTGACAATGAAGTAGCCAATAATTGCACAGTATTTCCAACAATTATAGAATCAAACATTGCTAAATCGTCACCTGAAGTTGATAGACTACCGTAAATCGTAGTAATACTATTTATGCCATTATGTACTAATAGTATCTCTGAGGTTTGAAAACCCTCATCCGCACCAACTCGCATTGTATATTTCACCGAGCGGTACTGAGTTTTCAGAAAGCTGTCAATTACGGTGTTCAAGTCAACCGGAACCGCTGCTTTATTACAAATATACCCTGTGGCGGTTACTGTATTTGCGTTTAAATTGTTTCTTACAGTAACGTTACCTGTTGTAGAACCCATTGTTATATTAGCAACAAGTCCAAAATTAATATCATTTATGCCGGTATTGAATACTCCGCCTTGATTTGAGGAAGTTGTAATTGTACCGGCGTTCAACGTCAACTGTCCACCAGTCAACGTCATTGTGTTTGCGGTAGCTACATTACCCAAATTGCTGTTACTATTAGCATTAACCACTAATCCAGTAGATGTAACCTGCATTACATTTGATACATTTGCTACTTGGAAAGTGATGTTTCCACTAGCCAAAACAGCAGCATTGCTATTACCATTTACTATATAGCTACCCGCAGCAGCATGTACGTTTGTTAATTGACTACCGTCACCTACAAACGCATTAGCATAAACTGTACCGGAATTAGCATAGATATTACCACTGGTATTGAGATTTACCAGTGTACCTACTTGAGTAATTAGTGGCTGATTCCCAACTAAAATTATATCAGAATAGATAGCATGATTAGCTTCTGGAACAGCATTAGATACGTTTGGTCCAGGAATATTGAATAGGCCGGAAGCATTACCTACGAAACGTCCAGCAGTTAATGTATCTGTAAGTTTGTTATAGATTAGCCCAGCATCACCGCCAAACTGTCCGTTGTCATTGAACTGAACAGTTCCAGTAAAGCCACCGGGACTACCATTACCGCCGCCACCACTGCCAACAGCCATACCTCCCGGGTCACCAGTCCAAATACGAATTGTGTTTGTGTCTGGGTCGTACCATAAACGACCTTCTTGACCAACAAACTCATTTGGGTCCTCTACCCTATTATCCCTGCTGGTAAAGAATTTTTGAATGTGCGTAGTTGTTGCCATAATTACGATGGGAAGTTTCTAATAAACATTTTTGGAGGATTATCCTCAGTTGGGTATGTTTTCTTTGGCTTCATTGCGTTTTGATTTTGTGATACCAACGACCCTACCAATTCTTTTAATCTGTCTAAGTCATCTGGAGGATTTTGTTCAGCAGCAGTACCCACTTCAGTTTCAGTTTCATGCTGGTCTTGTGAATCTACTTTAGCTAATACTTTTTCTACAGCACTATTACTATCTGCTCCGGTATCATTTCTTGCTGAAACGATTTCATCACGCTGTTCCGGATCAGGTTGTATTGTAGGATCCTCAGTTGTTGTTCCAACTGCGCCCTTCATTACTGATAGTTGCTGCTGTAAAGGCGGACTCCACTTGGCTCTACCGTTACGTTGATATTCAATACCCGGATTAACAACGTCTTTTGGAGCTGATGATGATCCGCCGTCATCGTCACCTGAGACAACAAGATTCAGTGTTTGAATATTGATGGTTCCAGATTGACCCAACGCAGCTAATAAATCCTCTATTTTCATTTTTTGTGCCTTAACTATGTATTTATGATTATTGAATAAAAACCTATATGCGTACATCCGCATCAGATGTAACATCCAGTATACTTTTACGTTTTTCCTTCAATTTCTTTTGATGTAATCTACTACAATTAGCACATAATGTAAGCAAATTATTATCGTTTTTGTTCTTTTTGTTGCCATCTTTATATACTAAATCAAGCTGACAACTATCAGATGGTATGAATTTACACTTCTCACACTTAGATTTTTTGTGTAATAAGTAGCCAAATTTACTATTATAAGCAGCTTTGCTACATTGTACACAGTACTTGTGCCACTTCTTAAATCCATGTTTACTCACCCCA
>Ga0114958_10003627_pt1 | contig 10948 bp, 6 predicted proteins | sample C_130208_EF_Meta_FD_89577 | JGI IMG/M metagenome (GOLD analysis project Ga0114958, IMG submission 89577) | Freshwater microbial communities from Lake Croche, Canada to study carbon cycling - C_130208_EF_MetaG | ecosystem: Environmental > Aquatic > Freshwater > Lake | place: Lake Croche, Canada... | reverse complement strand
GGGAAAATTTATCGTTTTTGCTAATTATTTAACGAATTTTTTATTATGTTATTTTTTAAGGAAAATTTTTAACTTTCCTTAAAAATGTCACAAAAAGTATTTATAAAAGAACGTTTTTTTGTGTTGTTATATTTTTTGTCACGTTTTTCCTCAAAAAAATAGCTTTCTATTTTAGCTTTTTTAGGAGCTATTTTAGCTTTTTTAGCTTTTTCGGCTAAAATAGCTTTCTATTTTAGCTTTTTTAGGAGCTATTTTAGCTTTTTTAGCTTTTCGGTCAAAATATTAGCTTTCTATTTTAGGTCCTATTTCGACCTAAAATAGCTTTGTTAGGTTTTCGCGAAAAAACCTTCGTGTCACCTTCGTATCACTTTCGTATCACTTTCGTGTCACCTTCGTATCACCTTGAATGCTCTCATATGCTTTCATATATTCGGGAAAATACTTGCGTATCACCTTCGCGTCAATTCAAACATTTTTTCAAGTTTTGCATAGCTTTCGGGATTCTTGAAGTTACATATCATGTGCGTACCGTCACCGTTTGAACCACAACCATTTGATTTGGTGCAAACCTCAAAACAATTGCCCATGTTTTTTACCCATCGGATATATTTTGCATTTATGATTTTCGTATCACCGCTTTTCAGGAATAATGAAGACGAAACATTATTGCTATCCATTCACAAATAATACTCAAGAAAACAAAGAAGACAAAGAAGACAAATCAAAAAAATAACAAAATAATACTCCAGAAAACAAATGTATTATTTATATACGTCATTTACCAAATATCCTTTTTATATTAGTTTGTTCACAAAACAAAACATCAACAAAACAAAACATCAACAAACAACAAAAACAATTTAAAGACGGTAATAGAACAGGAACCAGAAAAAACAATGGAGTATTTTTTGGTTATCACGGATGGACGCGAATCCAGAAACTTGACACAGGACGATTGTCTATCATTAGAACTTAGACTTAACGTCACACAATATGGCCTACCATGGAGACACATCGGAGATGCATTTTACTCGTATGCAAGAAAAAAACCAAACGCAACATATCAATTGAACGTCACCACACAACAATACGATTTTTGAAATCTGCTCTTGAGTAAGACCAATTGGCAAGAATGTAAGGATTTATAAAACTTTATAAAATGTTCATTCATAATATCGCAAACAAATGATTATTTGCAGTAATATATAATTATATAAAAGTACCTCATAGTTTCAGCCTTAAATATTATATTCAATTGGTTGTTTACGCCATCGGTGTCTATATTTATGAATTGCTGAACCACCAATTATTGTTTTTAATCTTTCTAATTCTTGTTTGTTTACCAGATATTCTTCTTTCGTTCTTCTTCCAAAATTTGTTTCAATGCAAAAACTATTGTGCGCATAAAATACGAGTTAATTGTATTAGTCTGAACAATGACAACGCTACCATTTCATTGGCAACAATACATTTCTGCTAATCCAGACTTGATACGCGCAGGAATACTTACAGAAAACAAAGCAATTAAGCATTGGACAAACTTGGGCATTCATGAAAACCGCCAAACAACATTCTCATTTTCTGGTTATCTCGACGCTAACCCAGACTTGAGACAAGCTGGACAAACTACCGATTTAAATGCTTTTAACCATTGGTGTCTATACGGACTTCACGAAGGACGTCTTTCCACCATTAATAATATACCACCAATAAATTGGCAACAATACATTGCTGCTAATCCAGACTTGATACGCGCGGGAATACTTACAGAAGACGAAGCAATTAAGCATTGGACACACTTTGGCATTCATGAAAAACGCCTAACAACATTCTCATTTTCTCGTTATCTCGACGCTAACCCAGACTTGAGACAAGCTGGACAAACTACCGATTTAAATGCTTTTAACCATTGGTGTCGATATGGCCTTCACGAAGGACGAAACATTAACAGTTTAATGAATACAAACACAGTCAAAAAAGATTTCCATAAATATGATAACATCAACGTAATATTCGTCGCGCATACCATGGATATTGTCTTGCAATTAAATCGTCAGTATGTTAACCCCCATATTCTTTTCGTCGGTTCTAAGACAACATACTCCACCGAAAATACAAATATTATTATTGTACGCGATTTGCCCAATAACATAGAACACGAGGGGAGACTACTTACATTCACCGCTTGGTACGCAGTCGTACACAATAATCTTTATAGCGACTCCTCCCATTTATGCATTCTCGAATATGATGTACAGGTAGTATCTGATACCTTTTGTGACAATTTGAAACAGTGTGTCGATGCAGGGACCGATATCATTGGATTTTCTTACGATAATACGAATTTTTTATCCGACATTACCGAAAGTGTTTTAACAGATTACTTGAACATGAAAGGAATCGACCCAACACCAATGTGTAGTAATCCCACTTTTTGCTGGTTATGCTCTACTAATTTATGTGTTACAACAGATTTCTTGAAAAAATTTGTTCAATGGTACGACTATGAGTTTATCAAATCCAGAGATAGTGGTGGGTTGCCCTTTTATCATGAACGGCTTGTTGCTGCATTTACTACAGCAAATGCTTTCAACAAGCATTGTATGGATGACAATGTCGTACGCACAATGCTTGGCAGTCATTCGTCCGGTCGTAAGACTACATTAGTTTTATACAACGATGGTACTCACCAATCAAATTTAAATAATTTGATTGAATCAGTTGTCGCCGTGTCGCCTACCATCAATATAAGCATCATACGAAAGTCGGAGATGAGCAAACAATTTTGTACAGACAATAAGAAAATATTAGACGAACCAAAGGGTGGTGGATATTGGTTATGGAAACCATATGTAATTGTTCAGATGATGGAAAGCGTTAATGATGGCGATGTCATTATATACAGTGACTCCAACAAGTACCGATTTATAAAGCCAATTGAAGAGCTTATTGACGAACCATTAACAAAAAGGGACATTGTTGTATGGAGTACGAAACCAGGCGGCGACCTATATTATCAAAAACAATTATGCAAAAAAAGTGTGATTGAGAAATACTTTCAAGCAACAGAGAAAAAGGGCGTGCTCGACAACAACTACAATGAAAGTTTATATAACCCCTACACATTAGAGCAAGCATGGGCTGGCCTTATTGTCGTTCGCAAAAACCCAAACACGATGCACATTATGCGCGAATGGTTGCAGATGTGTTGCGTGTATGAAGATATAACGGATGCATACACAGGCCAAAACCAAGAAGAATTTTTGGACCACAGACACGACCAAAGCTTATTAACCATTGTTTTGGACAAATTTAACGTTCATATGGATATGCTAAATAGTAGTGTAATCGTTTTTGACGGGGGACGTTAAAAAATTGGTATTGGGCCAATTTTATTCTTGCGTTTTGCTTTTTGCATTTTGCTTTTTGCTTTTTGTAATGTCGGACACTGCAAAGTACTGAATACCAACCACTAACTTACGGACCCTGGGGGTGCTCCATTTATAATATTATTTATATAGATAATCTTATATAGATAAGTGTGCAGTTTAAAATACTTTTAACCCCCCCCCATTCCATCTACATAAGATGTGCTATAGTGCAGCATCCAGTCTCAGGACCACAGCCATTTCACTCGTCGCAATTATTTATTTATTGTCTTCAAATAATGACCACTTCAAGTGGCTTGCCGTTACCCTTTTCGGGTGGTGCGCAATGCAATTTGCCGAATTTTTGCTATGGCTTTCCGAACCACACAAAGGATGCACCCATTTCAATACCATTATAACTATGACCTTAATACCATTCGTACTTTGGCTCCAACCAGCTGGCCCATTACTCGGGTCTCTATACGTCATTCCTTGGGCAAAATCAACCACATTCCGAAAATATTTTCTCGTACTTTACTCTTTCTTTCTTGCAGTATGTGTTGCATCTTTGCATTATTACAAACCATATAAAATCTGTACAACGGTCACACCGGGTGGTCACTTATATTGGCACACACAAAATCCTGCGGTACAGCCTTGGTATGGGTGCGCTGCATACTGCGTATGGCTTTTCCTCATTGCATTGCCACTCCTCCTGTTTTGGAACAAAAGCTTCATCATTCTATTCATGCTCTCTATAATACCCTTGGTAGGATTTTCAGTTGGCCTTTTTAATTCCGATTCAAGAGCATCCATATGGTGCTATTATACCAGTTATACAAGTGCTATCGCCAGCTTTTTCTTATTCTTGAAACAGACAAACATCTATAGTGTCTTGTAAATAAAATTCTATTTTAGTATTAACATTTAAACATTCACATCAATATTAATATTAAATACGTCCACCAAAAAACAAAAAACAAATGGCACAACAACATACTCTTTCTCTCACAAATCAAGAAGTCGCAGAATTCTACTCCAAATATGGATTGGATTTTGAACAAATGAATCTTATCATTGTCAATCTCTTGAAGAAATTAATGACCGATACAGACTCCAGTCTTAACTCCGGCTTCGGAACCCATCTTCTCCATGAATTGTCTGCTCTCACCACAAAAGTGGATTCCATCACTTCTACTCTTGGCAAAAATTATGATGATGTTGCCATGGTATTTCAGCATCAAATAATGCTATTCCGAAAAGAATATATGGAAGATTTGAAATCCGTCTTTCTCATTAATAACGCCGAACATGTTGGACCACTTCTTCGCGAACTCAATTCCGGATTCTTGGACAAGACTACTCTCTTGTTACACGAAATTTTGCCAAGAGAACATGATTCGTTCTCCAAAACCATCGTCGCACAAATGGACGCTTTCCAATTTTTACTTGTCGAAAAAACAAATCAACTTCTCGCTACCACACTCGATAAACATACCATGGACGAATTTAAAACAAGCGTATCCAACACTCTTGGAGAATTCAAACATATTGCCGATTCCAAATTCGATTCGGTTCTTCTCGGCACGGAAACAAGAATAGATACTCGTATCGCCTCTTCCGAATCCAGAATACAAACACACATGGCTTTTACCGATGCTAAAATTTCCCAACTTTTACAAGAGACACATGACTCCTTTACAGAAATCAAATCCATCTCCGTCCAAGAACAATCCGCTAATAAATTAGTGCATTCTAATATGGCTGATATTCTCAAGAAATTCGCAAATGGTTCTTCCAAAGGAACATTGTCCGAAAACGTTTTGAATGATATCCTTCTTGGACTTTTCCCATCGGCAGATATTCAAAACGTCGCCCAAGAAAAAGAAACGGGAGATATTATTTTAGTACGCGATGGCAGACCTAAAATTCTAATTGAAAACAAAGACCATGAAACCAAAAATGTAACCAAATTAGAAGTCGATAAATTCATCCGCGATTGCGATATCCAAGATTGCTGCGGTATCATGTTCGCACAACATCGAGGCATTTCTAACAAATCCAATTTTGAATTGCAAATTCATAAAACTTGCGTGCTACTTTATGTTCATGCCGCCAAGTTTGACCCAGACAAAATTAGAATCGCTATTGAAATTGTCGAACATTTCAAAATGAAACTCGACGAATTACATATCGGACCTGATGACGGCGCTTATGAAATTGAAAAAGAAGTTCTTCATGAAATTAATCGTGACTTTGGCGCTTTTGCTACACAAAAATTAGCACTTTTAAAATTGGCCAAAGACCAATTTGAAAAATTAACAGCGACTATTGCGGATTTTAAAATACCCGCATTGGAAAAGTACTTGAGTACACGATTCGCATTCTCCGCTGCAAATCCCACCACTAACAACAATCTCTGCACATTCTGCAAGAAACTTGTCACCAAATCTATGCCACAACATCACCGTTATTGCATCGAAAGAAAACGTAGCTTACAAGAAGGCAAAGGAAACGAAGGAGGAGGCACAGGAAACGAACAAGAACAAGAAAAAGAACAAGAACAAGGACAGGAAAAAGGGAGCGAAGAACAATATCCGGTTCCACCTTTTGTTCCACATTTTCAACCTTTTCAATCTGTACAATCTGTACAAATGGACCAAGACCAAACAGAAGAACAACTTTTGCCACCTTCTTTGACTCCATCGTCTACTTCTTCATATTCTTCATATTCTTCTTCTCCAAAGGCAAAAAAAGCAAAGCTAACCAAAAAATGATAAACTACTATATATCATAAAGAACGTGTCTAAATTTTGAGTTCTTAGTTCTTAGTTCTTAGTTATTAGTTCATTTCAATTTGTAATAATAATTATATCAAAAATCGGATGAAACCAACAAACTCTGGGTCATTTCAAAGACTTCCAGACAGACTACCAAATGCCGAAGAGTCGCCTATGGAACGCGTTTTACGTACGAATTTAATGCACACGGGTTCTGACGGCGAACAAGCTACCAATTTGTTGGAAGGATATATAGACCCCACATCACAGGATGCACAAAATCTCACCCTCGCAATCGATAAGGGACAGGAACTTCGGGAGGAAGAATATTATCAAGCGCGTGCTGATGTCGAGGTTTTACAGTTTCTTACGCCGATGTATCAGTGGGGGCTTCAAGTACTACAGAAGAACAAGACATTAATCGAATTTAAAACTTTTGTTCGAGCACTCATGTCGCATGAGGATGTGCTTTCTCCCAATTGGGCACAGACAATCATTATGGATATATTGAAACACCACTTTCAGTTCACCTTCCGCCGGGGGTTGTTCCCCAAAGAAGTACAGAAGGACGATACGAGACGGATGCAGATACTCATGGACTTTGGGTTAGCTGGACCATTCACCATTATGAGGCATTCGTCCACCGACCTATTAACAGAAGTCATCACAACAACGCGTGATTATAACCATTTCATGGTTAAAATGGTTGCATTAAGGGTGCCGATGCGGTTCAGGCGAGGCTTTTGTAATACCAACAATGAGTCACCGTGCGCCGCTGCGATCTACTCCTATTACAACAGCCCTCATAGTCTCCAAATTTTATTTGATTTGGGGTTTACTCTGGTTTGTTTTAAGACTGGTCCAAAAAACATTCAAGAAAACTTTTATGATATCGAAGAGGAATTGTGCAATCGCGCATATACCTGGGCTGCGGAGATGACGCGTCTTCAAAATTGGGATGGATTTAGGGTACGAGGCAGAATTGGGTTGCTGCCTGTCTTATGGCACCATAGTAAAAAGAAATATAACCTTCGTGCCAATCTTGAACCAATAAGTATACTGGCCTGTAGAGGTCTGTTTTATGAACGTGTTGAACCCCGTTTGAAAGAGTTAGAACCATTGTTTGAACATATTGAGGAGAGACGATTTAGATTGGACATGAAGCATTTCTTGCAATTGCAAGAAGAATACCCAGACGTTGTAGTTGCGGATTATCCACAATTCGCGATTTCTGTGAAATGGGCGTGCAGCAATCCTGATACAAGGCCGCCATACGAGCAATTGGATTTCAACCACGAAGCACCTGACTTAGCAGATGAGTTAGATGACGAGTTAGATGAGTTAGATGATGAGTTAGATGAGTTAGATGACGTACATGAGTTAGATGAGTTAGAGGCTACCCCTCAATTGAGGGTTAGCACGAGACGAACTGTCCAACCCAGTGGTGCGACACATCGTGTGGCCCCAGCGGATGATGAAAATGATGACCTACTGAACGCAACAGTTCAGCCGAGGGTGGCGATGGGCCAAGCAAATAGTGCTCGATGTATGCCTGGTGGTCCACCATGTCGAATATTGGGAGGAAAACGAAAAACTCGACGCAAAATTACATTATTAAAAAATAAAAAGAACAATAAAAACGTTATTACCGTACACGCATCTTTTTATTCGTCCCGAAAAGCAAACAAACAAAAGAAAAAAGAAAAAGGAAAAGGAAAAGGAAAAGGAAAACCAACGAAAAAAAAAGTAATTTAAAGATATAAGTTCATTTGAAAGAGAACACTTACTATGCAGAACTTTGACCAAAAACAACAACAACAAAAACAAGAAGATTGGAAAGATTGGAAAGATTGGAAAGATTGGAAATATAAAGGAACCGTCCTTTCGTACAATCTTCAAACTGGAAATGGTATTATTAGCAACCATATCGACGGCAGAGAAGTACCTGTTCGAAAGTCCAACCTTGTCATAAAATGCACAAGTACCGACATGTATTTATATTGCGGCGAACATGTGCAATATAAATTAGAAAACGGACTCGCTACATTTGTAACTGGAAGGCAGAGTTATCTTGCCGCAAATTGCGAAGATAGATTTTTTGTATGCGAACACAAACATATTCATGGATAAACAACGTTTTTGATTTGTTCATTGTTGTTTAAATTTTCTTGCTTTAAATTTTATTGCTTTTTTTCAATGTTCTTGCTTTTTTTCAATGTTCTTGGTTTAAAGTTTCTTGCTTTTTTCAATGTTCTTATTGTCCCCCTTCTTAGGGGGTTCAAGGGGGACAAAGTCCCCCTTAAAAATTTGTAAATCCCAGCTTTTTCACGAATATACGATTTTAGAAATGGCATGTAATAATGACGAAACTCTTTTCTACGCTTCCAAATGTCCTCCAACTTTATCCATTCAATTTCGCTTTTCTCAAATATCTTCGTATCACGAATAATATTCGGGTCCAGTTTCCCATTTAAAAATCGCGCATTGTTGTTGTAATAAAATGGTAATCTATCATCATACGGATAATGCACAATATGTACTCGATATTTGTTCTCGTCTATGGGAAAGTTCTTGGATATTAAATGACGAATATCCGCTTCCGTTCCAAGAAAACCCGTCATCTCTTCCACACCTTCTCTTATCGCAGTTTCTAATTGGCTCTCCGTGCCTTCCCGACCACCTCCAAAATCTGAAAAACCGGGAGTGTCTGCAAATCTATTCTCTTTTCCAAATAAAAAATACACTTCCCCCCCGTGAATACATGCTGGAAGAATACCAGATGCCATTTTTTACTTTGTTTCTATATAATTATTTCATAGAATATTTTATAGTATGTTTTCTTTTCATCGTTCGTTTTTATACATACGGACCACCATTAGGCGGGGGCGCAACTCTTGATAATAATGTTCGTACAAATGGATTCATGTTTGCAGGCACTTGAGGCCGTCCATTTGGCGCACCCATTGCACCCTGTGCTCTTCTTCTACCGGCACCTTTCTCTATAAGTATGTTTAGTATAGTGGTAATGTCCGTAATGAATGCCGCGGAATATCCTGCAAGTATTCTGGCTGCAATTCGCAGCTCATTTATTATTGTTTCGACTGCCCGGTCCGGATTGGGCGGATTGGGCGGAACGGCGACGTAGGCCCAGTTGTTCGCTGCAACAGCAATTCTATCCTCTATATATAGACCTTTCAAGTTAAGGATTAGACCATTATAATAGTCCAGGACAGAGGGGACATCAGCCCTAACATCATATCCAGGCAGTCTTACCCACACGGCATTGAATCGTGTCTGGAGGTCGGTTTGTGCCTCCACGGCTCCGGGCTCCCTGCCCTCCACGCGCCATTTAATTTCATTAATTCCTCTGAGTATGGCCCGTAATGTTCTTTCGTATTCCCCTGACTCTCTTGTAAAAACACTGGTAAGGTGTGCTTCACCATCTGTATTCAACTTCTCAATCGCAGCTCGTAGCCCTGCAACGAATGTTTGCAATGCCTCCAATGCAATTTGCGTTCTTGGCTCAACCGCATTGAAAGCGTCCAGATGAACGCTTAACGCAGCGAGAGTTGGACCAGGCGGAACTAATAATGCTGCAGTTATTTTGGAGGCGGCATTCGCAGGCACAGCGGCAATCAACCGCACACCTACCCGGTAGGCATTCCCCCAGGCGTTACGCGCCGCAGTGTTTAATGCATCATGTGCTCGATTGCGAGCAATCCTAACTGACGCTGTCAAATCTAAACCGTTCATAGTGGCGACCGCATTATCAAAGTCGATTCTCAGTTTCATTAACTCCTCAGCTAATGCCACTGGAGCAGCAGTACTTATACGTGTAAACTCTGTGTTGGCTGCAATGACCTCGCCTTCCTTTGTGGCTACCGCATGTTCGGCGGCGGCGATGACTTGTGCTAATTCGGTTGCAGCCATCTTAGTAGAGTTTAGAACGAATGTTGCCACAGCACCGTTTATTGTGTTATTTAACACCCATCTCATACGAGACACGGTTTGAGTAATGGGGACCTCATTGGCATTATGTGTAATAGTCTTGAACGCGTCGACTAATTGTTGAACCACGACGTCCCATCCGGTCAACGCAGCCGCGGCAGCGTCGTGGGCTTCAACCACATTATTAGCATACGGGAGAAAACCGTTCGTATTGTTTATAGTTTCCGCATCTTTCAATCTATCTTCCAGCGATTTCAAGGTCGTATTTGCTGCATTGTTTCTTATGGCAGTCCTCAATAACTGAGTCCTAATTGCAACAAACACTGCGACTTGGGCGGTAGCCTCGCCTTCTTTTGCTGCTACGGCAACGTCGGCGCCAGTGTACAACGCCTCCAACACCGCATTATTAAGGAACAAGTTGTCGTTAATCGCGGTCTCGTGCGCTCTTGTTAAGTCGGTTCGCAGGTCTACCAACGATGAATCGAGTTTTACTTTGGAGGCAGCGTGACGAATTCTTACAAACTCTTCGGCTATTGTGAATGAATTATGAGCCGCTGTCGCTGCAGTGACAACATCTCCTGCATGCGGCAAAAAACCAAGGTCTGTGTTGCGCTTGAGCGCCCTATCGTAGAGGAGCTTCACTTGCGCCAGGTATTGTTCAATGGACGCCTCTCGAATACGGTTAAACGCAGTGACTTGGTCTCCCACGGCCTCATCTAATACAGTTAACGCACGTTCGGCTGCACCTTGAGCCCTTCTGACAACCGGAACAAACTCGGTAAAACCATTGTCACGGTTTTTTGCCACCGCAGTATCAAAGTCTGCTTTCAGGGTTAACAACGGTGTAGCGAG
>Ga0114958_10003623_pt1 | contig 10954 bp, 11 predicted proteins | sample C_130208_EF_Meta_FD_89577 | JGI IMG/M metagenome (GOLD analysis project Ga0114958, IMG submission 89577) | Freshwater microbial communities from Lake Croche, Canada to study carbon cycling - C_130208_EF_MetaG | ecosystem: Environmental > Aquatic > Freshwater > Lake | place: Lake Croche, Canada... | reverse complement strand
CTCCGGGGCGCTGACATCAGCCTGCTGGCGTATCAACACGCTCTTTCCCTCGACCGTTCCGAGATAACCCGTGTTTTGCTTCAGCTGCATGACCACACGGGCCCGCTCCGGCGCAACAAACACCTGCGCTGACTGCAGCTTGCCGGTGCTGAAGACCCATTTGCTTTGTTCCGACTGGCTTCCCACCTCGGGAAAATCTAAAGTAATACGCGGCGGCGACTGCAGGGTAAAACCCCGCGGTGGTTTTTTGACATCCTGCGCAAAGTCCAAGCGCAAAAACTCGACCCCATCAGCCACATAGGCACTCATACCAAGCAAGGTGTTCTGTGCGAAGACAACGCCGCTGGCAACACCCACAAGCAAAAAAGCCCACGCGCGGCGCGCATTGCCCGAAGCCCCTGCAGATTTTTTCATTTCCCCCCCTGCTTGACCGGCAGGACCGTGTTCTTTGGATTCCACTGTCCCTTTGCATCCTGCTCGAGTTCCCGCAACACCATCGCGGTGGGGCTGATCTCCAGCACTTTGCCCTTGCGCATCCCGAGATAATCCCCCAGCCGGACCTGGTGCAAGCGGTCATCCGCCCAAACCAAGGCCACCCGGACACCGTCCTGGGCCAATGTTCCTCTGAATTGCAAACGCTCCAGAGGAAAATTTTCCAAATCCTGCTTTTGACCGGTGAACTCAAGGGGCAAACCAGGCGGCTTATTCGGGATGTCCAATTTATCTGTGGCGGGCATCCGAATGCCTTGCAAACGCGAACTTGTAAACGGATCCACGTGGTCAGCCAGCGCGTAAGCCTGCGGCTCAAACGCGCGTGGAGGCGCAAATGCGCTTGTGTCCGCACCTAGCAATGTGCGCTCTTTGTCCAGCCAGGCTTTCAAATCTTCGGTAGACGAAACACCACACCCCACAAGCCCCAGCAGCGCGACACATTGGAGCGTAAACAAGGGAGAAAATAAGTCACGTTTCGGACTCATTTCTCAGAACCCTTGGTGGCGCTTTGGCGCAATGACTCCGCCCTATCCAGTTGGCGATAGCCGCGCAGCGTTCCGTCCACTGTGAGTAAGCCATCGGGTCGGCTGGAGATGGACAGATCCTGCAGATGCAATACGCGGCGGATATGGGCAATATCGCCTGCAAAGGCGGCCACATCATGGTAGCCACCCACTAAACTGAATTTCACCGGCATTTCGGCGTAATAAGGGTTCACAACCGTGGGCGCAGGGCGGAGAAACTCAAACTGCAATTTGCGCAGGAGGGCCAACCGATTGACCTCTGTCAGCATCTCATTCGTAACGGATTTCTCTGGCAACTGCCGCTCCAATTCCGCGACCTGAAGCCGAACCTGATCACGCTGATGTTTGAACGCATTGAGGTATGTCGTTTTCGCCAGCTTGTTGCTGAACGAAATCCTCAACTGCACTTCCTGCTCATTCAAGCTGCTGAGTTCACCATAGGAGTCACTGACCCACAGGTACCAGCACAAGCCCATCACCAAGAAGGACACAAGTACCAGCATGGTGTAACGGGGAATCGGGGGCCAATGCGCGGGATCCTGGGGATCCAGATCGGAAAACTGTTCGCTGATTTCGTCACCCAGCGCGCTGATACGCTCGGACACATTGAGGTCACTGCGCATGATCACTGCGCAGGCTTGTCACTTGCAGCAGTGGGCTGGCCTTGCAGCACTTCATCCGCATTCACGAGATCCACGCCAATGCTAAAGGTCAGTGCATTGCGGAGCTCTTGTGAGTTTGGCGAATCCCATGACGCAACGGTTTCTACCAATTCCGGATGCGCAAAATGGGTCGGTAATCCGTCTAAATTGCGTAAAAATTGGGCCACCTCGCCGTTAGACCTTGCGACACCGCTGATGGTCAGGCGGGTTCCGACCTGTGCCAACTTGGTCAAAAAAACCGCCTTGGGCGTGGCCTGCACCAAGCCGGACAGCATCTGCACCGGCAGATTCCGCACCGCCTCCAAGGTCTCTACCGCCTTTTGCCGCTGGTGCAGCGTCTTGATATCCGATTCGAGGTTGGCAATCTCCTTGATCTGGGCATCCAGTTTCCCGTTTTCCTGCTGGAGCAGCGCAATATTGCCGCGCTGTGTCGTGATCGAGCGGTCGACAAGGAAATAGGCCAGGGATCCAAGCGCCGAGCCCAGAACCACAAATAAGCCCAGCAGCCGGAAAAAAGCCGACCGGCTGTCCGATAATTGGTCCTCGTCCGAAGGGGCGGAAACAGCAGAATTCATTGACAACTCCCTCAATTAGCTAATTCAGCAGACTGCATATTACAAGAATTTTTGCAATATTTTTTTTGATTATGGATGACTCCCCGGGAAAACGTCTGACTCCCGCCCCAAAATCCGCCGCCCCGTCCCGTACCACTCCATGCCATCCCCCACTGCAGAGCCCGTTTCCGGACCCAACACGCTACCCCACATGCACCCCATCTTGGCGCTGCTACTGAAGGCCCTGGCATGGTTTGTGGGCGCCTGCGTGGCGGGTGCGGTCGGACTGATGTGCCTGGTGGCGCTGGTGATGGCGATCGCCTTCCCCAACTTGCCTGAGGTCACAGATCTCGCCTCCTACCGGCCCAAACTGCCCCTGCGCGTGTTCTCCGTTGAGGGCGAGCTGCTGGGCGAATTTGGCGAGGAACATCGCACGTTCACGCCCATCACGGAAATACCTCAGGTCATGAAAGACGCGATCCTCGCTATTGAGGACGCGCGCTTCTTTCAACACAACGGCGTCGATTACCTGGGCGTGGTGCGCGCAGGACTTGCCAACGTGGGCAAGGCGAAAAGCCAAGGTGCGTCAACCATCACCATGCAGGTCGCGCGCAACGCCTACCTGTCCACTGAAAAAACCTTCACCCGGAAAATTTACGAAATCTTGCTGACCTTCAAGCTCGAAAACAACCTGACCAAAGACCAGATCCTCGAGATCTACATGAACCAGATTTATTTGGGCAACCGGGCATACGGCTTTGCTGCCGCTGCCGAAACCTATTTCGGAAAGCAACTCAAAGACATCACGGCAGCGGAAGCCGCCATGCTGGCCGGATTGCCCAAAGCGCCCTCGGCCTACAACCCGATTGCCAACCCGAAGCGGGCGCGCATTCGGCAGCAGTACATCATCGAACGCATGTTGGAAAACGGCTTCCTTAGTGCCGATCAGGCTGAGACCGCAAAGGCCGAGGTTCTGCATGTCCGCACACTGGCGTCACGGCAGAAGGTCCACGCGGAATACGTCACCGAGATGGTGCGCCAACTGATGTTTGCCCGATGCGGGGAAGAAACCTATACCCGGGGCCTGGACGTACGGACCACCGTGCGCAGCGCCGACCAGGATGCCGCTTACCGCGCACTGCGCCGCGGCATCATGGATTTCGAGCGTCGGCAGGTCTACAGGGGGCCGGAAAAGTTCATCACCCTCCCCGATGACGCACAGGAACGGGAAGACGCCATTTTCGAAGTGCTGGATGAACACCCCGACAACGGCGATGTGTTTTCAGCCGTGGTCATTGAAGCCGGCGTCAAAAAAATCCTGGCCCAGCGCCAAGGCGGCGAGGCGCTTGAAATCAGCGGCGACGGCCTGAAACCGGTGCAATCGGCTTTGTCAGACAAGGCAGCCCCCAACATCAAGATCCGTCCCGGCGCCCTGATCCGGGTGGCTAAAACCGACAAAGGTACCTGGGAAGTCACCCAGTTGCCTGAAGTGGAGGGTGCATTTTTGGCACTGGATCCGCGTGACGGCGCCATCAAAGCGCTGGTCGGTGGTTTTGACTTTGCCAAGAACAAGTTCAACCACGTGACCCAGGCCTGGCGGCAGCCGGGTTCGAGCTTCAAACCATTTATTTACTCGGCCTCGCTCGAAAAAGGATTTACCCCTTCCACGGTGATCAACGACGCGCCACTGTTTTTTGACGCGGGAACCACCGGCGGGCAGCCCTGGGAGCCGAAGAACTACGACGGCACCTTCGAAGGCCCGATGACGCTGCGGCGCGGCTTGGCCAAATCCAAAAACATGATCTCCATCCAAATTCTGAACTCAATCGGTGCGCGCTACGCGCAGGACTGGATCACGCGCTTCGGATTTGATGCAGACAAGCATCCCCCCTACCTGACCATGGCGCTGGGGGCGGGTTCCGTCACGCCCATGCAAATGGGTGCAGCCTACTCCGTCTTCGCCAACGGGGGCTACCGAATCAACCCATGGCTAATCAGCCGCGTCTCCGAACAACGGGGCCGCGTACTGGTCGATACGCCCGCAGTACCCCTGAGCGAGGAAAACCGCGCTATCGATGCGCGCAACGCGTTTTTGATGACCAGTCTGTTGCAGGAAGTCACCCGCGCCGGCACCGCAGCCCGCGCCCAGGCCACCCTTAAGCGGCCCGATATTTACGGCAAAACCGGCACCACCAACGATGCCATGGACGCCTGGTTTGCAGGCTACCAGGCCACCACCACGGCCATCACCTGGATTGGCTATGACACGCCCCGCAAACTCGGCGACCGGGAAACCGGCGGCGGCCTGGCTTTGCCGGTATGGATCGCGTATATGCAGACCGCGCTACGCAATGTGCCGGTGATGGAGCCCGATGCACCGGAAGGCCTGGTGCGCCTGGGCAACGAGTGGTATTACGAGGAATACACCAAAGGAGCAGGTGTCAACAATCTGGGCGCGACCAGCAGCAGCTCGCACCCGGATGAGAGTAAAAGTACGCGTCCCGGGGTCGGCGCCGACCCAGCTACGCCTGCGCCGGCCGTTGTCAGTCCAGAAGAAAAAAAATCGATTTTCGACCTGTTCCGCGACTGATTGCGGGCATACCGCTAGGGTTTTGTCCCATGGAACGCCAACGCGCACGCCGCCTGGGCGCTGGCGTCGCGGCTCAGAATAGAAAAAAACTCGCCCTGCCCTTTGGTGTCCTGCCACTGTCCCTCCACCAGACGGAAGTGGTAGCCCCCGGATCGTGCCGCCAGCCAGACTTCGTGCAGCGGCTTTTGAAGGTTAACCACAATTTGGCTGCGGTTCTCAAATACCAGCGTCACCATGCCACCCACCCGCTGGTTATCGATGTCGCCCGCGCCGCTGTCGTTGATCCGGTCGCACGCCAGTTCGACCGCGCGCAGCAAGTCCTCGGCCTGGTTCATGAAGTCGGAGTCTGTCTGGGATGGGCTCATTACAATTTGCCAATGTTGAAGTACCTGAAAAACCTGACGCTGCTCAGTACCCTCTGTGTGGGGCTGGTCCATCTTAGCGGCTGCGGCCAGACCGGCCCGCTTTACCTCCCGGGCGACAAACCCAGTGCTGGCTTGGCGGCTTGCCCCTCCCCCTCGCTCCCATCCTCGCTAGCCACCGCATCGCGCTGCATCGCATGACATCCTCCACCCTTCCCGGCCACCCCTTCGTTCACTACCGCCGCGGCACTTTGTGCGTGGAAGGCGTGGAGCTTGGTGCCCTGGCGCGTACGCACGGCACCCCGCTGTTTGTCTACTCCAAGGCAGCCATGTTGGCGGCATTAGGTGCTTACCAGCGTGGCTTCACAGGCCGCAAAGCCCAGATCTGCTACGCGATGAAAGCCAATTCCACGCTGGGCGTGCTGCAGGTTTTTGCCCGGGCGGGCTGCGGTTTTGACATCGTTTCAGGCGGAGAACTGGCCCGCGTGATTGCCGCTGGGGGTGATGCCCGCACGGTTATTTTTTCGGGTGTCGGCAAGACCCGCGCGGAGATGCGCCAGGCGCTGGAGGCCGGTATCGGCTGCTTCAACGTGGAAAGCGAAGCCGAACTCGAGGTGCTCAACGCCGTAGCCGTGGAGCACGGCAGTACCGCACCCATCAGCATCCGCGTCAATCCCAATGTGGACCCTAAGACCCACCCCTACATCTCGACCGGATTAAAAGGCAACAAGTTCGGCATCGCCCATGAACGCACCTTAGAGACCTACCAGCGTGCGGCGCGCCTGCCGGGGCTGCGTATTGTCGGCATCGACTGCCACATCGGCTCGCAAATCACCGACAGCGCACCCTATTTGGACGCGCTAGACCGGATGCTCGATCTGGTCACGGCCATCGAAGCCAGCGGCATCCATCTTGCGCACATCGACCTGGGAGGCGGGCTGGGCATTGACTACAACGGTGACACGCCGCCCGCTGCCGACGCGCTGTGGGCGCAGTTGCTAGCCAAGCTGGACGCGCGCGGTTTCGGTGACCGCAAGCTGATGATTGAGCCAGGCCGCTCTTTGGTCGGCAACGCCGGAGTCTGCGTGACCGAGGTGCTCTACCTTAAACCCGGCGAACACAAGAATTTCTGCGTCGTCGACGCTGCCATGAACGACCTGCCACGCCCGGCCATGTACCAAGCCTTTCACCGCATCGTGCCGCTACAGGAACCCATGGAGCGCCCTGCTTTGCTGTGCGACGTGGTCGGCCCGGTCTGTGAAAGCGGCGACTGGATCGGACGCGACCGGCAGATCAGCGCCCAGCCCGGTGACTGTCTGGCGGTGCTGTCTGCGGGTGCTTACTGCGTGAGCATGTCCAGCAACTACAACTCCCGCCCGCGCGCCGCCGAGTTGCTGGTGGACGGCGATGCGGTTCACGTACTGCGTCCGCGTGAAAGCGTGGCCCAACTCTTCGCAGGCGAAATGCTGCGTTGATCTAAGCACCTGGGCTGCTGGCCACGCTGCGTATACGCAGCTCCCAAGCCCGCCGCACCCGCCAGGCCAATAGCATCCCCAGCACCGCTGCATACACTGCCACCTCAGACAGATTATTCTTGGCCGCGCGCATCCAGAAAAAATGCAAGATGGCCAGCCCGGCGATCAGGTACACGGCGCGGTGCAGGCGGCGCCAATACAGCGCCCCCATCCAGCGGACCGCACCGTTCCAGGACGTTGCCGCAAGCAGCAAAAGCAGCACCCAGGACACAAAACCCACCAAGATGAACGGGCGCTTGGCAATGTCCCGTGCAATGTCGGGCAACTCCAGGCCCTTGTCCAACCATGCGTAGGCCAGAAAGTGCAGACAACCATAGAAAAAAACCCACAAACCCAGCATGCGCCGCAACCGCGCCAAGTTGCTCAGTCCCAGGCTGATCCGAAGCGGCGTCACGGCCAGCACCAGGCACAGAAAGCGCAAAGTCCAATCGCCGCTGGACCGCACCAGCGCTTCAGCCGGGTTGGGGCCTAGTTGATCAGTCAATGCGCGGCCCACTAGCCAGAAAAATGGCAGCCATGCCAACACAAAAACCAGGGGTTTGGCAGCGCGCGCGCTGAGCCAGTTGTTCATGGCCAAACCCCCTGGGCCCTCTGGGCGATGCACATGCCTGCGCGGAAATTCAATAGAATTTCTGCAGATCCATGCCCGCGTAGAGTTGCCCCACTTCGGCCTCATAGCCGTTGAAAATCAGGGTCTTGCGGCGCTTGTCAAACAAGCCGTCTTCACCGATGCGCCGCTCGGTGGCCTGGCTCCAACGCGGATGATCGACTGCTGGATTGACATTGGAATAAAACCCATATTCGTTGGCAGCCGCCTTGTTCCAGGCAGTGCCGGGCTGGTTCTCGGTAAACCGAATTTTCACAATGCTTATCGCGCTTTTGAAGCCATATTTCCAGGGCACCACGATGCGTATGGGCGCACCGTTTTGCTTGGGCAACACCTCTCCGTACATGCCAAAAGCCAGCAGCGTCAAGGGATGGCGGGCTTCATCGAGTCGCAGACCTTCGGCGTACGGCCAGTCCAGGGTGCGGCTGCCCACAAAAGGCATGGTCTTGGGGTCGGCCAGGCTCACAAACTCCACGTACTTGGCGCTGCCCAGAGGCTCCACACGCTTGATGAGTTCGGTCAGCGAATAACCCACCCAAGGGATCACCATAGACCAGCCCTCGACGCAACGCAACCGGTAGACCCGCTCTTCCAGCGGGCTGAGTTTGAGCAAATCCTCTAGCCCGAAGGTGGCCGGCTTTTTCACCAATCCGCCCACCTCCACCGCCCAAGGCGTGGTTTTCAAAGTGTGGGCATTGCGCGCCGGATCAGCCTTATCGGTGCCGAACTCGTAAAAGTTGTTGTACGACGAGGCATCCTGGTAGCGCGTCGGCTTATCCATGGACATCGCACCCGGAACCGCGCTTTTGCGCGTCTCCAACGCCGCCAGCACACCGGGTCGCCCAGCCTGACCCCAGGTTGGCGGGGGTGCAAGCCCACCCAAGGCAGCTGCTCCAACCACTTGCAAGACACTGCGACGGCCCTTGTAGACCGACTGTGGCGTGATATCAGACGCGTACATAAGATTTCCCCCGCTAAGCACCAGGCCCCAAGACAAAAGCGGGCGGTCTCGCGACACGCCCGCCCATATCCAATAGAAATAGCTTATCGCAAACCGGCCACGTAGTCCGCAAGCGCCTGAATTTCACGGTCGTTGAGCTTGGCCGCAACCTGGCTCATCTGCACGCTATTGTTACGGACACCACCGCGGAAGGCCGTTAGCTGGGCAGCTGCGTAATCGGCGTGTTGGCCAGCCACACGGGGGTACTGCGCCGGGATGCCCGCGCCACTGGGGCTGTGGCAACCGGAACACGCAGGGACTTGCCGGTCTGCGATGCCTCCACGGTAGATACGTTCGCCCAACGCAACCAGTTCCTTGTTTTTTGCGAACCCGGGTTTGGAGGCCTTGCTGCTCACCCAGTACGCAATATTGCGCATATCGTCATCCGACAGGGTGGTGGCAAACCCCTTCATGATGGCATTATCGCGCTTGCCGGACTTGAATTCCTGTAACTGTTTGATCAGATATTCAGGGTGCTGCTGCGCCAGTTTGGGGTAAGCCGGCGTGCCGGAATTGCCATCAGCACCGTGGCAGGCGGCGCATACCGCCGAAAAAGAGGCCTCGCCCTTGGCCGTATCCGGCTTGGCCGGAGCCGCTTCGGCTGCATTGGCACTGGCAGTCACGGAGGCTACCGCGAGGGCAACAAAGACGAGAAAGTGGGAGATCGGCTTCATAGGACGGGGGAGTTTGGAGGAGAAAAACCCGCGCATTCTACAATGGGACCTTCCCCGCACGGCGCCAGGCCCACCCGCAGAAAGCGCGACCGCAGCATAAGTAGAACAATGACGAAAAACCTCTCCGCCCCACGAGCTGCCGCTGCCAAGCCCTCTGCGCCCAAGCCCTTGGTCGCGGAAAAATCCGCAGCCGCCCTGGCGCTTGGTTGGCTGCACACCGCACGGTTCCTAACGACTGCGCCCCAATTGCACTTTTTGCCCGACCTGGACATTCCCGAAATTGCGTTCGTCGGCCGCTCCAACGCCGGAAAGTCGACCTGCATCAACACTTTGACGCAGCAAAAACAACTGGCGTTTGCATCCAAGAAGCCGGGCCGAACCCAGCACATCAATCTGTTCTCTCTGGGCAAGCAAGGCGTGATGGACGCTGTGCTGACGGACTTACCCGGCTATGGATACGCCGCGGTTCCCCGCCAGGAAAAGGTCCGCTGGCAGCAGGTCATGGCCAATTACCTGGTCACGCGCAAAAATCTTATTGGCATGGTTTTGATGTGTGACCCCCGCCTGGGCTTGACCGAGCTGGACGAAGTGCTTTTAGACCTCATGCGCGAGCGGGTGCAAGACGGGCTGAAGTTTCTGATCGTGCTGACCAAGGCCGACAAGCTCACGCGCAGCGAAGCGACCAAAGCCCTGTCGATCGCGCGCCTGCAGGCCGGGGGTGGCGAGGTACGCCTTTTTTCGGCCACCAAACGTACGGGAATCGAGGACGTGGCCGAACTGCTGTGGAACTGGACCCACCCTGCCGGGGCACATCAGCCAGCTATTGCGCCAGCCGAACAGTTGCCGCCCACCCCGGCTCAATAAAACGCAGCGTCGCCCTCCGGGCGCGTCTTGAAGCGCTTGTGCACCCAGAAATACTGGGCTGGCATGGTTGCAATCCAACTTTGCAGACGCAGATTCATGAGGGCGGTGTCAACGGCAACGTCGTCCGTGGGGAAATGCGCCCAGGGCTCCAGCATCTCCATGTCGTAGCCCTGCGGCGTCATGCGCGCCAACAACGGGATCACACGGGCCCGGCCCATGCGGGCAAAGCGGGATAGGGACGGCACAGTCGCCGTGGGGACACCGAAAAAAGGCACAAAAATCGATTCCTCCGGGCCAAAATTCATATCGGGCAAGAGAAACAGCAAACCGTCTTTGCGCAGCAAGCTGACGATGGTTTTGACCCCATCAAAACGGGTCATCAACTGCACATCGCCAAAACGCTGGCGCCCGCGCGCTGCCCAGGCATCGACCAGCAGATTGCGCTGGGGGGTGTAAATGGTGGTGCATTGCCGGGCGGTTCGCAAGCTGACAGCCAGCGCGGCGGCGTCCAGGCCGTAAAAATGGGGGGAAAAAATAATCACTGGCCCGGGCTGATCCAAGGCCTGCCAGTTTCCGACCCTGCGTAACCGCTGTTCCAGCACGGTCGCGGGCGCCTCCCACAACCAGCCACGGTCTAACCATGACTGCGAAAAATACACAAAGGTTTGCAGTGCCACAGACCACCGCTGCATCCGCGTCCAAGCGGGAAAACACAGCCGCAGATTGACCAGCACCACGCGACGGCGTGGGAACGCCATCACAAACAACAGCCAGCCCATCAGCACGCCAACACCGCGAACCACCGGCAAGGGCAGGCGCCCCAGGCCACGCACCAGCCCCAACACCAAGTGGCTTAGCACCTTGGATAGGCCGCAGAGCATGCGCTCAAACAACCGCATCACCCCGCGGGATGCTGACCGTGGCGGGATCTGTGACAGCCAGGGGTGTGGCCGGATTCTTATAGCGGGGATAGGACCACAGGTATTGCGCCGGACACTGGCGAATCAAGACCTCCATGGCCCGGTTGATATGCGCCACGGCGGCATCCAAATCGGTGGTGGGCAGGCTTGGCATGGGACTGAAATGCAAT
>Ga0114958_10003621_pt1 | contig 10956 bp, 4 predicted proteins | sample C_130208_EF_Meta_FD_89577 | JGI IMG/M metagenome (GOLD analysis project Ga0114958, IMG submission 89577) | Freshwater microbial communities from Lake Croche, Canada to study carbon cycling - C_130208_EF_MetaG | ecosystem: Environmental > Aquatic > Freshwater > Lake | place: Lake Croche, Canada... | reverse complement strand
GCCCCAGATCCTGCCGCGCTCGTCGATGGCCAGGTGCACGAGGGTGGCCTCCACCGAGTTGCCAAGCGGCACCTCGTCTGGTGCCGCGGCCCGCGGTGGCAGCTCCTGCGGTTCTGGCGACGACGGCTCGCCGTCCATCGTGGAAACGAACTCATACTCGGGGCCCGGATCGCCCGCACCGATCTCCACGACGTCGTCGTCCGCGTCCGGCGACGCCGCAGACGCCTCACTGCTCCTTCTCACGGCGACATTGATCCCAGGCAGCGATCGCCAGCGAACCACCAGCGGCGGCCCGTCGGTGACCGCACAACGCACCAGTGGCATTCGGCCGCCTGCCAAGGGCCGTCCGGAAACATGCGCCGCGATCGAGAGCCGATAGGTGCCGGGCCGCGGGTGCTGCGTGGCGACGACCAGTCGCGACGCCGCGGGCCTCGACACGTGGGCATCGACCGCGCCGCCCACGTCGTGTCCGCCACCGACCAGCGAGACTCGTTCCACGGTCGCATCATCGGGCAGGTCGATCGTGACCCCGGTGAAAGGTCCGGCCCGCGAATCGATCTGGCAGTCGAGGGAGAGTTCGACGAGGTCCACCGCCAACGCCACCTCGAGCCGCTGCGTGATCCGCGGCGACACCGTCTTGCGGCGCACCGACACGCGGGCCTTGGGACGGTCGCCCGCGTCGCCGCGCTCCAGCGGCCGCTCATCGCCGCCCACGTTTGCCGCCGCCACCGTCTCAGACCGCCAGGCCGCAACCGCGTCGAGCGGATCTCCTTCGCGCGGCCGCAGCAGCGAATACCCCACCGGAAGCTCCGGCGTGACATCGAGCCCTGTGGCAGCCGAGCAGCGGACCGTGCGGACGTCGGAGCCGACCGCGTCGAGCCACACGCCTGGCACGTCGAACACTCCCGTCGGGTCATCGAGAGGCATCGCGAACACGAGATCAAGCCGCACCGGACCGGCCGCCGGCTCGCGGAGTTCGACGAGGTATCGGCCTCCTCCCAAGGGCAGCAGCCGCGGTTGACCGGCATCACGCCCCGGCTCGAGCGGGCGATCGGCGCGGATCACGAGTGACCGGATCAGCTGCCTGCCGGAGGCGATCTCGAAGGTGGCCTTCACCACGCACGTTCCCTCGCCCCACCACACCTCGTTCTGGCTCTGCGACTCCTCGGGCTGGGAGGCAAGTGGATGGCGGGAGTCGATCGACCGCACCAGCCTCACCACCTCGGCCCGCGACACGTCAAAGAGTCCCGCGGGGCCGGCCACGGGCCGCCAGCCGCCGGCCGTGTCGCCGCGGTCACACTGCCAGCGATCTGCGAGTTGCTCGTGGGTCGCCACGGCCTCGGTGACCATGTCGACGATCGCCGTGGCGGCAGGCGGCAGGCGAACTGTCACACACTCGACACTGCCCGTCTGGAGGGGCTTGGCGGAGAGGTCGACGGCGATCCTGTGAAAACCTGCGACCACGGTCACGATCCTCGCGGTCGCGCCATCCGCGGAAACGTCCACGGATACTCCGGGAACGGCCGCAACCGCGGTCCGTACCCAGCGGACGTCCGTGCCGCGCTGGTCGAGCGTGAGCACACCGCCGTGGTCACCATCGACGTCGAGTTCGAGCCGCCACAGCCCCTGTGACGCGACACTGAGCCGGCAGCCGCGGACCCGCACCGATTCCGCTTCGGCTGCCGCCGTGGTGAGCCGGCGAAACAAGGGCTCGGGCACGAGGGCCATGCCCCCGTCGGCGGCCGGGGTCACGTAGACCCGCGCGGGGCCGAGGTCGATGTCGGCGGCACACGTGGATGTCGACTGCAACGCGAGCACGAACCCGATGCCGACGGTGGCCCGCCGCGCGGCACCGGCCGCCGCACCGAACCACACTCCGGCCAGTCCTCCCCACCACGCCGCCCGGGCGATCGTTGCGAACGGCGGCGGGGTCCAGATCGCGACCAGCGCGAGTCCCACCACGGCCGTGACCGCGGCGCGCGGACGTCGGCGCGTCGCCCAGCCGATGACGGCCGCCGCCAGCGCCGCGACGACGATCGACGCCGTCGAGAGCAGCCGCCGCCTTATGACAAGCACACCCACGGCAGGGCCGGTCCCGGACGGTGGCGCGCTGATGGTACGGAAGCCGGCCTCGCTGCGCGTGGCCGGTTCGGGGCTCGCAGAGCCGGGCCGTGCGACGGTGGCATCGAAGAGCCGCTCGATCCAGCCATCCCCCGCAGACAGGTTCCGCCCCAACGCGAACAGGTCAAGATCGGCGGGCATCTTCAGTTCGCGGGTTCTGTCGAGAACTGGCACGTCGATCGCGCAGGCGATCGGATCGATCCTCCAGACGCCGAGCGAAGCCGCGCGGGCCGCGACGCCGCGCACGAGCAGCCGGATCCTGCCGCGTCCCGTGGGCAGCGGCACGCTCGTCGTGCCACCCGCCTCGGAGGGCACATCGAAGGGGGTCAGTTCGCCGTCGATCGACACCTCATCGAGCCGCAGGCCAGCCGGCACCGTCAACGCGACGTCGGCGCGACCCCGATTCTCGATGTCGAACACCGTCTCGCACTCGATCCATCCGGAATCGTGGCACCAGGCCGTCGTCGATTCCTGCCAGACCCAGGCCCGTGCCTCCGCCACATCCGGAGGCGCGACGACCACCGGCGGCTCCCCCGTGCGCCGCGGGAACTCGGCAGCCGCGGCATAGGAGAGCTCCGTGACCACGGCGGCGGAGCGGTCGTCAGGAATCTGGGGTGGCCGCTCGGCAAGCCCGCGATTGATCACGCTGGGCCGCGTCCCACCGGCGCCGCGAACCACGACCGTTCCACGGGCGTCGGTGGCCCCGTCGACCCAGGCGAGCGGCACCGCGACGGCGGCCGTGAACGGCCGCGTTCGCGTCGCTCGAAAGGTCACCGCACCATCGACTGCCGGACGAAACTCGACCAGCCATGATTCCTGGCCGGCCGCCGGCTCCTCTCCCGCAGTGCCGCCGGGCTCGAGACGCCGCGCGTAGAGCGTGCCGGCGTGGGGATCGACGAGCGACCACTCGACCGCGTCACCGAGCGGCTCCGACACCCTGACCACGACAGAGTCGACGGCGCCGGCGTCGGGCTGGCACGTGAACGAGAGTGACTCCGTGATTCGCGAATCGCGGGCCACGACCTGCACGAGCACGTCGGCTTGCAGCGGCGGCCGCCGGCGGACGAGCCGGCCCGTGCCACCCGCGGCACCGTCGCCCCCGCGGATCCGGCCCCGCGGCGCCCCGGGCTCGGCCAAGGCGGCGAGTTGGTTGTCTGCTGCCACGACTCCCATCGCCGCGCCGTCGAGTTCGATGACCGCGTCGGGGCCGACGCGATAGTCGACCAGCGACGACTCTGCCGTCTCTCCCTCCAGCCTCACCATGTCGAGGTCGACCGTGAGAAACTCACCGCCGATCGGCACGCCGCGGCGATGCCCCGTGATCCGCAGACCGAGCGGCCGCGCAGGAGTGGCCGCCTCCGCCAAGCCGATCTGCAGTTCGCTGGAGCCCGATGCCTGAATCACCCGCCAGTCGAGCGTGCGATCCCGATCGGCGGCCGGCAAGGGACGGTCGCCATCCGTGGACGCCACCGCGCTGGCCGGCCACTCGACGGCCTCCACCGAATCGATGAACCATTCCGGCGCAATGCGACCAGTGATCACAAAGGCTTCGCCCGAGACGACGCGAACGTCGCATGCCGCGCGGCCGAGCACCGCGCCCGGCGACAGTTCGAGCGTCGTCACGCGGCCCGTATCGAGCCTGGGCATGCGGGGGTCGATCGTCACCGTCGCCCGCGCCGCGGCCGACTGCTGCTCGAGGTGGATGGTCGCGACATCGCCGCGGACCGTCGGCCCGCCGGCGGCGACGGGCCAGCGATCGGCGGCGGACGGCGCCACCACGACGCACTCCTCGACGTCGAGCGCCGCGACGGCGAACGCGGAATCGACGACGAGCGTTGCGCCGCCGCCGGCCCAGCGGTCCGCCAGGGGGCGGATCGTCGGGAGCGCGAACGGCACGTCGATCGCCGCCTCGGCGACACCATACACGTCGAGCGGAATCAGAGTCCCTGAGAGTGCCGGCGGCACGTCGATGTCGATCCACCCCGCGTCGGTCATGACCGGAGCGATGTCGGTTCCCGGTGCGGCGGCCGACCGGCCGCCGATCACGTCGAGTGTTGCGTCGCAGTGGAGCCGGATCGCCCCCGCCCGCCACGGCCCCTCGGGCACGATCCGGACCGCGGCGTCGACCTGACGTCCGCGGACCACGATGCGATTCCAACAGCGGACCCGCGGCTGCCCCTCGTCCAGCGGCACGATCGCCAGGTCGATCATCTCGACACCGCTGAGATCGATCCGCCAGTCACCGTTGCCGTTCGCCGCGCGCCACATGACCACCGTGCCCGTGCCGCGATTCGTGACCACGGGCCGCACCGACTCCGGAAGCTGGAGATCGATTCGCGTCATGAGCGCCGCCACGAGCGGCACGCGATACTCGCCGGCCGCGAGCGGCTCGCAGGCAATGTCACAGGCGTAGGTGCCCGCGGACGGCGTTTTGACCGCCACCCGCCCGCCAGGAATGCCGAAAACCACCGCCTCGCCCACGCCTTCGTCCGAGCGGAGCACAGCCCGCTCCACCCACAGCCCCCCCAACGGCACGGCACCGCCAATGGCGGTGGCCAGCGCGCCGAGATCAAACTCCAGACGGCCGGAAAGCCGACCCCGTTCATCCGCCGCGAGCACGTAGCGTGCCTCGTCGGCAAGCCGCCGCGGCGTTCGCGTTTCGGCATCGGGCAGCAGTCCGGCAACCGCCCGGTCGAAGTCGGCCAACGGCATCGGGACGAGCCGGCCACCGTCGAGCGGCACGTCGCGGAGTCGCTCGGCCGGCACCGTCACCCGGACGAACTCGAGGCTGTCGTTGGGGCCCTGTTCCGCGGCGAGAGACGCAGCGATGCCGATGCCCATGCACCAGCACACCGGCCACGCGAGCATCCGGTTCATGCGTTCCTCGCCTGGGTCGCGGTCGACGCTTCGTCGATTCCTGAGGCGACGATCAGCGACGGAGAAGCAGCATTGAGTCGCGTGAGTGAACTGGCGGGGGCCGACGGGGCCACCATCCGCGATCCGCCGCTCGGCGAGCGTTCGGCGAACGATCGGAGTGCCCAGGCCACCACGGCGAGCACGAGCCCCGGCACCGCCGCCTGAGCCAGCAGCGGGGCGACATCGGGGCTCATGGCGGCGGCCAGGGCGAGGCTTGCCGCCAGGGTGATCCACACGACTAACTTCCGCCACCAGGGTCGGTAGACCGCTGCGAGCCCGACCGCCAGGGCCACCCCCGATGCGACAAGCACGATGCACCAGTTCGGCACGAGCCAGAGCACCGCATCGCCAGGGGAACCAACGCCGGAGAACACGACCGATCGCTCGGCGAGCGGCGGCAACTGACCGCCTCGCGGCGCAGGATCCGTCCCGGTGTCTTGACCGATCGCGACCGCCTCCATCCAGTCGGCGATCTGCCCGGGCGTGGCGGCAGGTCGCTGCTCCCAGCCGATCCTTCCTCGCTGCCATCGCTGCTGCGCGGTCCATCCCGCCGGCAGCCCAAACACGTGCTCATCGGGCCGCACATGGAGCGTCCAGTAGAAACGCCGTTCGAGCACCGGCGGCTCGAACACGGGCGGCGCGAGGCCAATCGGGCCGGGAAGCCCGAGGCGAGCGGCGACTCCACTCCATCCGGCGTCGCGCCGCGACGTCGACCGCACATCGAGCCGCCACCGGCGTGCCGGATCGGTCCTCGGCAGATCGACCACGAGTCTGCCGCCACGCGTCGTGGCCGGCACGAGGTCCCCGTCGAGTCGCACCTCGTGCATCGCCGCAGACTCGGTCTCGCGATCGGCGACGCCCGGGAGGGTCATGACGATCGCGTCTCGCGCCGACGACACGACATACCTGCGAATCTCCTCGCGAATGCCCCCCATCAGCCGTGTCTGCAGCCACGCGGCTTCGATCACCATGCTGCGGGCGGCATCAACGCCACGGGTGGAGAGGGTGAGCGGCACGCTCCGCTGCGGTTTCATGGCGGTCCACCCCAGCGTGGCCGCCGCGGCCGGAGCCACGTCGCGCCGCCAGGCATCGCCGCGGACGCCGACGACGGTCGAGTCGGGCGCGGAGATGGCGACCGTCTCCCGTCCGATGGCGGCATCCAGCGGCTGCACGAGCGGCACGTCGATCGCCACGGTCGACTGTGGTGGGATCGCGGGAGTCGGAATACGGAACCGCACGGACACCTCGCCCTCGCCGAGGAGCGGCTCCGGCAGGATCACCCGCACCCGTGTCTCGGATACCCCGGCGTCGGCGTCCTCATCGACGGGACCAACCTCCGTCGGATCGAGCGGTGCATCGTCCTGGCGCACGGTGACTCCTCCCGCCTCGACCACCGCGGCGGGCACCGCCAGTTCGATCGACTCCAGCGGGACGTGCAGCACATTGAGCCGGATCACCTGCTCGACTGCGATCTCCACGGCATCAACGGAGGCCTGGGCGGCGATCGAGGCCTCGATGCGTCGCGGCAGGAACCGACGGTTGGCCGCGAAGCCGCCCTCCGCAGCATCGAGCCGGTAGACGAGGGCGCTGGTGTCGGCATCGGCAACGGCCGCCGACGCCGCGGTCTGGCGGACCAATCCGATGATCGACTCGTTGTCCGGAAGCAGTTCGATGTCGCTCCGGGCCCCGATGGCCACCACCGCGGGTCCGACCACATCGGCCCGGGGCGTCGGCAGATTCCAGGCCACGCGATCGGCGTCTGTCCCAACGGGGAGGGTCGCCCGCATCGTCACGACGATGTCGCCTGTCAACGGCTGCGCGAACGGAACGACGAGCATGCCGTCGTCGCTGGCGGCACCCGCGGCGTCCACGGCTCCCGGGGGGCCGATCTCATCGACGACCCACGAGGGGTCGAGGCCAATGACGACGCTGCCGACCGGCGCGCCGCGAGCCGCCACGCGAAACTTCGCGTCGAGGGTCACCCGCGTCCCTGCCACGTCATACCGGTATTCGGGCTCGATCACCACGCGGCTCCGCCGCGGCCGCACGCGAAGCGGAAGCGATGCCGGCAAGGCGTCGTAGGCGAACGCGGCGACAAACCCGGGCTGCCGCACGTTCGCGGGCGGATCGACCCGCCTGAGCTGCGGCACGTCGCTCCAGGTGACCAGCCACTCGCCGTCCACGAGGAGGCTTACTCGCCCCCACTGCCGCCAGGCGGTAAGCCCGTCGACGCCGAATCCGACCGCTTCGAACGATGCCGCGCCCGTCGGGTCGATCGCCTGCTCGCAGACGAGCGCGACGATCGCGGTGCCGTCGGCGGCCACGTCGAGCGCGACCTCGGCGGTCGGGGCGTCGCGGGTGCCGCCGCGGGCGAGGAGCGTGGCCGGCGGCTTCACCTCGCGGAGGGCCGAATCGGGTGGCAGGGTGATCGTCATGCGTCGGGGTCCGGCGGCGAGGTTGCCCAGGCGAATGGTTGTCTCGGTGACCGCGTTGCGGCCATCGATCCGCACGGTGCTCTCGCTCGTGGCCAGGGCGGCCGGACTACGGCCCACCGACTCATCACCGACACGAACACGGACGTCTCCGGCGAGGCCTCGAACAGAGACCACGCTGCCGCCGTCGGCAGTGGCCGTCACCGCCGGCTCCGCCGACTCAGGCGACACCGCGACCTCGGGCGTCAGGCGGCGCGACGTGACGTCGATCTGTGACGCGACTGCGGCCGGCACGCGGAACGCAAACGCTTCGTGCGTGGCGGTCGACTCGACTGGCATGCGGCCCTCGAGCACCACCGTGTGCCGCACCTCTCCACCGGCCTCCGGCGTCGCATCGAACCACGCGCGATATCCACTGCGGCCGGGTTCGACATCAACGACCATCCGGCCGGGGCCTTCGTGCCGCGGCGCTGCGGACAGGATCATCCCTCCCGATTCGAGCGAAATGGGCGTCCAGCCTCCATTGATCTGCCTGATGGTGAACTCAACCGTGGCGGGACAAGTGACCTGGCCATGGCCCTCCGCGCGGGGAGCGACGTCGCGGGCATCGATCTTCACGACGACGTTCTCGAGCACCGCGCCGGGGGGCTGCAATCCTCCCGCCAAGCCCTCCTTGATGCGAAACAAATCGACGAAATCCCGATACCGAAACCCAGGCACCGGCACCAACCGACCGCCCTCGTCGGGCACGTAGAAGAGTTCCGGCTGAACCTCCTCGATCGTTCCACCGGCCAAGCGACGCTCTTCGGCCGTCGGCGGTTGGCTGGGAGCGACCCCGTGCCACGACGCCATCACCACCGCAACCGCGCAGACGGCGACCCTCGGCCAGCGTGACCGCGGCGACGAACACATTGTGCGAGGGGGCGAACGGCGCATGCGGGCCGGTGCGTTCTGTTCAGGGGACTAGAGAAAGCCTAGCCCGAAACCCGACGCAGAGCCGTCATTTTTCCCAGTCCTCATAACCATCACGACCGTCACCGACGACAGACCGACCGGAGGTCAGCGAAGAATTTCGCGAAACTCGTCGTAGAGGCCGCCGCTGCTGGCCGCGATGAAGGCGGGGTCATCGAGCGGAATCGTCGCGGGGCCGCCTCGAAACGGCCCCACGGCACATCCAGCCTCGCGGGCGATGAGGATGCCAGCTGCCGCGTCCCAGCAGCAGATCCGTCGCACCCAAAACGCATGCAAGCGGCCGCAGGCGAGATAGGCGAGGTTGAGGGCCGTTGAACCCGTGCGTCTGATGGAGTGCGCGTGGGGAAGAACGGCCAGGAAGTCGGCGACGGCGGGCGAGTCGGGCGTCACCTGCGCGGGAAAACTGACGGCGGTGACCGCATCGGCCGGCGCGGTCACCGACGCGGCGGCGATGGCCTCGCCGTTGAGGCGGGCGCCGCCACCGCGGCGGGCTGTGAAGCACTCATCCCGCAGCGGGTCGTAAATCGTCGCCACCACGATGTCATCGCCGTCGGCCAGCGCGATCGACACGCAATAGGCCGGAAAGCCGTGGACGTAGTTCGTCGTGCCGTCGAGTGGATCGACAATCCAGCGCGTACCGCTGCCGGAATGGCCTTGCACCCCGGGCGGCAGCGGCGGCCGGCCTCCTTCCCCTTCCTCGCCCACAAACCCGTGCGCCGGAAACGCCTCGAGCAGGATGCGGCGCACCTCCGCCTGCGACGCGTGGTCGGCCTCGGTGACGAGGTCGCAGGGGCCCTTCGACGTGGCCTTGAAGCGGCCGACCCACTCCTGGAGCACGCGGCCGCCCGCCCGGGCGGCAGACTCGCAAACCTGAAGCGGATCGGGGGATGATGACATGACGGGATGGGAAGCAGGGTGAACGCGGACGGTGAACGCGGACGGCCATGCGTGGCACCGCGATGACGCGGCAGTGTAGCAGCCGCCACGTGATGCCCGGAGCGGTGACTGTCCCGCTACAATCCTTGCCGTGACTCGTCCCTTCCCTCTCCCGGCAATCCTCTCGTGAACTCTTCACCAACAGCTGTTCCCGCCACATGGTCGATCTCGGGGAGCGTGGCCTCTTGGCCGCACGCCGATGGTGGTGGACGGATCGACGTCGCGGCGGCGGGCCGTGGGCTCGAGATTCAAGCGGCGTCGGGCGGTCGTGATGCGGTGCTGGGCGTCAACCTTTCGTCGCTCGCCGATCACTGGCTCCGCGGTGCTGATCTGGTCGCGACCTACGAGCCCGACGACCCACGGCGACTGCGGTCCACCGTGATGTGGCGGTCGCATGGCCGCCACGAGGGCATTGCGTCGTGGGAGGTGGTCGTCTCCGCACAGACGTCCCTCCTCGAAACGGAGGTGGCGGTGGAAGTCTGGTCGGACATCGCTGCCGACAGCCTCCTCTGGTCGCCCGGCGGCGAGGCCTCATGCTGGCGGCCGATCGCGGCAGGCGAAGCGCTGCCTGAGAGTGCTGCGGCGATCCTCGCCCGCCGCGCGGGATCGTCGTGCCTCGTCGCGGTGCATCCGGCAGACGCGCGGCGGATCGATATCGAACACTCGGCAGGTCGCTGCGGCGTCACGTGCAGGCTGTTTGCCGCACCGCTCGAGAAGGGAGTGCTGCTGCGGAGCCGCGTGGTGGCGGCGATCGGGCCCGAGAGGAACGACGAAGCCTGGGCCGACCGGGTGCTGCGGGCGTTCGCCGCGTCGCCCCCGCCCCTCACCACCTGACCGCCGCATTGCTCGGGGCTGGCCATACCCCTCCACCGGAGTATCGAGCGTTTGTATGGACAAGCCCAACGCCGTGAGGCGTTGGGCGAACAGCCACGCGCGCCGTAACCAACGCTTCCAGGGTCGTGGCGCACGCCTCACGGGCGTCGAGCAAGCCAACAGCATCAAAGGGATTCTCGCATGACATCACTTCGTGCCGTCGCACTCCTCCTCCTGCTCATCCGTTGCCACCCCACCCATGCCGAAAGCCTCGCCGAAATCACCGCGCGTGTTGGCGCAGACATCGACAAGGCTTTCGCGGGCTGCGTGTACCTCGACCAATCGCGCGATTATTTTGCGCGCTTCTCGAGAGACACCGACGCCACACCCACCGAGAACGACACTGTGCTCGACGGCACGTGGCGGATTGTCATCGCAAGCGATGCTGACCCACTGGTAGCTCGCATGGCCACAGATCTTGCCGATTTCCTTGCGCGGCGCATGGCACTATCGCTTCCGCTCGAAACGCTTTCCCCGGAAGCCGTTGCCACCCCGCCGGTGCACAGCATCGTGCTCGTGGATCATGACGGGGGCAAACCCGAAGTCGCCGAAAGCTTCACACTGCGTGTGGCCGCCGACCAGATCGTGCTCCGGGGTGTCGACGCCCGCGGCGTCCGCGATGGCGTCGTCCATCTCGTGGACCGAATTGGCCTGCGGGCCGCGCCGTTTCTCGCCCGGGGTGAAGAGACGTATGTGCCGCGCCTGC
>Ga0114958_10003616_pt1 | contig 10970 bp, 10 predicted proteins | sample C_130208_EF_Meta_FD_89577 | JGI IMG/M metagenome (GOLD analysis project Ga0114958, IMG submission 89577) | Freshwater microbial communities from Lake Croche, Canada to study carbon cycling - C_130208_EF_MetaG | ecosystem: Environmental > Aquatic > Freshwater > Lake | place: Lake Croche, Canada... | reverse complement strand
GCAAAAAAAATCCGGTGCTGCCAGCTCACGTGAATGCTTCGTTCAATTAAATCCTTGACACAACGAGATCCATGAGATTCCCAATCCACAGCAGCAGTGGCAAGAGCAGACCGACGCCCGGTGCAGGCTCAAACAGACTACGATGCGGCCGGAAATTCAGGTGGCCGGCACCTTGCGCTGGAAAACCAGAGCCATCAGGAAGCAGCCCGCAAAAACAAAACCCGCCCACACCGTTACATGAGCCGCCGCCGACCAGTCCACCAAGGCAATGCCCGCCAGCAACCCGGCCACCATCCGCCCCACCCCGCCGGCCCGGCTGCGCACGCAGCGCCACAACCAGATCGCAAGACAGCCGCCGGCCACCCAGAACAGCGGCGGCCGTGCGGGATTAACAGTGAGGTTGGCAACCAAAGGGGCGGCAAGCAGCAGCAATGGCCAGCGCCCCACAAAGCCCCCGTTGCTCTCCGTCCGCGCCAGAAAACTCAAACCCGCCACATAAGCCGCCAAGGCCAGCCCATGCCAGAGCAGCACCGCACCGAGCCTCGGATGGGCCGCCGCCGCCGCCACGGCATAGAGCAGAAAGCGGCACGCGGCCATCAGCACCGGGGCCAGCCCCGTGCGCTTGTGAACCGCATCATAAACAAGAATCATCGCCGCCAGCAAAACCCCGTTGATCGCCGGCGCCGCCCCGAGCGGCAAGAGCAACAGCCACCCGCAAACCAGCAACCCAAAACCCAAAACCCATACCAAGCGCACGGAGATCCGCCCAGAAGGAATCGGGCGTTCGGAGCAATGGCGCCGGTCAAAGCCCTCATCAAAGGCATCGTTGAGAAACATACCGCCGGTGTAAAGCAGGGTCGCCCCGGCGCAGAGCCACAAAATACGCGCTGCGGGAACGCCTCCGTTGAGCAGCCATGCCGCAAGGCAATTGGACCAGACCGTCGGCAGATTGGAAACCCGGCCCAAAACGAGCAAGGTGCGCAGCTGGCGGGTAAAGGAACTCATCTTCAAACCAGGCCGCATTCCCCCAAACGCGCCAGTGTCCAATCGTATTCGCCCACAATCTGATCCACCACGTCTCGGCTGCGGAGCCCCTCGGGCATCACAGCCCAAGTGTAGGTCTCCATTTCCAGATGCGGGCAGAGCCCCGGCTGCCCCTTAAGAAAACGGAACACCCCCGACACATGGTCCGATGTCGTCCCAAAACCGCTGCCCGGCTCACAATGCAGCGGAACGTGAAAATGAACCCGCCACTCGTCACCCGGAGCGGGCGACCGGGCGAAACCACTCTCCAAAGCCGGAGCCAAATCCCGAAACCGCGTCAGAGCCCCGTCGGCGTGCCGGATTATAACCTGATGCAAATAAACATCCTCGGCAAAAGCGCTCAAGGCACTCAACGCCCCGGCGTCTGGTGTGATTTTGAGCGCATTACTGACGTGGATCTTGCTGATCCGGACCTCGTGGCTGCGAAAACGGGCCAGCGCATCGGCTGGCTCCTCAAATTGCAGTGCGAAATGGCAGGCGTCATAGTTGACACCCAGATGCTCATTAAGCCGGGGATCACACGGATGCTCCTCACGCAACCGGCTGAAGAAGGCAATTGTCTCCGCAGTGTTTTCAAACAGGCCAAAGGGCTCCGGTTCCAGCCCGAGATGCAGCCGCCGACCCGATCGTTCACTCAGCCTGGCCACATGCTCCACACATCGCCATACCTGATCACGAACCGCACGCTCCTGCTGGGGCGTGGTAATGAAATCCTTGAACGAACCCGGCAAGGTGCTGACGCTGCACTCCAGACCGGGCGGTGCCAGGCAGTCCAGCAGATCGAACAACCGGATGGTGTAATCCAACCGCCGCTCCTCCGTCCAGTCGGGCAGATAAACCCGCTCCTTGACCCGGGTGCCGTGGAACCGGCCGAACGGGAAACCATTGATCGTGAAAATGTAGCAGTCATTCCTGCCGAGCCACCGCTGAAAATCCAGCAGCGTGACAGGATCGCCCAACTCGCACGCCGCCCGATCGCTCAGACGCAGACCGATGCCATAGGCTCCCCTCGGCTCAACCCGTTCCTTGATCCGGAGCGTATGCTGCTCCAGCGAGGCGAAGGTCTGCGCCCAATCCTCCCCCGGATGGACGTTGGTGCAATAGGCCAAATGCAACCCCTGTTTGAGAATCATGGATGCGCAGGTTGTTCCAGCCCGCCGCCGGGGAGAATGAACTTGGGGCTCTGACTCAGGAAACGCAGCGGATTCTGATAGATGAGGCGGTCAATCACGGGGGCACTGTGACCGCGACGGCGCAACTCCAGCGCCGCCAGCGGAATGGCCAGCGGCACGCTGACCCCCCAGTCGCAGGCACTGTTCATCCAAAGCCGCTCGGAACTGTATTGCTCGATCATGTCCACCGCCCGCGCGGCGGTGCATTTGGTTTCAGGATAGAGCGTCATCCCGCCCCAGAACCCGGCATCCAACACCCTCTTGACAGTGTGCTCCTCCACATGATCAATCAGGCAGCGCTCCGGCTTGATCCGCGAGTCAGCCCGCAGCACATCCAAAATCAGCCGCGTCCCCTTGAGCTTGTCCTCCAGATGCGGGGTGTGGACGAGGATGAGCTGGTCGTGCCGCGCGGCCATATCCACGTGCATTTCCAGAACCTGCAGCTCGTTGCGGGAATTCTTGTTCAGTCCGATCTCACCAATTCCCACCACATTGGGGCGCCCCAGAAATTGAGGGATCAGCGCAATGACCTCACGGGCCAAGCCCACATCCTCCGACTCCTTGGGGTTGATGCACAGCCAGCAAAAATGCGGCAATCCAAACTGCGCCGCCCGTCTGGGCTCATACTCGGTGAGCTGTCGGAAGTAATCATAAAAACCGGCTGCGGCGCTGCGGTCGAAACCCGCCCAGAAAGCCGGCTCGCACACCGCCGCACACCCCGCCAAGACCATCGCCCGATAGTCGTCCGTGGTGCGACTGACCATGTGGGCATGAGGTTCGATATAGCGCATACTTGTCATTTCCCTCCGGGCCAGGCACCGCAAGCAGCCTTGCTGGTGGCTACGACAATGGGATCCTCGGTGGGATCGCTCAGAGCCGCCAACACTCGCTCCACACGCCCGCCCCCCTGCCCTTGCAGGAGCGGCAGCGCCTGCGCAAAGGCCGCAAAACGAAAGTCCGCCTCGCCCTCCGCACGCTCCAACCGGTCCATAAACGCCGCCACATCAATCAGCTTTGATCGCGCTTCCATGAAATATAGGTCCAGCAATTCACGACGTGTCATCGCTTCCGATGATTTCAATCTCCCCCTCCCACTGCAAGGGTCGAATTGCATTCAAAACCCCCGACCAAACCGCCGGTGCGAGGAAACTCGTCCCCGGAGCACCAAAAACAAATCCCCTTTACCCAACACGCCTCACCCGATAGCTTCGTGCCCATGAGCAACCGATCGTTTTTGCAAATTCCCGCCTGCCTGACCTTGCTGCTAACCGGATTTCTGCTCAGCCCGGCTGGGGCACAATTCGCCACCAACACCGCCCTAGTGCCCGTGGCCCGCACCAACGCCGGCTGGATCGCCCGTCACGAATCGATGAACCGGCTGGCCCGGGCGGGAAACATCGATTTGATCTATGTCGGCGACTCCATCGTGGAGCATTACGAGCATCAGGGCAAAGAGGTCTGGGAACACTATTACACCCCCCGCCACGCGCTGAACCTGGGCATTGGCGGAGACCGCACCCAGCATGTGCTCTGGCGCCTTCAACACGGCAACATCGACGCCATCCATCCCAAGCTGGCCATCGTCATGATCGGCCAGAACAACGGCGGACATAATACCGGCGAGGAGATAGGCGCGGGCGTCGTAGAGATCATTCACACACTGCGCACCCGGCTGCCTGACACAAAAATCCTGCTGCTGGGCATTTTCCAGCGTCGGGCCAAGCCCACCCCGGAGCGTGCCGTCCTAGCCAAAGCCAACGAAATCTCCTCCCGCCTGGCCGACAATCGGACCGTTTTCTACATGGATATCAACTCCCTCTTCGTGCGACCGGACGAAACCATCTCGCGCGACCTCATGCCCGACTATGAACACCCCAGCCCTCAGGGTCATAAGATCTGGGCTGAAGCGATCGAATCCAAAGTGGCTGAGCTGATGGGAGACAAGCCGGTCGCCCCCATGCCCTGAAGGGCCACGGCTGAGCCGGCTTGGCTCCAACCTCCCTCGCCTATGGCGCGAGGTAAGGCGTGCCTTCAATCCACCAGACTCCGCGACGACCACCACAACCTGCGCTTTCCAGGCGCCCCTCTCTGCAATCAACGCTCTCGGAGATCCTCCTCCCGGGTGCGCCACAGAAGGTGAGTTTGCTGCCATTCCCCTTTGCTCTTCGCCCTTTCCGCTTTGCTCTTCGCGCTTGGCGCTTGACGCTCTGAGCGCCTCCTTACGTCGGCGGCCGCAAAACGGGAACGCACCGCGCCACGCAAAAAAAGTCCCTGTGGCGCACGACAGCAGGAGTGCCTTATGCCAGGAACGAATTTCGTGAATTCACGAGCATCCCGACCGCCGGCCGCGGGCCATTATTGCGGCAGCCAGATCTGTTCCGGCCGCCCCATCGGGGCAGGACGAAAATCCAGAGCCTGGTCCACGACCTGGCGCATCCGTGAAAACCACCACTGGGGATTGCGCGGCGGCCGAGTGATGTTTGCGCTGGCGCAGGGAGTCCGCTCGGGGGAGAAGCCTAGTTCCATCTGCCCGCTCCCAGTCACCGTTGTTTGAATTGATTTCATGCTCCCACCCTAGCGGATGGGGTTGGACATTGGCTGTCCAAGTGAAATTATTTCATCAGAAATTCACGAGCCGGCCCTTCGCTAAAAACAGCGGAGGTTGGAATGCGGGATTAGAGCCTGCGGGCAAGCGGCGATGCCGCACGAGGAAAACAGCTTGCATCAATACCAGATGCTGCCGGTTTTGATGTGCGTTGAAGGGGATAGGGAGAAAGCGGCGATCGTTCCTCCGCACCAAAGCTCAGGCGCCAGCGGTTGCGGGCCGGCGCGGACCGGCACCGGACTTCGGGGCGGGCGGTTGGCTGCGAAAGCTTCGCCAGAACTGCAGCGGCAGACAACCCAGAGCGATGATGACAGCCTGGCTGGCGATAAAAGCCATCAGCCAGTTGAATGCGGCATCCATGAATCCGTAGGAATGCAGTCCAACGCCGAGCATGTTGACGCCGAACCAGGAAAAACTGGTGACGATGTTTCCGAAGATGGCCAGGTTCATGACGCCGCGATCGCCCACGAGCTTGCCCCAACGGGCGTGCAGAATCAACGCGTTCCAAAGCACGATGAGCAACGCCCCATTCTCCTTCGGATCCCAGCCCCAGAAGCGGCCCCAAGATTGGTCGGCCCAAATGCCGCCCAGCACGGTGCCGACAAAGCTGAACAAGGTTGCGAAGCAGACAATGGCATAGACCATTTTGGCCAAGGCCCGGCCCAGTTCGGTTTGATTTTCCGCAGGGACACTGGCACCACCCGGGCCGCGAGCCCCGAGCCGCTGGCGCAGCAGCGGGGTGAACAGGCCGAGAAAGACATAGGAAATGGCCAGCAACCCGGCCGCAAAAGTGGACGCGTAGCCCAAGGTGACGACGACCACATGCGTTGCGAGCCAGAAATTTGTGTCCAACACAGCCCGGAGCATTTCCATGGTGTCGCCGCCCAGCGCCAGATTATGCGCGATGAGCAGGGTCATGAATCCGGCCAGCGCGGCCACGGCGCAGCCCAGGCCCACCTTGTAAACCCGTTCCAGGAGCAGGCCCAGCAGGCAGGCGCCCCAGCCGATGAAGATGGCCGAGGAATAGAGGTTGGTCACCGGCGGCCGGCCCTCCAGGGCCATGCGGAACCCCACCCCGAAGGTGTGGATCACAAAGGCCAGAGCAATCAGGTAATAGGAAGAGCGGCGCAAAGACTCGGAGAGGGCCGGCCATGTGCCGAAGGGGAGCAAGGCCCCGCCGGCCAGCAGGAAGGCCACCAGATAGATGATGGTGGCATGGAGAAAGATCTTGATGCGGTTGAAATAATACTCAGCCCGCCCCTTGGAGACTTCGGCCTGGAAGCCCGATGCCAGCCAGTTTTTGTAGCCCGCCACGGCGCTGTTGAATTCAGGAGCATCCTCCGCCGAATAAGCGGCTGCCATGCGGGCGAAGAAAGCCACCGCGGGATGCACGCTGCCGGTCTGGATGGCCCCAAGAAGACTCGCGCCAACATTCTGCCACGCGGTGCGGTCCCGCTCCGGATCAAGCGGAGGCACGGCCAGGGGATAGGCCAACTGCGCCATTTCCTCGAAACTGCGGGCCGGGCCGGTGAACCGGTCGAGAGCAGCCTGATCAAATTTTTCGCGCGCCTGCAAGGCCTTGAACGCCTCCAATCCGGCCGGAAGTGCGGCCTGGTAAGCTGCCACCATCTTTGAAAAATCCGCCGTATCCTCGGGCTGGAGACTGCTTTTGAGGCGGTGATAAAGAATGACGGCGTTGGCCAGCTTGACGATCTGCTTCTGGTAAGTGGTGCGCTGGGCGTCCTCCACCTGCTCGGCCCTCTGACCCTGCTGCCCGATTTCCTTCAGCACAGGGGCCAAGTCGTTGAATGTGTAGTAACGGAGACCGGATTTTTCAATCCCCTTCTCCCCCAGCTTGAGTTCGCTGATCAAGTCCGGGTGGTGGATCAGGAAAACGGGACGGGTATCGGCCAGCTCGGGTTTGAGCATGACCTCCAAGAGCCACTCGGTGGACTTGAGTTTTTTGGGGTGTCGCCAGAACTGCCAGGAGGGCACCTCCTCGAGTGGCAACTCGGCCGTGCTGCGCATTTGCAGCAGGGCGTTATGCGCCACGGAATCGAAAGGCTGGATGCGGCCATTGAGCAGCACCGGCAGTCGGCCGAATTCGGCGGTGTGCATGACCCCGTCGGACTTGGGCAGCAGGACCATGAGGATCTCGGTGGCGAAGAGCGCCAAGAAACACCAGGGCAATAATTTGAGCGGGGTTTTCATACAGTCCGGCGTTTTGCGGCGAAGCCGATGAGATGCGTGAGGAACTGGACGACCAGCCCGGCCCCGACCAAAATGCAGGAGAAATAAGGCGTGAGCCAGCCCGGATTGTGCACCACCTGGAGAACCGTGCCGCCGTCATCCTGATCGAAACTGGCCTGATAGAAGGTTTCCCCCTTGAACCGCAGCGGAGTGTTCATCTTGATCAGCACCTCGCGGTCCTCGCCGGTTTCCGGCACCTGGAGCCTGACGCGGCTGGAGAAGTTTTTCGGGATTTCAGTGCCGGCATAACGGTCGTGTCGGAACTCAAGCAGCCTGAAGCTGAACGGCTTATAAAAACGACGCTGGCGCAGGATCAGTTGGAAACGCCGCCCCTGCGTCGTGATCTCCTGCGGACGGTTGATGAAGGTGGAGACAAGCAACGAGCCCATCGATCCTGTTCCCTGCGGCGAGACCAGTTCAATCAGGCCCGAGGGCATATCGCGGCGCTCCATATTGGTCTCGCGGGGCAGTTCCCGCCACCAGATTGCGGGGCCGCCTCCGGCCGTTTCCACGCGATGCGCGCCGGCCCCGTCGCTATTGGTGCTGACGGAGGAATTTGAGTAATAATCCTTCACACGAATGGTGAACGGAATCTGGGGCACGCTGATCGCGGCCCCGGGCCGGAGGCGGCGGTCGGGGACGGCCACCACCGTATCGAGATCCGGCGCGGTCGTTTCGATCACCGCCAACTCGCAGGCGCGGTCGGCCTCGGAATAGTTTTTCACCTCCCCGTTGCGCAGGTGCATCCCGCTTTCATGGGCCAACAGATCGGTGAGCAACTGCCCCAGCAGCAGCAGCACAATCCCGAGATGGATCATGACAATGCCGGCTTTTTTACGGCTGGTGCGGTAATAGCGGAGATGGGCGGAGAAAAGATTGATCAAGAGGAATCCGCCGACGAGGTAGCCGCCGGGGAAGACGGGGATATTGAGGGTGGAACCGGAGGGGTGCCAGAAGATGAAAAAGCTGCGGAAGAATTCATTCTGGGCCTGAAGCGTCCCGAGGTGGACTTGGGCCAGAGTGCCCCAGAAGACCAGCACCGCCCCGAGCCCCAGGAGGGCCACGGTAAGCCGGACGGAGGTGAAAAGTTTGTAGAGGCGCTCGAAGATCATTTCAGTATTTCACAGACTGGACAAATTTCTGGAAAGCCTCCTGCTGGGCCGCAACCGTCTTGGGATCGCCCATCAACTTGTAAAACCAGGTCTGATCTGCCAGCGGCACCATCACACCCACCAGACGGGCGGGCAATCCGCTGCGCGCATCGGTTCCGCTCATGTCGACCATCGAGGCTTTCACTCCGGAAGCCTCCACACTCTTAACGGCAGCAGTCAGCTCACTCTCCGTCCAAGGGGCGAGTCCTAGCTGTCCGCGCCAGCGGTTGGCATTTCCGGCAAGCCCCCCGCCTTGACCGGCCGAGCGGCTGACATTCACCGCCGTGGGCGCGCCTTCGCCGGGGATCATGAATTTTGCGAAGAGAAATTCGCCGCCCGAAACCTCCTGCCAACCCGGGGGCACCTGCCAGTCGGGCTTGCCCTCGGCGGGATGCGAGGCAGGCAAAACCGTTGGACCGGCGGCAGCAAATCGAACGGTCTTGAGAAACTCGATGAAGACCGGCTTCTCCTTCTGGACCAGCGCATCATCCCCGGTCATCTTGAAAAACCAGGCGACTTCGCTGCGGTGCTGAACCGCACTGAGAATCCGGGTGGGCGCGCCGGTATCCTTGCTCTTACCGGTGAAATCGTAAAGACGGGCGGAATCACCAGCCAACTGAACCGTTTCAGCAAGTTTTGCCAGTTCGCCCTCCTCCACGGGACCGAGACCGACCTGCCCCCTCCAGCGGTTGACGTTGGGAAGTTCGCCGCCGGCAAATCCCGGAAGCGGAACCACGCTGACATCGGCTTTCTGAGCGCCTTGGCTGATGGCAAACGAGGCCACGCGCATATCGCTGGGGATTTTCTCATCCCAACCGACAGGCGTAGTCCACCTCAGCTTGGGGGGCGAGTCGCTGACCGGAACCGTGTCCTTGGCAACTTTGTAGACCTTGATTTCATCACCGCCACAGCCTGCGAGGGCCAGGGCCAAAAAGCCCAACGAAAGGAAGCGCGTAATGCTTAAAAAGGTATCAGAGCGATAATTAAGCTTCATTTTTAGTTTGATGGTGTCGAGAATGCCAGAATGCCGGCGATTTGCCGAGCATTCTTTGTCATTGTCATCCCCTCGTTTGACAAAAAGCCGACACAAAACCCGCGCTCCCAACCGGACTTCACGCCGGAATCCGAGCCCCCCGGCTCAGCCCACGCTCATGTTGAGGAGGAACTCGATATTGCTGCGGGTTTTCTTGAGCTTGTTGAGCATGAGTTCCATCGCCTCCACCGGCGGCACGCCGGTCAGGGCGCGGCGCAGCAGCACGACACGGTTGTATTCATCGGGGTGATACAGCAGCTCCTCCTTGCGGGTGCCGGAACGCTCGATGTTGATCGATGGGAAAATACGGCGGTCGACCAGAGCGCGGTCCAGATGCACCTCCATGTTGCCGGTGCCTTTGAACTCCTCGAAAATGACCTCGTCCATGCGGGACCCGGTATCCACCAGCGCGGTGGCGATGATGGTGAGCGACCCGCCCTCTTCGATGTTGCGGGCCGCGCCGAAGAAACGCTTGGGCTTGTGAAGCGCATTGGCGTCCACGCCGCCGGACAAGATCTTGCCGGAGTGGGGTTGAACCGTGTTGTAAGCGCGGGCCAGACGGGTGATGGAGTCAAGAAGGATGACGACATCGCGCTTGTGCTCGACCATGCGTTTGGCCTTTTCAATCACCATCTCGGCCACTTGGACATGCCGCTCAGGCGGTTCGTCGAAGGTGGAGGAAATCACCTCAGCCGGCTTGCAGCTGCGCTCCATGTCCGTGACCTCCTCAGGGCGCTCGTCAATGAGTAGGATGAAGACGTAAGCCTCGGGGTTGTTTTTAAGGATGGCGTTGGCCAGCTTCTGCATCAACACGGTTTTACCGGTGCGGGGCGGAGCGACAATAATTCCGCGCGATCCCTTGCCGATGGGGCAGACCAGATCGAGCACGCGGGTGGACAATTCGTCGTGGACCGTTTCCAGCAGGAAACGGCGGGTGGGGAAGAGCGGGGTGAGATTGTCGAAATGGGTTTTGTTTTTCGCGCGCTCCGGGTCCTCGGTGTCCACCCCTTCGACTTTGAGCAGGGCGAAGAACCGTTCCTTTTCCTTGGGCGGCCGGATCTGACCGGCAATGAGATTGCCGGTCTGCAGGTCGAAGCGGCGGATCTGGGAGGGCGAGACGTAGATGTCCTCGGGGCAAGGGAGGTAGTTGAAGCTTTGGGAGCGTAGGAAGCCGAAGCCTTCCGGGAGGACCTCGAGCACGCCTTCGGAAAAGAGCACGCCGGCGCGGGCGGCGTTTTTCTGTAGGATTTGAAAGATGACCTCATGCTTGCGCATGGTGCCAAAGTTTTCCACGCCCAAGTCCCGCGCCATGTTGTTGAGGTCGGTCATGGACATGGCCTGGAGCTTGGCGATGTTCAGCGAGGTGGCGATATGGTCCCTGCCCGTGTCAGCGGAGGCCTGAGCGATCTCGGCCTCGTCGGTCTCAATGGGCTGGGTGGGGGGCTGGAGCTCATGAACGACCGGCTCGGGCGTCGGGTCGGGCAGCAGCTCCTTGGGTTCAGGGAGAGAAGAGGCTGCCTTGGCGGCGGCTTTGGCGGCCGCCGCGGATATTTTGGTTTTGGCCGATTTGGTTTTGGCCTTTTTAACACTGACTCGTGGCATAATTCAGGGATGATTCGATTAACAAATTAAAAACATAGAAAAAAGCAAAGGCGCTGAATCAAGCAGTCTGCGGCTGCCTCTGCTTTTTAATTGGGATATTTAGGACGGGACCG
>Ga0114958_10003613_pt1 | contig 10973 bp, 14 predicted proteins | sample C_130208_EF_Meta_FD_89577 | JGI IMG/M metagenome (GOLD analysis project Ga0114958, IMG submission 89577) | Freshwater microbial communities from Lake Croche, Canada to study carbon cycling - C_130208_EF_MetaG | ecosystem: Environmental > Aquatic > Freshwater > Lake | place: Lake Croche, Canada... | reverse complement strand
TGTAGACGCGCAGCGTCGCCTCGAGATAGGCCAAAAGCTCGTCCTTGGGCAGGAACTCGCGCAGCGTCTTGCCGATCATCGGCGTGCGGCCGAGCCCGCCGCCCACGATCACCTCGAAGCTGACCTCGCCCGCCTCGTTGCTCCACAAGCGCAGCCCGATGTCGTGCACCCGGACGGCGGCACGGTCGTTGGGCGAGCCGGTGATGGCGATCTTGAACTTGCGCGGCAGGAACTGGAATTCGGGATGGTCGGTGGACCATTGGCGCAACAGCTCGGCATAGGGGCGGGGGTCTTCGATCTCGTCCGCGGCAGCGCCTGCAAAATGATCCGCCGTCACATTGCGCACGCAATTGCCCGAGGTTTGGATGGCATGCATCCCCACATCGGCCAAAGCCTGCAAAATCGCCGGAACGTCGGGCAGTTTGGGCCAGTTGAACTGGATGTTCTGGCGCGTGGTAAAGTGGCCATAGCCCTTATCCCACGTGTCGGCGATATAGGCCAACTGGCGCATCTGGCGCGGGTTGATCGTGCCATAAGGAATAGCCACCCGCAGCATATAGGCATGCAATTGCAGATAAAGCCCGTTCATCAGGCGCAGGGGGCGAAACTCGTCTTCGGTCAAAGACCCGTCCAGACGGCGCTCAACCTGATCGGTGAACTGTGCGACGCGCGTGCGCACGAAAGCCTCATCAAAATCGGTGTAATCATACATGGGTCAGGTCCACTTGCTTGCCGTGGGCATAGTTTGACGGGCCGCGCGTGCGAAACGCTTCGCGGAAATGGATCGGTTCGGGGCCATTCGGGCCGGCCTTGGCATCGGCAAGATAAGCCCCCACCACGACCAGCTTTTGCCCCGCCGCATGCAGCAGGCGCAACTGGGCGTGGGCCTCGTCCTCGATCAGCTCGGCTTGGTGGTGATGCGGGGTCCACTGGTCATCAGCGGTAAGGTACACCACATCGCCTTCGCGCAGGCGGTTGGCGGTGACGACTTTGGCGATATAGCGGCGGCTCATGCTTGGGCCTCTTTCAACTGGGGCAGGGCGACGGGAGTGAGCCGGTACAGGATAAACGTGGCGGCGACCACCCGTTGATTGCAGCACAAGCCGTTTTGCACCCGCGATGCAGGGGTCGCGGGGGTAAGGTTGCGGTCTGTCATGGCCCACTCTCGTTTGCTGCGCTGCTTATAGAATATTTTCCCTGTTGACCGCCATGGACTTTAGGCAATAAGAATAACCTTCACGATCAGCGCAACTGGCAGAACCTTGTTCTGCAAAACTGGAAAAATCTAGAATGCCAGCCCAAGTCGACGAGTTAGACCGGAAAATCTTGGGCGAATTGCAGGTCGATGCCGAGCAATCCTTGGACGAAATCGCCCGCAAAGTGGGCTCGTCAAAGACACCGGTGTGGAACCGCATCAAGCGCATGCGCGACAGCGGGATCATCACCCGCACCACGGCCATCTGCAATCCCGAAGGCTTGGGTCTAGAGGCGTGCTTTTTCGTGCTGGTCCGCACCAGCGAGCATGAAATTGGCTGGGAGAAGCGGTTTTTAGACGTCGTCCGCCGCAGGCCCGAAGTGCTAGAGGCCCATCGTCTGGCAGGGGATGTGGATTATATCCTGAAAGTCTGGGTCAAGAATGCCCGCGCCTATGACGCCTTTTATCAGGCGCTGATTTCCGAGGTGAAGATTTACAATGTGACAGCGCTGTTAAGCATGGAAGAAATCAAAATGACCACGGCTTTGCCGCTTTAAAGCAGCCAAAACACCGCACCCCCCACGGCAATTCCGGCCAGGCTGGGCCATAAAAAGCCAAACCCCACCACATTGCGCCCGATGGACGAGGCTAAAACCGCCTTCGATGCCGAATTGACCGCAACCGCCAGTAAAATAACCTGCGCCAGATTTTGCGGATTGGCCGTCATGCGTGCCGTGGAAATGGTAATCGCATCCACATCCGCAAGGCCGGAAATCGCCGCCACAATATAAAGCCCCGCCGATCCGAAAGACCGATGCGCAAGGCCAGAGACCAAAATCACAACCGTCAGCAAAAGCGCCATGCGCAGCGCGCCAATCAAATCCAGCGGGCTGCGAATGCCCAGATCAGGGCGGGCAGGGGCCGTGGTGGTGCGCGCAAGCCAAGCGGCGATGGCCAGATAGGTTGTAAATCCCGCCCCGATCGGCCCGATCAAATAGGGCAATAAGTCTGGCTGTAAAAAGCCTGCAATCACCACAACCCGCGCCAACATCACCGACCCCGCCACCAGCATACCCGCCACCAACAATCGGGCAGGGGCCGCGCCGCGCGCAAGGCGCGCCAAGCTAAGCGTGGTGGCGGTAGACGAGGCCAATCCCCCCGCCGCCGCTGTGATTAAAATCCCCCAGCGCGGGCCTAAAGAGCGCACAGCGACATAGCCTAAAAAAGACACGCCTGCGATAGAGGTGGTTAAAATCCAAATCTCGCGCAGGTTTAACAGGCCCCAAGGATCAACAGGCTGGTCGGATAAAAGCGGCAATAGCAAAAACGCCATCGCCAAAAGTATCAACCCATCGCGCACCTCAACTTGGGTCAAAGTCGCCACCCAAATGTGCAAAACCTCCCGCAGGGCCAAGAGCGCGACAGAGACTATGGCGGCAGACACCGCCACCTGAATATCGCCCGTGGCCGCCATGGCACCCAATAAGAACGCCAAAATACCCGCCAAAGCCGTTGTCGCCGACCAATCCCGCGAGGTCTGGCTTTCGCGCCACTGAAAGGCGGCAAAGACGGCGGCAAAGCCTAAAAACGCAGTGGCACCAAAAGCCACCCCCAAAGTTTGCCCCAAAACGGCTGAAACACCGCCAATCAACCCCGCCAAAGCAAAACTGCGAATACCCGAGGCGCGGTCTTGGGTTTCAAGCGCACGCAAGGTCCATCCACGCTCGATGCCGAACAAGATGCCGATGGCAAGGGCGACGCCCAGTCGCAAGAGAAGGTCTTGATGATCCATAAGACAGTGTGGGGCGTTGCGTTGCGGGAGTCAAAGGGAACGCGAGAATCCGATAAGCAATATTATGTCAAATATAGAACTGCCAGCCTAGGATTTCCGAAGAATATAGATGTCCATGATCCAACCATGCGCCGCGCGTGCGTTGGCGCGGGTTTGGATGATTTCCCCGCTGACCTCTGCCAAGTCGCCCGACAGAATGATCTGTTCGGCCATGCCCACATAGGCACCCCACCAGATGGAAATCCCCGCAGGATCAAGGGTTTGAAACGTACAGTTGCCATCCAGCATCACGGCCAATGTCTGCGCCCCCGCAGGCCAGCCCTCGGCCAGCTGGCGGCCTGTGGTGATGGTCACAGCTTGGCCGATGTCATTAAGCGGTATGGCATGGGCCGCCGTCAGACCTTGCAGGCTGGTGATGCCCGGCACCACCGTGACGCTGACATCGTCCAACCTTGCGGCAATGCGCAGCGTCGAATCATACAGCGACGGATCGCCCCAGACCAGCAGTGCCACCCGCTGCGCGGTGTAGGCCGCCAAGGTTTCGGCCCAAACTTTCGCGATCTCTGCGTGCCAATCGTTCACGCCCGCCTGATAATCCGGATTGGCCGCATCGCGCACTGGCAGGTCGAATTCGGCGATTTGCACAGCGGGGTTTGTCACCACCTCGGCCAAGATCGCGTGGCGCAATTCGGCCAGGTCGGCTTTGCCGCTTTTCTTGGGGATCATCACCAGATCGACGGCGTTCAGCGCCTTGACCGCCTGCCGTGTCAGATGGTCGGGGTTTCCGGTGCCGATGCCGATCAGGAAAAGCTCTGTCATGGCGCGGGGTCAGAGTGCCACAGCATGACAATCAAGCCGCCCAACACCGCCCACGTCACCATCCCCACCGCCAAACTGCGCGCCGCGAAGGACGAGGCCAGTTCGGGCGGCACCACGCCGCCATAGCTGGCCAGTTCCGGCGCGCCCCAGATATGGGGGGCGACCAAAATCACAAGCCCGGCAGCCCTGTGCCAAAGCCCCTGCCCGTAGGCTGCAAACCACAGGCCCACGGCCGTCGCCGCCGCTGTCGCCGCCCACCAAATCTGGCGCGCTGTCAGATCAGCCGATGGCGTGCCGGGCAGATCCGGCTGCAATCCCAAGGCTGGCATCATCTGAAAGGCCAAAAACCCCGCCAGACCCCACAAAATGCCCTGTGACAGGCCTAGTTTAATGCCCACTTGCTCGGCCAGATTCATCGCCGCGATCAGCACCAGCCCATAGCCGCAATAGGTCAGCACCGCAAAAAGCACGGTCAAAGCCTGCCGATGCGCGCCACCTTCAGCACCTTCGTCGTGATGATGCTCGCTGCCTTCGACGGTCATATCCATATCAGGCATCGCCTGCGCCATGGCCGCGGCGCGGTCTTCAGGGCTGGCAATGCCTTGAAAATGCACCAATTCCCCAGCCTCATAGCGTTCGGCCAGCAGGATTTTAGGTTGCACCAATAAAAATTGCAGCAGGGCGCACAGCAACCCCGCCGCAAAGCCAGCGACCAAGGCGCTGGACAGCATATGTTTCATGGCAAATCTGCCTTAGTGGCAGGGAAATCCGGTCGAATGGCGCATATCATGGGCCGCATCATGCAGGCCTTGGCTTTGCGCAAAACCTGCGGCGAAGACCAGCGTCAGGCCAACCAAGGCCACGAACAGCGTTTGTGCCAGCACGGACGAGCGTGCGGAAGTTTGGATCAAGTTCATCGTCTTCTCCTGTAGCCGTCACACCCGACAGCCGTTGTTTCTTCTTGCAAGGCCGGTCTCCTGACTCGCGGGTCGCAGCGCACCTTTCGCCTTCCCAATGGTCTCCCATCAGTGGCAGTGAAAGGCCGCTACCGCTTACAGTCGCGGGGGCGGTTGAGGCATCGGATGCCCGTTCGGGTCCATCCTTCCTCATTCCCGTTTCAGTCCTGACGCTTTGCGCTTTGGACACCTTAGCCTGAGCATAAAGCCTTGAAGCGCCTTAAGGGTCAAGGGCCGAATGCGGCACGCTGGTGGCATCTGCGACATATTCCCCCGGAATGCGCGCGATGGCCTTGTGGCGCAGCTCGCCAAAGATACGCGCATCGGCAAAGGTGCCGTTGGCCGAGGTTTGATAGGCTTTGGCAAAGGCGATCAGATCGGCCAAATCATCGGCTGTGATCTGGCCAAACAAATAGGCCGTCTTGCCCGCCGCGCGAAAGGCGATGGTCGAGGGTTTGGTACAGCCTGACATACACTCTGTCAGCCGCACCGCATACCCCGGCAGGGCCAGTTGGGCGGCAAAGTCGCCCTGCCCCAGCGGACATGTGGTGCACAGGGTGATGGTATGGGTCATATCCCCTCCATCAAGGGGCCGATCAGGATCAGCGCGGGGCCGTCATGGGCTTCGGCGAGGGCCGCACCCAAAGTGGCCACGGTGGCACGGGTCAGCCGCTGGTCGGGGGTGGATACGCTTTCTGCCAGCAGCGCGGGTGTATCGGGCGGCAATCCGGCGGCGATCAGCTTTAAGGACAGGGCTGCAAAGGTGCGTTTTCCCATGAAAATCACCGTGGTCGCCATGGGGTCGGCAAGGGCTGCGATGTTCAAATCCTCCGGCAAGCCGCCCGCCACATCATGGCCCGTCACAAACTGCACCCGCCGCGCGGTCAGCCGCCGCGTCAGCGGTATGCCCGCCGCCGCCGCCGCCGCCGAGGCCGAGGTGACGCCCGGCACAATTTCAAACCCGATCCCCGCCGCACGGCAGGCGTCAATCTCTTCCTCCAGCCGGCCAAACAGCCCGCTGTCGCCTGATTTCAGCCGCACCACCTTGGCCCCAGAGCTTGCATACTCCACCAGCAAGCGGCTGACCTGATCCTGCTTGGGTGACACGCGCCCTGCCCTTTTGCCCACGCCCACCAGATCGGCCCCGGCCCGCGCATGGGCCAGGATCGGCCCTGCCGACAGATCGTCAAACAACACCGCATCGGCAGCCTCGATCCGCCTAAGCGCCCGCAGCGTCAGCAATTCAGGGTCTCCGGGACCAGAGGAGACGAAAGACACAAACCCGCTCATGTTGCCTCGGCGATCAGATGGAAATACGATCCTGTCACGCGGCCACGGTGGCTGCCGGTTTCGGCCACAGGCGCGCCTTCGGCGTCTTGCACATCGGCCAAAGGCGAGTCGGGTTGCTCTAGGATGGTGGAATAATGAAACTCATGCCCGCGCAGGCGCGCACCCACCCCCTGCCCCGGCATCGGCGCAAGCAGGTGGGCGAGGCGGTAGCCCAGATGCATCTTGCGCCGCTCGAAACTGGTGACCAAACCCAAAAGCCCCAGCATCTGATGGCGCTGGCCTGTCTTATCGACCAAGCCTTCCCCCAACACCATATACCCGCCACATTCGCCGTGGATTGGCCCGTCAAAACCCTGCATCCCCGTGCGAAACCGATCTGCCGCCGCCAAAACACCCGCGTGCAGTTCGGGATAGCCCCCCGGCAGCCAGACCACATCGGCCTTGGGCGGGGCCTCGTTGGCCAAGGGCGAAAACGTCACCACCTCGGCCCCTGCAGCCCGCCAGCCATCCAGCAGGTGGGGATAGATGAAGGAAAACGCCGCATCCCGTGCCAAAGCAATGCGCTGGCCGGGCGGTGTCAGGTGCAGCGCGGGGCCAAAGTGCAAAGCCCCCGCCGCCGCGCGGATCGCATCCAGATCAACATGGGCCACCATCAGATCGGCGGCGGCGTTCAAGATCGCCTCCAGCTCTGGCAGTTCTTCGGCTTGCACCAGCCCCAGATGCCGCTCTGGCAAAGCCACGCTCGCCAGTTTGGGCAAGGAACCCAGCACCGCAATTCCCGCCTGCGCCATGCCCGCGCGCAGCAACCGTTCGTGGCGCGGCGAGGCGACCTTGTTCAAGATCACCCCCGCCAGCCGCAATCCGGGCCGAAAATCGCGCAGCCCAAGGGCCACGGCCCCTGCCGTTTGCGCCTGCCCGCCGGCGTCAATCACCAAGATCACCGGCCAGTCCAGATGCAGCGCCAGATCGGCACTGGCCCCGCGCCCCCAAGCACCAGGCTTTTCCACCCCGTCATGCAGCCCCATCGCACCTTCGGCCAGCACAAGGTCAGCCCCCGAGGCCTTGGCCAAAAGGCCTGCCACCTGATCGCGCCCCATCGACCACGAATCCAGATTGAAAGACGCCCGCCCCGTCGCCGCCCGATGAAAGGCCGGATCAATGTAATCCGGCCCTGATTTGAAACATTGCACGGCCAAGCCCAGCCGCACAAAGGCCCGCGCCAGCCCCAAGGTCACCAGCGTCTTGCCACTGCCTGACGACGGGGCCGAGATGATCACCCCGCCCGTCATTCGGGAAACCGTGGTTCGGTGCCGCGCGGTCGGTAGCGGCGGTCGTAATCGTCGGCATAAAGGCGGCTTTCGTCGAACCCCTCGGCAGCCAAAGTACGCCCCACAAGGATCAACGCGGTGCGGTCAATCTCTGGCCCCACCGCTTGCACGATCGTGCCCAAGGTGGCACGCACAACGCGCTGATCTGGCCAAGACGCCCGCCACACCACCGCGACAGGGCAATCTTGCCCGTAATACGGCACCAACTCTGCCACCACCTGCGCCAAGGCGTGCACCGACAGGTGAATGGCCAAAGTCGCCCCCGTGGCCGCAAATGCCGCCAAGGTCTCCCCCTCCGGCATGGCCGAAGCGCGGCCCGAGGTGCGTGTTAAAATCACACTCTGCGCCAGCCCCGGTAGGGTCAGCTCTACCCCCAAAGCAGCGGCAGAGGCGGCAAAAGACGGCACCCCCGGGGTCACATCATAAGGAATTCCCAAATCCCGCAACCGGCGCAATTGTTCCCCCATCGCCGACCAGATCGACACATCGCCCGAATGCAGCCGCGCCACATCCAAGCCTTGGGCATGGGCGGCCTGAATGGCGTCGACAATCGCGTCCAGCGACATGGCGGCGGTGTTCACAATATGGCACCCCTTGGGGCAATGGGCCAAGACGCCTTCGGGCACCAAAGACCCCGCATAAAGGCACACGGGCGAAGCCGCGATCAAATCGCGCCCGCGTAGGGTCAGCAAATCCGCCGCCCCCGGACCCGCGCCGATGAAATGCACCGTCATGCTTGGCCCCCTTGCGCCAATGTTTCAGCCAAAGCCGCCACAGCCATCCCGTCCGGCCCGCTGCGTTTGGGCTGCACCAACCACGCACCGGGGCCAGCGGCGGCCAAAGCGGCAGCCTCGGCCACCGATCCTGTGCCATAAGCCGCCATCACCCGGGCTGACCCTTCCACCCCTTGGGCTTGCAAAGCATGGCGCGGCACGCCCAAAATCTGCAGCCCCAAATCCTGTGCCAAGCGCACAAGGCCGGGTTCGCGCATCTTATCCTCGGCCGTGGCCAGCGCCTCGCCCAAACCCACCAGCCCAATCGCCGCCCGCAGGCTTTCGGCGGAAACGCCGCGGCGAAAGCCCAACCCTGTCACCCTCATCGCGTCACACTCCACTGCACCACGGGGCGCGCCGCTTGCCAGCCCTGTTTGCCGCCCAAGGGGGCTGCCTGCGCCACATCATAGCGCCACAGATCGCCCCCATGCTGGGCTTGGGCGGCGTATAACAGCGCCTCGCTTTCCAGCGTCACCGCGTTCATCACCAGCCGCGCCCCTTTGGGCAACCGCGCCCAAAGCGCCGCGACCAAAGCCGCATCCGCCCCGCCGCCGACAAAGACCACATCCGGAACAGGCAATTGCGCCACAACCTCTTGCGACTTGCTCTGATGCACATGCCAGCGGTGCCCCAGCCCAAAACGTTCCGCATTGCCCCGCGCCCGTTCGGCGCGCAGCGGATCAGCCTCAACCGCGTGGGCGATGCTGGCAGGGGCTGCCAGCAGAAATTCAATCGACACCGACCCCGAGCCTGCGCCCAAATCCCACATCACCTCGCCACCGCGCGGCGCGAGTGTGGACAGCGTCAGGGCGCGGATGGGCCGCTTGGTGATTTGCCCGTCATGGGCGAACAGGTCATCTGGCAAGCCCGAGGCCCGAACCATCCCCTGCCCCACACAATCGACCGCCACCGCAACAGGGGCTGCAAACACCAAGCCCCCCGCATCCTGCGCCGCGATCTGCGTGATGCGCTCTTTCAAACCGCCCAAGGATTCCAGCACAAACACCCCAGACCCACCAAATCCCTGCGCCGTCAAATAAGCGCAAACCTCCGCCACCGCCGCCCCGTCACGCAGCAAACACACCACCTTTTGCCCCCGCGCCAGAACAGGACGCAGCCGCGCCAAGGGCGCTGCGTGCAGGCCAAGGCAGACGACCTCCTCCATCCGCCAACCCAAGCGGTTGGTCGCCAGCGCAAAGGTCGAGGGGGCCGGATAACTCACCCATTCCCCCGCCGCCAAATGCCCCACCAGCGACCCGCCCGCCCCATGCCAGAACGGATCGCCCGAGGCGAGCACCACCACCCGCCGTCCGCGTTCCGCCAAGACAGGGTCCACCGAAAACGGCACGGGCCATTCGCGCCCTTGCACCTTCACCAATTCCAAATGCCGCGGCGCGCCAAAGACGATTTCCGCCTGTTCCAGCGCCTGACGGCTTGCCAAGGACAGGCCCGCCAGTCCATCCTCGTTCAACCCGATGATCGTGACCCAAGGCTTATCCATGACCCGCGTCCTTTTGCTTGGCGGCACAACCGAGGCGTCGGATTTGGCGAAAGCCTTGGCCGATCAAGGGATTGACGCGGTTTTCTCTTACGCAGGCCGCACCGAGGCGCCCGTCCGTCAACCCCTGCCGCAGCGCATCGGCGGCTTTGGCGGGGTTGCGGGGCTGGTGGACTACCTGCGCCAGAACGCCATGACCCACCTGATCGACGCCACCCACCCCTTCGCCGCCCAAATGAGCCACCACGCGGTTCAGGCCGCGTCCCAGACCCAAACCCCGCTTGTCGCCTTTGAACGCGCTCCGTGGTTGGCCGCACAGGGCGACCAATGGCACCACGTCCCCGATATGGCCGGCGCTGTCGCAGCCCTGCCCGATGATCCAGCCCGGGTGTTCTTGGCCATCGGGCGGCAGCACTTGGAAGACTTCGCCGCAAAGCCCCAGCATCATTACCTTTTGCGGCTGGTCGATCCCACCGCCGCCCTGCCCTTGCCCAAGGCCACAGCCCTGATCGCCCGTGGCCCCTTTACGCTGCAAGGCGATCTGGCCCTGCTGCAAACCCACCGCATCACCCATATCGTCGCCAAAAACGCCGGCGGCAGCGGCGCACGCGCCAAGATGGATGCCGCCCGCGCCCTGTCGCTGCCCGTCATCCTGATCGAGCGCCCCTGTGTGCCCGACAGGCCAAGGGTGGACAGTGTAGAACAGGTTCTGGCTTGGCTTCATCGCGCAAACCTCGGCGTGTAAACAAATTTTCCCACAAAGCGCGTGGCAGAGTTGCCCAAGATCACCACCGTGCGCATATCGGCCATCTCTGGCACGGCTTGGCCCAAAGGCACGGTCAACAGCGATTGATCGGGCGTCGATACCGCACGGGCAAAGGAAATCAGCCTGTCTTCCCCGCAGCTTGCCCGCAAAACCTGCAACGCTTTGGCAAAGCCTTCGGGCCTGCTGGCCGAGCGCGGGTTGTAAAAAGCCATGGCCAGATCGGCTTCGGCAGCAAGGCGCAGGCGGCGTTCGATCAGCTCCCATGGCTTAAGGTTGTCTGACAGGTTGATGCAGCAAAAATCATGGCCCAAGGGCGCGCCCAAAGCCGCCGCCGCCGCCAGCATCGCGGTGATGCCGGGCAGAACGCGAATGGGAAGCGCTTGCGCCTCTGGCCAATCTTCCAAGGCCTCAAACACCGCCGAGGCCATAGCAAACACCCCCGGATCGCCCGAAGACACCACCACAACCCTTTGACCTTGAGCCGCCATTTGCAAAGCATGGCGGGCGCGGTCAAGCTCGACCCGATTGTCGGACGGATGCAGCGTCAGCCCTGCCC
>Ga0114958_10003611_pt1 | contig 10976 bp, 8 predicted proteins | sample C_130208_EF_Meta_FD_89577 | JGI IMG/M metagenome (GOLD analysis project Ga0114958, IMG submission 89577) | Freshwater microbial communities from Lake Croche, Canada to study carbon cycling - C_130208_EF_MetaG | ecosystem: Environmental > Aquatic > Freshwater > Lake | place: Lake Croche, Canada... | reverse complement strand
TTAGATGGAATTGTTCTAACAACTCCATTAGCTGAAAGCATGAATTTATCTGATGAATTTGATGCGTCAATTTTACTTAAACGTGAAGACTTGCAAGTGGTTAGATCCTATAAAATCAGGGGTGCTTACAACAAAATAAGTTCGCTTTTGGATGCCGAAAAAAAGCAGGGAATTGTATGTGCAAGTGCAGGTAATCACGCTCAAGGTGTTGCCTATTCTTGTAATATACTCCAAATTCATGGTGTGATTTACATGCCAAAAACAACACCTAAACAAAAAATCAAACAAGTACAATTGTTTGGAAAATCCTTTGTAGAAATTGTCTTAATTGGTGATACTTTTGATGATGCTTATGCTTTTGCAATAGAAGATGCAACTGAAAATTTTAAGCAATTTATCCATCCTTTTGACGATTACAAGGTTATTGCTGGTCAAGGAACAGTTGGTTTAGAGATTTTAAGTAAAAGCCATAAACCTATAGATTATGTTTTTGTTCCTGTTGGTGGTGGCGGATTAGCAGCAGGACTGTCAACTGTTTTTAGAGAATTAAGTCCAAAAACAAAAATCATTGGTATTGAGCCTGAAGGTGCACCAGCAATGAAAACAGCAATAGAAAATGGAGAAAATAGTCCTTTAGAAACCATTGATAAATTTGTTGATGGTGCAGCTGTGAAACAAGTTGGGGATTTAACTTTTGAAATTTGTAAAGATACTCTTGATGATATTATACTTGTTCCCGAAGGAAAAGTGTGTACTACTATTTTGAGATTATACAACGAAGAAGCTATGGTTGTTGAGCCAGCTGGAGCATTAGCTATTGCTGCGTTAGATTTTTATAGAGATAAAATCAAAGGAAAAAATGTAGTTTGCATTGTAAGCGGAAGTAATAATGACATAGAAAGAACTGCCGAAATTAAAGAACGTTCTCTTCTATACGAAGGATTAATGCACTATTTTATGATACAATTTCCTCAGCGTCCAGGAGCACTTAAAGAATTTGTAAATAATATTTTAGGTGTAGATGACGATATAACCTATTTTCAATTTGCCAAGAAAAACAGTAGAGAAGTGGGTTCAGTTGTAGTTGGTTTAGAACTAAAAAATAAAAATGATATCGTGGCAATAAAAGAAAAAATGAGTAGAAATGGGTTTCAATTTCAATATCTTAATGAAAAAGAAGATTTGTTTGCTCAGATAATTGGGTAAATAAAAAAGCCTCTTAAAATGAACATGCCCCAAAAATTTAGACACTATTTGGGGCATTTTTTAGTAATATAAAATTGCAATTAAATCTTCTTCATCTGGTCTTTCATCATCTTGATTTGATCTTTCAACATGCCTTGTTTGTCTAATTTTTTGGCTTCATTTAACAAATTTGTAGCTTCTAATTTTCTTCTTCTTGACATAGCAACTCCGGCCAAATTTAATTTGGCAACGGCTAAATCCATATCCATATTTAATCCCAATTCAATTGCTTTTTTGAAATACTTTTCAGATTGTGTCAAATTGGTTTGCGAAAGCATTAACCCATGAAGGTAATTGTAATACCCTTGTTGTTTTCTTACCAATGCCGTTTCGGGATTTTTGATTTTATCCAGCCACACTTTTGCACCAGCAAAATCTTGTTTTCTAAGTTTTAAGAATGCCAAAAGGATGTATTCGTTTTTGTAGTAAAGAAAAATAGGAATCACTGTCAATAGCAGTAAAAAAATACCATTACCAATATTCCCTTCGGTAAATTGCCAAGCACTAGTGGCAACAATAAGTAAAGCCAATATTAATTTTATAAATCTGTGAAACATAATTATTATATTTTTATGATGGCAAAGGTAATAAAAGGAATTGAAAATATTTTTATAAAACCACTTGCCAGAAAAAAAAAGGTTTGTATATTTGCACTCGGTTTAAAAGAACCTATTTACCAAAGTAATTAATACACGATTTTAAAGATACAAAGCAATGAGCAAAAGAACGTTTCAACCATCAAAAAGAAAAAGAAGAAATAAGCACGGATTTATGGACAGAATGGCTTCTGCAAATGGAAGAAAAGTGCTTGCGCGTCGTAGAGCCAAAGGAAGACATAAATTAACAGTATCTTCGGAACCAAGACACAAAAAATAATGATTAGCAATTAATCAATATTAAGCCGTTACTTTTATTAGTAGCGGCTTTTTTTATAGCTTGTTTATAAATATTGATAAGTTTTAAAGTTCATTTTTTCTATTTCATAACAAACATATTATTTTTGACAAACAACTTAAACTACAAAATAATAATACACTATAATGCCAAAAGATAATTCCATTAAATCAGTTTTAATTATAGGTTCAGGACCAATTGTCATTGGACAAGCATGCGAATTTGATTATGCAGGTTCACAATCTGCTCGCTCGATAAGAGAAGAGGGAATTGAAGTAATTTTGATTAATTCTAATCCGGCAACCATCATGACTGACCCATCCATGGCAGATCATATTTATTTGTTGCCACTGACTACCAAATCCATTATCCAAATTTTAAAAGAACATCCACAAATTGATTCGGTTTTACCAACAATGGGTGGACAAACAGCTTTAAACCTTTGTTTAGAAGCCGATGAAAAAGGAATTTGGAAAGATTTTGGCGTAAAGCTTATTGGTGTAGATGTAAACGCCATCAATATTACTGAAGACAGAGAACAGTTTAAACAACTTTTAAAGAAAATAAACGTACCATCAGCACCAGCAGAAATTTGTACTTCGTTCCTTCGTGGCAAAGAAATTGCGCAAGAATTTGGTTTTCCCCTTGTTATTCGACCTTCGTTTACACTTGGTGGTACTGGAGCAGCAATAGTTTACCACAAAGAAGATTTTGCAGAGAAACTAACTTACGGTTTAGAAATGTCTCCTATTCATGAAGTGTTGATTGATAAAGCATTAATGGGTTGGAAAGAATACGAATTAGAATTATTACGCGATAAAAACGACAACGTTGTCATCATTTGTTCCATCGAAAATATGGACCCAATGGGAATTCATACAGGAGATTCAATTACCGTTGCGCCAGCCATGACTTTATCGGATACTACTTTTCAAAAAATGCGCGATTATGCCATTCTGATGATGCGTTCCATCGGGAATTTTGCTGGAGGTTGTAATGTGCAATTTGCCGTTTCTCCAGACGAAAAAGAAGATATTGTTGCTATTGAAATCAATCCACGGGTTTCTCGTTCCTCAGCTTTAGCATCAAAAGCAACGGGTTATCCTATTGCAAAAGTAGCGTCAAAATTAGCTTTAGGATACCATCTTGATGAACTGCCTAATCAAATTACCAAATCGACTTCGGCCTTATTTGAACCCACTTTAGATTATGTTATTGTGAAAATTCCACGTTGGAACTTTGATAAATTTGAAGGAGCAGATAGAACTTTAGGATTGCAAATGAAATCTGTAGGTGAAGTCATGGGAATTGGTCGTTCGTTTCAAGAAGCGCTTCACAAAGCCACACAATCATTAGAAATAAAACGTAATGGATTGGGTGCCGACGGAAAAGGATATAAAAACTACGAGCAAATTATCGAAAAACTAACTTATGCAAGTTGGGACAGAGTTTTTGTTCTATATGACGCCATTGCCATGGGAATTCCGTTGAGTAGCATTCACGAAATCACAAAAATCGACATGTGGTTTTTGAAGCAATATGAGGAATTACATATATTAGAAAGAGAGATTTCAAATTATAAAATAGATACATTACCAAAAGAATTGGTACTTGAAGCGAAACAAAAAGGATATGGCGACCGTCAAATAGCCCATATGTTGGGTTGTTTAGAAAGTCAAGTTTATAAATTGCGTGATGAAATGAATATCAAGCGTGTATATAAATTGGTGGATACGTGTGCGGCAGAGTTTAAAGCCTTAACACCCTATTATTATTCCACTTTTGAAGCTGAGATTCAAACAGCAACGGGTGAGCTATATGTTCATAATGAGAGTATTGTTACAGCAAAGAAAAAAGTAGTTGTTTTAGGTTCTGGACCTAATAGAATTGGACAAGGAATTGAATTTGATTATTCTTGTGTTCACGGCGTTTTAGCTGCCAAAGAATGTGGTTATGAAACCATCATGATTAACTGTAATCCTGAAACCGTTTCAACTGATTTTGATACAGCAGATAAATTGTATTTTGAACCTGTTTTTTGGGAACACATTTACGACATCATTCGTCACGAAAAACCAGAAGGTGTAATTGTTCAACTTGGTGGACAAACGGCATTGAAATTGGCAGAAAAATTATCTAAATACGGAATTAAAATTTTAGGAACTTCATTTGACGCTTTAGATTTAGCGGAAGATAGAGGACGTTTTTCTGAATTGTTAACCGAACTTAAAATCCCTTTTCCACAATTTGGGATAGCAGAAAGCGCTGATGAAGCTACGAAATTAGCCGATACTTTAGACTTTCCGTTATTAGTTCGTCCTTCTTATGTTTTGGGAGGACAAGGAATGAAAATTGTCATTAACAAGCAAGAATTAGAAGAACATGTAATTGATTTGCTAAAATCAATACCAGGAAATAAATTGCTACTCGATCATTATTTGGATGGAGCCATAGAAGCAGAAGCTGATGCTATTTGTGATGGTGAAAACGTGTACATTATAGGAATTATGGAACACATTGAACCTTGTGGAATACATTCCGGAGATTCAAATGCGACTTTGCCACCATTTAATTTGGGTGAATTTGTGATGCAACAAATTAAAGATCACACTAAGAAAATTGCTTTAGCATTGAGAACGGTTGGTTTAATCAATATTCAATTTGCTATAAAAGACGATATCGTTTATATTATTGAAGCCAATCCTAGAGCTTCGAGAACAGTTCCTTTTATTGCCAAAGCGTATGGTGAACCTTATGTAAATTATGCAACCAAAGTGATGCTAGGTGTGAATAAAGTAACCGATTTTACATTCAATCCCCAGTTGAATGGATATGCTATAAAACAACCCGTTTTCTCTTTCAGTAAATTCCAAAACGTTAATAAAGCATTGGGGCCAGAAATGAAATCAACTGGAGAAAGTATTTTGTTTATTGATGATTTGAAAGATGATGCTTTTTATGAGTTGTATTCTAGACGTAAAATGTACTTGAGTAAATAATATTGATATAACCTTCCTGAAAGCAGACTGACCATAAATAGTGTCTTACTTTTGGAGAAGTCTTAACTTAGTGGTTTCCTTAATGATTTATATTTAAAGCGTTCACTGATTTGATGATTTGTAAATTAATTGATTAAAGATTGTTTTTTTGTACATTTGAGAAAATCACATAAGATGATAAACAATCGTTTTATAAATTATATTTTACTTGCTTTTTTACTGGGTTTTATTAATTTAAATTCGCAAACCTTTACGGATAGTAATTTGCCCATTGTCATCATCTCCACTGATATTAATCCGGGAACAAGTCTTCCTTATGAAATAGTAGATGACCCTGATGTATTTGGTACCATGAAAATTATTAAACATCCTGATGGTTCTAGAAATTATCTTACAGATCAAAATACAGCTGCATTATTAAATTATAATGGACGTCTATCTATACAAATTAGAGGTTCTTCTTCTCAAAATCTTCCAAAAAAAGGATATAAAGTAACTACTTTGTTGTCAGATAATGTTACAAATAATAATGTTGCTCTGCTTGGAATGCCAGCAGAAAATGACTGGATTTTGAATGGTTTGGCTTTTGACCCTTCATTAATGAGAGATTATTTGGCTTATAACCTCTCACGTCAAATGGGGAATTATGCTCCAAGAACACAATATTGCGAGGTTTTGATAAACGGAGAGTATAAGGGACTTTATCTACTTCAAGAAAATATAAAAGCAGATTCGAATCGTGTTAATATTCTTAAAATTACAACAACAGACATAAGCGGAGATAATCTGACTGGTGGATATATCACCAAAGCCGATAAGACTACAGGTGGCGATCCAGTTGCATGGACGACAACAGCATATAACGGACAGGATGTAAATTATATCCACGATTTGCCAAAACCAGAAGACGTAACAACAGAACAAGATAATTACATTTATACGCAATTTTCCAATCTACAGACCGCTTTAACAAGTAATAATTTGACTTTACTGAACGGATATCCTGCCAATATTGACATTCCGTCTTTCGTAGATTTTATGATTTCGAACGATTTTGCTGCCAATTCAGATGGATATCAATTGAGTACCTATTTTCACAAAGACAGAAAAGGGAAATTGCGTGCCGGTCCAATTTGGGATTTTAACCTGACTTGGGGGAATGATTTATTTCAATACGGTTTAGATAGGAGTAAATACTATACTTGGCAGTTTTTAAATGGTGATAATGAAGGTTCAAAATTTTGGAGAGATTTGTTTGATAACACTATATTCAAATGCTATTTGTCTAAACGTTTTAACCAATTGATTCAAGCCAATCAGCCATTGAATACTGCTGTTTTGAACACTTTTATAGATAATACTATCACACTTATCAGTGAAGCTATGGTTAGAGAAAATCAAAAATGGAATACTATTCCTAACTATGCATTGGAAATTGCCAATCTTACTACTTTTATCATTAACAGAACGATTTGGATGACGAACAATTTAGGCGGATTTACTAGCTGTGCTAACGTTGCAGTTCCACCGCTTGTAATTACAAAAATTAATTATAATCCTTCAACTTCGGGATCTTTTCTGGTTAGCAATGACCTTGAGTTTATTGAAATACAAAATATAGGAACTGCTTCGGTGATGCTCTCTGGAATTTATTTCAGCGAATTAGGAATGAGTTATCAGTTTCCATATAATTCGACAATTGCTGGAAATTCTAGGTTGTATTTGGCCTCCAATGCAACTGTTTTTCAGTCTAAATATGGATTTGCTCCTTTTGGGCAATTCACTAGAAATTTATCGAATAAATCTCAAAAAATTGTAATGGCCGATGCCTTTGGAAACATAATTGATTCAGTAGAATATTTTGATTCTTCACCTTGGCCAACTGCAGCAGATGGTGGAGGAAGTTACCTGCAGCTAACTAACACTAGTTTGGATAATAATTTAGGATCGAGTTGGGTGGCTACTACAGTGCCTTTGTCTGTTAGTAATTTTGATTTGGATTCTGCTATTAGCCTCTATCCTAATCCGGCAAATTATTCATTAACTGTTCGGTCCAAATTTAGCATAGATAAAATAGAAATCTATGACGTTTTTGGAAAATTTGTAAAAGCTATTCAGGTGAATGACAGCGAAATTCTATCAGATGTTTCCAATTTTTCTACGGGAATGTACTTTATGAAAATTTATACACAATTCGGAACAAAGACCGAAAAATGGTTTAAGAATTAGTTTTATCAGATATTTTTTTCTCTGTTTTTTTTTCTATCAAATCACTTAAATGAAGTCGCAATGCAGTAACTGAAATACTGATTTCCCAAAAAGAGATACCAAGAGAGGCAAGTAATGTCAATAAGCTAGCAGCAAAAAGATATATTCCAATGATTTGTAGTTCAAAAAAAAGACAAAACATAGCAAATACTGAAAGAAACAAACACAATACTCCAAAAAGTTGCATATAACGAATTAATGATAAACGCAGATTGAGGTTTTTTATTTGGAGTAAAATACTTTTACTATGATCTTGATCATATGTTTTTTTTAATCCTCGAACAATTTGAGCAATAGTTAAAAATCTATTAGTATAAGCTAATAATATCAATGATGTTGCTGAGAACAGTAATGCTGGAGTTTCGATGTGTAGTGTCATTTGGTTTCCGTGTTATGGGTTGCGGGTTACGAGTTACGAAGGTCGTGAATTTATTTAAATACAAAACCTGCAAACTTTCGCCAGCAGGTTTCTTATTACATATCACTAATCACTTTTTACTTAATTAGTTCAAAACTACGTTTCACAAAAGCGGTCAATTCCTCTCCTTTTAATAATCCTTGAGAGATTTTGGCTAAGTCTAGGGCTTGTTTTACTAAGCTTTCTTGTGCTGATTTGTCATCGGTATTTAAGATTGTAGTTGCCAATTCTGAATTGGTATTGACTACTAAATTATACATTTCCGGTAAATTACCCATTCCAAACATTCCGCCACCACCAGATTGGCTCATTTCTTTCATTCTTCGCATGAATTCTGGTTGTGTGATAATAAATGGTGTCGCAGTGCTATCCATTGGTTCTAACTGGACGGAATAGTTCGCTTTTGGAACAATTTCTTCCACTACAGTTTTCAATTTAGTAGTTTCATCTTCTGATAATTTAGAAATTTGAGTGTCTTCTTTCTGAATTAATTTATCGATATGATCGGAGTCAACACGAACAAATGTAAGGTTTTCATTATCTGATTCTAATTTTTGAATTAAATGCGAAATGATAGGAGAGTCTAACAAAATAACTTCGTATCCTTTTTCTTTTGCAATTTCTATATACCCGTGTTGTGCATCTTTGTTTGAGGTATAAAGCACTACTAATTTTCCGTTTTTATCGGTTTGATTTGCAGTGATGGCTTCTTTTAATTCTGTTAGAGTGTAATATTTGTCATCTACAGACGGATACAACACAAAGTCACCTGCTTTTTCATAGAATTTTGGTTCCGATAACATTCCATATTCTAATACGATTTTGATATCGTTCCATTTTTTTTCAAAGTCTTCACGGTTTTCAGTAAACAATGATTTTAATTTATCGGCTACTTTACGTGTGATATAGTTGGATATTTTCTTCACATTTCCATCCGCCTGAAGGTAAGAACGAGAAACGTTCAATGGAATATCTGGCGAATCGATAACACCTTTTAGCATGCCAAGAAATTCAGGAACAATTCCTTCCACATTATCGGTTACATATACTTGATTTTGGTATAACTGAATTTTGTCTTTTTGCATTTGCAAATCGGCAGACATTTTTGGGAAATATAAAATCCCTGTCAGGTTGAAAGGATAATCTACATTTAGATGAATGTTGAATAATGGTTCTTCAAATTGCATTGGATACAATTCGCGGTAGAAATTTTTATAATCTTCATCAGTCAAATCTACTGGTTGTTTTGTCCAAGCAGGATTTGGGTTGTTGATAATATTATCAACTTCTACTTCAGTGAAAATATTGTCTTTATCTTCTTCAGCAACACTTTCTCCTTTTTTCTGTTCGATTTTTTCTGTTCTTGTACCAAATTTAATTGGCACGGGCATAAACTTGTTATACTTTGTCAATAATTCACGAATTTTGAATTCTTCAAGAAATTCTAATGAATCTTCAGCAATGTGTAATATAATTTCTGTTCCTCTTTCAGTTTTGTCATGAGCAACTAATGTAAACTCTGGACTTCCGTCACAGGTCCAATGTGCAGCTGGTTCGTCTTTATGTGATTTTGTGATTATTTCTACTTTTGAAGCTACCATAAAAGCAGAATAAAAACCAAGACCAAAATGACCAATTATACCTGAATCTTTGGCAGAGTCTTTATATTTTTCTAAAAATTCTTCAGCACCAGAAAAAGCTATTTGATTGATATATTTTTCAACTTCTTCAGCGGTCATTCCCAATCCTTGATCGATGAGGTGCAACTTTTTTCCTTCTTTGTCAATTTTGACTTCAATAATTGGATTACCATATTCCACTTTAGCTTCTCCAATACTAGTCAAATGTTTTAATTTCAGCGTTGCATCTGTTGCATTTGAGACTAATTCGCGCAAGAAAATTTCGTGGTCGCTGTATAAAAACTTCTTGATAAGTGGAAAGATATTTTCTACTGATACATTAATTTTTCCTGTTGTCATATTTTTAAATTTTGGGTTAAACAAATTATTATAACTTTTTAGCAAATAGAATACCAACTATAAGAAATATGACAAATTGACGTAGTAATAATTGCATAATATTTTTTTAAAATAATATAAAAATACTATAAAAATAGGCGGTATATTTGTAACTATTAATCACAAATTTCAGTAGAAAAATGAAAAAAATTATTTTAGTTAGTTTGTTTTCTATTTTAATTATAGCTTGTAAATCAAATTCAGCTACAGCTACCAAGATTGACGCGAAATCTCAAGTTATGATTAAAGGTAATTGGAAAATTTCTTCTATAAATTATCCTGGGTCAGATGTTATTAAAGTGACTTCTTTTGATTTAGCAGACTCTAAATGTTTTATTGAAAGTACTTGGAAATTTATTTCAATGAGTAATAAGGGTAGTATGGTAATAAACAGTTCAAGTTGTACTCCATATTCAACTCCTATTAGTTGGTTTATCAATAAAGAAGGCGAGTTTGTTTTGAAAATATTGGACGAAGCTAAAGCAAAAAAAGTAAAGTCTGGTTATGTCTTAAGAGTTGCTAACCTAACAGGAAATTCTTTTCAGCTCATTGATAAAATTAATGTAGTAGGAAAATTAACTGATGTAGTATATCAATTTCAAAAATTAAATTAAGATAAAAATGAAAAAAATAAGTACAATTTTATTAGCAAGTTTATTGATTTTATCAAGTGTTTTAATTAGTTGTGAAGCGATAAAGAACACTAGTAATTCCCAACGTGGTGTAGCCATTGGAGCAGTTGGTGGAGCAGTTTTAGGAGGAATTTTAGGAAATAATATTGGTAAGGGTGGAAATGGTGCTCTAGGTGCTGTTCTTGGCGGTGTTATAGGTGGAGTTGCTGGTGGTGTAATTGGAAATAAAATGGATAAACAAGCTCGAGAAATTGAAACTGCTTTGCCTGGAGCCCAAGTAGAGCGAGTAGGAGAAGGAATAAAACTAGTTTTGGGTGAAAATGCAGTTCGTTTTGATACTAATAAAGCAACTTTGACATCAGTTGCAAAAGCTAATCTTGATAAATTAGTTCCTGTGTTAAATCAATATCCAGATACTAATATTCAAATTTATGGCTATACTGACAGTACAGGTTCTGCTGAATATAATTTGAACTTGTCAAATCAAAGAACTGCATCTGTA
>Ga0114958_10003609_pt1 | contig 10980 bp, 4 predicted proteins | sample C_130208_EF_Meta_FD_89577 | JGI IMG/M metagenome (GOLD analysis project Ga0114958, IMG submission 89577) | Freshwater microbial communities from Lake Croche, Canada to study carbon cycling - C_130208_EF_MetaG | ecosystem: Environmental > Aquatic > Freshwater > Lake | place: Lake Croche, Canada... | reverse complement strand
TCCTAATATTATTGATGATTGGACAACTGTTTTACAATATTATATAGCAACTCTTGTAGATAATAAAATACCTGGTGTTGCTGCTGTAGCACAGCGTTCAGGTAGACCTTTAAAATCTATTAAAGAAAGATTAAATGGAAAAGGAGGAAGAATGAGAGGAAACTTAATGGCAAAACGTGTTGATTATAGTGCAAGGTCTGTTATTACTGCTGATTCAAATATTTCTATTAGAGAATTAGGTGTTCCTATGAAAATTGCTAAAAATATTACTAAACCTGTTATTGTTAATTCTTATAATCGTAATTATTTAAAAAAGTTAGTTCAAAATGGTCCTGACATATATCCAGGTGCTAAAATACTTGAAAAGAAAAATGGTGAATCTATAACTTTGCGTTATATTGATAGAAACTCAATTATTTTAGAAGATGGAGATATAGTTCATAGACACATGATGAATGGAGACCCTGTTATTTTTAACAGACAACCAACTTTACATAGAATGAGTATGCAATGTCATGTTGCTGTTGTTATGGAACAAGGAGACACTTTTAGATTAAATGTTGGCGTAACTAAGCCATACAATGCCGATCAAAAATCCATCAAGGTTGGCAACAGGAGGCGTTAAAAGCGTGAAACCTCCTAGTGAATAAGTTATAATATTTGTTATGAAATATGTTATTTTTACTTAAAGAAATTTCATTTATTTATTTTAAATGAGTGAAGATACGAAACTCCAAAATTATTCCAAATGTTGTTCTAAATGTAATGAAACAAAATTAGCAGATAAATTTATACCAAAAAGAAATATTTGTAAAGAATGTTCTAACAAAAGAAAAAAAGAATTATTAAACGTAAAATATGAAAATTCAACCAAGTTAGAAAATAAATGCAACACTTGTAATATTATTAAACCAATTTTAAGTTTTATTAAAAACCGAAATATATGTAAAGATTGTAGTAACATAAAACGAAGAAATAAATATAATAACGATAATGATTATCGTTGTAAAATTATTTCAAAAGTTAGTGAAACAAAACATAATAAAGTTATTGAAAAACAAAAAATAAAACAAATAAAACAAGAAGAAATTGGTGAAAATAATAAAGAGTGTAAATATTGTTGTAAAATAAAATCTAAATTAAATTTTCGTCATAATCGTTTAAAATGTAAGGATTGTGAAAGAGACTGCCCAATTGAAAAGTTTAAACGGAGAATTCGTTCTAGAATTTTTAATTCCTTAAAAAAAAAGGATAAAAATACAATTAAATATCTTGGTTGCGATTATGATAAATATTTTATTTGGATTTTTAATAATAACAATAATTTTGATTTTACTAACTTTGGAAAAGATTTTCATATTGACCACGTAATTCCTCTCTTTTACTTTAATCTTGATGATGAAAAAGAACAAAATATCGCTTTTAATTGGAGAAATACAACTCTTGTTCCTGTAAAAGAAAATTTATCTAAAAATAAAAAAATAATAATAAAACAAATAGAACAACATTTGGAAAAATTAATGGATTATCATAAAAAAAATAACATAATATTTCCTGAAAATATTTATAACTTATTTGCGAAACACCTTGTTGCTGGAACACCCTTAGAGCCTTTACTACCACTTGTTATTAGAAATAATAATGAGGAACTCGGTTAATAGCCGAACCCAAAGGTAATAATGTAAAGGATTGGGCAATCAGCAGTGTCATTTCCTAATGTCGTTATGGTTAGACTATGGAAAGCATTCAGAGACTGAACGGGTGTTGGTGAACTATGAAGAATTAACCATTCCGAGTTTGCTTAAGATACAGTCCGTCCTATTAGGAAACTTTTAGGAGTAATCGTTTGATGGTGATAGATTTTGTTACCAAAAGTTGGTCGCCTATTAAGTTGTAGATAATACTCAATAGGAAAAACGATATAATATCTACTTTTATGCATTTATTGTAAGGATGCATAAAATATATAACCAGCTAGTCGTTTTATATTAATTTTAAACTATTTAAAACCTTAATGCTCTTACATATAAATGGAAACTTATTACAGAACTGACCTAAAAAATACAACTCTTGAAAATGATGATGAAAGATATGTTGAAATTTACAAAATAACCAACAAAATAACAAATAAATCATATATAGGACAAGCTATTTCACATATACTTAACCGAAAAAAGTTCCGTCCACATGGAATGGAAAAACGATTTTTATGTCATATTAGTGAAGCTTTTTCAAATAAAAAAAATCAAAGTTATTATTTAAATAATGCAATACGAAAATATGGAAAAGAAAACTTTACATTAGAATTATTAAAAATTTGTAGTGTAAATGATTCTGATTACATAGAAACTGAAGAAATCTTAAAAAATAACTCTCTTTATCCAAATGGTTATAACTTAAAAACTGGAGGAAAAGTATTTAAACATACAACCGAAAGTAAAAAAAGAGTATCAAATGGAGTAGTTAATTATTTTAAAAACAAAAGATTTGAAAGGTTTAAAAATGTATTGTTTTATGATGATGATGATAATTTTAATTCATATTTGAAAAAATCAGGTTCTAATGGTTGGATTGTTATTATAAATGGAAAAAAGGCATCATTTGAAGGAGTTTGTAATAATTTAGAAGAAAATAAGTTAAGAGCATTAGAGTTTTTAAAAGATTTAAAAGAAATATCAACGGCAAGACACCTTGATGCGGGAAACCCCTTAGAGCCTTAAATACCACTCTATTTTTGAAAAATTATAGAGGATCTCGGTTAATTGCCGAACCCGATGGTAATAATTTTAAGGATTGGGCAATCCGCAGTGTTATTTCCTAATGTCGTTATGGTTAGACTATGGAAAGCATTCAGAGACTGAACGGGTGTCCGCATATTATGATAGAGTTAAACCTTCTTGAATATGCGTAAGATACAGTCCGAACCTAACTTGAAAAAGAAGGTAGATATAATAAAGTATAAAATATTATATCTTGTAAAACTATTTGGAAATGAACTTACATATGCCCCAAGATGTAGAAAGTGATTCAGAATTATTAAATTTAGCTGCTGTTCCATATAATATAATAAGTCCTGCAAATAATGCACCAATTATAGGTATATTTCAAGATTCAATGTTAGGAAGTTATTTATTTACAAAAAGTAATGTTAATTTTACAAAAGCACAAGCAATGGATTTATTGATGTCTGTTAATAATGTAAATATAAACATTTTTAATGATAAAGAAAGAATAACAAATTTTGATTTGTTATCACAAATATTGCCTCCATTTTCATTAAAAACAAAAAATAAACAATATGATGATGATGAAGATAAAAAAACTTCAAACAATATTATAGAAATAAATAACGGAGAATATATAAGAGGACAACTTGATAAAGGTATTTTAGGTGGAGGAACAAAAGGAATATTACAACGCATTTGTAACGATTTTGGTAATATAGCATCAGCAGATTTTATTGACAATTTACAAAGAATGATTACTGATTATATGACAAAAACATCATTTAGTGTTGGAATTAGTGATTTAATTTCAGATAATACAATTAAAGATAAAATTATTAATGTTATTACAGATAAAAAAAATAAAGTAAAAGATATAATAGACCAAACACAATTGGGAATTTTTGAAAATGAAACTGGTAAGACAAATCAAGAAGAATTTGAAGTAAGAATTAATAATATTCTTAATCAAGCAACATCAGAAGCTGGAAAAATTGGTCTTAAAAGTTTGAGTAAAGATAATCATTTTGTTATTATGGTTAATGCTGGTTCAAAAGGAAGTGACCTTAATATAGCACAAATGATTGCTTGTTTAGGACAACAAAATGTTGATGGAAAACGTATTCCTTATGGTTTTGAACATAGAACATTACCACATTATACTAAATATGACGATTCACCAACGGCAAGAGGTTTTGTTGAAAACTCATATATTAATGGACTTACGCCTAATGAATTATTCTTTCACGCTATGGGTGGACGTGTTGGTCTTATTGATACTGCTGTTAAAAGTGTTATATGGGAAACACCAATAGTTATTATTGAAAAAGGTGAAGCTATATATACTGAAATTGGAAGATGGATTGATAATAAGTTAGATGATAGTTATAAAAAAGAAAATATACAACATGATACTCAATGACGAATGGAATTATGAAAAGTTAATGGAGTATTTATTCCAACAACTGACGAAGATGGTAAAGTATCTTGGGAAGAAGTAACAGATATTACAAGACACGATCCAGGTGTAGAACTTTATGAAATTAAAACATTAGGAGGTAGAAGTGTAACAGTTACAGAAAGTAAATCTTTAATTGTTTGGAATGGAGAAACTAAAAAGTTTAAAGAAATACCAACACCTGATATTAAAATAGGAGATTGTCTTCCTGTTACAATGGATTTAATAACACCACCTATAATAAAAACGAATGTTGATATGACAAAATATTTTGATAAAAAAGAATATGTTTATGGAACAGATTTTAATAAAGCTTTGAGATTAATGGAAAACGAAATGAATGGACGTAGTAAAATACCAAGTTATTGGTGGGACGAAAATAATGGTATTAATTTTACACTACCATACAGTAAAAAATCTTCTTTACAAAGAACAAAAATTAGAAGTAATTTAATTAATATTAAAGATGGTTTTATTTATCCATATCACGCACAAAGAAATAATACATTAATTTCTGAAACTTTTGAATTAAATGAAGAAAATGGAATATTTATTGGTTTATTTTTAGCTGATGGTAATGTAGATACAAGAAATATTACAATAACAAATAATAATACAAATATTACAAACTTTGTAAAAAATTGGTTTGATAAAAAATCAATAAAATGGTGTGAAAAAAATAGAATAAATAATATTGGAGGAATAACAAATACAATAACTGGAAACTCAAGCATTTTGTCATCATTTTTAACAAAGTTTGTTGGTAAAGGATCATTAAATAAATATGTCCCAACAGAAGCTTTTATATCTCCTGAATGTTTTATAATAGGATTATTAAATGGTTATTTTTCAGGTGATGGTTCAATAAGTAAAAATTCTATTGATGTTTCTTCAGCATCTAAAAGATTGATTGAAGGTATTTCAATGTTATGTTCAAGAATAGGTGTATTTGGTAAAATATTTAAAACACAATTAAAAAGTAATAATTTAAAAACAAAAAATATAAAACCATCATATCGTTTATCTATTTGTGCAAATTGGGGAAAAATATTTAGTGATAAAATTTCTTTATTAGAAAATAATAAAAATAATAAACTAAAATTAATTGATTTTACAAAAAGTCATCGTAATTTTGAAACATATAATAATGTTGTTTTAGATAAAATTATTGAAATAAACAAAATTGGAGTTGAAAAACACCCAAAAGTTTATGATTTAACTATTCCATCAACACTTAATTTTGGACTTGCTAATGGTCTTCAAGTTCGAGATACTTCAACAACTGGATATATTCAAAGACGACTTATTAAATCTATGGAAGATTTAATGGTAAGATATGATGGAACTGTTAGGTCAAGTAAAGATTTTATTATTCAATTTTCATATGGAGATGATGGAATGGATACTACAAAAGTAGAAAATCAGGAACTAAAGTTAGTGAATATGAGTATTGAAGATATATATTTACACTATAATGTTCCAGAAGAAGTTGTTAATAAAACACTCAACTACATATTTATTAAACCTACTATTATAAAGTTTAAAAAAGAAATGAAAGAAAAAGATTATATTGAAAAGTTAAAATATTATACTTCTATGATGATTGATTATAGAGATGAAATTGTTAAAAAAGTTTTCAAATATAAAGATGATTATATTGTAAGATGTCCTGTTGCTTTTTCATATATTATTAATAATGTTATGGGACAACAAAATATTAATGCAAACTCATTAGTCGATATTACATTTTTAGAAGCTTTTGAACTTATTGAAAACAACTATAAAAAAATGGAAAAAATATATTATTTTCCACCTAAAAACTTATTTAAAGTTTTATATTATTTCTATCTATCTCCAAGGGATATTCTTATCAATAAACGATTTAATAAAACGGCATTAATCATTCTATTAGAAACCATTACTTTATTCTATAAAAAAGCAATTGTTGCACCTGGTGAAATGGTTGGAATGATCGCGGGACAAAGTATTGGTGAGCCGACCACCCAATTATGCGAATGTTATACAGAGCATATTAGGTGTGTAAAAATTAATAAAAATACAAAAAATATTTCTATGCTGTCAGGAGAAATTGGAAAAATGTGTGATGATATTATTGAAAAATTACCTGAATATACATTCAATACTGGACGACCAAATAGTGTTGAAACATTATTAGAACCATTAGAAGATGAATACTATATTATTGGTGTTGATAAAGAAGAAAAAACACATTGGAATAAAATATCTCATATCAGTCGCCATCCTGTAAATGGTGAGTTAATGAAAATAACAACAAGAAGTGGTCGTTCTGTAACAACAACACCAGCTCATTCTCATTTAGTTAGAAGAAATCAACAGGTTGTTCCAATAGTTGGTTATGATATGAAAGTAGGAATGCGTATTCCAGTTGCTAAACATATAGATAATGATTTTGTAAATGATACTATTAAAATAGGAGAAGAAACATTTAAATTAGATTATTTGTTTGGTTGGTTTATTGGAGCATATTTAGCAGAAGGTAGTTTAACAAGAAAAGGAAAAACAGGAAATGTATTAGCAAACGGAAGTATTATAATAACAAATATACACCCATTATATATTGAAAATGTTAAAAAGTTTGCTTCTATTTTTGGTAAAGAATGTAAAATAAGAGAAAAAGAAGGAAGAATATTAAATAGTAAAAAAATCTATAAAGCTATAGATACAATATTCAGTCATAGAGAATTAGCTGAGTTTATTAATACAACTTGTGGTAATGGTTCATTTTTAAAGAGAGTTCCAGATTTTGCGTTTTTAGCACCAAATGAGTTTAAAGGAGGATTAATACAAGGATATTTTGATGGAGATGGTAATTTTATGAATGATAAAAATCACCACCAAATAAGAGTTTGTAGTCGTAGTTTTCAATTAATAAAAGATATATCATTATTATTGGCTTATTTTGATATATTTGGTTCAATTCACACAAAACCAAAACATAAGATAGATATGCATTATTTGGCTATATCATCAAGATATAGTGTATTATATAAAGAAAATATAAGTTCATTATTACATATAGAAAAATTAGATAATTTAGTGGATTATACATTGCGTGATAATATTCATAATTTATCAGATGATATAGATAGAATAGAAGGATTGGGAATTATAATAGCTGAATGTGGAAAAAAATTAAAACTACCAGGTCAAAGTAGAAATTATGGAAGATGGATAAAAAAAGAAATGAATGGAATACCAATTGGAAGAAGAACACTACAAAAATATATTGATTTATTTGAAAATAATGAGAAATCGTATTTAATACAAGATGAATTAAAAATATTAAATCAAGCAGTTTCATCAAATGTAATATGGGACGAAATAGTAGATATAAATTTTTATACACCAGACCAAAGTGAATATGTATATGATTTCACAGTTCCACAAAATCAAACATTTATGAATGACAACGGCATAATAGTTCATAACACTCTAAATAGTGTAACATTTGAAACACCAATTATGGTAAGAAACACTAATGGAGAAATACAAAAAGTTCAAATAGGACAATTTACAGAAGACAACATTAAAACATCACCAAAAATTGAATATATGAAAGACAAAGATACAACTTATGCTGAACTTAAAGATTATTATGAAGTTCCATCTTGTGATGAAGATGGTAATGTAAGTTGGAAGAGAATTGAAGCTGTTACAAGACATCCTGTTGTTAATGAAGATGGTACAAATGTTATGTTGAAAATTACAACAAAAGAACAAAGGGAAGTAATTGCTACAAAAGCAAAATCATTTTTAAAATTAACAAATGGTAAATTAATTGCTACAAATGGAAGTGAATTAAAAGTTGGGGATTATCTTCCTGTTTCTAAGAAACAAATTAATTTTGAAGAAAAATACGAATTAGATTTAAAATCAATTCTTCCCCCAAGTGAATATATTTATACAAGTGAAATGGAAAAAGCAAAATCTGTAATGAATGAAACTTTTTGGTGGAAAAAACATTCAAATAAAACATTTATTCTTCCTTATACTCGTAGTGATAGTGTTGTTGCTAAAATAACAGGTAAAAGAGAAGGAAGAAGAAATATGGAAGAAAGTTTTAAACCAAATTGTGTATATATGAAAAATAATACTATGAATGTTTCTTGTATTCCTGAAACAATACACTTGGACTATAATTTTGGTTATTTAGTTGGTGCTTATGCTGCCGAAGGATGTATGACAAAACACCAAATATCTATTTCTAACAATGATTACAATTATTTTGAACCTATATTAAAACTTTGTCATAAATGGAATATTACAAGTAAGAAATACAAAAAAGAAAACTGCGAAGGAAATGAAGGTTGGACAAGTCAAGATTTGCGTATTTATAATACTATGCTTTGTAGATTATTAGAAATAATTGTTGGAAAACTTAGTCATAATAAGTTTATATCTGATAAGTTTATATTTTCAAATAAAGAATGTTTAAAAGGATTTTTAGATGGTTATATTGGCGGTGATGGTTCAATTGATATAAGAAGTAAAACTATAAGTATATCATCAGTTTCTAAAAATATGTTAATTGATACTCAACAGATATTAAATATATTTGGAATTTATAGTTTCATAACAAAACCAAAAAAACAAGAAACAAATAATAGAGGAAGTAAAGATATAAAACAACTATATACAATTTGTATTGTTGGTAATCAAATAAAAAGATTAGCAAATATTTTAAATATAAAAATAAACTATAAACAAAATGCTTTACAAGATATAATTAATCATACATATATGTATGAAATAAATAGAAATAATACTATAATACCAAATGAAGTTGATGGAAAAATAATTTTTGAAGAAAGGACACCAGATAAATATGAAGATATTATATTTGATAGAATAATTTCAATAGAGGAAGTATCTAACACGACAAATTATGCTTTTGATTTAACTGTTGAAGAAACAAGAACATTTATGCTGTGGAATAATTTGCTGGTTTTCGATACATTTCATTCGGCAGGTTTATCAACAAAATCAAATGTAACTCGTGGTGTTCCAAGAATACAAGAAATATTATCGGTGACAGCAAATCCAAAAGAACCATCATTAACAATATATTTAAAATCACAAGATGAGACGAATAAAGATATGGCAAGATCAATAATGTATATGTTAGAACATACACAATTAGAAGAGATTGTTAAAACAATAGAGATATGTTTTGACCCTGATGATTTGGACACATTAATAGAAGAAGATAGAGAAACAATAAAACAATATAAAGAATTTGAAAATATGTTTAATGAGTGTTTAGAAGAAGAAGAAGTAAAAAACCAAAATGAAAAATCAAAATGGATATTAAGAATGGAGTTAGACCCAAGTGTAATGTTAAAAAAGAACATAACAATGGATGATATAAACTTTACATTAAAAAATAGTTATGGAGATACAATAACTTGTATATATTCAGATTATAATTCGGATAAATTAATTTTTAGAATAAGAATGAATACTATAATAAAAGTTGCTAAAAATCCTCAATTGTCAAACATAAAAAATAAACAAATTAAATCATTAGACCAAACAGATGAAATATATTTTATAAAAAATTTTAAAAATCAGTTATTAAAAAATATTGTTTTAAGAGGTGTAAAAAAAATTAATAAAGTATTACTAAGAAAATTGAAAGATAATAAAGAAGAAAGTGCTGGAATATTTGTTAAAAAAGAAATATGGGTTTTAGATACAATAGGAACAAACTTATTAGAAGTATTAGGATTGAATTATATTAATCAAAATAAAACTTTTAGTAATGATATAGTTGAAACATTTAATGTTTTAGGAATTGAAGCAGCAAGACAAACTATTTATAATGAACTATCGGAAGTTTTAGAATTTGATGGAACTTATATCAATTATCATCATATGGCTTTATTAGTTGATAGAATGACATATGCGTCAAACATTATATCAGTATTTAGACATGGAATAAATAATGATGATATAGGTCCAATAGCTAAAACATCATTTGAAGAAACAAACGGACAATTTTTAAAAGCAGCAATACATGCTGAGTTAGATATTATGCGTGGTGTTAGTGCTAATGTTATGGTTGGTTCTACAGGATTTTACGGAACATCATCATTTGATATTGTACTAGATATGAAACAAATGGCAAAACTAAATGAAGATATAAATTATGAATATGAAAATAAAGATGATGAAATACAAAAATTATTTCAAAGTAATTTAGAAAATAAACAAGATTATTGTTCTATCAACAATTTAAAAATAGATAATAATGTTGTAAATATTAATACAAGTATTATGGGTGAAATAAATGATAAATATAATCCATTTTAATATATTTAAAAAAATTAAATTGTTTTATAATAATTCTTCTGTATTTTCATTTGTATTCCATTTGTATTCCATTTTACACCTTTTTACATTTCAAAAGCCTGAATTGTTAGTAATTGTTTAAGGTAGTTGAGTAGTAACAGTTGCTCCAAAAAAGCTAACATTAGTACCTGGTGATACTATACCTAATTTACCGTTTGCTATAGTAACATTTGTTAATCCAGAATTTATAAACGCAAGATTTCTAATACTTGTAACCGAATTGGGAATTGTTATAGATGTCAATGCTGTACAACCATTGAACCCCTGACCACCAATAGTTATAACTGAGTTTGGAATTGTTATAGATGTTAAACTGGTACAACCAGCGAACGCAAAACTTCCAATACTTGTAACCGAATTACCAATTATTACAGATATAATTTGAGTTTTACCAAAGAACGCGCT